>Ga0194060_10003048_pt1 | contig 11861 bp, 8 predicted proteins | sample SepL225m_MetaG_FD_163427 | JGI IMG/M metagenome (GOLD analysis project Ga0194060, IMG submission 163427) | Anoxic zone freshwater microbial communities from boreal shield lake in IISD Experimental Lakes Area, Ontario, Canada - Sep2016-L222-5m | ecosystem: Environmental > Aquatic > Freshwater >... | reverse complement strand
CTAAAAAGACGTAGAAAATTATTTTTAAAAGAAAAAACACTATTTTTAAACAACGAAACGCTCTACAACCAAAAGTCTACATTGGTTTGACGACGGACATTAGTTAATATTAGTAGATACAAAGTAATACTGTACAACAAACAAATAAAGTTAGTAGAATTTAAAAAAGTGATTTAGGAAAAGAAAAATAAGCGCAGGTTTTTGCATCAAGTTTAAAATAGAAAACGATTTGTTACATATATTAAATTGATGATAATTTGGATGTTTTTAATTCCTTTCAATGGGGTCTTTTGGACTCACACCATTTCTATTTAATATAACTTGAAAACTTTATCACTTTATTTTACTTACAATCTATCGTTATTGCTTTCATCTTTTTGATTTTTTTTCTAATATTAATTTCCTGAATATGATACCTATTTATAAGAACCTTTAGGTTTTCATAAGAGGATTTATAATTTTGAAAAACATCTTCTATTATTTCTAATTCCTTTTCTAGCTCTATAATTAATTCACTATTACTTTGTAAAGATTTGTCTTGTAATAATTGATTATAAAATTCTAATTGATTTTTATGTACACTAGTACTTATAAAAGTTTTAATAACCATATTGGAATTATTTTTATTTATTCTAAATAAAAACTTTTTAATAATTTAATTTTTTTATTAGTAAGGCCCATTTCATCTCTCAAATAATTATCTATACTTCCATATTTATATTTGATAGCATTAAAAGTTGCATTCAAATATGATTCTTTTGCAGACATCATATTTTTAGCAGCAGATTCGTCTAAACGATACATCTTCACCATTGCATTTATCGCTTTTTCATTTTCATTTTTTCTATAAAAATTGGTTGCTAGGTAATCATCCATAATGGTTTTTTCATCTACTCCTAAGGCATATAATATTAAAGCTGCGGCAATACCCGTTCTATCTTTTCCAGCCGAACAATGAAACAAAATAGCACTGTCTTTATTGTTTTTTAACAACTGATCAAACATAGGTTTATATCTATCCTTAAAAGGAGTAAGATCGCTATAAAAATTAATCATCGAAGAATCATTTTTTATAGAACGCATCATGTTTTTCAAATAATTGCTGTCACCTATATTTTCACTTCCAGCAGGTAGATTTAAATACAATGCATTAGCAGGTATTTTATCAGGTGCTGTTTTGCATTCAAAAGGTCCTCTAAAATCTATTACATAAGAGAGGGCTAGTTTTTTCAATATTTCAAGATCATTTTGAGTCAACCCATTTAATGAAGCCGAGCGATATATTTTACCCCATTTAATGTGTTTTCCATTTTTGTTTTCATATCCGCCAATATCTCTAAAATTGATGGCTCCTTCAAGTTTAACTTGTCGTTTAATACTATCCGAAATTTGACTATTTACACATACACTAAAAATGGAAAAAATTGAAAGAAAAATAAATGATTTCACTGGTATAAATTTTACCTTTTAAAAAAAAATAAACAAGTGAACATTAAAGCTCACTTGTTTATTTATACTTACTAATTAAAATATTATTTTGTTAACCAGGTATCTAAATTAACATCGTCTGCTCCAGAAAACTGATTGGTTAAAGCTGTTTTATAATTTGCATTATTATAGTTAATTTCAGACAAAGGATATAACCAACGTTTAGGGATAGCTCCTGAAGCGGTTCCTGTTCCTGCTCCATTAGCGCTAAATGTTGGAACACCTGTTCTTCTTGCATTCATAAAAGCTTCGTAACCAGAATTCATGAACAATGCAACATATTTTTGTTCTAAAATTTGTTTAAGTGCAGTAGCTTGTGTACCTGTGTTATATGCAGTTTTTGTTAAAAAAGTTGCATTGTCTGTTGTTACTGTACCCAAACTTGCTCCTGCTACATTCGACACGTTAACGGTAGTATTAGCAGTGGTACTTAAACCAAAATTTTTAAATGAAGCACTAATTCCATTATTATAATAAGTTGCAGCATCTGCAGCAGTTAAAGTTGGTGCCCATCCTCTATTAATTCCTTCCGCTATGTTAAAACATAATTCAGAATAACCAATAAAAACAAATGGCTCATAAGTATTTATTGTAGATGATGAAACAAAACTATTAGCAAAATATCGCTGTCCATTAAAAGCAGATATTACGTTAGTAGAGCCTTGGCTTTGAAGCAATGATAATGCAGTGCTCGAAACACCTCCAACGTATGAAGCAAAACTATTGATTGCTCCGCCACCAATAGGACATGCCATTAAAAATGTTCGTGGATCAGCATTATTTCTTGTAATAGATAGAATAGTTTCTCCAACGTTTTGAAAGTTATTGTAAGCATTATTTCCTAAAGCCCAATTAGGATATAAATTTGAAGCAGTAAACTTATAAACCATATTATCACTATTACTTGTCATAATTGGATAAGTAGTTGGATTGGTTACTATTGCAGCAAATTGTGTTTTAATACCTAAATCGGCATTATCATCTGCACGTTTACTTAAACTTATAAGCACCCTTAACTTATAGGTATTAATTAATTTTTGCCATTGTAAATTAGTTAACCCAAAAATATCTCCACCATCAAAAATTGCATTCTGATTAGCAGCAACACTATTGATACTACCCATGATTGTATTAGCGGTATCTAACAAAGCCAATACATTTTTATATACCGTTTTTTGAGCGTCAAAAACAGGGGTGATATTATTTGGATCACCAGCTTGGCTCATAGGAATATCTCCTACTCTTTGAGATAACCAAACGGCAGAATAAGCACGCAAAAACTTAGAAATAGCAAAATATTTATTATTGGTTGTACCTAATTGTGTTTTTGCTTGTCCTTCAAGTGCAATAGCATATTTCAAAATTTGGTAACTATCAGAAGAGTAGCTCCAGCCATAAGTATTATCACCCCAATACTTAGAATAATTAGATACCTGGTACTGATTGAATTTATAAACACTTCCATTCCCAAATGGAAGTTCCTCAGGTAAAATAAGGTTTGCCGTAACATTATTAACAATTAATGAAATTGGTAAAACAGAACCTGCCGAAGCTGCATTTGGATTTAAACTTAAATCACCTTTTTGGCAACTTGTAATTGCCATTGTTAAAACAGCAACTATTGATATGGTATATAATAATTTGATTTTCATTTTTTAATTTTTATACTGATAAATAAGTTAGAATGAAAAATTGACGTTAAATCCAAATTTTCTAGTGCTTGAACTTTGTAAAGCACCTGTAGAAACGGCACCACCTACACTTAAATCAGAAGCATTAAAACCTGATGCATATTGGTCAATATCAAAATCTTTTCTTTCAGCAAAATATAATAAGTTTTTTCCTACAATTGAAAGTGAAACAGCCTTTATAAAACCATGTGACCATTTTGGTTGATCAATTGTATAAGACAATACTATCTCACGCAGTTTTACAAATGATCTGCTAATCATAAAGTATTCATCAAAGTTTGCTTTCAACCCACCAGTTAAGTATGATTGTACTAAAGTTGGAGTAGTATTAGGAGCAAATGTTAAACTACCAAGATTAGATATAGCGCCATTTAAAAATGTAGGAGTACCAGAAGTAATTTGAACACCAGCACCATATTCATTTCCTAATAAGAATGGTGTAGGAGCTTGAGTACCTTGGTTTGTAGATTGCCACTCTTTTAAACGAGCTGCACCAATAACACCTTGTACAGTTTGAATATCTGTACCTCCTTGCATGTTTGCATAATAGTTATAGTCATAGATTTTTCCACCTATACGTCCATCAAACTGAAAACTAAAGCTAAGATTTTTATAGGTGAATTTATTTCCAACACCAAAACTAAAATCAGGATTTAAGAACCCTAGAGATCCAAATTTTTGATCATTATTACCAGTAGCTTTTTGAAGCGTACCGCCAGTGTAAATGATATTACCCGATCCATCTCTTAAGAATTTAGTTCCAAAAATTTCGTCTAATCTATCACCCACTTTATAATTGTGGTTTCCTAATGGTAAAACACCATCGTTTCCATAAATCTCAGAAAGCGTTTCTTTAAAAGTGGCATAATTAGCAAAAATATCCCAAGTAAATCCACCAGCGTTTTTAATTGGTGTAGCGTTAAGCGCAATTTCAAAACCATCTCTTTTTGTTGTAATTCCATTAACAATTTGAGTAAGGTTTGTTGTAGATGCAGGTAATCCTCTGCTATAAATTCCAGGTCCATTTGTTGTGCTAAAATAAGTAAAGTCTAAACCTATTCTATTTTTCAAAAATTTAATGTCTGCACCAGCTTCATATGAAATTCTTGAATACGGTTTAACATCTGAAACTACTGTATTAGACAAGTTTACCGAAGGAGTGTTGTTATAATAACTTGCATATGAAGGTCCTGTTGTGTTTGCATAATTTGGTCCATCATAAGAACTGATTAAATCAGTACCATATTGTAACAAAGAACCTGTAGATATACCTGTTACCATGGTATATGCACTAGCTATACTAGGACTTGTAAATGCTCCTTTAACGTCAGCAACTGATCCTCTAATTTTAAAGAATGAAATTGGTTTTGGAAAATTAATATAATCAGACAATACTGATGATATTGAAGCAGAAGGATAAAAGAATGTATTGTTGCTAGGCAATGTAGATAAATTATCTAATCGTCCAGTTGTATTTAAGTTAATGTACTTATCAAAACTTATATCAACAGAATAATAACCACTATAGGTTTGCATTTTAGAGTTCCAAGAATATTCTAAAGGTGTTTGAACAGAATTAGACAACACATAAATATTTGGAATTGCTAAAGCCCTTGTTGTGCCATAAAAAGAATTATAAGTAAATGAACGAGAATTGCCACCTAATAGAGCACCAAAGTTCCATTTACTAACTCTTTTATTATATGTTAATTGTAAATCTGTATTGTTTTCTAATAGTTTACGAGTATCAAGTCTATAATCTCCATACCAACCAAATTTATACCATGCAGTGTAAGAATTTAAATTGGCAGATGAAGGAACCTGCTCTGATCTTGATTGATTCCAAGTAGTTACTTGAGATTTAAGGCTTAAATTTAAATCGCTACTTATTTTATAATTTAATTTTAAATAAGCATAAATATCAGTTTTGTCATGGCTACGTAACCATTTGTCAGCCATAAAATATGGATTATTTAAACGGCCATATTCTTGAGCATACTGCACTAAACCAGGTACACCTTGAGGCCCTTTGTAATAGTTTTTTAAATCCCTAACATCATAATCTGCCGATCCATATACCTTAAACATGTACATATATGAATTAGGTCCATAACTAACATCTGGTATATTAGGTGTATACTGAATATTCAAATTCATATTTCCCTCTAGTGTTAATTTAGACGATAAATTATAACTAGTAGAAATATTTACGTTATCGGAATTTAATTTTGTATTTGGAAATACCCCTTTTTGATACATGTGAGAATAAGACATGCGAAGACTATAGTTAGAACCACTTGCAGAAACCGCTAAGTTATTGGTGGATACTAAGCCTGTTTCAACAAAGTTTTCAAAGTTATTTACACCACGAGCCAACCAAGGTGTTTTAGATCTTACACCAGTTAGCAAATCATAAGGGCTATCATATTGACGTAGTAACTGACCTTCAAAACGAGGACCAAATTCACCCAAACGATTTCCATTATCGTACAATGCATCTGCAGTAGGTACATAAACGTTTGCATTATCTTTTGCTTGGTACTCATAATGGTAACCATTACCACGACCATATTCTGTTTGTGCTTCTGGAGATGCTATAAATCCTTTTTCAAATAAGGTACTGCTATTATAATCTAACTGCCATCCTTTTTTATCTTTTGAACCTTTTTTGGTGGTAATTACAATAGCACCGTTAATTCCTCTTGAACCATACAACGCAGCAGCGTTAGGTCCTTTTAACACTGAATAGGTTTCAATATCATCCGCACTAATATTCCATGTATCTGAATTGATTGGAGAGCCATCAACAACAAATAACAAATCTTTACTACCACGTAATACTAATTCAGGACGACCTAGCATTTCGGCATTTGCACCAACACTCAAACCTGCAACTTTACCTGCCAATGAATTTACTGCGTTAGGCTCACGAGCTTTAACCAAATCAGATCCTTTCACTTCTTGGATAGTATAACCCAAACGTTTAATTTCTCTTTTAATACCAAATGCTGTTACAACAACTTCGCCTAAAACTTTAGGGTCGTCTGATAAAGTAAATACAAATGATTTTGAATTAAGAGAGAACTGTTGAGAAACAAAACCTAAAGAACTAATGACTAAAGCGTTGTCTTGTGCGCTTACATTAATTTTAAAATTACCCATACTATCACTCAATGCAGTTCTTTTAGATCCATTTGTTTGAACAGAACTTGCTGATATACCAATTCCAGTTTTTGTTATTACTCTTCCAGATATTACTTTATCCTGAGCAATACTATTTGTCAGAAAAGCAATAAATAGTGTAACAAACACTATCATCTTTTTAATAATTAAACGCATGTTTTTTATATTTTTTACAAAAGAACTACCCTAATGTTAACAAATTGTAAAAAACATATTAAATTATATTAAGTTAATGTTAGGTTGGTAACACACCAATATTTAGACTTTATTAGAAAATGATTGCGTAAATAAGATGGCTATAATTTTAGATAATAATTTGATAATAATATTTTAACATTGACTGAATGAATTCATAAAAAAGAGGAGCAACTAATCAACCAAATTTGATTGATTAGTTAATAATTGTTGTTCCTTTTTTCGAAAATAAACTATTGATACAATTGAACTAATTACAATTATTAAGCCAATTGCTAATCCTGCATAACTAAAGAAGTCAACCCAACTTAAGCGTTTAAATCCCGAGCCTTTGAAACAAAGAACCAAGGTACTTCCTAGGTATCCAAAAGCATCACTTACATACATGAGGTAACCAATATTGCTCTTAAATTTAAAGAGTGCTATCCATCTTTCATAAAACATTACATGAAAAGAAATATAAGACAAGTACATAGAGAAACCTATCATAATCATCCATATTAAAGGACTAATCAAATGTTGTATAAACAATAATGTAATTGTAAATAATAGAAATCCACCCAATAAAATAATAAGCTGATTTGTATAAAAAGCATTACGATTATTTTTAATTAGTATCATCAATCCAATGATTGTTAATACCCCTAAAGCAATGGGAATTTCAGACAAAGCAAGTATTTCAGGCGTATGTGAAAAACCAAGCCCAGCCCATATTTCCACAGCAAAATTATCACGGAGATCACGTAAAATAGTAAGCCCAACATATATAATAATTGATAGAATTATACCCGGTGCAAACATTGAAAAGAAAATTTTTCTCTCTTTTAAATCCATGGGTTGACGCTTTGTTCGATGCGTCTCATCTTCCTTATCCCTAGGAGGAATTTGTGCTAACATGTAAATACCAAGTAATAGTATTGGTGTAAATAATAAACCCGTTAAAAAAGGCATCCAAAAATCACTTACCCCAAAATGATCAATCAACAATCTACCAGCGGCCTTTACTACTCCTGATGCAAAAATAAAACTACTGGCCATGATGGCTCCTAGCACTTCTGTAAAACGACGCCCTTCCAAAAAACTAAATACAATACCCCAAATTAATCCGAGCGGTAGTCCATTTAAAACCAACACCAAAAAATTATACGGAAATGGAATGATAGCAAAAAGTAATAATGATAACCAAGCAATGCCCATTAGTATGAGTAATATCCGTATTCTTTTATTCGGGTCTAGTTCTGAAACAGTTTTAATACCTATAAATTTCGATGCAGTATAACCTATAGCCTGTGCAATAATGAGAATGATCTTATAATCCATTCCCAAAAAATATAACCCCTCAAATGTTGCTGCTGCAAAAGGTTTGCGAAAAGCGTACATACTGCAATAGGTAATAAAAGCTGCTGCTCCCGAAAAAATCACAAATATTACTGGTCTTTTTTTAAGTAACCAATAACCATTCAATATGTTTTCAGAAGAAGAATTTGAAAAGTTCATAATCTATCGAGTGAAAAATTCATTTTCAATTAACTCAGGTAATGATAATACATTTTGAATAATATGTGTATGCGGATATTTAAGCAAGGTTTCTTCATTATTAGCACCACTTAATACACCAATATTACCAATACAGCCTGCATTATAGCCCGACAAAAGATCTGCGGGTGTATCTCCAATTTTAATTACTTCCCTTACAGATTGTATTCCAAGTGTAACCATTGCATGAAAAATTAAATAGGGAGAAGGACGACCAATGCCATTGGTATTTTCTACGTCTAATGCTAAATCAATTAATCCATGTTCTCTCCATTTCAATCCATCCATGATTGCTGTATTTACATCTCGGTGAAACCCTGTATCTGTAACTACTTTAATACCTTGCTTTTTACACCACAAAAAAACATCTTCTGCGCCAGGCATTGCTTGAACTTTTTCACGATAATAACTTACCATAATTTGAGAATAGTATTCAAAAACTTTCATGGCAAGGTCATGATATTCAGGAAAATCATATTTCTCAAGGTTCTCAATCAATACAGGATGGCCTTTGGTTTTAGCAATCATAAATTGATACAGATGTATTTTATTGGTGCCAATTGTTTTTTCAAAATCTTCTAATGTTACATCAAGATTAAATGCTTTTGCACCTTCATATAAGCTTTTCGCTACTGCATTATCATCACTAACAGTAGTACCAGAAAGATCAAATACAACCAAACTTATTTTACTCATTTTTTTATTTATTAATTGACAACAGTTTTGATTCCTACACGAAAATTGTTTTTTTCAACAGCATGTTTAAACGCTTCGTTAACGCTGCTCAAATTGAATCCATCATATATTAATTTTTCGAAAGGGAAGACAGAAAAGTTTTCTTCAATGAATGTTACAGCAGCTTGCAAGTCTAATTCATTGTAGTTATGTAAGCCTTTTATTGTTAAAATTTTTCGAACTACTTTTTCGGCATCAATTTGCATTTTTCTTTGTGGGAATGTAGCACCTATCCAAACAGCTGTTCCACCAATACCTAGTAAGTCAATACTATTTTCCATTGCATCAGGAGAACCAGTTAGATCTATCAAAACATCTATTAAAATATGTTTTCCTATTTTTTCGGTAAATAATGTTTGTAAATCATTTTGTTTGGGTTCAATTAAACAAGTTTCACATGCGCCAAACTCCTTAGCAATTTCAAGCCTTTCAGCATTAGTATCAATAGCATAAATATTGGCTGCCCCTTTAGTTTTTGACATGGCACATGCAATGATGCCAAGCATACCGGTTCCGCAAATCAATACATTTTTTTCATTGAGGTCACCTGCAATTCTCATAGCTCCTGCAACGGTAGCTACAGCACAATTGATAATTGCAGATACAGGAAGTGGAATTTGTTCTTCAACCTTAATGACAGGTGTGTTTTTTCGTAAGAGGGTATATTCGCTGAGCCCTCCGTGTAAACTGCTTTCTGGAGTGACTTGTTCATGCCCGTATTTAAAAAGATCGGCGGCTTTTTGTGGCATCCCCATTTTAGAAAGTGGAGATTCTGGATCACTAGCAAAAATGGCCCAAGTAATACGATCGCCAATTTTTATAGGGTTTCCTCTAAGATCTACATCTTTAGCGTTATTGCCGAACGATACAATCCTTCCAATAATCTCGTGCCCAAGAATAGTGGGATTTTTTTCTTTCCGCATGCCACTATAAGTATAAATATCACTCCTACAAAGTGTAGCATATTCATTACGAACCAATATTTCCTGTTCCTTCAACTCAGGAATCAAGGTCTCAACAAGCTGTAATGGTTTCTCTGGAGTTTCAAAAACAACAATTTTGCAATGTTGCATTATTTATTTTTTTATTAAAATTATTATTTCTTAGTAACCTTAAATTCATCAACAACTTTACCACTTGAGGCTATTTGTTTTATTTGTAGTGTATTTTCTTTAGCTTCAATATATGTTAATGAATGATCTGTTGAGAAAAACTTATAGGTGAATTTTTGCCATGAATCTAAATCATTTTCTTGCTCTGGATTGTATAGTTCTTGACCACCGGCACCAGTAATTATATACAAAATTCCATTGGGCTGCGTATTTGTTATGCCATCAAATTTTTTATCCAATATCCATTTCCCATTTACTAATCTACCTCTAAGTGTTTTATTGTCTTTTCCACCAATCAATTGGACTCCTTTACGATCTGGTATAAAAGTTAAAGGATAAGATCTTTGATAATTGTGAACATGTCCATTAAAAACAACATCAACTTTTCCTGCTTCAAAAATGGGGGATAATAATCTCATTTGTTGTTGCTCATAATGTTCTCTTGATGAATTAAATCCAGGATGGTGAAATAAAACAAAATGCCATTTAACGTCACTTGAATTTAATAAATCATTTTTTACCCATTTAAGTAATGTAGAATCTGTCCAATCAACATAATTATCTGCATCAATTACCGTCCAATGTGCATTTGCATAATTGTATGAAAAATTAGACATACTTGGATAAGCCTTTCCAGCTGCAGTATAAAATGCTTTTTTATTTTCATCTGATCCTTTCAAAACAGGAACCATAGAAGACCCTTCTTTTAATGAAAGTCCATTCAATGGCTGTTCCCAAAAATAGTAATAGCTTAAAGCGCTAGGCGTTTTATCCATATCTCTATCTTCAGCATCATGATTACCTACAGCAGCAATAAATGGTATTCTACGCATTAATGGCACTCCTGAAGAATCTGTTTGATCTGCATTATAGATAGGCCAAAATTTTTGAGTATAATCTTTTATTAATCCATTTTCATATACAATATCTCCAGGAACAGCAACAAAATCTGGATTTAAATTATTCATGATTGTTGCTAATTTTTTTTGATCTTTTGTTAATGCTCCAATATCTCCAACTACTACAAATTTGTAATCTTGGTTTTTTGATTTTGGTGCATGTGCTTTAGATTCGAATACAATTTTATTGTTATTAGATACACGATAACTAAATTCTTTACCAAATTCTAAATCTTTTAAAGTTGCATGATATACCACAAATGGAGAAATGTCTTTTACATTTATAATATTAAAATAAATTCCTTTAGATGCTACCCAATTATCGGCTGTTTTAACTTCTACACGCCATGGACTTATTGTATCTGTAGTATGCCATAGTAAAGAAAGTTCCTGCTGCTTTCCTTCATATCCCACTTGCAAATATGGCTTTACTAGAAATGTTGATTGTGCATTTATTTTTATAATAAATATTAACATTATAAAAATCACAAAAATTGATTTGCTCATACTTTTTTTTAATTTCAAGTTACACTTGTTTAAATCTGATTGATTAAAACTGCTTTTTAATAATAAAAAGATAATGTATAAATAAATTATATTTTATTATTTCGCTTTTGAACGATATGGTACAAATACATTAAAAGCTGCTGAACAAGATCCAAAATTGTACGATGCTTTAGCAATGTTGGATGCTATTAGAGTTGGAAAAGTTCGAGAAAAAAATTTGCTATCGATTACTTATCAAAGTTACTTTTAAATGAGCCATCAAGAGAATATAACAAGAATTAGAGCTGTTCGCAACGTGAAAAGGCGGAAAAAGAGGTTAAGCAATATTTAAACGAATTGGTAAAATCCTAAAACAAAAAACCCCAACATTGTTGTTGAGGTTTGTATATGATTCATATTGTAAATATTTCATGCGATTAAGCATTTTCCGCTAATCTACAATTCTAACAAAAGCAGTTCTTCTTGGTGCTGGTACTATTGCGTTTTCACCCTTTATACCTTTCCATAAAATTTCA
>Ga0194060_10003047_pt1 | contig 11863 bp, 10 predicted proteins | sample SepL225m_MetaG_FD_163427 | JGI IMG/M metagenome (GOLD analysis project Ga0194060, IMG submission 163427) | Anoxic zone freshwater microbial communities from boreal shield lake in IISD Experimental Lakes Area, Ontario, Canada - Sep2016-L222-5m | ecosystem: Environmental > Aquatic > Freshwater >... | reverse complement strand
CCTACAATATACTGTATATTAAGAAATTTAAAAATATTATGAAAAATTTAGAAATTGGAGGAGTTTATGAACACTATAAGGGAACCAGAGTAAAGGTTCTTTTTGAGGCGATTGACAGTGAGACGAAGGAGCATTTGGTTATTTATATGCATTTAGAAGACGGTGTCATTTGGTCAAGGCCCAAACATATGTTTCTGGAAAGTATTGTTATGGACGGAAAAGAAATCGAGAGATTTAAAAAACTTGAACCTGAAACATTCGTCAGACGAAAATAATGAGGAATATATTTAAAAATTTAAAACTGAAACGCAGAATAATTACGGTGCTGGCTGGAATGCATTTCTATGGCAATCCATCGGCAAAAATGAAAGTCGTCGGTGTGACGGGAACCAATGGCAAGACTACGACAGCCACACTACTTTATAAAATAGCAACAGTGCTCGGCTACAAAGCTGGGCTTATAGGAACAGTAGAAAATGTTATAAATGGGGAAGTCAGACCAGCTACGCATACTACTCCTGACCCTATATCTCTTCATAAATTGTTAAATGAAATGGCCGAAAAGGGCTGCGAATATGTTTTCATTGAAGTCTCCTCTCATGCTCTTGACCAGAATCGTGTTGCGGGAATAAATTTTGTCGGAGGAATTTTTACCAATTTGACTCACGACCATTTGGATTATCACAAAAACTTTGAGAATTATTTTGCTGCTAAAAAGAAATTCTTTAAGATGTTGCCACCTAGGGCGTTTGCCTTAACTAATGCTGACAATGAATATGGGTTAAAAATGCTGGAGGGTATTAAAGCTAATCAATTTTCATATGGATTTGTGGGAGATCCCAATAAGGTTCATTTTCACGGCGAAATCAAAAAAATGGATTTTAATGGTTTGGATTTATCTTTTAATAAAATTGAAATAAAATCAAAACTTCTTGGAAAATTTAATGCATATAATTTACTTGCTGTTTGGAGTGCATGTAGTTTACTTGATTTTGATATGTTTAAAGTTAAACATGTTTTAGCAAACATACAGCCTCCACGTGGACGCTTTGAACATTTTACTTCACATAATGGTGTTCTTGTTATTGTGGACTATGCGCACACCCCCGATGCATTGGAAAAAATACTGATGGCTGTTAGAGAAATAAAAAACAAAGATAGCAAACTTATTTCTGTATTTGGTTGCGGTGGTGACAGGGACCCTATAAAAAGGAAAATTATGGGCAAGCTTGGTGCTGATTTGTCTGATATTGCAATTTTTACTTCAGACAATCCACGAAGTGAAGATCCAAATAAAATTATTGAGCAAATGAAAACTGGATTATCAACAGAAGATTTGAATAAAATAAAAACTATTTCCAACAGGCGTGAAGCAATATTGGAATCTGTGAAATTAGCAGAAAGAGGGGACATAATACTTTGCGCAGGCAAAGGTCATGAAGACTATCAGGAAATTAAAGGCGTGAAGCATCATTTTGACGATATTGAGGAGTACAAGGGGGCATATTTGCACAAATAGCTTCTCTCCAAAAGCAATTTAGCTCCAACAGAAATCAATTTTTATAATGCAATCTATCTGGCGTTGCTACGCCAGCGAACTGCTCGGCTCGACAGCCTGCGCAAGGCATTCTAAAAATTATTTCTGTTTTCGCCTTGTTTTTGTTAGTATTGAATAATGAGTTTCAAAGATTATTTTAAGGGTAAAAAGGTGACGGTGGTGGGCTTGGGCCTATTGGGTAAAAGGCTGGGTGATATTGCTTTTCTGGCGGAAAATGGAGCGCAAGTTTTGGTTACGGATTTGAAGACAAAAGAAGAATTAGCTCCGTCAATTGAGAAACTCAGCAAATATAAAAACATAAAATATGTTTTAGGCGAACACAGATATGAGGACTTTGCGAATTGTGATTTTGTTTTGAAGGGGCAGGGAGTTGCTCTTGATTCTCCATATATAGAATACGCCAGAGGCAAAGGTATTCCAATAGAGATGGATGAATCCTTGTTTGCAAAACTAGCACCAAAAGTAAAAATCATTGGAGTCACCGGAACTCGTGGTAAAACAACGACAACTATTTTAATTTATGAAATTTTAAAAGCATCCGGAATGCGTGTGCATTTAGGTGGAAACATTAAGGGCACTGCGGCTCTTCCACTCTTGAACGAGGTAAAAGATTGGGATGTGGTAGTTTTTGAGCTTTCTTCCTGGCAGCTGCAGGGTTTCGGTGAAGCAAAAATATCTCCACACATTTCCGTATTTACGAATTTTATGCCGGACCATATGAATTATTACAAAAATAATTTGAATACATATTTCGATGATAAATCTTATATTTATAAATTCCAGAAAAAGGATGATGTGTTGGTATTGGGTCCACAAATGAAAAGTTTGATAAAAAATAATAAAAGCAAAATAGTAAATGCAAATACTAAAAATATTCCGAAGTCTTGGAAAATTAGCTTATTGGGAAAACACAATTTGGAAAATATTGCCTGTGCCGTGGAAGTTGCGCGAATTTTAAAAATAAAAGAGGAAATAATCAAAAAAGTCGTGGAGAATTTCAAAGCCATAGAAGGCAGATTGGAACTGGTTAAAACCATTAACGGCGTAAAGATTTATAATGATACGAATTCCACCACACCCGAGGCCACCATTGTCGCCCTGAATTCTTTTAAGAATAAAGTAATACTCATTATGGGTGGGACGGATAAGAATTTAGATTTGAAAAACCTTCATACAGTTCTGAAGAAAAAAACTAAAAAAATAGTTTTAATTGGAGGGTCTGGCAGTGATAGAATAAAGACAAAAGCGCATAAGGTTTCCAATTTAAAAGAAGCCGTAGTGGAAGCAATGCGAGAAGCAAAGAATGGCGACACAATCCTTTTCAGCCCAGCTTTTACTTCCTTCGGAATGTTTCAAAATGAGTATGACCGTGGCGAGCAATTTATGGAAATGGTAAAGAGTTTAAAATAAAATGCAAAATTTAGATTTATCAAAAATTAAAAAAGTATTTTTTGTAGGTATTGGCGGTATTGGTATATCAGCTATTGCTCGGATGATGTTTTTGGAAGGGAAAGAGGTTTCTGGCTCAGATATGGCAGAAAATGAATTGACTCACGAGCTTAGAGATCTTGGCTTGCATATAACTATTGATCAGAGTTTTGAATTAATACCAAAAGACACAGATTTAATTGTTTACACTATCGCAATACCGCATTATGACGTGAATCTTTTTAATCAAATTAAAGATTCTGGGATTTTATATAAGAGTTATCCAGAGATGCTTGGTATCGTGACAGCAGATAAATATACAATTGCAGTAGCAGGCACTCATGGCAAAACCACGACTACTGCTATGATTGCAAAGATTTTGATTGATGCAGGGCTTGATCCTACTGTTGTAGTTGGTTCTTTGTTGAAAGATTACAAATCAAACTTGGTTGTTGGCTTGGGTAAATATTTTGTGGTTGAAGCCTGCGAGTATAAAAGATCCTTTTTAAATATCAAACCAAAGTTGGCCGTAATTACAAATATCGAAGAAGATCATTTAGATTATTACAAAGATTTAGATGACATAAAAAATGCTTTTAACCAATTTACCTCACAAAGTGAAAATGTGATTTCTGATTATTCTAAATATTTAGAAAAAGTTCCAAAGCTTTCTGTGCCAGGCGTACATAATAGGAAAAATGCGGCAGCAGCATTGGCAGTATCTGACTTCTTAAAGATTGATTTAGGTCTTGCCCAAAAATCTCTATCTGAATTTTCTGGCACATGGCGAAGACTTGAAAAAAGAGGACAAACAAAAGATGGAACTATTGTATATGATGATTACGCACATCATCCAACAGAGATTATGGCGAGCATTGAGGCTTTAAGGGAAATTTATCCTCAAGGTGGTGATGGGGCAAAAAGAATTACGATAGTTTTCCAGCCCCATCTTTATAGTAGAACAAAAGCCTTATTTAATGATTTTGCTAAAAGTTTCAAAGGGGTGGATGATATTATTCTTTTGCCGATCTATTTTGCGAGAGAAGAGAAAGACGAGAGTGTGTCTAGTGGCAAGCTAGTTGAAGCTATTTGTAAAGATGGTGATAAAGCAATAGCATTTACAGACTTTGAATTGGCTGAAAATTACTTAAAGAGCGTGTCATTTGGGAAAAACGATGTATTTGTGACGATGGGGGCAGGGGAAGCCTACAAAGTTGCCGACCAAGTCTTCAAGTTTGTCTAGAACATTGTCCACAGTCATTAATTATTCTATTTTTAACTTTATCTGTCAATAGTAGTATCTCAAAATACCCTTATTTTACAAGGTATATTTGATTTGACATATGGTGAATTTGTTGTTTAACTATTGACTTTTAGCACAGAACATGATAGTATATTGGTATGTCCTTGTAGCATAGGCGAAAGCCTATTATATAAGGATTTTTAAGTCTTTAGTCAAATTGGCTGAAGTATGCAGTAAGAGAGTTGGCGGAGCACAACCGCTCAAATATGAAAAAAGATAATTTAATACGTTTTGTCCAATCTCTTATCTTTCTACCTGTTATGACTACTTCGCTCTCACTTGGGGGTGTTCATAATACAGATATTGCTCAAAATGTGTTGTTTCAAAAATTAAATATTGAGTTTGATGGAAAACTAGCTATTAATGAGGCTGCTCCTTCAAAGGACCAAATAGAAGCTGGGCTTCTAAAAGCCAAGACGGAAAAAGCAGAGGCGATAGACTTTTATTTTGATGAGCATGATATGCCTCTCGAAGGTACTGGCATGAAGATGGTTGAAGCTGCGGAAAGAAATGAGCTTGATTGGCGTCTTTTGCCAGCAATCGCGGTGAGAGAGTCAACAGGTGGAAAAAATGATTGTATAAAAGTTGATCACAATGCTTTTGGATGGGGTTCATGCAAAATTGGTTTTAAATCAGATGAGGCTGCTATTGATGTAGTTGCTAGAAATTTAGGCGGAAATAATCCCAAGACTGCACATCACTATGGTGACAAGACGACCAAACAGATTCTTCGTGCATATAATCCACCTTCTATTGTTCCAAGATATGCCGAACAGGTTATGTCTATAATGGATACTATTGGAGAAGCCGACAATGTAGCACCGACTCCTCCTATTTTAAATACATAAAACAAATACAAAAAAATCCCCTTCGACAAGCTCAGGGGATTTTTTTGTATAACTATTCTAGATGAACGAGCGTCATCTTTTGATCTTTTGGTTCAAAGAGCGTGATTTGGAAATTGTAATTTTTTCCAAGTTCTAATTTTGCACGTAGGGCAGATTCGCTTGCAAAAGTAGAATTGTGAACTAGCCCAGCGACTCCTTCCTTGATGGAAACAAGGGCTCCGTGCTTGTTGTATTTTATAACAACACCTTTGATAATGTCTCCTTTCTTTAATTTTCCTTCAAATTCTTTCCAAGGGCTTTCTTTTAGAGCTTTAATAGAAAGAGAAATTTTACCATCTTTAATTTCTATAACTTTAGCTTTTATTTTTTCACCAACTTTAAACATACTACGAGGGTCTTCTACGAGTCCCCAATCAAGCTCAGATATATGAACAAGTCCTTCCAAACCTTCCTCTAATTTCAAGAAAACTCCGAAATCAACAATACCAGCAATGGTGCATTCCAAACTGTCTCCAATGTTGTACTTGCTTAGGATTTCCTTCTTTTCTTCTGGATTGTTATCTTTCTCAGAGAATATTAGCTTTCCTTCTTTTGGAAGAGTGGAGATTATCATAACAGAAATTTTTTGACCAATGAGTTTCTTTAATTCTTTTAATATTTTGTCCTTATCAGAATCAAGAACACGAGGGTAATGGTCTGCCTTAAGTTGAGAGGCAGGAAGGAATCCTTGAATACCTTGCCATTCCAAAATCAAACCACCTTTGTTTGCTTCTTTTACTTCTAGCTCGAGTATTGTCTTTGCTTTGATAGCTTTCTCAGCTTCACTCCAAGCAAGGGCTTGTTTTGCTTCCTTGAGAGAAAGTTCTGTATAACCATCCTCGTTTTCTACTTCAACAATTTTAGCTTTTATGATGTCACCTAGGCTAATCTTCTTTATTATATCTTTTGCGTTTATGAATTCACGTCCATAAATGATACCAGTCCCAAATGGGGCCAAATCTACGTAAACTGATGATTTCTCAACCAAAATAACTGGGCCTTCTACTAGTGAGTCCACATCTGGCCTGTTTGCACTACGGTCAGTGATAGAGTTTAAAACTAAATTTTCTACTACTATTTCTTCTGTATCCATAAAATTAAAAATCCGCGTGAAAGCGGATATAAGGTTTAGGTTTTCTCGCCGACGGCGGGAAGGTTACCCCAAAACACGCTTTTAATAATTTATTTAAGTTGTATTTTTATACTACTATAAAACTCAAAAATTGCAAGTGTTTTTTCTTTCATAAAATGCTATAATATATAGACATGATAATCACATATTTCGGAAAACAATTTTTTAAAATCCAGCAAGGGGATATGGTCCTCGCTTTTAACCCTGTAAGTAAAAGCTCAAAAACTGGTATTTCAGCTCATTTCGGGACAGACATTGCTCTTGTGACAACGAACCACCCTGATTATAATGGCATTGATCAGCTTTCCCATGGCGAGCGAGAACCTTTTGTTATCGCGGGGCCGGGAGATTATGAAATTAAAGAAATTTTTATAAAAGGAGTTTTATCTGATGCTCTTATTTCATCAAAGAAACATATCAATAGTATTTATATGTTGACTATTGATGGTATCAATATTGCTTTTCTTGGTGCGTTGTCGAGTGCAGAATTTTCAAAGGAAACACGAGAAGCCATAAATAGTCCAGACATTGTTTTTATTCCAGTAGGAGGGAATGGAATGTTGGATGCAAAGATGGCTGCCAAGCTGGCATCATCACTAGAACCAAGATTGGTAATACCTATGGATTATGATAATGATACGCTAAAAGCTTTCCTCAAAGAACTCGGTGAAGAAAAAGCCGAGGTTGTGGACAAATTGACATTAAAAAGAAAAGATTTGGATAATAAGGAGGGAGAAGTTATTGTATTAAAACCAATATAAAGTTGTAAAGTTTGTAAATAAAATTTTAATCAATGAAAAAAATAATTAATCATTTGAGAGAACAACCAGAACACGTACGGAGACACATATTGCATGTTTCAACTATTGTGTTTGGTCTAATATTAGCTTTTTTGTGGGTTTATTCTTTAGGTACCAACCTGACTAGTTCAAATACACAAACCAAGATGACCCAGGATTTAAAACCTTTTTCAGCATTAACAGCTAATATGATAGGTGGATATAATAGTATTACCGAGCCTAACGTAAATACAGAGCAATAATTTTTATGGCAAAAAAATCTTCGTCAGAACCAGTTTTACCAATACGATCAGATACAATTTTGCCAGTAGATATTGTGGCAGAGATGAAAGAGTCGTACATAGCATATGCTATGACGGTTATTACTTCGCGTGCATTACCTGATGTTCGAGATGGGCTTAAGCCCGTGCATCGCAGAATTTTGTTTGGAATGAACGAAATGGGACTCACAGCTTCAGCGCGTTTTCGTAAGTCAGCCGCGATTGTCGGAGACGTGCTAGGAAAATACCACCCTCATGGTGATACAGCTGTTTATGACACAATGGTGGGAATGGCTCAAGAATTCTCATATCGTTATCCTTTGGTCTTGGGTCAGGGAAACTTTGGTTCTATTGATGGAGACAATGCTGCTGCCATGCGTTATACCGAAGCAAAGATGTCCAAGATTTCAGCTGAACTTTTAAAAGATTTAGAAAAAGAAACAGTTGATTTTCGTCCGAACTATGACCAGACTCGCAAGGAGCCAGTAGTTTTCCCTTCAGCTGTGCCTGCGCTTCTTTTAAATGGAACTCTCGGTATTGCAGTCGGTATGGCAACAAATATTCCGTCTCACAATTTGGCTGAGGTTCTTGATGCGACAAATTATTTGATTGAAAATGACAATGCCACCACCGAGGATTTGATGCAATTTATTAAAGGTCCAGATTTTCCTACTGGAGGAATAGCTTATGGTACAAAAGACATGCTCCATGCGTATTCATCAGGGCGTGGTGGTGTAGTCTGCCGTGGTGAAGCGGAAATAGTAGAACAAAAAGATGGTAACTTTTCTATTATTATTACCTCGATTCCTTTCCGAGTAAACAAAGCAAATTTGATTATAAGTATTGCTGAACTTGTCCAAGAAAAAAAATTAGAAGGTATCAAGGGTCTTCGTGATGAATCAACCAAAGACATACGAGTAGTCATAGATTTGAAACCAAGTGCTCATCCTGAAAAAGTTTTGAATTATATTTATAAAAATACTCAACTAGAATCCAATTTCAATTTTAATATGGTGGCTCTGGTTGACGGTGTGCCACAGACCTTGTCGCTGAAATCAATATTGAATGAATTTATTGGGCACCGAAAGGATGTCGTAAAACGTAGGACTATATATGATTTACGAAAAGCAGAAGAGCGCGAACATATTTTACTCGGCTTAAAAAAAGCATTAGACAAAATAGACAGAGTTATCACTGTCATTCGTGGATCAAAGAATTCTCAAATTGCTAAATTTAACTTGATGAAAGAGTTTAAGTTTTCAGATCTACAAGCAAACGCTATTTTGGAAATGAAGTTGGCAAAATTGGCTGGCCTAGAGAGAAAAGCAGTCGAGAACGAGCTTGCCGAGAAACAGAAGTTTATAGAGGCGATGAAAGAGCTTTTGGGAAGTCCAAAGAAAATTTTGAAAATCATTGCAGATGAGTTGAAAGAAATTCGAGAAAAATATGCAGACGAAAGAAGAACCAGAATAGTAAAAGGCGGAGTAAAAGAAATTTCTGATGAAGACTTGGTTCCAGAAAAGGAGACAATGCTAGTACTCACTGCTGGAGGATATGTGAAATGCACTGACCCTTCTGAATATCGAGCACAAAAACGTGGTGGTGTGGGGGTAATTGATCTTGAAACAAAAGAGGAAGATTTCGTGACTATGCTCGTATCTGGCTCAACTCATAGCAATTTACTTTTCTTTACTAATCTCGGAAAAGTTTATCAAATGAAAATGTATGATATTCCTGAAGGTCGCCGTGCTACAAAGGGTAAATCAATTATGAATTTTTTAGCTCTTGGTGGCGAAGAAAAGGTGACTTCTATACTAGCCATGCCGAAAGACTTAGATAAAACTCCATCTTCACTCATGTTGGTTACCAAACATGGCACAGCCAAGAAGATGGCTACTGCTTCGTTTAAGGATGTACGTAGGAGTGGTATTATTGCTATCCGTCTCGACAAAGATGACCAATTGATTTGTGCTTTAGTCACAGAAAAGGGAGATGAGGTTATGATTGCAACAGGTGCTGGACAGTCTATAAGATTTAAAGAGTCCGATGTTCGCGAAATGGGTAGAACAGCTGGAGGTGTAAGCGGAATAAGACTCGGCAAAAGTGATGAGGTCATCAGCGTAGATGTTATCAAAAAGAATTCTGAAAAGGGCGCATTTCTGACCATGAGTGCAAATGGTTTTGGAAAGAAGACTGATTTGAAAGAATACAAAGTTCAAAAGCGTGGAGGCTCTGGTGTGAAGACTGCAAAAGTAACCCCAAAGACAGGCAGACTTATTGTCGCAAAAGTATTGACGGGAAATGAAATAGAGCTTATTGCAATGTCCAAAAAGGGGCAGGTTATCAGGACACCACTCGAAGATATTTCTTCTCTTGGACGTCAGACTCAAGGGGTGACTGTCATGCGTTTGCGAGGTGGAGATGGTATTGCGTCGCTTGCTTGTATATAATATATACATGTTCACCGACCCATTAAAAAACTTAAAAGCTTTTGGATTAAAAGAAGACAATATTGTTGCCGACCTTGGAGCAGGTACTGGACATTATTCTATTGCCGCAGGTATGCTTGTGCCGAGGGGCAAGGTGTATGCAGTAGAATTACAAAGAGATTTTTTGGCAACAATTAAACACAAAGTATCAGATGCTCATCTCTCAAATGTTGAAATTATTTGGGGTAATGTAGAAAAGTCTGGTGGTACAAAGATAGGAGATGGTGTCGTTGATGCAGTCATAGCCTCAAATATACTTTTTCAAGTTGAGGAAAAAGATGAATTTCTTTTAGAGATGAATAGAATATTAAAAAAAGGCGGCAAGGTTTTGTTTATTGATTGGTCCGAGGCATCAGTCATGAAAGGAACAGAAATAATACCTGAGAAGGAAGCTCGCCAAATGCTCGAGAAGAAAGGTTTTGTTTTTGAGCGCAATATTGATGCTGGAGCACATCATTATGGTATGATATTAGGTAAGTTATAAAGTTGAAAGTTATAAAGTTCATAAAGTAAAAAAGCAAAAAAATTCATGAAAGGAAAATTCCAACTTATTATTTTAATTGTTTTTATTGTTGCGGCTGTTGCAGGTGTTTTGGTTTTTTCTGGAGCGATACCTCTAGGGAGTGGTGGGGCAGGGAGTTTGGGAAGTGTTGTTTTGTGGGGTACAGTTCCTTCTTCTTCAATTTCTACAGCATTGACTGATTTTAATTCCGCAAACCCGACATTCGTTGTGAATTATGTCGAGAAGTCTACGGACACTTTTGACCATGATTTACTTGAGGCACTGGCCTCTGGTGTGGGACCAGATATGTTTTTTCTGCCAGACAATTTAGCTCTCCATTATTCTAATAAAATTTTTACTATTCCGTATTCGAGTTATCCACTGACATCTTTTAAGGGTGCTTTCGCTAGTGCTGGAGAAGTATTTTTGACATCAAATGGTATTTTGGCTTTTCCTATGTCTATAGACCCACTTTTGATGTATTACAACAGGAGTATTCTGGATGCTAATGGTATTGTTTATCCTCCCGCTACTTGGGAAGAGCTAGTTAATATGGTTCCAATTTTGACAAAAAAAGATAATACAAACAAAATAATTAAAAATGCAGTTGCTCTCGGACATTTCTCGAATATAGCTCATGCAAAAGATATTCTCGCAGCTCTCTTTATGCAATCAGGAAATCCAATTATTACTGAAAAGAATGGGGCTCTTAGTTCTGTTCTTGATTCAACTGCTGGAAATTATAATCTTGCCTCAGTGTTAAAATTCTATACAGATTTTGCTGACCCAAATAGTCCTCTTTATTCTTGGAATAAATCATTTACTAGTTCTAGTGATGTTTTCTCTAGAGAGGATTTAGCATTTTATTTTGGTTATGGGAGCGAGCTTCCTTTATTGGTAAACAAGAATCCAAATCAAAACTTTTTTGTTGCACCATTTCCTCAGATAAAAAATTCCAATTTTAAACTGACAATGTCTCATGTGACAGGTCTTGCCGTTTCAGCCTTTTCTAGAAATTTTAATACTGCTTTTACAGCAGCGAGCCTTATGGCAACGGGGGATTTTGCTTCCAAATTTGCTTCGGCTACTGGCACAGTACCAGCGCGCCGTAACCTACTTGCAATAAAGCAGACAGACGCATTCTCTCCTTATTTTTATAGTTCAGCTTTATTTGCTAGGAGCTGGCTTGACCCATCATCAGAAGATACAGACAATATCTTTAGTGGAATGATAAATGCTGTTCTTTCTAATAATTTATCAGTAGAGGCGGCCATTAAGGATGCAAGTGCCAAGATGAGTCTTTTATTATTGAAATAAATAAAATGAAAAAAATAGCAAAATTTTTAATTCTTGTTTCTATATTGTTAATTCTAGTTGTTCCAGTTTTATCTTTTGCAGTTGATTCTTTAGTGACATGTGGGGTTACTGACTCAGGTGTATTGGCTTCACACCCAAATTATGGACAGCCATGTGATTTTAATCAACTTATGAATACTATTAATAC
>Ga0194060_10003046_pt1 | contig 11864 bp, 11 predicted proteins | sample SepL225m_MetaG_FD_163427 | JGI IMG/M metagenome (GOLD analysis project Ga0194060, IMG submission 163427) | Anoxic zone freshwater microbial communities from boreal shield lake in IISD Experimental Lakes Area, Ontario, Canada - Sep2016-L222-5m | ecosystem: Environmental > Aquatic > Freshwater >... | reverse complement strand
GAATGGCAGGTTATTAAAATAAGAATATAAAAAGCAGTGTAGTAAAGTTTACAGAGAAAAAATTGTCGGAAAAATTTTCAACAGTACGTTTCTGAGAAATTTTTTTTAAAATTTAATGCCCTGCAACTTCTAAATTTTCTTGTTCAATTCCTTGTTTCTTAAAAAGCGATTTCACTTTCCATGCATAAAAAGCTAAGTAAGCAAAACAAAATATTCCTACAACATAACTGTATTGAATTCCGAGTAAATTATTTCCTGCCAAATAACCTTGTAACAAACTAATAAATCCTCCGCCCATAATCATCATGATGAGGAAGCTTGAACCTTCGTTGGTATGTTTTCCAAGGCCGGTTATTGCCAATGTAAAAATGCAAGGCCACAATGTGCTGCAAAATAATCCTACACTAATAAATGCATAAACACTTACCATTCCATCGGCAAGCATACCAACTGTAAGTGACGCAATGCCACATAGTGAAAAAATAAAAAGTTGTCGCGATGGATTTCCTTTACTTAAAATATCGGCAGATATCAACACCAATATTACAAATGCATATACATAAAATGGTGTGATATCATTATTGGCAATTTTATTTACGAGTAGAAAAAAACCGAAAGCAATGTATGGCAAAACAAAATTCATAATGGTTTTCATATTTTTTGTTAAACCCATTGCACCAACTGATGAGGTCCATCTGCCAATCATCAAACTTGCCCAGAACAATGAAACGAATGGTGCAATTTTGTTGGTTGAAATTTGCAAATGTTGTTTCATAAACTCCGGTAAATTACTTGCTGTTGATACTTCAACACCTACATAAACAAAAATTGCAATCATGCCTAAAACTAAATGCGGATAGGAAAGAACAGATTTTTTTGTGTCGTGTTCAAGTTTATTTTGCTCTTCAAGTTTTTCCAAACCTTGCCTATCGGGCAACGATGAAAATTTAAAAATGATGGCAACAATTAAAAATGCTGCACCTAAAATTAAGTATGGCGTTTTCACACTATCAATACTTGCTAGTGATGCGCTTGACGAATTTGCCGAACCAAAAATCGCAAAGCTCACAATAAGAGGACCGATGGTAGTTCCCATATTGTTGATGCCACCTGCAAGACTTAACCGTTGTGAACCTTTCGATGGACTACCTAATAAAATTGCCAGCGGATTGGCAACAGTTTGTTGTAATGAAAATCCTAAACCAACAATAAATAATCCCGAAAGCATCAAGCCAAATGAAGCTGTTGTTGCTGCAGGATAAAATAACAATGTTCCGAAAGCTGAAATAACCAAACCAAGCGAGAGGCCGTTTTTGTAACCTATTCGATTGATAAGATCGCCACCTGTAAGTTTGGAAACAATCATATAAATAATTGAGCCAATAGTATACGCAACATAAAACGCAAACGATACCATTTGCGATTGCCATTGCTCCAAATGCAAGTGCTCTTTAAATACCGGAATCAGAATATCATTGCTTGCTGCCACAAATCCCCAGAAAAAAAACACAACAATGAGTGTGTAAAATTGCGGAAGCGTTTCTTTATTTCTTTGCATGTTTTATTTTAATGAGATGATTTGGTAATTTGATGATTTGACATAAGTCACCAAAATAACTTAATAACTAATAACGATTAACCAATAACTAATTCTTCATATCAAGCCAAACAAAATTTCCTCCCTGAAATAAGAAAATGTCGTTATCCAATTCAAACTGTTGGCCTTCTTTTAATGTTTTCATGTTCAAATCATTATTGGCTGTATGTATCGAACCTTTGGATTGATAAGCCAGCTCGAGGTATTGATGATTGATACCTCGTTTTGTTCCACAAAGAATAACATGAACAGGTTTGCGAATTCGTTTCAATAATTTCATATCACGAATGTCACTATCATCGGCTACCAAAACCAAATCTCCATAATCACGATAAGTTGCTGTTGATTTCAATAAAGCCTCAAGGTCATTTTCAGGATCATCACCACCTTCACCGAGCTTACGTACATCTTCGATATCCTTTTTAAATTTCTTAAAATCTTTTGCTTCAAATGGATGAATACCTCCTGTTAATCCAATCAATTTTTTATCATCGGGTATATTATCACCATCATTAAAAAGTACGTAATATTTTATTTTTTCACCTTCGTAGTTTTTCTTGTACCATACCATCAATTGACCAATGTATGGAAACATACTTCCTGTCATATCAACCACCATCATTACTTTTTTCCATTGCGGATTTCTGTTAAAAATCTTAAAGATGGTAGAATCTTTTATTTTGTATTCACCCGTTAAAAATTTATCGAACTTAAGTGTTGTTTCTTTGGTTGGTGATTCGTAAGTAATCATTCCTTTTTTATCGAAATGTGCATAGCTACCGGCAAGGTCACCTTTATTAAAATCGGCTTCTGTTTGTAAAAATCCGGTTTGGTCGTAACAACGTTCGTAACCTTGTTTCACTCCATCTTTATACATTTCCTCACATTTGGTCTGACAATTTGTATAAAATGTTACACTAGGGCCATCCAGTTTTCCTTCGTTAAAAGAGTTCGAATATTCAATACAATCTTGCCCATCGTAATAACTTATTTCGAGGCCTTGCTTCTCTCCTTTTTCAAAAAATACTTCATATTTTAAATCTCCGTTGTTCCAGAAATAACGCCAGAATCCCTGCTTCTTTCCGTTTGCATCTGTAACATTTATTGTATCGCCATCATGCACTTCAAATGTTTGCGAAAATGCAAACGTTGAGCAAAGAATTTGTGCTGAAAGGATTAAGAATATTTTTAACAATTTTCGATTCATCAACTCGTACCGTATTCAATTGCCGAATATAATTTACATCGTGTGCAATTTAAACACAACAAAACACCGAGTGTCTAAAACATTGGAGTCGATAAAAAAACAAATTATTCAGTAATCAACTTCTTTTTATATTTACAACATGAAAAACAAAAAAATATATTTCTCTATTGTCATCATACTTGCGTTTGTTTCATCATTTTATATCAACAAATTATCTGAAACACGTAAAGAAAATCATGAAAATTATTTTGAAATAGAAGTTGGAGATGAAGATATAACAGGTCTTTCTGAGTGGATGCAAAAAATGCTGTCTGATCCACAAACTGGAAAATTACCTGAAAATTTTAGGTTAAGCGAACTTTCGTTTTCACGCAATCTTCCTTCAGTAAATGCATACAATAAAACATTTGGTGGCACATTTCAACAACGTGGTCCGTGGAATGTTGGCGGAAGAACACGCGCTATTGCTATCGACAAAACCAATGAAAATGTATTGCTTGCCGGATCAACAATGGGCGGATTTTGGCGTAGTACTGATGCCGGTTCGCACTGGACAAAATGTATCGACAGTGCTGAAACAAACAACATCAGTTGCATTGCTCAAGATGTTCGAAACGGAAAAACTAATACCTGGTATGCGGGCACAGGTGAGCTTTACGGCTCATCATTACCCGGAGCATTTTTCTCGGGAAACGGGATTTATAAATCAACCGATAATGGTTTATCATGGAAACGTCTTGCCTACACCAGTTCAACTCCGGGAGGAATTTATAACAGCTGGTCGGCCGTTCATAACGTAGTTACCAATCCTAAAATTGATTCGCTTGATGTGGTATTTGTTGCATCGTTTGATGGAGTATGGCGCAGTACAAACGGAGGCTCGAACTTTACCAGACGAAGAGGTGGAATTGCCGGAGGATACAGTTACTGGACAGATGTTGCTGTTTCACCATCGGGTATTGTGTATGCTGCATTATCATCAGGAGGTGGCAATGCAGGAATTTGGCGTTCAGCCGATAATGGAGGAACATGGGCAAATATTACTCCTTCCTATTTTACACAAAGCATTAATCGAATTGTAATTGGTATATCACCATCAGATGAGAAGCAAATTTATTTTGCTGCATTTACTCCCGACACTGGAAAAATTTCGTTGAATTTTGAAAAAACAATTGAGCGAAACAGTTTGTGGAAATATACTTATCAAGGTGGAGATGGCAGTGGAACAGGTGGAAAATGGGAAGACCGAAGTGCAAATATTCCTACACTTGGCGGAGCTTTTGGAGATTTTGTTTCACAACAAGGATACGACATCAGTATCAAAGTGAAACCCGATAACGCGAATGTGGTTTTCCTAGGTGGCAATAATTTATATCGTTCAACCGATGGTTTTGCCACATCAAATAATAGTACTTGGATTGGTGGTTATGGTGTAAACACAACGATGCCCGATTTTAAAACTTACCCCAATCATCATCCCGATAATCATGGTGTTATTTTTTATCCATCCAATTCATCAAAAATGATTTCTGTTCATGATGGAGGAATTTCATTTACTGCTGATAATTTAGCTACAAATGTTAATTGGAACTCACTTAATACAGGTTATCTCACCACACAATTTTACACTGTTGCAATTGATCACAATACTAATAGCAAAATTGTAACAGGAGGATTACAAGACAATGGAACTTATTTTACTGCAAGCGATGATCAGCATGCATCATGGAAACAACCATTGAGTGCCGATGGAAGTTTTTGTTTTCTGTCATCAGGTTCAACTGAAGGATATTTTTCTACTCAGCAAGGAAAAATTTACAGGGTTATTTTAGATGCTAATGGCGACCGAACACAGCTGGCTCGTATCGATCCAAAAGGCGTGCGCAAAACCGACTATCAATTTATCAATCCATATATTCCTGATGCAAATAATTTTAAAAAGATTTTTGTTCCTGCCGGTTATCGTATTTGGAGAAACAATGATGTAACTATAATTCCACTTCATTCGCAAATCGACAGTACTCCTGTTTTAACCAACTGGACTGAATTGAACAATACTAAACTTACCGATACCACCGAAGGTATCACAGCAATCATGAGTTCGAAAATGCAAAATGATGTGTTGTATTACGGAACCGAAAAAGGAAAATTATTCAGATTACGAAATGCATCAACCGATACATCATATCCTGTAAATATTTCGGGAGCAAATTTTCCATCGGGAGGTTATATCAATTGTATTGCTCAAAATCCACTCGATTCGAATAAACTATTTGTAGTGTTTACCAATTATGGTGTGCTGAGTATTTTTTATTCGACCGATGGAGCCGCTACGTGGAATGCCATTTCGGGTAATCTCGAACAAAATGCAAACGGAACAGGTAATGGTCCATCGTGCCGTTGGATATCTGTTGCAAAAGTAAACGATAGCCTGATTTATTTTGTAGGAACGAGCACCGGATTGTATGCAACAAAATCATTAAACGGAATGCAAACTGTTTGGACAAATCAATCGCCAAACGAAATTGGAAACAATATTGTGATGATGATGGATTACCGCGAAAGTGACGGAATGTTTGCCGTAGCAACTTATGGTGCAGGTATTTTTACTACTAAAATTCAATCGTATCATGATGGTGTTGCCGAGAAAAATAATTTGAATGATTTGATAACTCTTTATCCAAATCCAGTGATTAATTTTTTGAAAATTGAAACACAAAATTTGAAGAGTGCAAAATATGAGGTGATGGATTTAAACGGAAAAATAATTTTAAATGGAACGCTTACAAACCCAATAAATACAATTGATGTAGCCGATTTAAAACGCGGAGTTTATTTGGTAAATATTTTGGTTGATGAAAAAAGAATTTGCAAAAGAATGGTGAAGGAATGAAATCGAAAAAAGAACTGAAGGAAGAATACAAACAGTTAAAATTTAAAATGGGTGTTTTTGCAATAAAGAACACCGTAAACCAAAAACTTTTTATTGATGGCAGCACCAATCTTGATGCCATTTGGAACCGACACAGGCTTCAATTAAATTTTGGCTCACACCCAAATACCGTTCTCCAAAACGAATGGAAATTATTTGGAAGTGAAAATTTTGTGTTTGAAATTTTAGCAGAAGTAAAACACAACGACACCGAAGAAATTGACTATGCAAAAGAAGTGAAACAGCTTGCTCAACTTTATATTGACGAACTAAAACCTTTTAACGAAAAAGGATACCATAATAAAACTGATGGCTAAAAACAGCAACAACATTCCTATTCCCGAAGATGATTATTTATATATAAGCTTGTCGCAAATTCCTGATTCGGGAAATGGATTGCTAACAGCTATTACCATTTATAAAGACGAAATTATTGCAACTTTTAAAGGTGAAATTTTAACACAGTCGCAGACAAATAGCAGAGCAAATAATTTTAACAATAAATATTTTATAGCCATGCTTGATGGTAGCATCATGGATTCGATGCACACCCATTGTTTTGCCAAATATGCCAATGATGCCAATGGTTCGGCTCATTCGGGTTTTAAAAATAATGCTAAAATAATGTTAGACGAAAATGAAAACGTTTGCCTGATTGCCACACGAAAAATAAAAAACGGAGAGGAAATATTTTGCAGTTACGGAAAAAAATATTGGAATAATTTAAATTAATTCACTTAATTTTAAATTCTAAACCTAACCACATGAACCTAGATGAAAACAAAAATCCATTTGTAAAGTTGGGTGATATGCGTGTAACGTATATTGAAAAACAAAAAGTTGACCCAAACAAAGACTGGGCTCGTTATGATCGCATAAGGATTGAAGCCCACAAAAATGATGAAACCACTCTTTTTTTACTTGGCACAGAAATTCCGGTTGGTGATTATCACGATATTGTAGAAATTATTAAAGCGCTCTCGCAACTTTATAAATACGAGAAACAGAAATCGAAAAAAACTTTTACTACAATCAATAAAAATAGTTTATTCAAGTAAAATAGATTTCAAAAAATAGTTGGTTATTTCTCGGTGAATGAATACTCGTTAATATGGGGATTAACATTTGATAAATGCGTGCGTTCTGGACGAGATTTGTTACAACTAGAGGTATCTCCCCATTTAACCATTACACTATCTTTAGCCGATGGTTCAACATTGTCAACAAAAGGCTGTATGCGCGATGGAGGCAATTCGTCATTGTGCACAAACTTTACCTGCCATACATAAATAGCCAAACAAAGTACAAAACCAATTGCGAAAAATATTTTCATTGCCATTCAAATGTAATAAAATAAATATCTCCAATTGAATGGTATTGCATTTTATTTTTTGCCAACAAAACATATTTTCGTTCATTAATAAAATATCCATTCATGAAAAAATTAATCATCGCATTTACATTTTTATTTACTGCTTCATTTTGTTTTGCAGATAAAAAACCAAAACTTGAAAAAGGTTTGTATGCCGAAATTGAAACCAATCATGGCAACATATTATTACAACTTGAGTTTGAGAAAACACCATTAACTGTTGCAAATTTTGTGGGCTTAGCCGAAGGGAAAATTAAGAACAATGCAAAAAAAGAGAAGGTTCCGTTTTACGATTCGCTAAAATTTCACAGAGTGATACCGAATTTTATGATACAAGGTGGAGACCCTCAGGGCAACGGACAAGGCGGACCTGGTTATGCTTTTAAAGATGAATTTTTACCTGAACTAAAATTTACAGGGCCAGGAATTTTAGCTATGGCTAATGCAGGGCAGGCCACAAATGGAAGTCAATTTTTTATTACACACGTTGCTACACCTTGGCTCGATCAGCATCATACCATTTTCGGACACGTTATTACCGGACAAGATATTGTGAATGCCGTACAACAAGGCGATACCATTTTGCATATCAAAATTATTCGCAAAGGTTGTAAAGCCAGAAGATTTAAAGCCAATAAAGTATTTGAAGAATTGCGGAATAAATAATTATGCTCCGCCTTTCACAATTTTATCTTGTTTGGTTTCGAGTTTATTGATGATTGTTTGAAGCTGAGCATCTGATTCGTCTTTTGCATCCATCATTTTCACTTTCATTTCGGCTCTTACCGAATATACCTCACCTTCAATCGAACTTTTTAACGATTGCAATTCGGTTTTCGATTGGGTAAGCGATTTATGAATATCTGAATTCATTGCATCTGTGCTCGACTTCAAGGTATCCGTCAAAGTATCTTTCATCTTATTGATTTTGCTGCTCAGTACAACTAAAACAATTATCGGAAGCAACACACATAATCCAATTAATCCGTAAATAAAATACATCATCATTGCATTTTCTGATTTTATACTTTGAATGTTTGCTTCGGTTTCTTTTCTAAATTCTTCCATGCTGTTACGAGCAGTTTTTAAAGAGTCGGAAGTGTTTGCAATTTTAAAATTTGCCGAATTCAATATCTCTTCAACTTGCTGCATTTTCATATTCAAGGTGTCTACTACACCTAATTTTTCATGCATCTCTTTTCTGGCAGAGCTGCTTGAACCAAGTGCAGACTGTATTCTAGATTGCATTTCCTGAACAGCAACTTCATAGTCCTTTTTTAAAACATACGGAGGCACTCCTTTTGGTGCAGCAGGTGCACCTGGTCTAACAGGAGTTCCTGGTTTAGCTTGCGGTGTTTGTGCTGTCGAAAGAAATTCGCACACAAAAATTATGCTGATAAATAGTAAGATTTTTTTCATAATAAGGTCATTAGTAAGTCGAAAGTAGGATAAAAATTGATAATATCTATTTTTATGATATTGAATTTTTTACGCTGCGTTTCTGAGGTATAAAGAATATCTTTTTAAAATAAAACACATCATTTTTTTATGCGTTATTCATTTTGCGAAAAAAAAATACGCTCTTTGTTAGGCTTTCCCAATTTGCTTTTTATCAATAAAATATCTGATTCTAATCACTAACTCCTAAATGGGTGAATAATAACTTTGTACTCGTTTATAAACTCTTTTAGATTGAAACCAAAAAAACTTTTTCTCTATTTATTGATTGTGCTTTCTTTATTGTCAGCCTGTAATATCTTTCAAAGAAATAAAGACGCATATAAATTAACACCACATGAGTTTATTCAGCGTTTGGAAACGACAAAAGGGGTTTTAATTGACGTTAGAACACCGAATGAATTTAATACTGAACACATTGCAGGAGCAGTGAATTTTAACATTCAGTCTGATAAATTCAATGCTAATTCTGATAGCATTGATAAAACTCGTCCCTGCTTTTTATATTGTGCAATTGGGGGTCGAAGTCTTGAAGCATATAAAACAATGAAGAAAAACGGTTTCAAATATTTATTTGTACTAGATGGAGCCTTAGTTGAATGGAAAAGACAAAATATGCCGTTAACTAATTTTGAATTTGATATGGAAGCAATGACGAGGGCTCCAAAATGTATTGGAACACAAACATTCACTGATTTCTCAAATGGAAAAATAGAATTCAGAAGGGTGATTAATGAATATTGCGATACATCTTGGCAAGTAGTAACAACAATTCATGATTTTTTAGGTGTAGGGAAATTTACCACTGAATATGCTTATAACAGGGGATTGTTAAAAATCAAAAGCCACGAACAAAAACAATCGCGTATCATCAAATAACTGTAGTTCTTTTTTATAGGTTTCTGTTCAAACTTTTTTAGGTGATAAGTGAAAATGATTTATATTTTTGTTTTACCTAAAAATGTCAAATGACAAAATACGTATCACTTTTTATTTTTTCACTTTTTGTGTTTTCTGTAAATTGTTTTTCTCAAAATGCTACAGAAAAAAATGTACGATGTAAAACATTTGCTTCATTCACACCTTATCACACAGCTTTTGGTAAAGGAAAAGGAGTTGTTTTCAGAGTTACAATTTCAGTTAAAAAAAATAAATCGTTTTCCATCGATTCGTTTTTTGTAAATAACAAACCGCTAAAATTTTCGATTAAACAAAATAAAGAAGGTCTAAATATTGAATCAAATTATTTTGTAAACTCCCCAGAGCCTACTTTAAATAATGACGGAACAACCTATCCACCAAAGGAAATTGAAGATGAATTAATTTCCCATAATCATTTTTATCCATCGTGGATTGTAATTACAGTGAATGGGAAAAAGATGAAAGTGAAAATACATAAGTACAAATTGATACCAGAAAAAGAACACTCTTAAAATATCAGAAATGAATACAAAAAAAAATCTAAGCATTCTACTTGCAGCAATTATTGGAATAGGAACATCATTTCTGTTTGAAAAACCTCTTGATAGTCGTGAGAAATTCAGTAAATTTTTGCACGAACACCCTTTCAATAATCGTCCACATTTTGAGAGCGATGGAGATGAGGAAGAAGACCAAACCGACAGGCCCGATTTGGCAGCCGAACAAGATTTTATGCGCACATTAAATCCTTCACTTGGCCGACCAACTCCGGAAGTTCTTCCCGGTATTATGAAACAAATTCATCAAACACCAACACGTTTTACAATGAGTACACCTGGCACTGCAACATCTCCATGGGTTGAACGCGGACCAAGTAATGTTGGAGGAAGAACGCGTGCAATAGTTTGGGATCCGAATGATGTAACAGGAAAAAAAGTTTGGGCAGCAGGTGTAACCGGAGGTTTATGGTATAACAACGATATTACAAGTGCAACATCATCATGGGTTGCAGTAAATAATTTTTGGGCAAATATTACTGTGTCTTGTATTGCATTCGATCCTGTTAATTCACAAATAGCCTATGTTGGAACCGGAGAAGGTTTTACATCAGGTGGAGGTAATTTTCACAGTTCAGGAATTGGACAAGGAATTTGGAAAACTTCTGATGGAGGAGCAACTTGGACACAACTACCTTCATCAAGTGTTTTTTATTATGTTACTGATATAGCAGTAAGAAACGAATCGGGAACAAGTATCGTTTATGCGGCAGTTAATGGTGGTTCGGTTAATGGTACATTTTTAGGTTCATCAGTAGCAGGTTTACAACGATCGATTAATGGCGGTGCATCGTGGACACAAGTGTTACCAAATGTTCCAACTAAATCGAGTAATTATGTTGCAGCCGATATTGAAATTGGTGCAAACAACCGAATATGGATTGGAACAAAATCAAATCCATATGGCTTTGGCAGTGGTGTAATAATGTATTCTGATAACGGAACATCATGGACCACATCAAACACCACATCAGTTGCAAGTGGAGGCAGAGTTGAACTGGCATGTGCCCCATCAAATGCTAATACGGTTTATGCAATTGTTGAAGATGGAACAACTGTTGGTACCATGTTGAGTACAACAAACGGAGGAACATCTTGGTCGGCCATTTCAATACCAACAGATGCCGATAGTGGAATTCCTTCAACAGATTTTTCGCGCGGGCAAGCTTGGTATGATTTAATTATGGCTGTCGACCCAAACAATGCTAACAATGTGCTTGTGGGAGCAATCGATCTTTTTTACTCGACTAATGGTGGAAGTTCATGGAATCAGATTTCTCAATGGTATAATTTTGGAGCCGGTTGTTCGGTGGTTCATTCCGATCAGCATGCAATCGTTTTTAAACCTGGTTCTTCGTCAACGGTTGTTTTTGGAAATGATGGAGGTGTTCATTACACATCAACTTTATCTACAGCTGCATCATCAACAACAGCAATCACATCTAGAAACAAAGATTATAACGTAACACAATTTTATGCATGTGCAATTCATCCAACAGCAAGTTCAAATACGTTTTTGGCTGGTGCACAAGATAACGGAACGCAGCGTTTTACAACAGCCGGTATTAATGCTACAACTGAAGCCTCAGGTGGCGATGGTGCCTTTTGCTTTATTGATCAGGTAAACCCTAATTACCAAATAGCATCATACGTTTACAATTCATATTATTTATCTACCAATGGTGGCGTTGGTAATTTTAACACAACATTATCTGCTGATCAATCTACAGGAAGATTTATCAATCCATCAGCTTATGATAACAACTTGCACATTTTGTATTCGTGTAAAAGCACTTCATCTATTTGGCGCATAAAAAACA
>Ga0194060_10003044_pt1 | contig 11865 bp, 8 predicted proteins | sample SepL225m_MetaG_FD_163427 | JGI IMG/M metagenome (GOLD analysis project Ga0194060, IMG submission 163427) | Anoxic zone freshwater microbial communities from boreal shield lake in IISD Experimental Lakes Area, Ontario, Canada - Sep2016-L222-5m | ecosystem: Environmental > Aquatic > Freshwater >... | reverse complement strand
GTGCGATCGAGCAGATTGAAAGAGAACCTTTTGGTCTGGGAAGATGGACAATGACTGCCAAGCAAGGGAATGTTAAATTCTATGTCCATAATGATTATTTAGGCTTTGCGGTTTCATACGGAATATTTGGAGGTCTGGCCTATGCATTCGTTATGATGTATGTATTTTTATCACTATATCGTGCTTCGAAAAAGAATGCCGATCCTCTTGAAAGGGTGATTACTGGAGCAACTATGGCCGCAGTGTGCTGTTTGGCAATGAATTCTCTTACGGATCATCTACTTGGGGACAGTGGAAGATATTTCTTGGCGTGGTTCATCGTTGGCGTGGGCTGGTCAATAGCCGATAAAAGCTGTCGGATAATTGCGGAGAGCTACAGTTAATTACTTTTGAAGAGCAAAAAGGACGAATATTTTTATATGAGAGCGTTACGATTTTCAATCGCAATTGCATGTATTGTCGCAATATTGAGTGGTTTTGCACAGGTTCAGAAGGACTCCCAAGGCGAGAGATCAGCACGGGAAAATGTGCTGTACATTGCAACGGATGGAAAGGATACGTGGTCTGGTCGCATAGCGCGCCCAAACGAGGACAAGACAGACGGCCCATTTGCCACATTGGAACGGGCACGTAATGCAATTCGTGGGGCTAGTTTACCTGATGGCGGCATCACCGTGGAACTGGGTGGCGGGGTGTATGAGAGAGATAGACCATTCGGGCTTACATTTATGGACTCGGGCATGGAGAACAAGCCAATCGTTTACCGTGGGCGTCGTGGCGAGGAAGTGCGAATCGCCGGGGGTAAAGTTGTAACAGGGTTCAAACAGGTAACAGACCAAGTGGTGTTGAGCCGCCTCGATCCTGTGGCGCGTGGACAGGTTGTACAAGCAGACTTGCGCGCGCTGGGCATTACCGATTTTGGGCAGGTCAAAGAGGGGTGCATGGAGTTGTTTTTCAAGGATAAACCCATGACTCTTGCGCGCTGGCCTAATGAGGGATTTGTTTATATAATTAATACCATCGGTGGATCAGTAATAGACGTCCGAGGCACGAAAGGAGACAAAATCGGGAAGTTCACCTACGATGGTGACCGCCCTAAACGCTGGATGGATGAAAAGGACATCTGGCTGCACGGCTATTGGTTCTGGGATTGGTCCGACGAACGTCAGAAGGTCCAGAGTATTGACACAGAGCGGCGAGTCATCACTCTCGATAAACCCTATCACGTTTACGGATACCGCAAAGACCAATGGTTTTATGCCTACAATGTGCTTGCGGAACTGGACACTCCCGGCGAATGGTACCTTGATCGTCAGACAGGCATGCTTTACTTCTGGCCACCGGAACCGCTTGACAACGGGAAAACGATGATTTCTATCTTACCCACACTGGTGACAATGAAGGAAACAAAGCACGTGATATTTCGCGGGATCACTTTTGAAGCTGCCCGTGGTACGGCTATTACTATTTCGGGTGGGGGAAATAATGAAATTGTCGGATGCACTATTAGAAACTGCAATGGAACGGCCGTTAGCATATCGGGCAAGAGTAATGGAATTGTGGGCTGTGACATTTATCAGATTGGCGAGGGCGGCATTTCATTGAACGGCGGAGATCGAATCATGCTGGCCCCTGCCGGGCTCTTTGCAGAAAACAACCACATCCACCATTATGGGCGCTGGACACCTATGTATCGTGCAGGAATTTCGGTCACCGGAGTAGGCAATCGGGCGGCTCACAATCTTATCCACGACGCACCCCACCAAGCAATTTTTTTTAGCGGAAATGACCACACAATTGAGTTTAACGAGATACATAGTGTATGTACCGAGGCAAACGATGCAGGAGTAATTTATGCGGGCCAAAACTGGACGATGCGCGGCACAGACATCCGCTACAATTATATCCATCATATTTACGGTTACAAAGGGCTTGGCGCTTACGGCGTTTATCTTGACGACATGTACAGCGGCACAACAATTTACGGCAATCTTTTCTATAATATTCCTCGGGCAGCATATATAGGAGGTGGCCGCGACTGTACCATAGAAAACAACATCTTTGTGGACTGTAAACCTGCGGTCCATGTAGATGCACGTGCACTCGGGTGGGCACAGTACCATACAGACGCATGGGTTCTGGAGGCCAGAGCTAAGGGCACGTTAATGAACATCCGTTACAAGGTACCACCATATTCCTCGCGCTACCCAAAACTTGCGAGTATCCTTAACGATGAACCCGCTGCTCCCAAGGGTAACGTCATTGTTCGAAATGTTAATAAAGGAGGAAAGTGGGATGAAATTGACGACAAGTCGCGACCTTTTGTCACACTTCGGGACAACTTGATTAATCAAGATCCAAGGTTCGAGGATACTGAGCATCAGAACTTCCAACTGCGTGACGATTCGCCCGCTTACAAGTTAGGTTTTAAACGCATTCCCATAGAGAAGATTGGTCTATACAATGACGACAAGCGAGCCTCATGGCCTGTATCACATACCGTAAAACTGCCAGAGACAATTGCTGAGCAAAAACAATAATTTACTGGATAAACGAGAGAATTATTTCGACTATGTTGGATAAATGAAGGACTTATTGTTGATGCATACTCAAGAACCGTTTCTCATCATCGAGCCGGGACGCGCTGAGAAAAACTACTGGATCGATCTCTGGCGCTACCGTGAACTATTTCTGATTCTGGCCTGGCGGGACATCTCCGTACGCTATAAGCAGACCATCATCGGGATTCTTTGGGCAATTATCAGGCCCTTTCTTACGATGGTCGTCTTCACCGTCATTTTTGGCCGTATCGCCAAACTCCCGAGCGACGGAAACTCCCCTTACGCCCTGATGGTCTTTGCCGCCATGCTCCCTTGGTCCCTTTTCTCTAACGCATTGAGTGAATCGTCCAACAGCCTAATCAGCAACGCCAATCTGATCGGCAAGGTTTACTTCCCCAGACTGATAATCCCAGGAGCGACTCTGGTAACAGCTTTCATTGATTTCCTCATCAGTTTCATTATAATGATCGGAATGATGCTCTATTACCAATACGCACCGGGCTGGCAGATGCTGTTGCTGCCTTTATTCATCATCCTTGCCCTGTTGGCCAGCATTGGTCCCGGTCTCTGGATTACGGCTCTCAATGTGAAATACCGCGATTTCCGTTATATCATCCCATTTGTGGTGCAGTTCGGTCTTTATATTTCTCCGGTAGGATTCAGCAGCAAGGTCGTCCCGGCTCAGTGGCAACTACTTTATAGTCTCAACCCCATGGTGGGCGTTATTGAGGGCTTTCGCTGGAGCATCCTCGGCGGCAATAGCTCCATTTACCTGCCCGGCTTCCTACTAAGTCTCGCCATTATTATTTTTTTCCTCTGGTTGGGTGTCTCCCGTTTCCGGAAGATGGAAAAAACCTTTGCTGATTTGATTTAAAAAGGAATCATGTCCGACATCGTTATCAAATCCGAAAACCTCGGCAAAAAGTATGTCATCGGTCACCAGGCCGAAAAAGGCCGCGGCGTGACATTCCGTGAAGTACTCATGCAGAATGCCCGAACCCTTTGGAGCAAAACCAAAGATCTGGCAGCTGGGAAGGCCATTATACAGGGCGACACGATGGAAGAGGTGTGGGCGCTCAACGATGCTAGCTTTGAGATCCGTCGCGGTGAAGCTGTTGGCATCATCGGGCGCAATGGGGCTGGAAAAAGTACGCTGTTGAAGATTTTAAGCCGTATTACCGAGCCTTCAACCGGGCGGGTGACCATCAATGGCCGCGTCGCCAGTTTGCTGGAGGTCGGTACAGGTTTTCACCCGGAATTGTCGGGCCGGGAGAACATCTACTTAAATGGGACTATTCTGGGGATGACCCGTGTGGAGATAAAGCGAAAGTTTGACGAAATCGTGGCCTTTGCAGAGGTAGAGACATACCTGGATACACCGGTCAAGCGCTACTCCAGCGGGATGTATGTCCGTCTAGCTTTTGCCGTAGCCGCCCACCTGGAACCGGAAATCTTGGTTGTGGATGAAGTTTTGGCCGTGGGCGATGCGGCGTTTCAGAAAAAGTGCCTGGGGAAAATGGGGGATGTCGCCCAAGAAGGTAGGACCGTGCTTTTTGTTAGCCATAATATGAATGCGATAGAGCAGTTGTGCATGCGCTGCATATTACTTGAGAAAGGCACAATCAGGCAAACAAGTTCAAATGTGACCCAAATAATAAAAGGTTATTTATTCCCAAGTGATCAAGAAATACGATTGTCCCAGTGGATTAATGACGGAGAAGAATTTGAAAATTATTGGTTTAAACCAAAAATATTTTTTATCACAGATGCGATGGGAAATAGTTTAAGTAATCCTGTTTCTAACAATCAGGATATTTGGATTCAAATTGAAGGAAGAATAGATAGATTAGACCCTGCATTAGAAATTGGTTATTCAATATACAATGTAGATGGCATCGCCCTTTATTGGTCTTATTTTAATGATCAAGAAGTATCTCAATGGCCTGTTTTTTCGCGTGGTGAAATTATTCTAAGAACAAAAATCCCCAAACGATTCTTAAATGAAGGTATTTACACTATTGAATTACGGGCATCCCTTCGTTGTCGAATGTGGATCACAGAACCTGGGAAAAAATCTCCATCACTGAACCTGATAATTCAAGGCGGATTAAGCGATGGCCCATATTGGACAGAAAAACGAGAAGGCGTAATTGCTCCACTATTAGAGTGGAAAGGAAAGATGAAAAATAAATAAATAACTCAATAACTCAATAGCTCAAGCAGCTTATGACAGTTAATAGCGTAAACAGATGCACATGAAATGGTTCACAATGCGTGGAATTGAGAGGTGGTCGATGCAAAAAAAAGTGAGTGATAGCGGGTTTGTTTCTTTGACAGGATTATAGAATGTGCGGCATTTGCGGCATCGTCACAAAATATGCGTTTAAGACTGAGGACTTCGAGCAGGTTATGCGCATGAACGCGGCCTTGGCCCACCGCGGCCCGGATGGCGCCGGGGAGTATAGGGATAACCACATTGCCCTGGCCATGCGCCGCCTGAGCATCATTGATCTTGCGGGCGGATGGCAGCCTCTTTACAACGAAGATCGCTCACTGGTTCTCATAGCCAACGGTGAGATCTACAACTATATTGAGCTGCGGGAGCAACTGCAAAAGAGGGGGCACCAATTCAGCACCCGGAGCGACTGTGAAACCATCCTGCACATTTACGAAGAGCATGGCGTGGATTGCGTCAAGCATCTACGCGGCATGTTTGCCTTTGCGCTGTGGGATGCCAATCAGCGGCGCCTCGTTTTGGCCCGTGATAGAATGGGAGAAAAGCCCCTCTACCTGTACGAACGCGATGGCATGCTGCTGTTTGCTTCGGAGCTCAAGGCGGTGATACGCTCAGGCGCTGTGCCTTTTGAACTGGATCCGGTCTCTGTCGATCTCTATTTCCACTATTCATGGGTTCCTGAACCGGCCACTCCGATCAAGGGTGTGCGCAAACTGGACGCCGCCCATCTACTGGTGGTGGACATCGACCCGTGGCGGATTCAGGAGACTTGTTATTGGCGCATGGAAGATGCACCACCGCTTACGGGAAATCCAGGAGAACTCATCCGCGCTGAACTGGAGACAGTCAGCAAACTCGTGATCCGGTCGGATGTCCCGGTCGGGGTGGCGCTTAGCGGTGGTTTGGATTCCGGCGCGTTAGCGGTACTTGCCGCACGCGAGTATCCGAATACGATGCATGCCTTCAGTGTGGGCTATCCTGGACATCCTCCCTGCGATGAGCGTAATGACGCCAAGGCATTTGCCGATAGCCTGGGAATGCCATTCCATGATGTGGAACTGCATACGTCTGATATGGTTGCAGAGTTCCCGAAAATGGTTTATTGGCGTGACGATCCCATTGCCGACATCTCGGGATACGGCTATTATGCCGTCATGAAACTGGCTAGGGAGCATAATGTACCTGTCATATTGCAAGGCCAAGGAGGGGATGAATTGTTCTGGGGCTACCAATGGGTGAGACAGGCAATTAGACGAACTGCTGCTTTTTCAAAGTTTCAAGAATCAAAATGGCGCAAGTTTTTGTTTTTGCTACGGGAGCGACTTCCTATAACACTTAATCCAATAGATTGGTATCATGTGGTGCGAGATGTGGAAGGGTATTCAGTGTTTTTGGACGAATATCGGTATGCATTGAGTCGGCCCCATGATCGCATATTCTTCTATGACCTACCGGGTGATTTTATCCAGGCGCGAAACGAGATGCACGGATGTTACACCACTGAATTCTCAGAGAAAATTAGCAAACATAATGTCCATGGATTATTCACTTTCCCCAAACCAGGGCCCGCACTTGATGTGCTCTATACAAAACTCGTTTGTGACACGTATTTGCGGGAAAATGGCATCACACAAGGAGATCGCTTGAGCATGGCGTCGGGGATAGAACTACGTCTACCATTGCTTGATCATAGGCTTGTTGAAACCGTTATCGGCTTGCGAAAAACCACACCGGATCATAATCTGCCTCCCAAAGCATGGTTGAAGACAGCACTAAGTGGGGTTTTATCAGAAGAGATTATTAACCGTCCGAAAAAGGGCTTTACACCCCCGGTGCATGAGTGGTATCGGGCACTTTTTAAAGCATACAGTAGTGATGTGGACGGCGGCTACTTGGTAAAATATGGTATTCTGAGTCCCGATGGAGGCCGTAACATGGCGAAATACAAAAATGAATCAGGAATTGTTCATCCATTAGCATTCAAAACGCTTGTACTTGAAGAATGGTGTCGCATGATGCATACGTGAAGGTGAGTATTTAAGAATGTACCTAACCATTTTATGAATTTAGCCCCCATAGTCATCTTCGTCTATAATCGACTGGATCACACAAGGCAGACGGTAGAGGCTTTGCAGAAGAATGAACTCGCTAATGAGAGTAATTTGTTCATCTTCTCTGATGCTCCGAAAAAACTCGAAACCGCAGTAGCAGTATGTAACGTGCGAAAGTATTTAAAGACCATCACTGGATTTAGGTCGGTTAGCATTATTGAGCGAGACAGAAACTTGGGTTTAGCCAATTCTGTCATTGATGGTATTACGCAGCTGTGTGCCGAACATGGCCGGGTTATTGTGCTTGAGGACGACCTTGTTGTATCGCCGGTTTTCTTAAACTATATGAATACAGCACTTGAAAGGTATTTTAATGCGCCGAAAGTTATGCAGATATCGGGCAACATGTTTCCAGTTTCACAACCTGAAAGATTGCCAGAAACTTTTTTTTGCAGAGCGACAACAACTTGGGGTTGGGCAACGTGGGATAGAGCTTGGGAAAAATTCGAACCAAATGCCCAAAAACTTGTTAGTGAGATCATCAATAGAAAGATGCGTAAAGAATTTGACATGGGAGGTGAGCACTTTCAAATGCTCCTTAACCAGAAAAACGGTGCAATCGACTCATGGGGAATTCGATGGTACGCAAGTGTTTTTTTAGCTGGTGGCTTATGTTTGCATCCCTCAAAATCATTGGTTCGCAATATTGGCCATGATGGAAGTGGTGTGCACTGCGCAAGTAGTAATCTATATGAAACAGCTTTGTCAGCGGTAATGCCAAAGCAATTTCCTGAAATCATCGAAGAGTTGCGGCCGGGACGAGAAGCTTTGGAGCGCTTCTTTAAGTCAATACGCACAAGCATATGGATATGCTTTAAAAGCCGCGTTAAGGCAACTATGCTCCGCCATTTGGTAAATTTGTCGTGAAAATCTTGCATCTTGCAACACAGGATATCGGCGGCGGCGGATTTGACGCCGCTTACCGCCTACATACCCATTTGCGAAATGCAGGTGTCGATTCTGCCATGCTTGTGTATGCTAAAAAATCCGCCGATGAACATGTGACAGGAGTATTCGAACGAATTACGCGTTTTGAGCGGCTCATGCTTCGGATGCAAAGCGGGTTCCACACGCGGTATGACCGTTATCGTGGCGGATATTCGATGTATTTTAGGATGGGGAGGGGAAACTTTTTATCACTTGGTCGTCTGAAGGGACTGCTTCCTTTTAAGCCGGATGCTATAATAACACATTGGGTCGCCAATTTCATTACGCCAGGTATGATGCGGCAGTTGAGCAAGGATACGGGCGCACCGCTTTACTGGTACATGATGGATATGGCGCCGCTTACTGGTGGCTGCCATTACGCTTTTGACTGCGGGGGCTATAAGCGTGCCTGTGGCCGTTGTCCCCAAATTGGGGAGCGAGCTAATGAATTTGACATCTCTTACAGGCAACTGAGAGAGAAATTAAGGAGTTTTAAGGATGTAGATATTACGGCGGTAGTTGGAAGCACTTGGCTTCGTCGCCAGGCGGAGGAGAGCGCTATATTTTCCGGACGATCTGTAAAGCAGATCATGCTGGGGATGGATGCGAATGTTTTTAAGCCTGTTCCAATTGAGGAGGCGCGCGCTTTCCTGGGGCTTCCTCAAGGTAAAAAAATTATTTTTTTTGGAGCTCAAAATATTTATGAAGAACGAAAGGGCATAATTTATCTTATAGAGGCGCTTAAACAACTTCATGCCATGCTGAAAGACGATCGCTCCCTGTGCGAGAAAGTGTTGATCGTTACGGCTGGTTCTGTCCAAAGTATGGAGGGTCTGGAGATACAGTTTGAACACGAGCACCTCGGATTTCTGTCAGGGGATGTGAGGTTGGCCGCTGCGTATCAATCGGCGGACATATTTGTTAACGCGTCAATTGAGGATTCCGGTCCTATGATGATAAATGAGGCGGTGCTTTGTGGTACTCCCGTGGTCGCGTTCGACATGGGGGTAGCCCCCGACCTCGTGCACACGGGGCGTACTGGTTACCGGGCACGGCTTAAGGATACTAGCGACTTGGCTAAGGGCTTGAGGATGCTGATTGAAATGGACGAGGAACGGATACTTTTTATGCGCGCAGAGTGTCGGGACTTAGGGGTACGGTTTTGCCATCCGGATGTCCAAGTCCGTGCCTTCATGGGACTTTGCTCTTCTGGACGTTAAGAAGGGGGAAACCAACGGGAAACGAGATCATGAAATGTATTGATAACGTTCAACAAAGATATGCCTGTAAAAGCCTTATAAAAAATTCGTGAAGGATGGGGTAGTGGTAGTAACGATTACAGCATTTAAGAAGGTTGCGCCGGTGGTAGACGAATCCGGATCCGATAGACACAAATTGACGGTTTTTTTGTGAACTACTGAATAGCTCATGGAAAAATACTGGATCAAACTTGAGTGGGATTCCGAATTTTTTGGATTTAATGTTGCGAGGATAATCCGACTTGATCTTGACGCTGGCCAACTAGCAGCGGTGTTGAGGGAATTGAAGAGACGTCGATACCGGCTGGTTTACTGGAACATCCCAGCCGGTAATCAGCCCTTGGTCGACATTGCGTTACGACTCGGTGGTTTCATTGCCGATGAAAAAACGACGTATGTCAAAGATCTTGCAAATATTCCGGCCGGGCATTCTGATGGGCCGTTCTCTGTTATCCCATATACAAAGGCGAGTCTTGAACCGGCACTTCTTAGCCTTGCACTGAGCAGCGGAGAGTTTTCAAGGTTTAAGCTTGACCCGCTTTTCCCTACTGAGTTATTCGAAAAACTCTATACGTGTTGGGTAATACGCTCTGTGCGTAAGGAAATAGCTCGGCAGGTGCTGGTGGCAAAAGAAGGTTCTGCCACTATAGGTATGATTAGCCTGGGGGAAAAAGAAGGGCGGGGGGATATTGGTTTAGTCGCTGTTTGTCCAGAGGCCAGAGGCAAGCGGATAGGTCAGCAGCTGGTAGCCGCTGCAGACCATAGTTTTTTTGTCAGCGGTTATACTCTGGCCCAGGTTGTCACACAGCGTGTTAATAAGTCCGCCTGTGGTTTATACGAAGGGTGCGGATATCGGGTGGAAAAAATAGAAAACGTCTTGCATTTTTGGTTACAGACAAATGAGAATCCCTTTTAATAAGCCTTTCCTTGTCGGCCGTGAAACTGATTACATAAAGGAGGCCGTCGAGTCCGGTCATATATCGGGCGACGGCTACTTTACGAAAAAATGCCACAAGTTCTTTGAAGATCGCTATGAATTCAAGAAGGCCCTGTTGACTACCTCGTGCACCGACGCACTGGAGATGGCAGCGATTTTGTGCAATATACAGCCTGGGGACGAGGTTATTGCCCCGAGCTATACTTTCGTGTCTACCGTGAACGCCTTCGTCCTGCGCGGCGCAAATATTATCTTTGTCGACAGCGAGGAAGCGCATCCCAACATGAATGCCGCAATAATCGAAGAGCTAATAACGTCGCGTACCAGGGTTATAGTCCCCGTGCATTACGCCGGCATGGCTTGCGATATGGATACGATTATGGATGTTGCCACCCGGCATGGGCTTCTCGTCGTTGAAGACGCGGCTCAGGCCATAGAGTCTTTTTACAAGGGCAGACAGCTCGGTTCGATCGGCAATCTTGGAACCTTCTCTTTCCATGAGACTAAAAATGTTATTTCAGGGGAGGGGGGCATGCTTGCCGTAAATGACGAGCGTTTCCTCGTCAGGTCTGAAATAATACGTGAGAAAGGGACAAACCGTTCTGCTTTTTTTCGGGGGGAGGTAGATAAATACGGGTGGGTCGACATTGGCTCTTCTTTCCTACCATCCGAGATCATTGCGGCTTTCCTTTATGCGCAGCTTGAAAACCTTGCGATTATACAAAAGAAGCGCCGCCAGATATGGGATAGTTATTATAAGTTGCTTGCCCCTATCGCGGCGGAAGGGCTTCTGGAGTTGCCCTCAATCCCCAAGTGTGCAACAAATAACGCGCACATGTTCTATGTTGTTTGTAGGACTCTAGAAGAGCGAACCAAGCTTATAGCGCATCTAAAGGCGCATGGCATCCTGGCAGTGTTTCATTATCTCTCGCTTCATCGATCTCCCTATTATTCGAATAGTTACGAAGGTGCTGAGCTCCCGAACGCCGACAGGTTCACCGATTGTCTTCTCCGCCTACCGATGTACTATGAAATGTCCATGGCTGATGTGGAATATGTGTCTGAAAAAATAAGCGATTTCATGTTGAAATACCTCTAGTATAGGAAACTGCACATCCCAAATGTGCTAAGAATATGGCCAACTCGAAATTCTCTATTATTACGGTATGCCTTAATTCCGCCGATTATATTGAGACTGCAATCCGGTCCGTTCTTTCTCAAGATTATGACAATTATGAATACATTATCATAGATGGGGGATCGACTGATGGAACCCTCGATATCATAGATAAGTACAAAAAATATATTCACAAAATTATTTCGGAAAAGGACGATGGCATTTACTCAGCAATGAACAAGGGCATCGCAATATCGTCAGGGGAAATATTATACTTCTTAAATTCTGACGATTCTTTTTTTGATAGACACGTTCTATCAGATATATCGCTTGCTTTCGCAAACACTCCAGATATTGAGCTGCTTTATGGGTTTGTGAAAAGGGAAGATGTAACGGAGTCGTTAGCTGAACTGGCAGCGCATCGAGCCGTGAACAATCTATATGGTTTGCTCAAGGGTAGCATCTGTCACCAAGCGCTGTTCGTAAAGAAGTCGCTTGTAGACAAGATTGGTCCCTTTGATACCAGATATTCGGTCTGCGCTGATTTTGATTGGCTGGTATCCGCATTTAGTCAGAAAGCTAAGTTTAAAAGAATCGATCGTTTTATTGCTAACTACGATTATACTGGATTTAGCAATGTACCAGATAGGACCTTACAACGTGAAAGAACTACCATCATACGCCGCCGCTTTAGTTTCCTTTTTTTCTTGTGTTATT
>Ga0194060_10003043_pt1 | contig 11869 bp, 13 predicted proteins | sample SepL225m_MetaG_FD_163427 | JGI IMG/M metagenome (GOLD analysis project Ga0194060, IMG submission 163427) | Anoxic zone freshwater microbial communities from boreal shield lake in IISD Experimental Lakes Area, Ontario, Canada - Sep2016-L222-5m | ecosystem: Environmental > Aquatic > Freshwater >... | reverse complement strand
CTATAAGCTGACGCAGAAGCTTCACATTTATTCATCAATCGGCAAATCTTTCCGCGTCCCGAACTTTACGGAATTATATTACAACAGTCCGGTTCAAAAAGGAAATGTTATGCTTCAGCCTGAAGAAGCAGTTTCAGTCGAAGCGGGTTTGAATTATACCGCGTCAGTAATATCCGGCAGCCTCGCAGTATTTAACCGCTCCGGCAATAACTTTATCGACTGGGTTCGCGAGTCTTCGGACAAGTCTTGGTTCTCAGCCAATATTGCCGATATCACCACAAAAGGTTTTGAGGCAGGAATATCGCTTCATCAGGATTTCTTTTCCATTACGCCAATTAACTCACTAAGTCTGAATTATACTTTTATCGAATCAGATATGACTCGGGGGACGTATCAGTCAAAATATATTCTGGATCATTTAAAGCATCAGGTAGTATTGAATATATCGCACAATATGCCGGTAAATATGATAATGACCTGGGTAATGAAGTATGAGAGCCGGTTTAACCAGAACGAGTATTTTATTGCCGATGCGAAACTATCTTTACCATATAAAAGCCTCAGCCTGTTTATTGAAGCATCAAATCTTTTTGATAAGCATTATGCTGGTACCAGCGGTATTCCGATGCCGGGCAGGTGGGTAATGGGCGGATTAAATCTAAATGCAGATACTTTCTAAACCAATGTAATTTTCTTAATCGTACTCATAATCTTACTAACTTCAAGAATAATGATTAATCAGTAGATTAGGAGGAAGGAAATCGGTCTTACCGGATTGATTTTAGCAGGGACTGTTGCACACGGAATAACTCCAAAGTGTCAGCAGTTTTGCCAGCAACTTTCCCCGATGGAATAGCCGCGAGTTCAAAGAACCTTTCGCCATACTTAAAGACTATAACCCTGATGGGAAGACCTTCATCGCCCTGATACTCGTAAGCGGCGTAGCGGTTATTGTCAAGCTCAAAGAACTCATCTTCCCTCACCGGCTTAAATTTCTCTTTCAGCTTTTCAATCTTAAGCTCCCTGCTAAAATTTACGGCAGTAAGCATTGAGTCCTGTTCAGGGAGAAATATCGCGCCTATGTTCAATGTAAATAAGTCAATCATTGCAGAGAAATCATCGCGGATAAGCCAGATATCGATACACTTGCAGTCATTATCCTCAGCTGTTGTCCAGCCACTTGGAATTCTTAATGTAAGCGCACCTGAAACGGAATATACTGTATCTCTTGTAAGAGGATAATCAGCCGAATAAAGTTTACTGCCAACAACATGCCCGCAGGAGCTAATCATAAAAGAAAAGAAACATACAGCGGGAAATAAAATAAAGCGGAACGCCGCTATGATTATTTTCTTTATTTTCATCAATTGCAAAAATTATTGCGCGTTGCGTTTATATCTAAGATCCTCAAGCGTCAGCGTCAGCGAAATCTTATGCGAATCACCAAGTCCGTTTTCCTTCAGTCCGGCGAATTTTGCAAAAGAGTAATCGATGTTGAGTTTAGGAAGTTTAATGCCGGCACCAAGAGTAAAATCCCTGACATCATTATAACCCATACGCATGGCAAACAAATTCTTGTAGCTGTATTCCATGCCGGCGCGGACGTCAAAACTAACCGGTCCAATATTAAACTGAGAAGCATAACGCCTGTTCTCAAAACGCATATCAATATCGGCAGCAGGAATAACTTTTCCCCAAAGAAAGTCGAAAGCATAAGAAGCTCCGACTTTGGCTGTCGGCGTAATAAGTTCGTTTCGTCCGGTGCTCCATGCCACGAGCGTAGTTGTTACATCCTGGAGATTCACACCGAGAGTTAATCTTTCAGTCGGAAAGTAAAGCGCCGCTACGTCAAATCCGATTCCAGTTGCGGAGAACTCTGCCAAATCTCTTCTAATAATTTTCACATTGGCTCCGTAGTAAAATTCCCCGCTCTGTCTCTTTGCAAAAGTAAAAAAGAAAGCCCAGTCGGCATTGCTGAACTCTTTCACTTTCGATGGGTCAATCTGTCGTGCTCTTGGGTCGCTGATATCATAAATAACATTCCCCTCTGCATCTACCAGCGCTTCTCTCGTATCTGGAATACCATCAACGCTTAGGCGGATAATGCTGAGACCAAAACTCATATCAACTCCGTAAGGAATTCCAACGGCGGCATAATTATAATTGACAAGATTGCCAAAGTTCTGCGAATACATAAGAGCAATCTGCGGATAATCAAGCGTGGCCATGCCTGCGGGATTCCAGTAGCCACTGGTTACATCGTTCGCCACGGAGGAAAAAGCTCCGCCCATGCCATTTGCCCGTCCGCCGACTCCTATTGCTAAAAACTCTCCGGCATATTTCCCTATAACTGTCTGTGATTTTATTAATCCGGAGGATAACAACAGTAAGGAAGCGAGTATAATAGTTTTATTAAGCATCTTGAAATTAAACTCCAATGTTACAGGAAATCTTATTTTAGTTTTTACCATAGGTAAAATTGATACAATTTGATAAAATCAGGACGTAAACGAAATTATTTATTCAACGCTGATAAGCGACTCATCATAATTGTCAACCTTCTTATAGCCTAAAAGATTCAGGATAGTTGCAGCAACGTTTGCCAGACCCGCATTCTTAACACCGGCTATTTTGTAATCATTATTATACTGCGGATCATAAATATAAAATGGAACAGGATTAAGCGTGTGGGAAGTCTTTGGCGAACGCACGCCGTTCTTCTCTGTAAACATTTCATCTGCATTGCCGTGGTCTGCCGTAACAAGAACGATTCCGCCAAGCCTGTTTACTTCTTCAATCAGGCGGCCTACGCATTCATCAACTGTCTCTACCGCCGTAATTGCGGCTTCCATAACGCCCGAGTGTCCAACCATATCCCCGTTAGCAAAATTAATTCTGCCGAACTTATACTTCCCTGTTTCAAGCAGTTTTAACGCTTCGTCAGTAATTTCATAAGCTTTCATCTTAGGAGCAAGGTCGAAATTGATTTTGTCAGATGGAAGTTCAATATAAGTTTCAACCGAATCATCAATATATCCCGAACGGTTGCCGTTCCAAAAATAAGTTACGTGTCCGTACTTCTGTGTTTCAGATATTGCAAAACTTGTTACCTTTTCGGCGCAGAGGTATTCGCTTACCGTGCAGTCAATTTCAGGAGGAGTTACCAGATAATTCTTTGGTATGTGCAAGTCTCCGTCATATTCCATCATACCGGCAAAGAATACGTCCGGTACTGCGCCACGGTCGAATGCATCAAGCACAATGTCATCAAAGGCACGAGATATTTCAATCGCGCGGTCGCCTCTGAAGTTAAATAAAATAATACTGTCACCATCTGCGATTTTGCCTGTCGGATTATTATTCTCATCTGCCACTACAAACGCGTCCATATATTGGTCTGTCATCTTCGGGTCTTCGTTATAGAACTGAGTTACAGCTTCAGTTGCGGAAGAAAACTGTCTGCCTATGCCTTTAACATGAGCATCCCAGCCTCGCTTTACAATACTCCAGTCGGCATTATATCTGTCCATCGTAACTCTCATTCTTCCACCACCCGATGCAATGCGGTAATCATAGCCTTGCTCCGTGGATATCTTATTGAGCAGTTCCTCTGTCGGTGAAAGATAGTCGAGTGCCGACCTTTCGCCAACATCTCTGCCGTCTAATAATACATGCAGGCGGACTTTCTTCACGCCTTCGCTGGCGCAGTTTTGTATCATAGCAAACAAATGTTTTATATTTGAGTGAACGTTGCCATCGCTGAGCAGTCCTATAAAGTGTACCGTACCACCAGCCAGACCTTTTTCAATAGCCGTCTTCCATGTCGTTGATTTAAAGAGCGACCCGTCCTCAATAGCCACATTAACCAGAGCCGCGCCCTGTGCGAATACGCGCCCCGCGCCGAGTGCGTTATGTCCTACTTCGCTGTTACCCATATCATCTTCAGAGGGCATACCAACGGCCGGACCGTGCGCCTTTAGCTGTGTCTTTAATTCTGACTGTGCTAATTTATCAAGCACCGGAGTTTTTGCCAGATATACTGCATTATTATCTGCTTCCCTGCCAATACCGACTCCATCCATGATTATCAGTAACAGGGGACCTTTCCTTCCGTGGAATTTTTCTAATTTTTCAAGTTTCAGAGACATTTTATATCCTTCGTTTATTTCCATAATCTTAATAAGTTCATCTATAATATAGATAAATCAGCCTAAAATTGCATACATGAATATTTGTAAATCAGGAATAAATTAAATTTTGAGATACTTGTAATAGAAGAAGATGTTGCTTATTTTCGTGTCGCTGGTGGAATGAGCATGGTTAAGACTATGATTATGAAAATATCACGTCATTTATTCTCTTATTCTTAATCATACTCTCCCCAGTTAATAAAATTAAAAACTACTGATAGTCCGGAACTAATAGAATGAAGCACAGCCTGCTACACAAATTCCTTAATGACGATGACATGCTGAGGATATCCAACAAGATCGGAGATATGGAAAAACTAACCAGCGGAGAGATTCGCGTAAGCGTTAAGGAAAAGAGAACCTTGTTTAACCGTAATAAACCCATTAACGAGCTTGCAAAGCAGGAATTCTTCCGCCTTAAAATGGCTAATACCCGCGACAGAACAGGTATCCTGATTTTTCTTATACTACGCGACAGGCAATTCTATATACTCGCTGACTCTGGCATTAATGAAAAGGCAGATGAAGATACCTGGCATAAAGTTAAAGACGAGATGCAGGAGAAGTTTCGTAGTGGCTCTTTTGCCGATGGCATTCTGACCGGCATCGAGCGCGTTGGTTCTATCCTTAGCGTACACTTCCCGAGAAAGGACGATGATACAAACGAGCTTCCCAATGATGTGGTTTTTTAATCTTCAATGAAAAGAATCGGCAAATGCTTGCAAAAGGTAAATCCCCCTGTGTTCTGGAAATTGCTCTAATCGTAACGCAAAGCATCAATTATGACAAGACTGCTGGCTTTCCTTGCAGGATAAAACCCAAAAAATATTCCGACAAAGCCCGCGAAGCTAAATGAGAGTGCGATAGTATAGGGAACGATAACCGTTGTCCAGCCACTAAAGTAGCTTACTGTCTGAGTAGCTACGAATCCGAGAATAACACCGATAAGTCCGCCAGTAAGACTTAAGACCACGGCTTCAAAAAGGAACTGAGTCAGTATATCGCTCCCCTTAGCTCCGATTGCGCGGCGGATGCCTATTTCGCGTGTACGCTCGGTAACTGAGACCAACATAATATTCATAATCCCGATACCGCCGACTACCATTGAGATACTGGCTATCGAGGCAAGTAGCATCGTAAGTACTTTCGTGGTTTCCTGAGCTGTGCTGGTTATATCGGTCTGATTTCTAATGGTAAAATCATCTTCATCACCCGTTTGAAGCTTGTGCGATTCACGCATGAGTGAAGATATTTCCTCCTGCGCCTGAATCATAACATCGGCAGACTGTGCGCTGCAGAGTATCTGCTGAATAAAGCGAAAACCGCTAAGGCGGTTCTGTACGGTCGTGTATGGTGCAAGTATTATATCATCCTGATCCTGGCCCGATGCACTTTGTCCTTTCTCCGTAAGCGCTCCGATTATCTTAAAGGGCACGTTTCTTATCCTTATCTCCTGTCCAACCGGGTCTCCGTCCTGGAAAAGATTCTTGGCTACCGTTGCACCAAGTATGCAGACCTTGTTCATACTCCTGACATCCTGCAGTTGAAAGAACTCGCCCGTGAGAAGCGGCCACTGCCTGATGTCGAGATAGTCTGTGGCTACGCCATTAACAGTTGTATTCCAGTTCCCCATGCCACCTATAACCTGTCCGCCCACTCTTATGACCGGCGATACCCCTGTAAGGAATGTAGAATTATTTTTTAGTTTTTCAACATCGTCAACCGTAAGCCTTGTAACACTCCCCATTCCCATACTTACGCCTCCCTGACGTGTGCTACCAGGATAGACTATTACCAGATTGGTTCCGAGGCTTGCTATCTGCTTTTCAACCTGTACCTGTGCGCCCTGACCTATTGCCACCATTACGATTACAGCTGCTACGCCAATAATAATCCCAAGTATTGTTAAAAGACTTCTCATCTTATTCTTAAGAATAGATGATAAAGCCACATGCACAAAATCTGTCCATTTCATAATTAAAGTCCTCTGCCACCACTAATATGACTGCCGCCTCCTGATTGTTGTTGCCCCTGTAACGGACTTGTAGAAACTTTTGTATCTGTAGATTCTATAACGCCCGAGATAATATCCATGCCTTCCTGAACTCTCCCGGAAATAATTTCTGTAAACTGTCCATCAGTAAGCCCGGTCCTGACTCTTTGCGTATAAAGCTTGCCATCGGTATCGATATAATAAAGTGTGGACGAATTACGCTTAGGCTGTCTCATCACGCCACCGGACATCATCTGACCGCCGCCTCTTTTAAAGCTGTCCGTAATACTCTTGCCCGAGGTATCTTTAATATTCTTAAACTTGTTCTCCATATTCAACCGCACTTCGGCTATTATCTCCGGAGTGGCGCGGAATCTTAAAGCCGCGTTTGCAAGTTTAAGTACATTATCGGCATGTGATATCTGAAACTGAATAGTAGCTGTCATACCAGGCAGAAGCAGTCCATCCGGATTATCTACATTTACTACTACAGAATAATTAACTACATTTTGAACTATAGTCGGCTGAAGCCTGATTTGCTGAACTAAGCCCTGGAAAGATTTGTCAGGATATGTCTGAACGGTAAAGGTTACTTTCTGTCCTTCCTTTATTTGACCAATGTCGCTCTCATCTACATTGGCGAGTATCTGCATTTTGGAAAGATCATTAGCTATCAGGAACAAAGTTGGAGATGAAAAGCTTGCAGCTACTGTCTGTCCTACATCTACATTACGGGCAATAACAGTTCCGCTTATCGGAGCGGTAATGGAAGCGTATTTTAAGTTGATTTTAGCACGGTCGAGCGAAGCCTGAGCTGAGTTGAAATTTGCTCTGGCAACTATAGTGTTATATTGTGCTGTCTCAAGATCAGTTTTAGCTCCAAGATTCTTCTCAATCAAAATCTTTGCGCGCGCCAGATCTGTCCGGGATTGTTCGTACTGTGCGCTTGCCTTATCGAGCGAGCTTTGCGCGTCTCTTACTGAAGCAGCGAGGAATGTTGTATCAATTAAGGCAACCAAATCGCCTTTGTTTACTTTCTTGTTAAAATCAGTAAGTACCCTGGAGAGTGTACCTGAAACCTGGCTGCCTACCTGAACGGTAACGACCGGATTAAGAACGCCTGTGCTGGAGACAATCGATTCAATACTTCCCCGTTCTACTTTTACAAATTTGAAGTTTTTTTTCTCATCTTTCGGAGTCATCGTCATATAAATAACTCCCGCCACTGTTATAACAGATAACAGACCAAAAATAATTAGTTTACGGTATTTTTTTAGTGTATTCATCGCCCTGCTGACTTAAATTCATAGTATTGTCATTTCCCATTGACGCTTTGATAGTATATAACGGATATAAGTTTAAACTTGTTAAGGTCAGGCAGAGTAATCCACCAGAATAGACTTTGTCTGTCCGCAGGAGCAGACAAACCGTATTTCTTTTATTGTATCATTTTTATCCTTCTTAAGGATAACCCTTACCCCGTCATGGCTGTCTTCTTCAACATCAATCTTCACTCTGCCCACTACAGTAGCTTCTTTTGCCTTTATCAGATTGCCCGTATGGCGTGGATTAGAATTCGTGATTTCCCTGAAAAAAAAATCTTCAAACTCATCTTTCATAATTAAACCTAATCATTAAATAACTATTGCCTGACTCTAAAACTTTTCAGGTGTTTAAAGAACTATCAAAATAACGCATTCACAGTACTAAGTAACAAAAATAAATAATCTGAAAAGTGGGGCATCCATGCGCTCATCCTTTTTAATTTATCCACGTTCTTCTATTCCCGGTAATCCGGATCATAGTAAGGAATAATCTCATTGCCAAGGAACTTTAGTACCGCCTCAATTACACCAAGTTCTTCAAGGTAACCAAACAATGGCTTCAGGTCTTTAACCTTATCAATCGGCGAAAGAAAATAAACCAGCGCTCCGCCTACAATAGCCTTACGGTGCCACGAAACATTCGGGTCTTTCAGATAACGCCCTAACGCTAATATATCTTTGGCAAAGGAAATTTTTTTGCCTAACTTCTCCAGTCTGACCCATAACTGCTCATTAAAAACCCCTGAATCATCATCGCCAGAATTATCTTCCATATCATAATTATACGGCCCGTTATATGCCATTTTATCACCTCTTCTGATGTTGCTTAGACCAGTCAAATTGCTAATACAAATATAAAACAATCCCATTAAATTCAACAATAAATCAGAGGTAAAAATTGAAACCGTAATAATCCGGCAATCCTGAGCGGAAAGCCAGCAAGGCAACTCTTGAAAAAAATAAAAAATTAAGTCTGATTTTACATACTTTTATGGCGTGATTTTACAGAATAAATCTTTATATTTGTCATCATACTATAACAGGAACAATGAAAAATAAAAAATTATACATAGCAGGCCACCGCGGCATGGTAGGCTCGGCTATAACCAGGAAGTTTACTTCGGAAGGCTTCGCCAATATTATTTCGAGAAACTTTGACGAGCTGAATCTTATACGCCAGACTGAAGTTGAGGAATTCTTTAAATCAGAAAAGCCTGACTATGTGATAGTAGCGGCAGCCAGGGTGGGCGGAATACTTGCCAATAATACATATCGCGCACAGTTTATTTATGAAAACCTGATGATCGAGGCAAATATTATTCATGCCGCTTATCAGGCAGGCTGCGAAAAGCTTCTGTTTCTTGGAAGCTCATGCATCTATCCAAAGCTCGCACCTCAACCGCTTAAAGAAGAGTATCTGCTGACCGCTCCCCTTGAATATACGAATGAACCTTATGCCATTGCTAAGATAGCCGGTATAAAACTCTGCGAAAGTTATTATAAACAGTACGGCTCAAACTTCCTCTCTGTTATGCCAACAAATCTGTTCGGTCCGTATGATAATTTTAACCTTGAGACTTCACACGTACTTCCCGCCTTAATCAGAAAATTCCATGAGGCAAAGATCAATGGAAATGAAAGTGTGGAAGTCTGGGGTACAGGCAGTCCAAAACGTGAATTTCTCTATGTCGAAGACCTGGCGGATGCGGTTTATTATATTATGGACAAGGTAAATGCGCCGGATATTTATGAAAATGACATCTGCCAGATAAATATCGGTACAGGCGAGGATCTCACAATAGCTGAACTTGTAAACATTATTAAAGACATAACTGAGTTTAATGGCAAAATAAAGTACGACATTAGCAAACCCGATGGTACCCCCAGAAAGTTGATGGACATATCCCGCCTGCATAAGCTCGGATGGCATCACAAGACAAACCTCAGGGAAGGCATTGCCTCGGCATATAAGTGGTTCCTGGAAAATTATAAATAAAGGAAAGAAAACTCAGTCTTTTTTTTACCGGATATACATTTTAACTGACATTTTAAACAAACCACAAGTGAGCAAGATGAAGAAAGCATTAATTACCGGCATTACCGGGCAGGATGGAAGTTATTTAACTGAAATACTACTTGAAAAAGGATACGAAATCCACGGCATTATCCGCCGTAGCAGTTCATTCAATACAGCAAGAATCGACCACCTTTATAATGACCCTGAAATAAGCGGGAAAACAATGTTCCTGCATTACGGCGATCTGGTTGATACATCAAGCCTGAACCGTTTGCTTGAGAAAATTGCGCCTGACGAAATCTACAACCTCGCCGCACAAAGCCATGTTAAGGTATCTTTCGATGTACCTGATTACACAGCGCAGGTGGATGGACTCGGAACGCTAAGATTTCTTGATGCAATCAGAGAAACAGGGCTTGGCAAAGAAACAAAGTTATATCAGGCTTCCACCAGCGAGCTTTTCGGTAAGGTTCAGGAAATTCCCCAGAAGGAAACTACACCTTTTTACCCCAGAAGCCCTTATGGAGTAGCAAAACTTTATGGTTACTGGATAATTGTGAACTACCGCGAAGCATATAATATCTTTGCCAGTAACGGCATTCTCTTTAACCATGAGTCCCCAAGGCGCGGCGAAACTTTTGTAACAAGAAAAATCACAATAGCTACAGGCAGAATATCCCTCGGACTTCAGGATAAGCTGGTGCTGGGTAATCTTAATTCAAAACGTGACTGGGGATTTGCTCCGGAGTATTGCGAAGGTATGTGGAGAATCTTACAGCATAACAAAGCGGAAGATTTTGTGCTGGCAACCGGAAAAACGAGAACAGTACGTGAATTTACAGAACTTGCATTTAAGGAATCAGGCATAGACCTCGAATGGCACGGACAGGGAGAAAATGAAAAAGGTATCATCTCTAATATCCGTGAAATCTCTCTTTCTAATCAAAATTCAACATTCAGGACTCAAAACTGCAAAGCAGGCGACTGTGTAGTGGAAGTGTCCCCAAGCTACTACCGTCCGACCGAAGTAGAACTATTAATAGGCGATGCCACAAAAGCAAAAGAGAAACTCGGCTGGGAAGCTTCGACAAAATTAGAAGAACTGGTAAAGATAATGGCAATAGCCGATCTTGAAAAATCAATAAAGGAAAACTGCTAAAAGTAAAACCGGCTCAAAAATTATTGTGAAAGAAAAACCTGATTGAAAAAAAAAATAAGAAAAATCATTGTCGCGGTAGCAGGCACAATCGTAACGCTTGTCGGTGTGGCAATGATTGTTCTTCCGGGACCTGCTTTTATCGTTATCCCTGCCGGACTTGCCATTCTGGCTACTGAATTTGAATGGGCCGAAAAACTGCTTCATAAAATGAAGGAAAAGTTTAAAGAACAGATAGAAAAGGTAAAAAAGAAAACGCATCCCAATGACTCAGAATAGTACCTGTTTTTTTGAGAAGCCCGGGAGTATGATATAAATAGCGGGGGGTCTATGTTGTTTATAGTGGGTAAAAAGAGAAAAGCCGAGTAAATTTGGATTAAAGAAACAAAGCGAAAAGAAAAATGAAGACAGCAGAAATATTTTCGATGGCACCCGGGTTACAGACACCGTGGCAGACAGTGAAGCCGGAATTTAAGGAAGAAAGCAGAGGAAAAAGGGAATTAAATATACATACAGATTTTGAACGTGGTTCAAAGTTCAGGGATTCGACAAAAGCGGAATGTCCGGTACATGATACAGCAGAAAGGAAATGACAGCATTTAATTTTTTTTGAACACTACTATTATCTACATGCAGGAATACCAGGGATAAAGACAACAGGAGGGAACGTAGAAACGGCAGATGTACCATGAGCAGGACGGGAGAGTGGGGCTTTACGTTGTTATTCGAAGCCTGTGCAATGTTACTTCCGGAGAATGAAATGCCGGTAAATAAAGCAGCATCGATACTAAAAGTATATTCAGACAGAATATGGACAATATTTAATTACCAGATTGAAAAAGCGATAATGAAAGACGATCAGTCAGCGGTAAAATCCATCGGGACAGGTGAAACATCCTCAGAGAAGGGACATTCATACGTAACAGTAGCAGTCGACCCGGGAAAAAGAAGAGTAATCTGTTAAATGGAACTCCTCTGGCTGGCGAATTTATTGCTGACAGATGGAAGAAGGAAAGTGTTCCGCCGGATTCTCATGTGTATCAGTCTAAAGAATAAATATCAGAACACACCGGACTTTATAAAACCGAGAAAAGAGCAATGAGAGTGAAATAAGGCATTTCCTCTTTAAATAATGCTCCGTGGGGACCAAACCGACCGTTTGGTATTAAGGAAATGCTCCGTTTGGTC
>Ga0194060_10003042_pt1 | contig 11876 bp, 8 predicted proteins | sample SepL225m_MetaG_FD_163427 | JGI IMG/M metagenome (GOLD analysis project Ga0194060, IMG submission 163427) | Anoxic zone freshwater microbial communities from boreal shield lake in IISD Experimental Lakes Area, Ontario, Canada - Sep2016-L222-5m | ecosystem: Environmental > Aquatic > Freshwater >... | reverse complement strand
ACGAAGTATTGATAAGCAATTACACAAAATCTCAGTACTCATCCAAAACCAACGAAAGGCTGCATAATCTCGGCTCACTCTTCACCTGCTTCGGTGTCTTTTTTACTTGATTTGACACGTCTTAGACTTCTTCAAGGTGAGGAAAGAGGCTTTACTACCTTTAAAGAATCTTACTGTTGATGGACTCTATCGTTTATGTTTTAATAATCACACGGAACCTTGATTAAGGCAGTTGCCCTAAAAAGGATTCGTCAAGCTCATACCCTAGAGATAGGGATTGAGTGGAGGGCGAAGCCACCGCCATCAACAGAAGTGGCGTATTGCTACTGTGGAGATGGTAGAGATTCACTACCTTGTCAAATCAACGACTTTAATGTAAGATTGAGGTGTGATTTGGTAACAAGATCACTGCAGAAACCAGTAATAGATCAAAGTGTCAAAACTAGCAATCTATCTCTGGCCGGCAAAACCGCTGTAAGTCCCTTAAAAGGTGAATCACTTACAGCAACCCGAACTAACAATTTTTGCAATATATCAGAGACGGTTTATGACCGTCTTTTTTTTTATGAAAATCTTCAGATTGCTTGGAAAGAAGTAAAAGCTAGAGCAAACTTGCTTTCAAGAGGAGAATCTGGAATAACAGTTTTTGAATATGGAAGAAATGCTAACATTACCCAAGAGAATTTACTTTTACTCGAACAAAAGTTGATTAGCAGATCATACAAACCCTACCCCTATCATGCTTTTACTGTATTAAAAAGCAATCACAAGAAAAGACCTATTCTTTCACCTGACATTGAAGATCGAATTGTTCAGCGAATTCTCTCAAAGCACTTCTATTCCTTGCTCGCACCTATGATTAACAATAGTGCTAGCTTTGGCTGTTTAAAAAGTTTCAATAAAAAACAGAAAACAACACCAATTGAGAAAGTGATCAGCAAAATAAGGCTTTGCTGCAATGAAGGTTTTATCTATCTTTTTGAATCTGACATTGAAAATTTTTTTCCCACCATTGACCGTGAACTGTTGCTTACAATGCTGAAGCCTTACATGGAAGATGATTCTTTAAATACTATTATTGAGCATTATATAAATTATGAGATTGGCAATCTCAGCACACTTTCTGCATCTGAGAGAGAACTATTTATTGAAGAGGGGATAGCACAAGGTTGCATCTTTTCTCCTTTATTAGCAAATTTTTACTTGCACGATTTTGATGAATATTTTCTTCAACAAAAAGATTGTGTTTTAATCCGTTACATGGATGACTTGGTAATTCTTTGTAAAACATCAGAAAGAAGAAACCATATAGAAAAAGAAGTCCAAAACTTACTTAATCTAAAAAAACTTAGTCTTAAAAAATGTAAAACATTTAAAAAAAAGATTGATGAGGAATCTTTTTCTTTTCTTGGTTTAGAAATAAATATGCAACCTTCGGTAAATACAATTAGAGTGGAAAAGAAAAAAATTGAAAATTTTAGAACTAAGTTAAAAAATATGTTTTCAAAAAATAAAAGAAAATATGTTTTCGATCGAAAAACTGCTAGAAGAAAAAAAGAAGATGTTCCTCGCAAAGAACTTGTGAAACATGTTCCAAAAGAGTTTAAAAAATGGTTAACAGATCAGGAATTCAAAAGAGATGATGCTTACTACCTAGTGAGAAACATTTGTCAACTTCTTGCTGGATGGTATGGATATTATAACCCTTATTTAACAAAATCAGATATAAAAAAAATTGTAGGCTATACTCGCGGATTATGGGTTACATATTTTAAACAGCTACAATATTCAAGAGATATTCCTTCTTATGAGTGGTTTAGACCTGAGTTTTATAAAAAGGATAGAAAGTTAAAGAAGTTACAAACTTAATTCCACTAAAGCTAAACGATAAAAAATCGTAACAACTCTTGAATACTCCTCCTTTTTCTTTGTTTTTTTTGCTCAGCTTCACTAAACCACATTTCTTTTATATCTTCCGATGGCAATTTAAACCACCACCACCCCCACTTCTGCATCATTTCAGCTGACTTCACATAATTGCAGTAAGTTTCCATCTTGGCAATCAATTCTTTTTCTTTGCTCCATTGCCTATGCTCCCTTAGCTGTATTTCTTGGGGTAAAGCCAAATTCAAGCCCTTACGTAAATAAGCATACACAAAAGAAAAAATCGGTTCCATTATTATCATGTTTAACATAAAATCACCCTCTTCCTTCTTGACCACAACAACCTCCCGCACAAAATACCGAACAAAAAGATGAATATCCAGCTTTCCTGATAGTGCACTCCAAACATCCTGAAGCATCAGCAAAGCAACAACAGGCAATTGTTCAGTAAAATCCTCATCATAACTGATCAACTGGTTCAAATCCTTCCTTGATCGCTTATTATCTCGCTTGTTCCTGATATTTTTCGCTTCATCCTGCATACTCTGATGTGTTTTAACTAGAGCAGAAATGGAGTAATGCTTTGCCATATCCTGAAGGCATTGCTTAAACTCGTCTTCTAGGGGTGCAAGTATTTTTTCTGGGACAATCAACTTTCTAACCAAAGCCTTTACCTGACCATCAAAAGATTGCCACGGTATACCCTCACTGTATGGACGATCAGCAAATCGATATTTCTTTTTCTCGTAATAAAGTTTTTGCCCGCCTTTTTCCCTGATTCTTCCATGGGTTAACAGTGGAATAGTTGAACGTAGCTTGCCTGGATGATCTGGGTCATTCTCTAAACCTTCTAACACTGCCTCATATTGCTTTACCAAATAATTTCCTGCTTTCTCGGAAACACCCAACGCCTCTAATTGGCTAGCTAAAGACAAAAACAAATTTTCCGCTGCTTCTTTTTCCCCATCGCTCATAACAGTCCTCTGTACTCTTGGGACTATGACGATAACAAAACAACAACCAGCAGTAAAGCAGTACTTACAGGACTTACTTGGTCGTGAACCAACTGAATCCGAGGTGCTGGAGTGCATCCAGAGCCTGTTTCTATTTGGTCGGGCACTTACTCGCTTTGTTCAGAGAAACAACGCTGTGAATGCAGTAGAAGACGCATGGGCAGACACACAGGCTGACCACGCGCCTTCTGCTGCTGCATTGGAAGTCAAAAATTCAAGTTCTTTCGACGCAAGAGTAACACGTCGAAAGAACTCTAAGCTAAGAAGTAAAAAATGAAATTAATCATTGATACAATCAGATTTGCTGTCCCTCTTACAAAGGAGTTACTTCGAAGAGTTAAAGATAAAAGACTATATACGAGCAGTTTTAAAAAGCGACTAGATGATTTCTCCAATGAATCCTATAGAGGCGAGTATCTTACTCCTGCTCAGAAAATACTTACTTGGAAAGTGGAAAAACAATATGATAGAAAAATCAAAGAATACACTTATTACCTTGATTTCGAATTCTCTTTACCTAAATTCTTTTGGGGAACTAATGTTTTTGAACTTGTTGACTGGCACCCTATGCTTAAAGTCTATACAGAAGAAAAAATAGCTGCAGAAATTATTAATGGGCTTCCGCCACTAGAAGAATGGATCATAAAACGCCTTGATTTATGTCGTAACTATACACTTGATACGATTGATGATGTTATAACTACTCTTCAATACCTTAGCGTCCTTACTACTCCCTACTGCAGATCAACTATCAACCGCTCCTCAGAAGGAGTAATTGAAACGGTCACCTTTCAATCAACAGTTGGAAAAATTTCTTTCTATCAAAAATTTGCCGAATTCATGAAAAAACCAAGAAAGAAAAATAATAAGACTATCTTAGGGGATTACGATAGATTTACTGAAGAATACTGCGCTGAAGCAGTTGCAGAAGAACTAAAAAACATAGCAAAAACTATCCTACGGGCTGAAGTGACTATACGTCCACCTAAGCTAAAAAATCTTGCAGAGAAACTTGGTTGTCCAGTGAAATCTACCAACGAGCTTACTGTTGTAAAAATTCTCGAATTAGAACATAAAGGACTTTGGCAAGTTGGCTTCGTAGAACCTATAGAGAAAATTTTTGGACAACTGCCAACAACACCGATAACTGAAGAACAACTTTTTGACTTTATTAAAAAAAATGTAGATGAACAGCGTCTTCATTCATTTTTTACCTTTATAACATTGTGGATGAATTGCGGCATCAAGTTTTGTGAAAAGCATTTTAAACCGGCAACATTTTCAAACTATAAGAAGTTAGCAAGAAAGCTTAAAGTGCCCCTAATTCTTACAGAAAGAAAGCTTCCTATTGAAATGATATTCCCTCGATACTTTGATTTAATATTGTCCTCTACCATTGCACCATCAAAAAACAATATAGAAACTGTAAATCTCTTAAAAGGAAGAGTCACCTTCACCCTTTACCCAGAAATTGATACACCATCTCAAGATAACGTATAATGACTCTCCTAAGGTCTTTTTACCATGCGCTACTTTATCTACTGCCGTAAATCATCAGAAGAAGCAAATAAGCAAGTGCTTTCCCTTGATTCTCAAGAAAATTACCTCCTGGAGTTTGCAGAAAAGAATGGGCTCGAAGTGGTGCAAGTCTTCAGAGAATCCAAAAGCGCAAAAGATGATGGATTACGCCCAGTTTTTCTTGAAATGATTGAAGCGATAAGGAGAGGAGAAGCAAATGGACTACTTGTCTGGAAAATTGACCGCCTCAGTAGAAACATTACTGAAGCAGGGATTATTTCCAAGTTACTGGAAAAAGGAATCTTGCAGGATATCCGCACCTCTGACAGACGATTCACGAATGCTCAGGATGTTATTTTTATGGGCTTTGACTTCCTGTTTGCCACAAAATACTCAATTGATCTTTCCCAGAATGTAAAACGGGGATTGGATACAAAAGCCCAAAGGGGGGAGTTTCCTTCATTTGCTCCAATTGGGTACCTCAATGAGAAAAACAATATAGTTCCTGATGCTATTCGTGCACCGTTTATTCATCGACTGTATGAGTTATTCGCAACAGGTCAATACTCACTGCATCAAATGGCAAATATGCTGTATGAAGAAGGTTTCCGCACTCGCCAAGGAAGAAAAGTTACCAAGCCATCCATCTACCGTATTCTCACTAACCATGCTTACTATGGTTGCTTTATGCGCAACAAAACCCTCTTTAAAGGCAATTATAAACCGATTATCAGTAAATCGTTGTTTGATCAGGTGCAAACAGTATTTAAGGGCAAAAATAGAGCAAAGAAGCAAAAGCACCTGTTTCTCTATCGTGGGTTGATGCATTGCAATGTGTGTGGTTGCTTACTTACGGCAACGATCAAAAAAGGGCGATATATCTACTATTACTGCACCAATACAAAAAGAAAATGTGATCAGCACAAACTTTACATGGTAGAACCCCAAGTAAATGAAATGATTTCTGGGTTGCTCAATGGCTTCACTTTGGATAAAAGCATGGTAAAACTGGCTCTTGATGTCTACAAACAGGAAACAGGACAACAACAGGAACAAAGAAAACAGAGTAAAGCCACACTAAAACAACAATTATCCGCTATAGAAACTAAAATAAACAAGCTTTCTCATGGGTATCTGAATGACCAGTTTACAGAAAAGGAATATCAGGAATTAAAGAAAGAATTACAGACTGAAAAAACACTCATCGAACACAAAATAAGAGAGTTTTCTCTCGCCCCATCACAGACAAGAGCATTAAACGATTTGGAACTCGTCTTAAACTACAGTACAACCGTAAAAACCCTGTTTGAAAATGGTGACTGGGAGGTGAAAAAAGATATCCTGAATGCACTACTTTGGAACTTAACGATAGAAAACAAAGAAATCGCATCAGTACAATACAAAATGCCATTCGCAGCACTGCAAAATTTGAACAAAACCACTGAAATTGCTAACTGGCGGAGGAGGCGAGATTCGAACTCGCGGTGGGTTTCCCCACGCTTGCTTTCCAAGCAAGTGCACTAGACCACTATGCGACCCCTCCACATGCCCAACACAAAAACACCCCATAATCCTAGCAAGAAACCCCCACCATTTCAATTGGCACAACCACCCAACCCCATGCTACACTGACCAAAGAATTACAAAACCATCATCCCATGAAAAAAATCACCCTAACACTACTACTCTGCACACTCATACTCTCCCTTTCCACACCAACAAAAACCCACGCCATCATCAACCTCCTCGACCCAACCATGGGACAGAACGCTCTCAAAGACAACTCATTGGTAGGTATCAACGCCGCACTTGCAGCACGGTACAGCGACAACTACGCAAGACTACCCGCCATAGAAAAGTTCAAAGACGTTAACGTTCGATGGACCCGAGAAGACTTCAACTGGCAACAACTTGAACCTGCAAAAGGTCAATTCAAATGGGGTCGCACCGATCAGCTCGTAGAATTCTGCGATCAGGAAAGCCTCTATATCCTCGGCATCCTTTCCTACTCGAGCGAATGGGCATCTTCCGCCCCCGCTGATGCCCCAGGCACACACGAATACTACCCACCCGCCAACCTCGACGACTGGAAAAATTATGTAACAGAAGTCGTCAAACGATACAAAAATAAAATCAAACACTGGCAGGTTTGGAACGAACAAGACACTGGATTCTGGAAACCAAAACCAGATGCGGCAGCCTACGCCAGCCTGCTCAAAACCACGTACGAAACCATAAAATCAATCGACCCCGAAGCCGTAGTCGTTCTCGGCGGCATAAACGGCAACAGCAAAGACTACCTCCAGAGCCTCATGGACAACGGAGCGGTCAGCTATTTTGACAAACTAGCAGTGCACCCATATACACTTGCCTCACCAGAAAATGCCGATCTCGCCGGACGGCTCAGTGGATTAAATAAAATCATCACAACTGCCGGTGGAAAGCAAAAAATGTGGGTCACAGAAATGGGATGGGATACCAAACCCTACTCTGTGGACCAACCAACACAAGCCAATTACCTTGTCCGTTTTTTTACCATCGCAAAATCACTTCCATTCTTGGAAAGAATCTTCTGGTATGATCTCAAAGACGACAACCCAGAAGGAAAAAATCTGAACAGTGTCTTGCGCTTTGGCCTACTCGAATATGATTACACGCCAAAACCCGCCTACGATGCGCTAAAAACATTTCAACGATATTTGCAACCTACAACATACAAAAGTTTCGTCCAACACAAACTCCTCAAAAATCTCCTCCTCAACGATTTCGAAGACCCAGTTAGTGCGCCAATTAGCCTTACAACGAATACCGCAGTCTACGGAGGCGGAAGTGGCGAATTTCACTACGACTTCACGCAACAGAAACCTGATCCCAAAAAGACTGCGACACCCACAGCTGCCACAACTATCTACAATCAAAGCACCAATATTTTTGGCATCCCTTACTCGCTCAACCTCTGGGTTAAAGCCGACAAAACACTAAACCTCTTCTTCGCTGAAGTGCAAGATACCAGCGGAGAAACATTCCGCTACGGCATCACAGAACTCTCCTTCAATGACTGGCGATACTTTACCATTAATTTCGATAAATATATCAGTCACACTGGTGGCGACGGCAACGGCGTAATCGATGTCCCCCTCAAACAAATCTCTCTCATTGCTGAAGCCAAAGATCCCAAAGCGCAAAAAGGCTCTTTCTATATTGATCAACTCTCCGTCACCTCAGAATTCTGGATCAACGAACACCGACTAGAAACACCTGACAATGGAATCATCTCTGTCATTTACCGACCGAATGGAGTGCAGCAACTAGACTTTCCTATCCCCGCAGAATCCGTAAAAATCACCGCCCAAGCTGGAGAAACCTCAGCCTACACACTTCCAAACAAACAACTCAGCCTCACCTTCGGACCAAAACCCATCTACGCCGAATGGACTCCCACAACCTACCAAAGCAAATGGGTCTCTCAATCCCAAGGAAAAGGAAAAGACGGCGCACATCAGATCAAACGAGGAACCACAACGACAATCGAAGCCGTCTTCGCAAATACTGGAACAACCAACTGGAGCAACGAAGGAAAAGAAAAAGTAGGATTTTACGTCTACAAAGATCTTGTCTACTCCCAACCTCTCACCTTCAACAACCCAGCCACGGCTCTCTTTGGAAAAAGCCTTTTCTCTTCAAGCGAATGGGGCTCCAGTGCCGACGAATCAGTAAGCAGCGTCCGAGCAGGAACCCTAAAAGAAAAAACAGTTGCCCCAGGCGGCAACGGCACCTTCATCATCACCCTCACCGCCCCAAAAGACGCCCAAACCGGAATCTATCGAGAAGACTTCTCTCTAGCCCACGGCCCCGTCTGGATGACCAACCTCGTAAACGGCGACCCCATCCAAATCTCCCACGTCTGGATCCCCGTAGAAATTCTCTAAAAAAAGCGAGAGCAGCCACTAAAAAACAACCTAAGCGCATCAAAAAAGCATACGCAGGAAAATACAAGAAATCCCGAGCAAAGCCCAACCATATCAGGGAAGTTCATCCCCAACGCAACGCCCGATGTCTCCCACCTCCATCCCGCACTCTGATAACTTTTTATGTCACTTTTTTCCTCTTCGTTACCCACCACTACCTGAGATAAAAAAAGTGACGCGGTTTTTGCTACCTTTTTGCCAAGCACAAAAAGTAGGATGACAAAGACGAAAAAACTCCACCCTATGGCATAAAGATCTCAAACAGCAGGATTCAAAAAACCACACCTCCCGAGACAAGGCATGCCATTGTCTCTACAAAATTACCATTCCCCATCTCAAACATCGCCTTCATACTCCCATAATAAAAACGTTCAATGTACAACATTGAACGAACAATTTAACACAAATTGAAACAGACAACCTCAACCCATTGCACCCCTTGCAAAAGCCCCCTCAATTTGCTACGATTCTCACCATCAGATGCCAAAAAACCGGAGAAACTCTACAATGCCCACCTACGAATACAAATGCGACAAATGTGGCCACCAATTCGAAAAATTTCAAAGCTTCCACGAAGAACCCCTCAAACACTGCCCAAACTGCAACAGCTCCATAAGAAAAATACTCCACGCCCCTTCCGTAGTATTCAAAGGAAGCGGCTGGTACAGCACCGACAGCAAATCTTCCAACTCAGCCGCCATCACAAAACCAACCACTGATACCGCTGCTACAAAAACTGAACCAACAACCACTCCTGCTGCAGCTGCAACACAAACTCCAACACCTGCCCCTCAGGAAAAAACCTCCTGCGGAGGATGCGGATCAGGCTGCACCTGTTAACATATTCAGCTTTCAGATAGTAGTAAACACCAACCATGCGTTACCTTATCGACGGCTACAACCTACTCCACTCCACGCGACTCGCAATCTCCCAATCACCACAACCAATTTATGAACTCATCGAACTTCTCATAACCATCACCCAATCCGATCCCAAGAAAAAATTCACCCTCGTCTTTGACGGCTACTCACCAAAATACTACGATTACAAAACCATGCCCACACATGGAAATATAAAAATCATATTCTCAATGGACGAATCAGCTGATGACAACATCATCCATCGCTGCGAACTAGCAAAAAACAAAAACGAACTCACGGTCATAACCAACGACCGTTCCCTCCAAATGCATGCAAAAAGCCATAATGTGCCCATCTGGACCATCAGAGAATTTGAACACTTCATAGAAAAAAAGTGGGGTGACCTCCATGACAATGAAGGGTTTTGATATAGAAAAAACGGCAAAAGCCTCAGGAAACAGTTTTACTGAACTGCGAAAAAATTCTAAATTTTTCTTCTTACGTTACTTAGGAAAATTGCTTATTGGAACAACAATTATCCATTTTGTTCTTTTCTTTTTGCTTTGGAAATTCATCCTCAAAAGCCCTCTCGATGAAACATTGCAAACATACACCACCACGGCAAACTCCCAAGAACTCCACTATACCATCCTTTTATGCACACTTTTGCTAAGCGGAAACTACTTTCTTGCAGCACTATTCAGGGAAAAGCATGACTATGCTACAATTAACGCTTGGTATAGCGTGATTGTGTGCTATTCTGGCTTCATAGCCTACTGTTTGCTCTTTGCAGGATACACAACTTCAGCCCTAGCAACCGCAATACTAGGAACAGTGGCAACAGGAGTTACCATCACTCAAATCTTCATCCACACAGTAAAAGAACGCTAATACTATCAGCATAAACACAAGATTGAACAACAATAAGGAGCATCACTTGTCCACCGATAAACAAATCCAAACCCCCTTCACCCCATTCAAAGCCACCATCCTAGTCCTCACCCTCGGACTTGCCTTGATACTCATCATCGGCCTCTCCGGCCTAGGCGTCCACCGCCCAGAAACTACAACAGCAACCACCCAAACCACACCTACAGCCGCCACAACCACCACCCCAGCACAAACCACTCCAGTGAAATAATTTTTTAAAAAAAGCGACAGCAGCACATAAAAAAGCATACGCAGGAAAATAAAAAAAATCCCGAGCAAGGCACCCCCGCATCAGGGAAGTTCATCTGCAACGCAACGCCTGATGTCTCCATCCTCCAACTCGCTCTCTGATGACTTTTGGTTACTTTTATACTCTTCGACACCCTCCACTTACTGAGATTATAAAAGTAACGCGGTTTTTGCTACCTTTTTGCCAAGACCAAAAAGTAGGATGAAAACGAGGTAAGAACTTCACCCTATGGCAAAAAGACCATAACCAGCAGCATTCAATAAACCCACGTCTCCCGAGACAAGGCATGCCATTGTCTCTACAGAATTCCCATCCCCATAACAAACATCGGCTACTATACCCATAATAAAAACGTTCAATGTACAACATTGAACAAACAAACAGTCAGTAACTCCCTTTATCAACAAAAAAAGAGCCCCCACAGACCTCAATCTACGAAGACTCTTTTAAAAACAAAACTATTCCAAAATCCTCACCGCCCTATCCCTCAAAAAATGATCCAACACCACAATAGCCACCATACTCTCCGCCACCGGAATCACCCTCGGACAAAGACAAGGATCATGATGCCCTTTAACCTCAATCGCCACCTCCGATCCATCCTTCATCACAGTCTTCTGCGAACGACTAATCGACGCCGGAGGCTTCACCGCAAGACGAACAATAATCGGTTGCCCACTACTCATCCCACCAAGAATCCCACCAGCAAAATTAGTTGCAGTAGAAATCTTTTCCCCACTTGAAACAAAACGATCGTTATTCTCCGAACCCCGCTCATGAGCAACAGCAAATCCTGAACCAATCTCCATTCCTTTAATCGTTCCAATAGAAAACAGAGCTTTACCCAAATCAGCAGAAATTTTATCAAACACTGGTTCCCCAAGCCCTGCTGGCACACCATGTGCCTCCACCTGAATCAACCCGCCAATCGAATCCTCTTCATCTCGCACCTGCAAAATAAGTGCTTCCATCTCTTTGGCCACTTCGGCATCTGCTGAACGGACAGCATTTGTTTCAATACACTTTCGATCAAAATGCTTTGCAATGATATCTCCAACCTGCACCGTATGTCCAAAAATATCAACTCCAACCTTCTTCAAAACCTGTTGCGCAATAGCACCACCAATTACCCGACCAATCGTTTCCCGCCCCGAAGAACGACCTCCACCACGCCAGTCTCGCACACCATACTTTTCCCAAAACGTATAATCAGCATGCCCAGGACGAAAAGCATCCTTAAAAGGAACATATTTTGAAGAATCAAAACTCTGGTTATACACTACAACAGCAATCGGTGCCCCCGTCGTCTTACCTTCAAAAACCCCTGAAAGAATTTCCGCAGTATCCGTCTCTTTCCTCGGCGTTGTAATACTACTCTGCCCAGGACGACGCCTATCCAACTCAGCCTGAATAACAGCCTCATCCAACACAATCCCCGGCGGACACCCATCA
>Ga0194060_10003041_pt1 | contig 11876 bp, 9 predicted proteins | sample SepL225m_MetaG_FD_163427 | JGI IMG/M metagenome (GOLD analysis project Ga0194060, IMG submission 163427) | Anoxic zone freshwater microbial communities from boreal shield lake in IISD Experimental Lakes Area, Ontario, Canada - Sep2016-L222-5m | ecosystem: Environmental > Aquatic > Freshwater >... | reverse complement strand
CCAACCACCCCCCAGCCCCCTCCTTAAAAACAGGAGGGGGAGCCTAAAAACTCGATTCTGATGCTTTTTGGCAAACTATTTCGGAGTAAGCAAAAACCTAACCGGACAACACTGATCTTAATCCAGCTAAAGTTTTTAAGCTAATTCACCGATGAATTTAACATGAAGTAAACGTTGAGGTCATTTTGGGGGGGCAGCCATGAAAATAGATGACCGTTTATCAAACTGCATGTCACTCTTAAACAGCAATTCTGTAAAACCTCCCACCCGCACAAAGGGAAATAGCGGTCAGGCGGTTTTAAGTGAGAACAGCGCTGTAAGTGTTGAGATTTCGGCGACCGCATCACAGATGACAGAGGATGAGGTACGACTGGAAAAACTGAACAGAATCAGACAGCAACTCGCTGATGGATCGTACAACATCAGCGGAAAAAACGTTGCTCAAAAAATATTGAAAATCATCCAGAATTAAACCTGTAAACGGCAGTTTAACCGGTAGAGCAGGAAGTAGATTGCATACTCCTGGCTGAAAAGGAGATAAAATGAAAATATTACGACACGTTATAATGATTCTAGTGACAGTAATGTTGTTTTCTGCCGCTACTGATACCAGAGGTGAAGACGAGGGGGGGTGGAGTGATCTCAACGCACCTGCTCCGAACACGGTAGACAAATTTATCATTAAGAGGCAGCGATCACTCGATTCTGATGATGAACCACCCCCAGCTCCCAAGCCCAAACCGAAGCCCCCTGCGACCAAACCTCAGCCGAGACCGGCTCCTGAAGATGGACCGTGTGTTGCTAACGCCCCTATTACGTTAAAGGATTCATCCGGCAGCAGCTTTGATGCGCTTTATTTTACACCATATCCGGCCGGCAAAGCTTACACGTACACTCTTTCACCAGGCAGAGGCTTTTCCGCCAAAATAGTTGCGAAACCGGAATACTCAAGCCGCAGAGTCGGCAACGTGGAAACTCGCGGTGTCCAACTAATTTATACAACCCCGCAAGCTGAAGACACATTTGAAGGGGTACTGCAGATCCGCAGCACATCCGACCCCTCAATATGCAAGGCAGTACCGATTCGTATTGAGGATGGGGGGTGCGTCCAGACAGGGACTCAGGTCACAATATCAGACGGCTCGAAGCGGAACATCGAAAGCATAAAACCGGGAGACCGGATTGTTGCCTATAACAGCGATATCGAAGGGCTATCCGAAGCTACTGTAGAAAAAGTTCTTGTTCATGACGAAATCACATACATCCTCCACGAACTGGTTCCGGACAAGGGCGTTCCGCTTGTTGCAACCGGAAATCACCCTGTGCTGGTGAAGGGGCGAGGGTGGCAGCATATTGACAATATCAAGCCGGGCGATGTCATCTTTCAGAGAGACAATTCGACCGGAAAGCTGGTTGAAGTCACCGTAGCCCTGATCATACGCGACAAGAGTGAGCAGGGTACCGTATATAACCTCAAAACAAGCAGAGGCAACTATATTGCCAACGATATCCTGATACATAATAAATGTCTGGCAAAAGGGACTCTTATTGATACTCCTACCGGCAGGCGGGCTATTGAAGGCTTACTTCCCGGCGACGTTGTGATGGGGTCGATTGAAGGTAAAATTACCCCGGTCAAGGTCACCAATGTGTATTACAAGGATACCATACTTTCTGAACTCCCCGGCAAACGCCTCTCTGCAGAGGTGATTGCGACGGTAAACCACCTTGTCATCACTTCAGGGGTCGTCAAAAAGGTGGGAGACATGCCGTTGCCGGACGAAAAGATTGCGGGCACTGTCTATGATATCCGCACAGATGCGGGGAATTACATTGCAGATGGTCTTATAATGGTAACCGGTGACTGAGATCTCATTTCATATTCTTTGAAAGGAAAATCAGGGGGTCAAGCAGATGTTTTTCCAGGTCTGTTCGAGTCATTGAACTGAAGCTGGCTTTTCCCTGATCTAAAAAATTGCGGCGAATTTCAAGATGGAGATGGGGTGTTCTGAAACCGGAGCGCTTCATCTCCTTTTTATTGAAAATGCGCCCCAACTCTGTCTTTTCATCAACCAGATCGCCTTCCCTTACCTTGACATCTGCCAAATGAATATATGCAGAGTAGATCGATGTTCCATCCGGCATGTTATGCTTTATCGCCACGGCGATATTTGGAAACAGCCAGTAACAGCGCTCTACCCTGCCGGGGGCAATGGCATAAACCTTTTCCCCATAAATTCCGCGCAGGTCTATTCCTGAGTGTAGGTGCCCTGTTATGGGAGTCTTTCTTAGCACACCAAATCTGCTGAAGATGCGGCTCGTTATAGAGTCAATACTCTGGCGGTTTTGTTCGATGAAGGGTGAATAAATTCTGTTTGCTGCCAGACCCATCTCATCTTGCGCAAGAGAGAGGGTAACCACGAGTAACAGCATAACAAGTGTCACTATTCCAGACAGATGAGCTCTTATTCCAGATTCCATTCAGATGAACTTCTCTCTCGACAGCCATGAAAAAAGCGCCGCCGCAACAAGGATACTCAACGCCTTTTCCTCCCCCCGCTCTTCCCTCTCTTTGAACTCTCTCTTCTGCCGGAATCGTCACGACCGGCAACACGCGGCTGCACTCCGGTCAGTCGCTTGCCACGCAGTGGAATTCGCGGGTACTCTTCCGAACCTGATTTCAGAGGGGAACTTTTGGAGCCGGGAGTTGATGATTTGTGTTCTACCAGAACAAACTCGATGCGCCGGGTAGCGGGGGAGACCGATGCGACCTTTACTCTGGCCTTGTCGCCGATACGGAAAACCCTGGCTGTGCGCCCCCCTATAAGCGAATGCTGCTTCTCGGCAAAATGGTACATGTCATCTGATAGTGTTGAGACATGCACCAGCCCTTCGACAAAAAGCTCATCCAGTTCGACAAAGAATCCGAAAGCGGTCACCCCGGCGATATAGCCATCAAAATCATCCCCGACATGCTGCAGCATGTACTGGAGCTTCTTCATCTCCACCACGTCCCGCTCCGCCTCCATAGCGACACGTTCCCGCTTGCTGGCATGTTCGGCAATCTCGCCAAGCCTCTCGGTTGCCAGGGTCAGTGACTTACCCCCCCCCCCCGGACCAATTAACAGCACACCCTTCAAAATCCGATGCACCACCAGATCGGGATACCGCCTGATCGGGGAGGTGAAATGGCAGTAGCAGGAGGAGGCCAGTCCGAAGTGCCCGAAGTTCTCTGCCGCATATCTCGCCTGCTTCATACAGCGCAGAAGCGAGTAATTGATCATCCGCTCTTCAGGAGTGCCATCAGCCTGAGCCAGCAGCCGCTGGAGTTCGGATGGATTGACTTTGTCCTCAACCAGAGGGAACTCATAGCCGAAGCCGTAGATAAACTCCTGAAATGTCCGCAGTTTGGCCGGATCCGGGTTTTCATGAATGCGGTAGAGAAAAGTGATGTCGCGTGAAGTTATAAATCTGGCTACCGCCTCGTTGGCCGCCAGCATGAACTCCTCTATCAACTGATGGGCAAGGTTTCGCTCTGCCCGGATGATCCCCTCTGTCTGGCCAGTCAGACCGATGATGATCTCCGGCTCCGGCAGATCGAAATCTATACTCCCCCGTTTTTTGCGCATCTCCATCAGAATCAGCGCCAGCTCCTTCATCTCCAGCAGCATCGGCGCAACCGGTCGCTGCTTGTCCGTCGCTTCAAGGTCGTTATCCACGATGATCTGCTTCACAATCGTATAGGTGAGACGGGCGGCACTTCTGATAACACTCGGATAAAAGCTCGACTCAAGCATCCTGCCGGATCGGTCAAAGAGCATTTCCGCCGTCATTGTCAGGCGATCGACCTGCGGGTTCAGCGAGCAGATACCGTTAGAGAGACGCTCCGGCAGCATCGGTATGCAGCGATCCGGAAAATAGACCGACGTGCCGCGCAGATAGGCTTCCCGGTCTATCGGACTATCTTTCTTTACATAGTGCGAAACGTCGGCGATGGAGACCCACAAGCGGAAATTTTCCCCCTCCCGCTTCAGCGAAACGGCATCGTCGAAATCACGCGCAGTCTCACCGTCGATGGTCACGGTCGGCATTTTCCGGAGATCCACCCTCCCCCTCAGATCATCAATGGATACCGTTTCCGAAATCCCATCAGCCTCGGCAAGAACATCCTTTCCAAATATATGCGGCAGATCAAACCGGCGGATGACCGATTGTATTTCAACTTCAGGATCGTCCGGCCACCCCAGCACCTCCACAACCTTCCCCTCTGCCGGTCGCCCTCCGATCGGGTATGATGTCAGCTCCGCCACCACCTGATGCCCATCCTCGGCTTTGCCACGACCCTTGACAGGAATAGACACAACAAGGTTCAGCCGCTGATCTTCCGGTATAACTATCGCTCCACGCCTCGTCTCCTCGTAACGCCCGACGACGCGACTTGTAGCATGCTCAAGCAGAGCCACGACGCGGCCATCCTGCTTCCCCCCACCCATGCGGCTCGGTGAGGAGGATGCCTCAACCAGATCGCCATGCAGAGCCCCCTTCATGAATTTTGACGGAATGAATATATCTTCGCCGCCACCTTCAGGGGTCACAAAACCGTAGCCGTCACGGTGAACGGAAATCCGCCCGCGCAGAGTCTTTGTCTTCCCCGGCAGTGCATAACTGTTCCCCTTCAAACGAACGATTTCACCGTCATCGGCCATATCCTCCAGCATATTTTTCAACTGCCCCTTTAAATGCCTCCCCCCAAACTCCCGGAGCAGTGATGCAAAATGTGTCGCCCCCTCCCGTTGTCTGAGAAGAGAAAGTATCTGTTTTTTTGTAAGTAACATGATGATTTCACCCTGACTCTGCTCTGTTATGACCACCGGCGGATAGTACCCTTTTTGGATTTACTTTGCGACAGATTATCCAAAAAAAAGTGGTTAACCGCAGAGTACGCAGAGGAAACCGAAAATAACAGACTGCAGAGGCTCATGCAAAAAGATTGTCTTGCCGGAAGAGTTCTGTCCGGCATCCAGATTTTCAGGTATTTACAAACTGGATTCCGGCCAGAAACCTGCCGGAATGACAGATTTTTGGGCTTTTGCAGGAGCCTCAGCATAGAAAAAATATCAAACCCAAAGAAATGATATCCACCCTTTCACTAACGATTTGATTTTACTCTGCGATCCTCTGCGCACTCTGCGGTAACTGTTTTTTTGGTTTAAAGATTTGGCTTTTAGATAAAATATTGGTATATCTGCGACCATACTGCTGATCCACGGAGGAAATATGAGTTTGAACAATGATACCAAAGAATTCATCTCTGAATTGAAGCGGCGACGTCCATTTGACAGGATGGATGCGGCTCATATCGACTGGCTTGCAAATCGTCTCGAACAGTTGAGCTTCCAGAAAGAGTCCGTGGTTCTTGTTCCTGGTGTGCCGTGTGAAGCCCTCTATTTCATACATCGCGGCTCAATACAACTGGAAGCGATGGGAAATGCCGATGAAGAGCGGAAGGTTCTGGCCGAACTGGTTGTCGGAGAGAGCTTTCCGCTGGAGGCGCTGGAAGAGCATCGACCGGTCTTCTCAACTTTCCGCGCTGTTTCTGATTCTGTCTGCTTCAGGCTCAAACTTGAAGATTTCAGCGGACTGAAAGAGTTGAGCACCGTTTTTGCCGATTTCTGCCGACACCGTGCCGCCAGTTTTCTTGAACAGTCCCGCCGGGTATACCGCCTTCATTTCTCTAACCAGAGCGAGGAGCAGCATCGCCTGAACACACCGCTGTCGCTGCTCATGAAACCAAATCCTTTGACGGCAGAAATCGGGTGGACAGTACGCGAGGTGGTCGCGCCCATGTACGAGCAGGACTTTGATGCGACAGTCATTGTCGATGACGACTTAAAGCCGATCGGGATATTTACGATACGCGATCTGCTTCGCAACGTGATCGTGCCGGGGATGGATCTTTACATGCCTATAGAGAAGGCGATGACTCGAGAGCCGAAAACGCTGCCGATTTCGGCTCTCGGGTACGAGGCGGCTCTTCTGCTTGCTGAGGCCGATTTTCATCACATAGTGCTGGTTGATAAGGGGCGGCTCGCGGGAGTGGTTACCGAGCGTGATCTCTTCAGCCTCCAGCGCGTCTCGCTTACGCAGATCACCAGCCAGATCAGGAACGCGGATAACCTCGACTGGCTGAAAAAATGTCACCGCGATGTCCACCTGCTGGCGGAAAACATGATAATCCAAGGTGTTACGGCCGACCAGATAACGCAGATACTCTCGTCTCTCAACGACCAGATCGCCTGCCGCACAATGGAGATTGAGCTTGCAGGTGCCGATATGCGGGATGTCAAGGTTACCTGGATCGCTTTAGGGAGCGAGGGGCGTTTTGAGCAGACCATCACAACCGATCAGGACAACGGAATAATCTTCGAGGCACCTGACGGAGTCTCCCCGGATGAGGTGAGGAGCTGGCTGCTCCCACTGGCGCAGCGTGTAAATAAAGCGCTGGATCATGTCGGCTTCCCGCTCTGCAAAGGGAATATCATGGCCGGAAATCCGGACTGCTGTCTCAGTTTCAGCGAGTGGCAGCACCGCTTTAACAGGTGGATAGCGGAACCGACACCGGAAGCACTTTTAAACGCCACCATCTTCTTTGATTTCCGTCATTTAAGCGGTCTGTCAGAGCCATCAGACCGCCTGCGCACCTGGCTGGCGGGAGCCTGCATCGGGCAGAACCGTTTTTTAAACCTATTGATGGAAAACGCCCTGCAGCGCACCCCGCCGGTCGGTTTTTTCCGGGATTTTGTTGTTGAGGATCATAAAGATTGCCAGAACTCCATCGACTTAAAGACCAGCGGAGTTACACTGTTCGTGGATGCAGCCCGCGTCTACGCACTCGCCTGCGGCATCACCCGCGCCAACACAAAGCAGCGGATGATATCGGCGGGCGACCTCCGTAAATGGCCGCAGAGCGAAGTCAACGCCTGGGCCGACTCATTTTCCTTTCTCCAGTCCTTGAGGATACGCCACCAGTACGAGCTGAACAGAAGCGGTGCAATAGTTCACAACCGCATCAATCCATATGAACTGAACAACCTGGACCGGAAGTTTTTCCTTGAAGCCCTCCGCCAGGCCGGTAAGTTTCAGAAGCAGATGAGCAGCGATTTCGGAACGAGGATGATGTGATAACTTTTTTGCAGACCATTTACAGACCTCGTAAACATTTGGATTTTTAAGTTTGTAACTATCTGCAATTAAACAGATTACATATAAATTGGACAATTACATTGCAACATAAAAACACGATATAACAGCATTCACATAGATGAAACCCATTAAAGCTTGAACCGCAAAGACGCAAAGGACGCAAAGAAAGGCAAAGGCAATTTCACACGGATCAAATCTGATAAATTCGGATAAAGGCGGATCAACCTTTTTGTGATTAACAATTTCGTAAGAGACCAAAAATCTGGATCCCGGATAGAAACCTTCCGGGATGACAATTGTTTTGCAAGAGGCTCCTTTGCTTTTGATTTTCTTTGCGCTCTTTGGTACGCCTTTGCGGTTCAGGTTTTTTGCTTTTTGATTTTCAAACCACAATGATTTTGTCCAATATTCTTGTCAGTTTTCGCTACCTGTTGACGAGGTCTGATTTAAATACTTTACAAACGATACGATTAAATATAGTTTTCCCCTGACCGTTCACCATGCGCTTGTCCCACTCTTTTTATGATTATTACATACCGGATTGTGCCGAACTCTCGTTGAGAGAATACAAAAAAAAGGAGAGAAGAAAATGTCAAAATTGCTTATCGAAATAACCCTGAACCCGGACATTGATGTTGCAAAAGTAAATGCAGGTGCCATTTCGCGTGGTGTGGTGGCATTTGGAGAGGATCTGAAGGTCATTTTTGAGGTTGATCCTACCGCCCCCATGAAAGCGGTAGAGTTCAAGTATCTCATGCCGACCGAGTCCGACGACATCACCGGTTTCTCGTTTACAGGAACGACATCATTCAATGATGGCGAAACAATAATTTCCGTATACCACAAAGAAATGTAAGGAGCTATGATTATGAAAAAACTCGTCCTGGTATTATTGGTTGTCACACTCTCCGCGTTTGGCTGTAAGAAAAAAGAGCAGGCTCAGACACCACCTCCGGCACCCGCTCCAGTAGCGGCTCCTGCAGCCGCACCGGTAGTGGCTCCTGTAGTAGCACCAAGTGCTGCTGTTCCTCCACCCCCTTCCGCTGTTCCACCCGCCGCAGCCGTTGTTGATCCGGTAAAACCTGAAAAAGCTACATTCGCCAAGAAAGTAGCCCAGCCGAAACCGGTAGCGGCTCCCGCCGCAGCAAAGCCTGAGGCTCCCGCCGCAGCAAAGCCTGAGGCTCCAGCCAAAAAGAGCTTCGGTGCGAAGAAGGTTCAGTAATATCTGATTTCGACAGTTTGCAGTCAGGTTGTATCTGGAGGAATTCTTTAGTGTCAGGAATTCCTCCATTTTTTTACAACAGCTCTTTTTTGAGGTGTGACACCGTAAATGGATATAATTCAAACAAGGAGCTAATTTAAATGCTGACAAGAGTTTTCATATCTGCACTGCTCGCCTGTCTCGCGGTTGTTTCACAGCCACAACCCTCACAAGCCGTTACCTGCGGAACCTGGAAGGAAGCCGAAAAATCAATTCGCTGGTATTGGGAAAAAGCCGCCCCAACGGAAAAAATCCTGACTATTGAACAGAACGGCCCCCCCCAGACCTACAGCAAAGTACAATCCACTAACCAGAAAAAGATCGATGAGTATGGTAATGAATGGGAGTACTACCAGAAAAATCCATACTGCAGCGTACCGGCAAAACTTAAGGTACAACAGACATCCGGCCCCCGCATATTCAATGTCTCGGCTGTCTTCAAAGTCTCAGGCAGGAAGTTCACCTTTGACGATGTCGCGGTTGGCGGTTCTGAAGCGCTTCTTGAGCCGGGTCAGGCATTAGCACCGGATGTGCCGGAAATAAAGAAGATTATCACGGAAGCATACATGGCCAATATCCCCGCCGATTTACACTCAAAAATCCAGGTTGACAAAGTGATGATAGCGCCACGCACATTGTCGAGATGGGATGGAGGTCAGTCCGGTTATTCCATGGCTTCCGTGGATATGTACCTGATTATCGACGGCGAACGAAAAGATAAATGCGAGGTGAGTCTCGTTAATCTGTACAAGGGTGATGAAAAGAATATGCGTCTGGATGCCGCTGGACTGTGGAAAGTTGAATTTAGAATCAAGCAGTCTATGTACAGATGTACCGGAAAATATCAGAGTCGCGTATCCGACTTCGTAAATAAAGTTGAAGTGAAAGCTCCGCCTCCACCAGTTGACACATCCTGGATGAAAGAAGCTGTCGGAACCTATAAGGGGGAAATTGAGGACGAATTGGTCAATCAGGGTACGACCGTTCTCAGCATGGGCAGTAACGGCAAAATTTCCGGGACGTTCACCTATACTGAACGCAAGTTCCAGAGTGAGGGGGAAATATACAACTGTACACCGGTAAAAGAGAATGAGCTGAAGTGTTCCTGGAAGAACCAGAAGAGTATGGGGATGCTCATATTCAACTTTGACAGCAGCCGTTCATCATTTACCGGACGATGGTGGGGCAGAGCCGAGAAAGATAGCAGTAAATGGGACGGCAAGAAAACTTCTGGCACAGTGCCTGCCGCCGCGAGCGGTGCGGCCGGGCAGCCGGAAGTGACTCCGCCTCCAGCGCTTAAAAATATTATGAAGGGGTTCGGATTTTAGCAGGAAGAAAGGGTGACTATGAAGAAGGTTCTGTTATTTGCAGCGATCATGATCTGCCATGCGATAATTTCTGTTGCAGCCGACTCTCCGGTAAATGTCAGACTGGTAGAACATAACTTAAAAGCAACCGAGAAGTACTACACAGAACTCATTTCAGGTGCTATCTCAAATGGCGCAGAGCTGACCCTCATCATGACAATGCTTCCCAAGGGGGGAGATCTTCATAGCCATTACTCCGGCGCACTTTATTCTGAAACATACATAGATTGGCTGGAGAAGCTTAACTACTGCATTTACAGCGAAAACAATACTGCCTTGCAGGCTGAAAAATACCGCGTTGAGACAAGATCGCAAATTTCAGAGGCTGCGCACAGGATTTGCCGATCGGCAGATTCTGTCAGAAAAGACGCCAACTTCTATCGTGAAGTCCTGAAACGCTGGTCAATCAAGGATTACAGCAACCACTATCACGAACAGCCAGCTCCTGATCTGCAGTTTTTCGATACATTCGGCTACTTCTGGGCCGCTTCCAATTATTCGTACAAAGAGGGGCTGAAGATACTTAAAGAGAGAGCTAAAGCTGAAAATCTTCAGTACCTTGAAACCATGTACAAAGGCGCTCCTGATGTAGATAACCCTCTCCTGGCCAGACAGATAAACGATCTCCCCCCGAATGCCGATGAAAAAGATGTTTACCAGGCTCTGACCCGATATGCAGAGTTTATGGAGACAGACAGTGAGGCACAGCGGAAGATTGCTGACTATGTCAAATACATGGAGACCGTTGTTGCCGGTGTCGATGATAAAGATTTCAAAATCCGCCTCTTGAGTTATTTCTCCCGTAACAACCCGCCGGCTCAGACATTTTCCGGTCTCTACTCGGCATATACCGCCGTCCGGAAGAGCAGGGTACTTGTCGGGGTAAATTTAGTCGGCCCTGAAAATGGTTATGTGGCGATGCGCGATTATAAGCTGCAAATGCTGATGTTTAAATTTTTGAACGAGCGCTTCCCGGGCACAAAATTGTCACTGCATGCCGGAGAACTGGCTCTGGGGATGGTGCCACCCGAGGGGCTTAAGTTCCATATCCATGATGCGGTGGAGGTTGCCGGGGCAAAACGGATCGGGCACGGGGTGGATATCAGCCATGAGGCAAACGCTTTGGAGCTGTTAGCTTCGATGAAGGCGAATAAAGTGGCTGTGGAAATCAACATAACCAGCAATGATTTCATTCTGGGAATTAAAAATGAGGCTCACCCGGTCAATCTGTACCGTCGCTACGGTGTCCCGTTTGTCATATCAACCGATGACCCTGGTGTTTCGCGTAGTAACTTGAGCGGTGAATACGCACTTTTCGTCGCTCGTTACAAACCGACATACAACGAACTGAAGGAGATCGTCTTCAACAGTATCCGCTACTCATTTCTGAACGACGAAGAAAAGGCATCGGAGCTTAAGTCACTTGCCATGCGTTTCAATAAGTTTGAGGCTGACGTTGAAAAACTGACCAGGATGATTTCAAAGTAGGTTGCGTTGACACTATGAACTTCCTCTCCCACATCGGAAAAAAGGCATCCAGTCTCGCATCACTGGAACTGTTCCGCTACATCGGCCCCGGTTTCTTTGTCACGGTCGGCTTTATCGATCCGGGGAACTGGGTCACCAACGTGGCGGCCGGTTCGCAGTTCGGCTACAAGCTCCTCTGGGTAGTCACCCTCTCCACGGTCATTCTGATCGTTGTTCAGCATAACGCAGCCCATCTTGGTATTGTCACCGGCCTCTGCCTCTCCGAGGCGGCCTCAAAATTCTTCAAGCCGTGGCTCCGGGTGGTGATGCTCGGAAGCGCCATGCTCGCCTGTGTCGCCACCGCTCTTGCCGAACTGCTTGGTGCCGCCATCGGCCTCAACATGCTGACCGGCCTGCCGCTGATATTTGGTGCCATACTTTCGGCGCTCTTTTCCGCCTGGATGCTCTTCTCAAAAAACTACCAGAGGCTGGAAAAATGGATCATGGGTTTTGTCTCGCTGATAGGGGTCGGCTTTGTTTTTGAGATATGTCTTGCCGATGTCTCGTGGGCTCAGACC
>Ga0194060_10003040_pt1 | contig 11877 bp, 7 predicted proteins | sample SepL225m_MetaG_FD_163427 | JGI IMG/M metagenome (GOLD analysis project Ga0194060, IMG submission 163427) | Anoxic zone freshwater microbial communities from boreal shield lake in IISD Experimental Lakes Area, Ontario, Canada - Sep2016-L222-5m | ecosystem: Environmental > Aquatic > Freshwater >... | reverse complement strand
CCAGTGCCCAGGGTGCGGATAGTAAACCGCCAGGTCCGTGGGCCAGAAAAGCTTCCCCAGATAGCGGCCATAGGAAATCAGGGCGTTGCCGGCGCGCGCTTCCAGGGACAGGCTTTCAACCGCCGTCATGGCGCCGCGCTGCACGATCATGGTGACAAAGCTGCCCAAGGCCGCGAGGATGAAGAAGGGGAGCTTTTCGAGGAGGAGGGAAGCGTGAGGCGTGAAACGTGAAACGTGAAACGTGAAACGTGAAACGTGGTGCGTGTCGGGAGCCTCTGCATTCTGCATTCTCCCCAGCGGCCAGTAATCCAGCAGCAGCATTACGAACGGCCAGGTCACCAGCATCGGCTTGGACATGAGGCCCAAAGCGAAAAAGCAGAGGGAGAGGAGGTAGAAGATAGAAGATGGGACTCGAACATCGAACATCGAACATCCAACATCGGACGTCGAACCTGGCACTACGGCCTGCGCCGCGCCTTCCGGCTTCGGGCTTCGGGCTTCGGGCTTCGGATTTCCTTCGGATTTCGGGTTTCGGTCTTCGGATTTCCGCCTTCGCCTCCCCCTGCCTTGCGCGTAGCGGGCGTAAGCGATTAAGGAAAGCAGGCCGAAGAACCCGCTGAGCAGATCCTTGCGTTCGGCCACCCAGGCGACCGACTCGACCCGCAACGGATGTAGAGCGAACAACGCCGCCACCGCCAGGCTCCGCCACGTCGCGCCGGTCATCAGTTGCAGCAACGCGAAGACCAGCGCGGCGTTGAGCGCGTGCAGCAGCACGCTGGTCAGATGATGTCCCCAGGGCTTCAGACCGAACAATTGGCAGTCCAACATGTGGGACCAGACTGTTAGGGGGTGCCAGTTGCAGCAGACCGTGTTCGAACAAGCCCATTTTACACTCTCCCAGTTCAGCCCGCCCTGGACGTGAACGTTCGCCGTGACATACTCCGGATCATCAAGGTTGACGAAGTCGTGGCCCGTCACCGGCCAGTAGAGGGCAATCGTTACCAGGGCCAACAATCCGGCGATCATCCACATCTGGAAACGCTGTTTGGGCATAACTCAGCGAGCTGCGGGTTTTAACCACGGATGGACACAGATGAACACAGATATTACGGAAGCAGAACCCGAAAGGACTTTGGCCACAGATTGCACAGATTTCACAGAAGCAGAAGCAGAAGCAGTAGGAATTCCTATCTGTGCAATCTGTGCAATCTGTGGCTTAACAACGGTTTTCATCTGTGTTCATCTGTGGTTGTTTCCCGCTTTTCATGAAACGACTGACCCTGGCGATAAAGTTGGATCAACTCCCGGTTCCTGGCAGCGACGTCGTCCAGGTGTAACGAGGTGGCAAGGGCCGCCGCCCGCTCGGCGGTGGCGATGGCCGCCGGGAAGTCACCCGCCTCGGCCTGGGCGGCGGCGAGGGTGCCGACCAGCAGTGGCTTGCCGTAATCGGTTAACTCGCACGCCCGTGTCGCCAGGCGCACGGCTTCCGGGCCGTTCCGGAAGGTGGCGTCCGGACAGGATGCCAGCAGCCAGGCGAGATTATTCAGGGCACCCTCGTGATTGGGCTGGGCCTTCAGGGCAGCCTGGTAGAATCGGATGGCTTCCGCGTAGTTCCCCTGGCTGTCGAAGGTGCCTGCCAGAGCGCCGAGAGCTTCAGGATATGCCGGACGCAGGCGAATGGCCTCTTCCAGGAACCGTTTGCCTTCGTCCAGGCGTCCGGTATCAACGAGGTTTACGCCAACACCGTAGAGGGCCTGAACGTTAGTCGGGTCGAGCGCCAGGGCGTGGCCGAACAAAGCGCCGGTGTCCTTCCAGGTCGGGAGTTGCTCACGGGTGCGCCAGGCCAGCGTAGCCAGGAGGGCAAGGGATAACAGGACTGCGACAATGCCCTTCCCAACAAATCCTGCCCCAAGCCAGACCAGGGCGATCATGATTCCCACCAGGGGAAGGTAGGTGTAGCGGTCGGCAAAGGCCTGGCTGCCGACCTGGACAATGCCAATCACCGGCACGAGCATCCCCACAAACCAGAGCCAGCCCATGAGCGCGTAAGGGAATCGGTGGCGTCCACGCCAGACCGCGGCGGTGAGGAGGACCAGGACCACCGCCGCCCCGGTGACAAGCCACGCTCCCCACTTGTCAGGATGCATGTAGATGGGTGAGAGGTTGACCGGCCAGAACGATTTGGCCAAGTATTGGACATAGGCTACCACTGCGTTGGCAAGGCGGGCGTCGAGCGGCAGCATCTCTAATGGAGTCACTGCCCCCCCCTTTTTCTGGGCCAGGAAAGTGACAACGCACGATGCGGCGGAGAGGGCGAAGAAGGGGAGTTTCTCGGCAAGCAGGGGGAAGAGGATTGGCAATTGGCGATTGGCGATTGGCGATTGAGCCGCTAGCTGTGAGGCTTGATGCGTGGTGCGTGGTGCGTGGTGCGTGTCAGTGGCCTTTGCATTCTTCATTCTGCATTCTGCATTCTGCATTCTCCCCAGTGGCCAGTAGTCCAGCAGCAGCAGCACGAAGGGCAGCGTCACGAGCATCGGCTTGGACATGAGGCCGAGGGCGAAGAAGAAGAGGGAGAGGAGGTAGAAGAAAGCAGAAGGGACTCGAACACCGAACATCGAACATCCAATATCGAACGCCGAACCTGGCACCGCGGCCCGCGCCGCGCCTTCCGGCTTCGGCCTTCGGCTTTCGGGCTTCGGATTTCCTTCGGCCTTCGGCTTTCGGGCTTCGGATTTCTCCCCCTCGCCTTCCGTGTAGCGCGCGTACGCCCAAAGCGTCAGCATGAAGAAGAAAGCGCTCAGCACGTCTTTCCGCTCAGCGATCCATGCCACCGACTCGACATGCAGCGGGTGCAGAGCGAACAAAGCCGCCACCAATGCGCTGCGCCAGAGGGTGCCGGTCAGGCGCTTTAGCGCGACAAACAGCAGGCTGGCGTTGACGCTGTGCAGCAAGAGGCTGGTCAGGTGGTGCCCGCCGGGATTCAACCCGTAAAGCTGGCAGTCGAGCATATGCGAGAGCCAGGTCAACGGGTGCCAGTTGCTGGAGTAACTGTGCGTGAACGACCAGAGGAAACCGCTCCAGGTGAGTCCGCTGCGGACATGATCATTCTTCGAGACGTAGGTCAGGTCGTCCCAGTTCAGGAAAGCGAAGTGCCGCGCCGGCCAGAACGCGGCCAGGGTGACGGCAGCCAGAAGCGAACAAACCAGCAGCGTGCGCCAAGTGTCTTTGATGCGGTCCGTCAATCGCCGCCATATTGCCCATTCCCGCCCCGGACGACAACCGTCAAACTGCGACAGCCAAGCAGAGTTATGGTCGACACACCAAGGGAAAAGCTGAAAGGTGGAGATCAAACCTCCCAGACCGCAGGGCTCCATCAAGCTCTTGAGATTCATGCGACGGGCTAAGTTCTGATCGCGCTTTCACAAGCCAACCCGGAGGGTTGGCAGATGGTAGCCGGTGGTCGGCTAGGGTGAAGGGGGCCGACCACCGGGCAGACTACCCCCGACCCTGCACCCAGAATGGGTGCCAGAGCCCTGGTCAGCCTGTCTTTGGTCGTACTTGGAAAAAGGCTGGCTTTGATCGCTTACACACGATTCTGGCATCCCTCCGGGACGCAATCCTCTCTGGTTCCCGTGTCCAGTGGTCGTTTCCCCTGCGCCCCCGAAACGACCACCGGCTACCCTTTGCCAACCCTCTGGGTTGGACTGGGCAGCAGAAAGGCATGGGAAGACCTCATGTGCGCCCGCGCTGGCACGCGCTAATCCGAGATTGATGCAGCCCTGCCCAGACCGGAGTTCGTAGATTGCTATCTCGACAAACCAGCACTGGCCTGTAGCATGCGGACACTCTCGGACGTGCGTTCCGCGGGCGGTTTGGCACACAGACGACCTTTTGCAAGCGATGCGACGTGTTTGGTTGATCAGCTTCGTTCTATTCCTCGCGACGTTCGGGGTCTTCAGCCGCGTATTGGTGGGGCAGTTCGTCCAGTGGGACGATGGCATCAGCGTTTATCAGAACCCCCATATCCAGGGCCTGGATTGGGCGCGGCTGCGCTGGATGTTCAGCGACGCCAGCTACGCGATGCGCTACAAGCCGCTCACGTGGCTGACGTATGCCTTGGTTTACCAACTCGGCGGGCTTAAGCCAGTTGGCTACCACCTCGCCAATCTGCTGATCCATTGCGGCAACACCGTGCTGTTATTCGGCGTGATCCGGCGCTTGCTGGCGGCCGGCAACCCGGAGGAAAGCACCGAGGAGCGGCTGTCGCAGGCCACCTTTCCCGCCGCGGGTGGGGCGCTGCTCTGGGCGGTCAATCCGTTGCGCGTCGAACCCGTAGCCCGCGTCACCGACCTCACCTTCTGCCTGCTGCTGTGCTTCCTGCTGATTTCCCTCTGGTGCTACCTGCGGGCGTGCGACCGCAGCGGGGGAAGCGCCGGACGCAGTGCATTCTATTGGGGTTCGGTCGCCGCATTTGCCCTGGCGATGTTCTCCTTCCCGTTTGCGTTCGCGTACGGTGTCCTGCTCCTGGTGCTGGACTGGTATCCGTTGCGCCGATTTTCGGGCTGTGCCCATGGGTGGCGGGATGCCGCGGCGCGCACTGTTCTGCTGGAAAAGATCCCGTTCCTGCTGCTGGGCGGGACGATGTTTGCCACCGTTATCGCCCGGCTTACCCCCACGGGAATCTGGGCAGGGTTCCACGTGGACGGCGGCTTCGACCCTTTCGAGCGGGCCATGCAGGCGTTTTACGTCTGGGCCCACTACGCCTGGAAACCCTGGCTGCCCTTTCATCTCTCGCCGCTTTACACCACGCTGGTGAATTTCAATCCCAACGGCTGGTCCTTCTGGCTGAGTGCCGCCTTCGTCATCGGGACCACCGTGCTGCTCGTGCGCCGGCGCAGTCAGTGGCCCTGGGCACTGGCGTTATGGGTCAGCTACCTATTGCTGCTGGTTCCCGCCTTGGGACTCACTGAGCGGCCACACTTCGCTGCGGACCGCTATGATTACCTGCCGGGTCTGGTCTGGGCCGTGGCTATCGCGGCCGCCTTCCGGCGGCTATGCGCCCATCCTGTCCTGCGTGCCGCAGGGTTCGTCCTGGCGATGGCCCTGGCCGTGTTTTGGGGAGCTTTGAGCGTCCACCAGGCACGAATCTGGCAGAACAGTGTCGGTCTGTTCGAGTATATGATTCGTGAGCTGGGGGACGACCCCAACCGCAGCGACATCCATTGGCGCCTGGGCTTTGCCCTCGCCGGCGAGGGGAAAACGCGGGAGGCAGTCCAGCAGTATCAGGCTTCGCTGCGAATTCTGCCCACATCGAATTGCTCCCTGCTGCTCGCCGAACTGCTCGGACAGAACGGGGACCGGCAGGGGGCCCTGACCAATTGCCTGGCCGCGCTCGCGCTGGGTCCAACCCCGGTCGATCGCGCCAAAGCCGGTGAAGTGTTCGCCGCGCTCGGGCGTGGCGCCGAAGCCATCGACGAATACCGCCAGGCGCTTGCGTTGGTTCCGGATCTGGTGCCGGCGCTGAACAACCTGGCTTGGATTCTGGCCACCGACCCGGATGCGGGGAACCGAAATGGCGTCGAAGCGGTCCAACGTGCCGAGCGCGCTTGTGCTCTGACAGACTACCAGACCCCGGTCTTGATAGGCACTCTGGCCGCTGCGTACGCTGAAGCCGGCAGGTTCAAGGAGGCGGTCGCAACCGCTCAACGAGCGCGCGATCTGGCGCGGGCTGCCGGTCAAACCGTGGTCGCTGAGAAGAACCAGCAGTTGCTGGAGTTGTATCAGTCAGCTCGGCCCTACCGCCAACCGCCCCCTGCGAGCGGCACCGCCGGACCCGCTCAGTAGCCCGCACGGTTCATTGTCTGCGCTTGAAGATCAGGATATGCTTCGCGGTCGGCGCGTCCTTGGCCGGCCTGTCCGGGGCGGCACCCCGTTCACTGCCTTCTTCGACTTCCAGCGTCAATGCTAGGTCCATGTTCGCGGCCCAGTAATCTTTCCACCAGTCAGCGATCCTTCGCTTCGAGCCACCCCGGGGCAGCCAGGAAAGCTCGTCGTCAACGTATATCACGTACTCCGGCCGCGCCCGCTCGATTTCGCCGATCAGCTCGTTCTGCATCTTTAAGGCGTAGGGATGCTCTTCCATCAGGGGATACATGTAGATGTGCCCGGAAGCGGAACGCCGGCCGGACAGGAAGTAAATCTCCGGCTCCGACCCCAGCACGGCCACACGCGCACCTTTCGAGGCGTGAGACTTTACGTAGTCCGCCGCTCGGGCAGTCTCGGTAAAGAGCGTTGAGCCGAACACGGTCCGCGTGGCCTGGCTCGCCGACATCCCGAGCCAGACGGATCCGTGGCCGACGAGCGCCGCGCCGACGGCGATCACGGACAACCCCAGGATGGCCAGTGCCATGAACAGCTCGATGGTCTGGTCATGCTTTAGCAGGTGCAGAGCGCGGCTGACCGCCACGCCAGTCAGCAGCGCCAGCGCGGGCAGCAACGTAATGAAATAATGCGAGCGGAAATACAGCCCCACGCAGGTGGAAGCGAAGGAGCAGAAGAGAAAGGTCATCAGGAAGAAGCGGGGAGACGGGATGCCGGAGATTGCTTTTCGGCTCCGGACTTCCGACTGCGGATTGCGGATTGCGGATTGCGGCCCCCTGGCCTCGGGATTCGACCTTCTCCCGGCCAGTCTTTCCTCCCACCACATCACCAGCGCCCCGACCCCGGGCAGTACCCACAACAGGAGATTCGGCCCGATGACGACGCTCAGCCCGGAGCGCAGCATGTCCGCCGCGTTCACCAGCGAAACCGCCGAGGCGTATTTGCCCGCGTACGTGATCGTCCAAAACACGAACTGAGGCAGCACCCCTGCGCCCCACAACACCAGGCACGTCAGCACGTAGGGCAGCAGCCAGCCCAGCGCAAACCAGCCCAAGTCCCGGAGGGGCTGCGTCAACCCGGCGAGCGAGGCCGACCCCTTGCGGGCAACCCCCGCCCGCTCGCGCCGGCTCCGCCCCCCCGGCTGCTGATTGAGGACACTGGTCGCCGCCTGCCACTCGCACCCCCGCACCCACGCCAGATATATGGCCCCGAACAGGCCGAAGAAGATCCCGTGCTGCTTCATCAGAAACGCCAGCCCAAACAGCAGGCCGCTGGCGCCTATAAGGATCGCGGGCCGAAGGCGACCGGGAGGAGAGCGTTCGAGTGCCCTCAAAAGCACCCATGTGCCGCTTAGTGCGGCCAGCGCAACGAAGTGTGTCGCATGCCCCGCCAGGCCCAGCACCGAAGGGCTCAACGACAGCAGCGCGAATGTCGCCGCTGCCGCGAGGCCAGCGGCCTCATCCAGCAGCTTCCGGCTCAGCAGGAACACCAGCACGATCGTGGCGGCATTCACCAGGGCCAGGCCGAGGCGGATGCCGGAGGGGCTCTGCCCGAACACCGCCATGATCGCCGCGTAGGCGGCGTAGGTGCCGGGCAGCTTCATGTTGTAAGCCTCCTTGTAAGGCGGGACGCCCTGCAAGATGAGCTGGCCGGCGTAAGCGTATTCCCCTTCGTCGCGCTCGATCGGCATGTCCCGCAGGCGCACCCGGACGAAGAGGACAAACAGGACCGTTAGCGCCACCAGCAACCAGGCGCGATAGTGCCGGAGGGTTTGCGGAAGCGGGAAAGCTGAGCTAAGCCTGCTCAACCCTTGGGGGCCGCGCCTTTGGCGGCCTCGATCAGCTCCCAGAACTTCGGGTTCTCCTGGAGCGCCTCGTCCTCCTGCACCTTCAATCCGGAGCGAAACAGGAAGTCCTTGAGGGTATGGCGGTTGAGGATGCGGTGCACCACCAGGCCCAGCTCGTGCCGCTCGAAATACACGCGGTAATCCCCCACCCGGAACCGGTGCAGGGTTCGACCGGCCCGCTCGAGTTTGCCGAACTGGTCCAGCTCGGTGTTCATGATCTGCTGGGGCAGGCCGCGAAACTCGCCGAGGATCTGGAGCTCCAGCTCTTTGGGCATCTGCGCCAGCTCCGCGGCGCTGGTAGGATTGAAGATGATTTGAAATGGGCGCATTCGAATCCGGTTTTGTCACCAGCCTGCACTTTCTGACTTGGACAATCAACCATCATCCATTCAACAGCCGCGGTTTTCCTGCATCCCTAAACCTTCAACTATATTTGGTAGCGCGTACGGGAATCGAACCCGTCTTTCAGCCTTGAGAGGGCCGTGTCCTAACCGATAGACGAACACGCCACACAGACGTTTGTTTGTTTATATGCTAGCCGCCGCCAGCAGGATGTCAACGAAATGCACCTATCGAATCTCTTCGCCCAGCTCGACGTTCCAATAAGCAAGGTCGATGAAGTGCTTCCAACTGTCGTGCGGGTGCAGCGTGAGGTTGATTTGCACGAACGGGCGCCACTTTGGCCGCTTGGGCTTGCGGATCAGACCCATGCCAGCCTCCTGCGGCGAGCGGTTTGCCTTGCGGGTGTTGCACTCGATGCAGGAGCACACAATGTTCTCCCACGTCGTGGGACCGCCTCGGTCGCGCGGGATCACGTGGTCGAGGTTCAGGTCCTTGCGGTCATGGGTCTTGCCGCAGTATTGGCAGGTATTCTGGTCCCGCTCAAAGATATTGTGCCGGGTGAACTTCACTTCCTTCTTCGGCACATGGTCATAAACGATCAGCAAAATGACCCGCGGCACCCGGATGCGAAACGAGACGGTCGCCACGGATTCCGGGTGTGGTTCGTCCTGGGAAAAGTGGTGCCACTCGTTGAAATTAAAGGTCTGGAATGAACCGTCGCTGCGGTTGAGCACGACCTGAGCGTGGCCCTGAAACAGCAGTGTCAGCGCCCGGCGGGCCGTGCACACATTCACCGCCTGCCAGAGGCGATTAAGCACCAGCACATGTTGGTTGAGCACAGAACTCATAACCGGTCCAACTGTGGCCAAACTAAACAAACCGCGCCGACCTGTCAACGCGCTGATGCTGGCAGACGTTCCCACGTCCGCTCGCAACTGCGATGCCCGGGCAATTCGTGGGCAATTCGTGGCTGACATTTGCTTCTCGATCCCGTTTAGTATCGGGTGCGTGATTTTCAATTCGCTAACGTTCCTCGTCTTTTTCGGGATCGTTCTGCTGCTCTATTTCCGGTTGGGGCACCGGGGGCAGAACTGGATGCTGATCGTGGCGAGTTATGTGTTCTACGGCTGGTGGGATTACCGCTTCCTGAGCTTGCTGCTGTTCACCACTTTCTTCGACTATTTCTGCGCCTTGTGGATCGAGGGCCAACCGAATCCGGCGAAGCGGCGCCTCCTGCTCGCCGCCAGCATGACCGTCAACCTAACCGTGCTGGGCGTTTTCAAATACTTCAACTTCTTCGCCGAGAGCCTGCAACACTCGCTGGGGCTCCTGGGCATCACGTTGAGCTTCCCGATGCTGCATGTCGTGTTGCCGGTGGGAATTTCCTTCTACACCTTTTTATCGATGAGCTACACCATCGACGTGTATCGCCGGGAGTTGCGGGCCACGCACAATCCGACGGATTTCATGCTGTATGTGGCCTTCTTTCCGCACCTGGTAGCCGGGCCGATCGTGCGGGCCTCGGTCCTCCTGCCGCAGTGCCAGCAGCCGCGCAAAATCGTCCCGGAACAGGTCGCCAACGGCCTCTGGTTGATCCTGATGGGGTATGTCAAGAAGGTGGTCGTGGCGGACCGCCTGGCGCAGGTGGTCAACTGGGGGTTTTCCCGGGGCGGACCGCCGTTTGCCGACGCCAACTCGTGGCTGGTGATCTACGCCTTCGCCTTTCAAATCTACAGCGACTTTTCCGGCTACACGGACATTGCCCGCGGGCTCTCAAAGCTGATGGGGTTTGAGCTGGTCGTCAATTTCCGGGCGCCCTACCTGGTGACGAATCCGGCGGACTTCTGGCACAACTGGCATATCAGCCTCTCCACCTGGTTGCGCGATTATCTCTACATCCCGCTGGGCGGCAACCGCAAGGGGCGCCTGAGAACGTATGGCAATTTGATGATCACGATGCTGCTGGGAGGCTTGTGGCACGGCGCCGGCGCCGCGTATGCCCTGTGGGGTTTATATCATGGCTTGCTGCTGGCCTGCCAACGGGCCTGGCGTGACTTCGTGGGCCCACGCCTCCAGCCAGCGCCACGGAACCCCGCGAGAAGCGCTTGGCTGACAAACGCCCTCCTGGCGCTCATCTTCTTCCACCTCGTCTGCCTGGGCTGGCTTCTCTTCCGCGCTGGCTCATTGCCGGCCGGCGTTGATCAAACGAAGTTCGTCCTGCATTACCTGGCGACCCTGATTGTGGTTCCTCACAGTATCCACCCGATGGCCCGAGCCATTCTGATCCTGGCAGCAGTTAGCTTGTTCTTTCAGTGGAAATTCGACGCCATGAACCGTTTCTCCCAATGGCGGGTGGCCTGGCAAGTGACCGGGGTGGTCGCCGCCCTCGGCGCGATTGCCTCGCTGGGGGTCTTCGACGGCGCTCAATTCATCTATTTCCAATTCTGACCATGAAACGCTCCTTTGCGCTTGGCTCTCTGGTGTTGACCGTCGCCGCCTGGGTGGGCTGCGCGCTTCTGGCCCGGCCCCTCGCAGTTGGGATTACCCACCGCTGGGGGCCCGAAATTGTCCGGAAGGGTGACGGCAAGTTCTCCGATGCGGCGGTCTTCTTACAACATCGCATTTATGAGGGGGCTCTGCTGTTGACCTTGACGCTTGGCCTGGTGGTAGTGGTTGTCACTTTGGGCTCGCTGCTCGCTCGCCGGATGCCTCCGCTGTGGAAATGGATCCCATACTCGGCCATCGGGTTTTTCGGGCTCAACCTCTGGATCAAGGTTGCTGCTGGCACCTGCCTCTTCTGGTGCCTGTTTTGGAACGGGAAAGGAACTACCAACAACCTGACGCAGTTCCACATCAAATTGCTGCTGATGGTCGAGAACCCAGCGCCCACCAAAGTGGTGCTGGCCGGCTCCAGCCAGGTCCGCACTCAAATTGACCACCGCCGCTTGAACCACCAGCTCGGCACGAACGTTTTCGCCACCGAACTCCATTTCCCTGGCAATCACAGCTTGGACTTCCTTTTGCTCGACCGTAAGCTACGCGGGCATAAGGCCGATATTATCGTTTGTTACCTCAGCGAAATCGTCTTCTTCAATGGCGCGGTGAGCCCCGGCTTTCCGCTTTTTTTCGGCTTCCGGGAACTGCCCGAGTTTTTGCGGCTGGGCGGCAAGCCGCAGTGGGCGCCCAGGCCTTTTGTCCTCGGCCTGTTGGGAAGCGCGCTGCCTATCTTCTGGCTCCGCGATTCGGTTGAGGAACGGCTCTTCGGGGATCAAGCGGCTGGGCTGGTCCCAGCAGAGCGAAGGGCTTCTCTGGCCTCTGACCTTCACCAGCGGGCGGCTGTTTGGGCTGCCGGTATCCGCGCTGACCCTCAGTCCGACTTCTGCTTTGCCGCTTTCGACAAGTTTGTTGCCCAGTGCCGGTCGGAGGGGAAAAGGGTGATCCTTTGCTCCGGGCAGATGAACCCCCTCCTGGCCCGACAGATCGACCCCGCCTTGCGCGCGAGAATGCTGGCTTTCCTGGCGCAACTCGCGACCAAATACGACAATGTCGTTCTGTTACAGGAGAAGGACTTGCCGACGCAAACCGAGGCCGACTACGAGGATCTTTCCCACGCGAACAGTGCCGCTCAAATCCGTTTCACCGAGGCGATAGCTCGGGTGTTGCAGGGCCTTGACCAGCCCGAACATCGCCCGCAGTCCCCTTAGCGGCCCCCCGCCTTGCCTGCCTGCCAGTCTCTATTCCGTGCGCCGACTCTGCAGGAACGACCCGTTCAATGGCGCCCTCGCCCTACCCTAGAAACGCCGCGTGCA
>Ga0194060_10003039_pt1 | contig 11878 bp, 9 predicted proteins | sample SepL225m_MetaG_FD_163427 | JGI IMG/M metagenome (GOLD analysis project Ga0194060, IMG submission 163427) | Anoxic zone freshwater microbial communities from boreal shield lake in IISD Experimental Lakes Area, Ontario, Canada - Sep2016-L222-5m | ecosystem: Environmental > Aquatic > Freshwater >... | reverse complement strand
CGGCACCATGTTCGGCACCCTGGGTGGGCCGTGGTACCTTGTCGCGGGGGGGATTGCGCTGATTATGGGCGGTCAACTGATGGGGCTGTACGAGATTCATCTGCCGATCAGGCGCGATTTCAAACCAAAACAGGGTGGTGTTGTGGGGGCCTTTCTGCTGGGGCTCTTCTTCGGGGTCGTCTCCTCCCCCTGCGCCACGCCGGTGCTGGTAGTCCTTCTGACACTTGTTGCCGGCAAGGGGCAGGTGCTGTACGGGATCTCGCTTCTGTTCTGTTACGCGATCGGGCACTGCCTGCTGATGCTCTTTGCCGGAACTTTTACCGGTTTTGTCGAGGGGTTCGTAAAGGCGCGTGGTCTGCTTAACTTCTCCCTCTGGGTCAGGCGTATCAGCGGGGTTGTAGTGGCGATGACCGGTGGCTGGTTTCTCTGGTTGGGGATATAGTCTAATAAAGGAGCTTGTGTATGACGCCGCATAAAATGAAAAATTACCTGATCTGGCTGCTGATTATTGCAGTGGCTGCTCTGATTCTCAAATCAACCCTTCTGGCTCCGCCGCTTGTTGCCGTTGTAAAATTGGAGAAACGCGACCTGACGGCAGAGGTCTACGGCAACGGCACCGTTGAGGCGAGGGTGGTGGTCGGTGTTTCCAGCAAAATTACCGGACGGATAAGCGAGCTGTATGCCGACCAGGGAGATCATGTCAGACGCGGTCAACTGCTTGCCCGGCTGGAGAGTGATGATCTGCTGCAGCAGCAGAAGCAGACCGAGGCCGGGGTCAGTAAATCAGGGGCAAACCTGAATGTGGACAGAGCCAATCTGCAGAAAGCGCGTGCCAATCTGCTGCTGGCGGAGAGCAACGCCCGGCGGTTTCAATCACTGCTGGAGGGGGGAATGGTTTCAAAGCAGGAGGCAGAGCAGTACGATAACGCCTTTCAGGTAGCCAGAGAAGAGGTTGCGCGTAGTTCCGCCGCTATTGAAGCGGATCAGATGGAGCAGGAGGCAAATCGCGCCGCCCTTGGCTTTGCCCGGAGCAAGGTGGCGGATACCGGCATATATGCCCCGAACGATGGCGTTATAATTACTCGCGACCTTGAAAAGGGGGCTACGGCGGTGCCTGGTCAGCCGATCTTCACGCTGGCCGATCCATCGACAATCTGGGTCAGAGCCAATGTGGATGAATCGCAGTTGAAAGGGGTGGCGACTGGGGGGAACGCCCTGATTTTACTCCGCTCTTCCCCCGGCGAAAAGTACCCTGGCCGCGTTGCCCGCATCGGTTATCAGAGCGACAGGGTTACTGAAGAGCTGCAGGTGGAGGTGGCCTTTAATCAGCCGCTCAAAAATTTTCGGCTGGGGGAACAGGCGGAGGTGTACATAACGACAGGGGCTAAAAAATCGGTTGTTTCACTCCCATCTGCGACGTTAGTAACCATCGGGAAAAAACGGGGTGTATGGGTTGTCGAGAACGGGAGTCTGATATTTAAAGCGGTAATGACAGGGATCAGGGATCGGAGCGATGTTACTGAAATTACAGGCGGCCTTACCGGTAACGAACAGGTTGTTGTCGCCACTCCACCGCTGTCGGCAAAGCTGCGCGACGGGATGAAAGTCAGAGTGAAATGAATCTCGCCATCCGCGATATACGCTATCACCGGGGGCGGTTTATTCTGACATCGATCGGACTTGGGCTTCTGCTTGGGGTCGTTATCAGTATGGGGGGGATCTATCGCGGGCTGATTGCTGACGCACTTGCCATACTTAACGCCAATAGAGCCGATATCTGGGTTGTCCAGCAGGATACCAACGGCCCGTTTGCCGAAAGCTCGCGTATCCCCGAAGATACAAAATACCGGATTGCAGCGGTGCCAGGGGTGAAAGAGGTTTCTCCGCTCGCTTTCCAGACGATTCAGATAGACCGTGGAGGGAAATCGTTCCGTTTTTTCGTGATCGGTTATGATCTGAACAGTTTTGGTGGCCCGCCTGGTATCATTTCCGGTCGTAACATCCGCCAGAAACATTATGAAATGGTAGTTGCGAAGTCGATGCCGATCAAACTGAACGAAAAAATCCGGCTGGGGCTGAATGAATACACCGTCGTCGGCATATCGGAAAATATAGTCTCCTCCGGCGGTGACCCGGTTGCATACATGAGCCTTGCCGACGCTCAGGATATTCAATTCAAAAAGAGCAACAACGCCATCAGGAACGAACGGGCAAAAACGGCGGCGCTGGTTGACAGTAATAAAGCGCTCTCGCCCCAGCAGGCGGCACTTCTCAAGCAGAGCATAACCGCTGTCACGCAATCCACCCACACCGTTAATACCGTCATGCTGAAACTGGCTCCCGGCGTGGATGTAAAAGAGGTGCAGGATAAAATCCAGCGATGGAATCACCTGCGCGCCATATCGAACGAGGAGCAGATCAATATCCTCGCCAGGGGGATGATAGAAAAGGCCAGGATGCAGTTGGGGCTGTTTCGGGTGATTCTGCTGATTATTTCAGGGGTCATCATCTCCATGATCATCTACACCTCCACCCTCGACAAGATCCGTGTTATCGCCACCCTGAAGCTGATAGGCTCCCAGAACCGGGTCATCATCGGCATGATCCTGCAGCAGTCGCTCCTGATGGGGCTGCTCGCCTACGGCACAGGTTATCTCCTGATCCTCTTGACGTACGAAAAATTCCCCCGACGGATCGTTCTGGATAGTTTCGACCTGCTGATGCTTTTTCTTATAGTGGTGGTGATCTGCGTAATTTCCAGCTTTGTGGGGATTTGGAAGGCGCTTAAAGTTGATCCGGCGGAGGCACTTGGTGGATAAGGCAATCTATGCGGTTGAAGTGAGCAATCTGACAAAGATCTACGGCAAGGGTGAAACCGCCGTGACCGCGCTTCAGGATGCCAGTTTCAAGGTCAAACCGGGAGAGCTGGTCGCCATCCTGGGGCCTTCCGGCTCGGGTAAAACCACCCTGCTGACCTGCATCGGCCTGATAAATGAGCCGACATCCGGGGTGGTTGTCATCGACGGAACGACCGTAGCCGATGGCGGCTGGCGTAGCGGGATTGATCTTAAACGGATGCGCCGGGAAAAGCTCGGTTTCATCTTTCAGGCGCACAACCTGATCCCGTTTTTGACCGCCCAGGAAAATGTGATGATAGCACTTGAAATCAACGGTTTGTCGCGCAGTGATGCCAAAGCCCGCTCGGTGGAATTGCTGAAAGTGCTGAATCTGGGGCACCGGATCAGCAACTATCCGACCGCCCTCTCAGGTGGAGAGTCGCAGCGGGTCGCCATTGCAAGGGCACTTGCCAACCGCCCAAGGGTAATTCTGGCCGATGAGCCGACTGCGGCGCTTGACACTGAAAACGGCAAGAACGTAATGGATCTCTTAAAAAAACTGGCGGTGGAGTACAACTCCGCCATCATGGTTGTCACCCACGATCACCGCATGGTGGAAAATTTCGACAGACTTCTTGAAGTCAGCGACGGCAGGATTATCGGCGAAAAATGCAACATATCGTGAAACCACATTTCAGAATTGACCTCTTCCAGACTAAGACCGGATCAGGGAACGGTAGCAAAAAGGTCGTTCCTTGCGCACCAATATTTTTGTGTTACACTTCAACGCTATCAAAATATTACTCCTGAGATGCTGGGTAACACGGCCACCTTGCAGACCTTTTATGTGGCGGCTTTAGGCGAACAGCAAAATTAGATATTTCAAAAGTGGGATGTTTTATTTTTGCCGTTCGCCTTACTTCTCACAGGTTTAATGACACTTTCTCGTTGCCAAACATGGCGGCAGGGTGAGGGAAGTGCCGGATAAACCGCAGAGGCACGGCGCACCGGGTCTTGACACAACGATTCACCTTCCCAGGAGAGCCTTCATGAAATTGAAAGACTTAAAAATTGGTACTCAGCTTAGCCTCGGCCTGGGTATCATCCTGCTTTTTGTAATGCTGCTCGGCGGACTGGCCTGGCGACAGGCTGACCTGCTCTGGCTGCAGACCAAAAAATTGTATGAGCACCCCATGAAAGTGCGTATTGCCATCGGTGACCTTGAAACCGACATCAAGGCTATGCAGCTTGAATATCGCAACCTCTTGCTGGCGGGCGACGAGCAGGGGCGGCAGATTGCGCTCAAAAATTCCGCAGGGTATCAGGCCGATGCTGATCACCAGTTCAACGTCCTGTTTGAGGCGTACCTTGGTCCTCACTCTGATGTTGAGCAGGCCCACAAAGCCTTTGCACGATGGGTTTCGGTGCGTGAGAGCAACAGGGCGCTGGGGCGGGAAGGTAAAGTTGCCGAAGCCATGGGTAGGCTTAATGCCAATGGCGATATCGGCACCGAGCGGGAGTTGCTGCTTAAACATGTCAATACAATCGATGTCTTTGCCAAAAACAAGGGGGTGACCTTATACCGGAATGCCGCAGAACTAAGTCATAAACTGAATATTCTGCTGGCCGTTATCGTCAGCGCCATTCTCCTGCTGTCATCCGGCATCGTATTTATGCTCATCAGGCTGATTAAAACTCCGCTGAAGGATCTGGGTGATGTGGCCGACCGCTTCCGCAAAGGAACAATGGACGTCCGCAGCAGCTATCTGTCCGATAACGAGTTCGGTGTCTTGGCCGGAGCGTTCAACTCTCTGGCAGACACAATCCAAAACGATACGAATTTCAGGAATTGCGTGGTTCAACTGAATGAAGTCATGCTTCTGGAACTGCAGATGCGCACGTTCAGTATGCAGGTTCTTGAAGCTCTGATGAAGCTGACCGGCTCCCAGACCGGTGCGTTCTACCTGCTCAACGAGCAGAAGAGCGACTATGAAATTCTCGAATCTATCGGAGTTGCTGCGCCCGGACGGGCTTCCTTCTCGGCGACAACGCACGAGGGGGAGTTCGGGGCAGCGCTCACAACGCGGCAAATTCAGCGCATTGCGGAGATACCGCCGAATGCCCGCTTTACCTTGAATACGGTAAGTGGCGAACTGACACCTCGTGAAATAATCACCATTCCACTTCTGGCCGGGGAGGATATCCCGGCAATGTTGTCTCTGGCAAGCATCCACGGCTTTGCACCAGACGCTATCCGCCTGATTGCTGAAACACAGAGTGTACTGGCGGTCTGGATGAACAGCATGCTTGCCAATCGGCGTGCCGAGACCCTGGCTGCCGGGTTGGATCAACGGAACCGCCAGTTGCAGACGCAGCAGGAGGAGTTGCGGGTTACCAACGAAGAGCTGGAGGAGCAGACCCAGCGGCTTCAACAGTCGGAAGAAGAGCTGAAAGTTCAGCAGGAGGAGCTTCAGGTCACTAACGAGGAGCTGGAGGAGAAAAATGATCTGCTGGAACGACAGACAAAACAGGTAGAGCTGGCACGGTTGAATCTTGAGGAGAAGGCTGAAGCACTGGCACAGGCCAGCAAATACAAATCGGAATTTCTGGCAAATATGTCGCACGAACTGCGTACCCCGCTGAACAGCCTGCTATTGCTGTCGCAGGAGCTTGCCGGCAACCGTGACGGCAATCTGACTCCGGAGCAGGTTGAAGCGGCACGGATAATCCACGGCGGCGGCAGCGATCTGCTGAGTCTGATTAACGAAATTCTGGATCTTTCCAAAATAGAGGCCGGACGGGTTGAAATTCAGTATGACAAAGTTAAAATCAGTGATCTTGCTGATGGCGTACGGGATCTGTTCCAGCTTACGGCGGATGAAAAGGGGATCTGTTTACAGATAATCGTGAAAGACGATGCGCCCGTGGAGATAACCAGTGATCGTAAACGACTGGAGCAGATCACCCGCAATCTCATTGCCAACGCTATCAAGTTTACGGCAGAAGGTGCTGTTTCTGTTACCTTCTGCCGTCCCGCTCCAGGAACCGGTCTGTCCGGAAGCGGGCGTGGAGGGAACGACTGCCTGGCCATTGTTGTCAAAGATACCGGCATCGGTATACCTCCGGAACTCCACAAGCTGATCTTTGAGGCGTTCCAGCAGGCTGACGGCACTACATCAAGAAAATATGGCGGCACCGGCCTGGGGTTATCCATCTCCCGTGAGCTGGCAACACTGCTAGGCGGTGTGATCCGGCTTGAGAGTAAAGAGAACCTGGGTGCAACCTTCACACTGTTACTGCCGGTTTCACATAATAGAGTGCCGATTGTCGATGCACCAGTTCCGGCTGAGAAGGTTGAAACGTACAAATCGAAAATTGACCACCGGCAGTCACACATCCCGGATGATCGCGACTCGATAGCACCTGACGACCATGTAATTCTTGTCATTGAAGATGATCTGAGCTTCGCTAAATTGCTGTATGCAAAGTGCCATGAAAAGGGGATCAAGTGTCTGGCGGCATCAACCGGCGAAGAGGGGCTTGAGCTGGCGGCTAAATATCTGACGGGCGCAGTTATTCTGGATCTTCGCCTTCCCGGAATCGACGGATGGGAAGTGCTGGCTGCTCTCAAGGAAAATACCGGCACCCGGCATATACCGGTGCATATCATGTCGGTTGAGGATCCCTCCAGCAAGGCTCAGCGCAGAGGTGCGGTGGGGCATTTTGCCAAACCTGTCAATCAGCAGGAGCTCGAAGAGGCTTTTCGCCGCCTGGAGCAGTTGTCATCCGGAAAGCCGAAACGTCTGCTGGTTGTTGACGACGACGCAGCCATCCGCCGTGAGACGGTCAAGCTGGTCAGTGGTGTAGATGTATTGACCGACGAGGCTGAAAACGGAGAACAGGCTCTGGCGGCGCTCCGCTCCGGGACGTACGACTGTGTGGTTCTGGATCTGGGACTGCCCGACATGGATGGCAACGAATTGCTGGCTCGCCTGGAGAGTGATGGAGTGCCTCTCCCCCCGGTAATAGTCTACACCGCACGTGACCTGACGATGGACGAAGAGACAGCCATCCGCAGCAGAGCCGAGTCTATCGTCATCAAGGATGTCCGCTCGCAGGAACGTCTGCTGGACGAAGTCTCGCTTTTCCTGCACCGCATTGTCAGCCGGATGCCTGATAAAAAACGGAAAGTCATTCAGGATCTGCATGACACCGATGCGCTCCTGAAGGGGAAAAAAATACTGGTGGTTGATGACGACATGCGCACCACATTTGCCGTTGCACACCTTCTTACCGGCAGCGGCATGAAACCTGTCAAGGCGGAAAACGGTGAACGGGCGCTGCGTCTGCTGGATGAGCAGCCGGACATCGACCTGGTGCTGATGGATATCATGATGCCGGTCATGGACGGTTATGAAACCATGAAGCGGATTCGCGCAGAGGATAGATTCCGAACCCTGCCGATTATCGCACTGACGGCCAAGGCCATGGAGGAAGATCGTGAAAAATGTCTGGCGGCCGGTGCCGACGATTACCTGCCAAAGCCGGTAGATCCGGCGCGGCTGTTCTCACTGATGAGAGTCTGGCTCTGCCGGTGACACGAAATATGATTCCAGCCGGAAAACAGAAATCAGCATTCGAAGTCATAGAGATAGACCTGCTCCTCGAAGCGGTCTACCGGCGCTACGGCTATGACTTCCGCTCATATGCCCGCGCCTCGATTGAACGGAGGATCAGGCTGTTCCTCTCTGCGTCCGGATGTTCCAGCGTCTCCGCGATGATTCCGAAAGTCATACATGACAAGGAGTTCTTCTCGAGTCTTGTCCGCTATTTTTCCGTCCCGGTGACCGAAATGTTCCGTGATCCGTCAGTGTACCGCGCTCTGCGTGAAAAAGTCGTGCCGCTCCTTAAAACGTGGCCGCGCATTAAAATCTGGCTGGCCGGCTGTGCCACAGGTGAAGAGGTATACTCCCTGGCAATTCTCCTCAGGGAGGAGGGGATGTACGACCGGGTGACCATTTACGCCACCGACTTCAGCGAGGAAGCGCTGGACTGTGCCAGGGAAGGGATCTACGAACCGGCCAAACTCCAGGAAGCTACCAGAAATTACCAGCAGGCAGGGGGTAAACGGTCGTTTTCCGAGTACTATCTGGCTCGCTATGATGCGGCAGCCATGGACGCTTCACTGAGGGAAAAAATCGTGTTTTCCAGCCATAACCTGGCTATGGACGGTGTCTTTGGCGAAATGCATCTGATATTTTGTCGCAACGTACTGATCTACTTCAACCGCGACCTGCAGAACAGGGCGCTGACCCTGTTCACCGACAGCCTGGTTCATGGAGGCTACCTCTGCCTTGGTACAAAGGAAACCCTGCAGTTCACAGATGTCAGTCACTGCTACGATGTTGTGGACAGCAAGGCTCGCATTTATAAAAAAGGGATCTGTCATGAGGGCTAAAGGGTTCGGAAATTTATTGCGTTCAGCCGGCTGCGAGGCCGTGGTGATGGGTGGTTCTGCGGGCGGTTTCAAAGCATTTGCCCTTATTTTGGAATCATTACCGCCGGATTTTAAAATTCCCATCTTGCTGGTCCAGCACCTGCATCGGGATGATGACGGGACGTTCGCCGGTCATCTGGCCTCCTCATCGAAACTTCCGGTGATTGAGCCGTGCGATAAGGAACAGATTGCCGCCGGCCATGTTTATGTCGCGCCGGCCGGTTATCATATGCTTGTAGAACAGGACGGAACCATCGCACTCTCCACAGAAGAGAAAGTCAACTGGTCGCGGCCATCGATTGACGTACTCTTCGAGAGTGCCGCCCGGATTTGGGGTGAGCGGGTAATGGCGGTCATCTTTTCCGGAGCCAGTAACGATGGAGCGGCCGGCATTCAGTCCGTCAAGGCGGCCGGCGGGCTGACAATAGCCCAGAATCCGGACTGTGCCGAATATCCTTTCATGCCGCGCTCAGCGATCGACTCCGGTGCTGTGGATGAAGTGCTTACAATTGAAGAAATTATTGCCAGGATTGTCGGCCTGCGTCAGACAAACCCACGCAGACAGACTAAAAAATTATTCCGGGAGTGCGGATATGATCACTAAACAGAAAATCCTGATCGTTGATGATAAGAGGGAAAATCTGGTGGCGCTGCGGACTGTTCTGCGCGACGTTGATGTTGAAATTATCGAGGCTCTTAACGGTAATGATGCCCTTGCCGCCACACTTGACCATAGCTTTGCGCTGGCGATTCTGGATGTCATGATGCCTGGAATGAACGGTTTTGAATTGGCGGAACATCTGCGCAGTGATGATACAACCCAGTTGGTGCCGATTGTTTTTGTGACCGCCCTGCAGCCGGATGAACAGCACCTGTTCAGCGGCTACGAAGCGGGGGGTGTCGACTACATCGTCAAACCTTACAACCCGCAGATCCTGCTGGCAAAAGTCCGGATATTCCTTGAACTTGACCGTCAGCGCCTGGAGTTGCAATGGCAGCGGGATAATCTGGAATTGCTGGTCGCCGAACGTACCAGTGAACTGGAACAGGAACTGTCGGAGCGCAAACGTGCTGAAGCGGAAAAAAGCACCCTGGAACAGCAACTGCATCATGCCCAGAAACTTGAAAGTCTGGGTGTGCTGGCCGGTGGCATTGCTCATGACTTCAACAATATCCTGGCTATCATCATCGGCTACTGCGGTCTGGTGAAGATAGATTATGAAACGGCCGAACAGAATATCCCGCATATTGAAAAAGCAGCCGAGCGAGCCGCCGGATTGTGCCGCCAGATGCTGGCATATGCCGGCAAAGCCCAGTTTATAAAGGCTCAGGTTAATATGACAGAGCTGGTGAGCGAGATAGTCACTTTGCTGAAAGCCACCATCAGCAAGAATATTGTGATAAAGCCCGATTTCCTGGCAGATATTGAACCCATCACGGGCGATGCCAGCCAGCTCAGGCAGGTTGTCATGAATCTGGTCATCAACGCAGCCGAAGCCATAGATGAGGCGCAGGGAGAGATACATGTCTCGCTCACCAGAAGTGCTTTCAACCCCGGTCAACCGGAAAATGATCATCTCGGCAAAATCATACCGGAGGGGAGTTACATCTGTCTGAATGTATCCGACACCGGCTGTGGCCTGGATGTTGAGTCCAAACGCCGCATCTTCGAGCCATTCTACACCACAAAATTTACAGGGCGGGGACTTGGGATGTCAGCGGTACTCGGAATTATCAACTCTCATGGTGGAGCGCTGCAGCTTTTCAGCCAACTCGGTCAGGGTACAACATTCAAGGTCTATATGCCTATTCAGAAAAGTGACTCTTCCAGAGATGAAGATTCAACTGTGTCCACTCCTTCGTCTCCATGGAATGGAAGCGGTACAGTTCTGCTGGTAGAGGATGAAGAACAGGTTCGACTCATAGCAAAAGCGCTGCTGAAAAGATTCGGATTTACTGTTTTGGAAGCTGTAAATGGCAAGGAGGCGTTGGAGCTGTATCGGAAGAACGCCACTGATATTACCTTGGTTGTGACTGATATGGGTATGCCGATTATGGATGGTTATGAGTTGTTCAATGAGCTGAAAAAACTCAAGCCGGAGTTGCCGATCATCATCTCCAGCGGTTATGGAGATGCTGAAGTCAGTTCACGGATTGATATGGATAAAATTGCCGGTCTTATCAGCAAGCCATATGGCTCCGATCAGTTGCGTGAGGTTCTGAAGAAAGCTTTGGAGGGGACACAGAATCAGACCTGAGAAAAGATGCCATGGCGCGGATAGGGGGAGTATTACGCTGGAGCCTCTGATGATAAGAATATTTTTTTGATATCTGCAAACGGGTGCAATCGCTACAAAACAGGTGCAAACATTGCACAAAATCCGCATATAACTGTTTCTATAAAGCCATTGTTTAACAATAAAATCAAATTGTTATAAGCCTGGCACACCTTCTGCTCCTATAAGGTCAGATCGACCATCTTACCGAGAAGGAGAAAGACCATGAGAAGACTTGCTATTGTTGCGACCACAGCCCTCGTTGTACTGTCCATCACCATGACCGCTTTTGCAGCGACCAGAACCCAGATTAAGACGCAGATCAAAGTTCCCGGCACCACCTGTGTAAAGTAGTCTCAAAGCTCAAAGAAGCTAGTAAACGAGAAGCCACCATTTCCGGGTACGGATTGGTGGTTTTCTGTTTTTCTTTACAAATATATTGACTTCAATATAGTTGGATTCTATTTTGTCTCGGTCGGCTATTGGGAGATAGCACGACACAATCAAAACTTTGATCAGAAGGAGCAAAAAACATGAACCGATTTATCACAGCAATCATGGCAGCAACTCTCATCGCAACAGCCTCTCTTTCTCTGGCGGCAAACCGCCCCGCCCCGCTCAGCACACCCGAGCTGAAGAAAAACATCGCCGCTAACGGCAAACCGACGCTGGTCTTTTTTCAGAACCCCTTTGGCGGGCCGTGCAAGGCTCAAAAAGCGGTGCTGGACAAACTGACGGAAAAACGAAATGGCGGTTTTAACATCGCAAGCGTCAACGCCACGAACCAGGATGACCAGAAGGCGTTTTACGATTACGGCGTCAGAAGCCTTCCCTCTCTGGTGCTGGTGGATGGCTCCGGCAATATCAGCAAAGTATTTCCTCCTGGAATCCAGAGTTTTGAAACACTTTCAGCCCAGCTTGACGGTTTGAAATAGTGGAGTTCACTGTTATCAACATACTGATGGCCGTTGGGGCTGGTGTCGCGAGTGTCATGTCACCATGTGTTCTGCCGGTGATACCGATTGTCATGGCTGGCGCGGAGCGAAATGATCGACTCCGCCCGCTGATTCTCGTTTCCGGGCTTGCGCTTTCGTTCATGGCGATGGGTGCGGCTTCGTCGCTATTCGGGGCACTTCTGGTCGGTAAAACCCGTTATATCGAAATTGCCGGCGCGGTCGTAATCGTCATTATGGGATTGATGGTGCTCTTTGATATGAGCATTTTCAAGCGCTTCTACCTCCTCTCCAACATCCGCGTCAAGGGTGAAG
>Ga0194060_10003038_pt1 | contig 11880 bp, 5 predicted proteins | sample SepL225m_MetaG_FD_163427 | JGI IMG/M metagenome (GOLD analysis project Ga0194060, IMG submission 163427) | Anoxic zone freshwater microbial communities from boreal shield lake in IISD Experimental Lakes Area, Ontario, Canada - Sep2016-L222-5m | ecosystem: Environmental > Aquatic > Freshwater >... | reverse complement strand
CCCTGATACGGGTTCAGCACGGGCGTGCCGGTATCGAAGTCGAACGTGGCGGGCTGGGCTGACGCCGTGCGCAGAGGTAGAACGAGCGCCAGCAGACCGGCGGCAACCAGAGCCATCGAGGGGGTGCGTAGCGACCATTGAATGAGGCGGTTAATCATAGGTTTGGATTTACGATTTACGATTCACGATTTAGGGTCGGCGATTGGCGATTGGCGATTGGCGAGGGGTGACTGATAACTGTCCGGTTTAGCATCATTTTGCGTGTTCAACTAAGCGTGGCAATCTCCGGTTGTCCCAAGGTTGGGTGCGCATCTCACATTCTTCCAACGTTGTTGGCACGGGCGGCTGGAGCGCGGACATTCTTGTCCGCGTTTGCGTGCTGGTCAACCCGCAAGCCCGCCGGCGGACAAGAATGTCCGCGCTCCATAAGAATGTGAGCTGCGCGCCAAGGTTGGGGTCATCGTGTGAAAAGCCTTCAATTCTCATTATGGCCCTGTCCCCGCCGGGTGAGGGCACCCGGCCTACATCCCCCGCAAAACCGCCCGCTTGTAGGCCGGGTGCCCTCACCCGGCGTCCCCATCTCGATAATTGCTGGTGACTAGCGGTCATTTGATCGCAAGCAGCTCGAGTTCCAGTCTGATCGTTTCGTTCGGCCCAATGTCCCGGCCCACGCCCCGGGCCCCGTAAGCGAGTTTGGCCGGCAGGTAGCACTTCCACTTCGAACCGACGGGCATAAGCTGCAAGGCTTCTTTCCACCCGGGACAATCCGCCTCATTCACCTTCACCGTCGCCGGTTGCCCGGGATTGGTGCAGATGAACTCGGCCCCATCCAGCAAGGTGCCCCGGTAATAACACTCCACCGTGTCGGTCACGGCTGGCTTCCGTCCGGTGCCCTCCTTGAGAACCTGGTATTGCAGCCCGCTCGGCGTCGCCACCACGCCCGCCTTGGCCTTGTTCTCGTCCAGAAACAGCTCCCCTCGCTTCAGATTGATTTCCGCCGCCGTATGTCCCCGGTACTGCGCCTGTTTGCGCCTCACGACGGTCTGGACGTTGATCAATACCTGGCGGAACTCCTTCTCGGGAAGGAGCAGCTTCTCGCCCGACAAACCATCCTGCAAACCGCGCACCAACCGATCCAAATCCACCTCCATCCCCTGCCGCTTAAGGGTCCGCGCCAAATCCACGCCCACGGCGTAGCTCGCCTTGTCGTCCGGTGTCTTGAGGTCCGGGGCCGGCTGGGCCCCCGCGTGCGCGACGCCCAGCGCGATCACGGCGAGCGCAACCCAGCGGGCGCATCTCCCCAGTGCGCACAGGCTACGAGCTCCTGACCCTCTGGTAACTGCGTGAGCCCTGTTCCCCCTCACCCCTGCCCTCTCCCCAGAGGTGAGGGTGCCGGGCCGTCCGTCGCGGGCGATGCCTGCCCGCCGCGGTTCCTCGCAGCGCAGCCGGTGGTTCTCCCTCTCCCAAAAGGAGAGAGTTAGGGGGAAGCCGACGCCCGACTTGGAATGGGGCTCAGGCAAATTCCACGCCGCTCCAAAATCAGGCAGCGGGTCCGGAGTTCGGAGGCTCCCGCTTGCCACGCTTGGCCGTGCTAGACGGGGCAGGAGTAATCGTAGGCGGCTATCGGTCGTAGTATGCTTCATCTGAAATCGTAGATTTGGGCCATTGCCAGTCGAGTTGATCGTTACTAATCAGGTCAAATCGTGGGTCAGACCTCCGGTCTGACGGTTAGCCGGGCCTCTGGCCCGGAGTTTCTTCCTCCACGCCGAAGCTGTTACAGTCAATCTGACGTTATTACCAACTGGAACCGGCGCTGGGGATTGCTCCCCAACGCCGCATTCGGAGGTATGTGCCGACTAGGCTGCGGCCTTGTGACGGCGACGATACCAGACTACCCCACCACCCAAAAGCCCCACCATCGCCATCATCACCGGTCCAGAAACCTCTGGCACGGACGTCACCGGATCATTGAGCTGCGGCCCGATGGCGCCTGCGAAGGTCGCGCCAATGACAAGTTCGTCAATGATGTCGCCGGCACCAAGGCTAGAAAAGGCAGCCAAAAAGTCGCTGTAACCTTCAGAGTTACCCAAGAAATCCCCTTCCATAATGAAGGAGGAAGTACCCAAAGCACCTACAGTCAGTGCGGTTGGATCTAGCCACATTCGCAGCTCATCATTTGCACCAGCAGCCGGGTCAACGTTGATGTGCCAAAGCAGCATGTGAGTCCCCGGAGTCAATGGGAATGCCACAGGGGCGGTGGGCTCTCCAGGGTCAACTTCTGGTGCATTCATAGGCTGAATATTCAGAAACATGCTGGACGAACCGTCTAAGGCCGAGGGAGCGTGATCCACACTAAAGCCGCCACCATTTATCCCCTGGAATTGAAACGGGGTAAGCGTCGTTTCACCTGCCAGGTTGTTGGCCCCCGGATTGTAAAGCGCTCGAATCCAATAATCAGTCGGCATGGTATGGGCGGCGATGTCACGGGAGAGTTGGCCCGAGGAGCTGTCGGTGCCCACAAGAGCGCTGTTGCCCAAGCCGATCCCGTAAGGAGTGGTGTAGTTCAAACCGGCGGCCACCGTCACCGAGCCGAATAAGGCGACATTTGGGCCATCCCAGCCGGCAGAACTCGGAGAGCCTCCGTTCGCCCCAGCAAGGCTTGCACCCACAGGAGTATAGTTGAAGGCATCTCCGGCGATGATGTCAGCTCGGACGGTCGAAGCGCATAGCCCCGCCGTGATCACAGCCAGCAATCCAAAACGACTGCCGGGTTGTTTTGTGTTCATAAGTTTATACCCTTTGCAGTGATTACCGAGTTCAAGCCCGCTCGCCTATCACAAGAGTTTCTTAAGTTCATTTGGTGTTGGCATCTGCCCGGCTACCGGGTCGTCCCCGGCACGTTGCCAGTAGTTGGTGCCGGCCCTGATTCCCCATAGGCATTGTAGGCCGTCACCCGGAAGTAGTAAGTGGTCAGCGTCGTGAGTCCGCCGGCCGTGCCGCTCCTCACGCCGGCCCCGACCGTGGTCGCCACTGAATACGTTCCGTTCGCTGTCGGGCTCATCCAGATGTGGAAGCCCGTCTCGTTACTCGAATTGTCGGCCCACCCTAGTGTGATACTGGTTCGAAGCCTACTGCCGACTGTGAGGTTCGACGGCGCGATCGGTAGCCGCCCTGGCGTGGTGGCGGTGGCGATGTTCGACCAGGCCGAGTTGGTAGGCGCCCCTTCGGATCGCACCCGGTAGTAGTAGGTCGTGGCCTCGGCCACCCCAGTGTTGGTGTAGTTGACGAAGCCGACTATCGCCGCATTCGCGACTGTGTTCCGGGAGAGTAGGATACTTGTTACGGTCGTGAAAAGGGCACTCGTTGCTCTCTGGAGGGTGAAGCCCGTTTCGTTGGTGGAGTTATCTACGAAGCGGATCGCCACCGTTGGAGCCGCCGCGCTTAAGACTGATGGCGTGGCCGTCAGGCTCGCTGGAATCGGCTGCCCAGTGACGGTGCTGACACTGGCGATGTTCGAGAACGCCGAGTCGCCTTTCGAGTTGTAGGCACAAACCTGGTATTCGTAAAAATGGCCCGTGACTATGGTAGGGTCACTGAACGTTCTCGAGTTCGCACCGGCAAGTCCGTTAGTCGTCCACGTGCCCCCGCCCCCGTCCGTCCGTCGTTGGATCTGGAACCCGATCTCGTTGACGGAATTACCCGTCCAGGCGAGGTTGGCTTGCAACGTCGGGGTGGTTTGGAGGGTGGCGGTCAGGACGCTTGGCGCTGCGGGCAAACTCTCCACGACATTCATCACCACCGGGCGCATCATGTCGTTGTCTTCATGGCCCAGGATATGGCAGTGCCAGGCATATTCCCAGCCGAAGTCGGTCCAGACGTTGGACATGGCCGGGGCAAAGGCGTTGCCGGTCAGCGGGTCAAGGTTGGAGAAGCCCGCCAGGGAGTTGGTCGGCACCGCCGGGTTGAGCAGCCGGAAGCTCTTGGGCACCGACCAGCCGACGGCCGTGAGGTCCGGCTTCACCGCCCGCATGGCCACGATAATGTCCTCAAGCGGATTCATCCGGACGGTGTCTTTCCAGCCCCGTTCGTTCGCATCGGGCGGGGTGATCTGGCCATCCCAGCCCACGCGGTTGATCACTTGGACGTCGAAGAGGTGGAAGTGAACGCCGTGGGAATCCACGCCGTTATGGGTGATCTTCCAGATCTGGGTTTCCCCGTCGTTGAAGTTCTCGGTGGCCGGATCCACGTAGTTCAGGGGCACGGTCGTCTGGATCGCCCACGTGGTAAAAGGCAATTCGGTGCCCAGGGTGGCGTTGAGGCGGCCCACATCATCAAACAGTTCCTGGATCGTCTTGGGCTGCATTTGCATCGTGACGCGGTGCGTTGTGCCGTAGGGCACGAAACTCAAGGACGTGTCCTGGATATGCGAATACAGGTTGGTGGTAGCTCCACCGAGGTAGCCGACGGCATTATACGCCGCCTCGGGCACGACGGGCGCGGGTTGCTCCGCTTTGAAGCGCGCTGGCAAGGTGGTGTTCAGCGCAGTCAACAGGGCGGGGTCGTAGTAATCGGGAGTGGTGGCTCCCTTAGTGCCCGACACTAGAAACGCCATGATGGTGCGGGTGCTCGGCCCCATGCCTGCCTGCGTCGAAGGCGCACCTCCGGCATCCGTGTAATCCACGTTGCCCGTGTATAAATCGCAGCGCCCGTCCGCCGCCGGCACCGGTGCGCCCGAGTCGTTGTAGAGAATCACGGTCTGGCCTGCGAACCGGGAGAAATCCACGACCACGTCCGCCCGCTCTGCCGGGGCCATGAAGAGCGTCTTCTCCTTGACGTTCAACACGACAATGTTCTTCTTGTTCTGCTCGTAGCCGACGGGGGTGTTCGGCAGCACCACCGGCATTGGCAGCAGGCCGCCCTCGGTGCCAATCTGGAGAAACGCCGGGCCGCGGTTGGTAGGATCGGGAATGCCGCCCACCCTGCCGTCCAGGATGTCCGGGGTGTAGGGTATCGTCTGGGCACGCCACGGCGCCGGGAAGCTGATTCCAGCCGTCGGGCTCGCGGGAACCATGCCGACTTCGGTCGGGAGGTTGTAGATCTCCGCAGTGGCCGTCGCTTGGTCGCCTGCCCCCGGAGATGGCTCAATGGCGACCGTCGGAGGAGTGGTGTAGCCGCTCCCGACAATGTTAACCGTGACGCCGGTAACTACCCCGAGATCGTTCACCGTGGCCGTGGCTGTGGCGCCCCGGCCGCCGCCGCCCGTGATGGTGACAAATGGTGGAGCGAGCGGATCATACCCGCTGCCGCCGGCGGTGATGGCGATGTTCGTGACGATGCCGGGAGTCGCTTTGTACAGTTGCAGATTGAGCATGCGGTCATTGCAGGCGTTCAGGATGTGGTATCGGTACTTCACGGGATCCACCTGCAGGTAGGGATAGGGCTGGCCGTTCACCATCATGGTGTCCATGAATGCCTCGGGGGTGTGGGAAACCGTGGGCGGAACCAAGCCCGGCGCCACCGGCCAAATCGGCCAGAACCAGGGACCCCAATCCCACCGGCCGAGAGGATTTGATCCACTCTGGTCGGGGTTGTCGGGCCATTGGTTCGGGATATAGACGTGGGGATACCAGAGGTTGCCCTCTGTTGGGGCAACGCCGGTCATCCCATCCCTGATATCTGACGTCCAATTGGGATCTTGGGCCAGCACGGCGGCGGGGCTGGGCACGAAGGTCTTGTCCTGGATGACAATGGGTACGTCGTGCGGTGCGATGTGGATGATGTCGCCGGTGCTCGGGTCAGTGTCAATCGTGCCGGGAACGCCAGCCGCGGCGAGCGCGGTTTCTTCAGTCGGGCTCACTACAAGGTAACCCGCCGCCTGACCGGAATAGACCGTCGCTCCGGTCATGCCCCAGGCATGGTCGTGGTAGAACATGAGCCGTCCGCTCATGCCATTGGGCCAATAGAACGTGATCACGCCATCCTGCGAAGCCCCCATGTCCGGCACGTCGGCGGCACTCGCGCCCTTCTTGTAGGTGGTCGCTTCGCCCGCCGGGACCGTCCATTGGTGGGGCGTGCCATCGCTGATCCACGGCGGCAGGCCGCCATGAAGATGGATGGTGGCCCGGTTCTGGGTGTATTTCTCGTAAGTCGGCAAGCCATTCGCATCCGTCCCGGTTTGTTTCCAGCCGTCGCCCGCCCCCATGATGGAGTTGGTGTCCACTGGCACGAAGAGTCTGCCCTGGGCGCCGGTGGGCAGCAGGTTCATGAACTTGACTCGCACCGCCACATTCTTCTTGGCGATAATAAACGGTCCCATGTAATGCGGCTTATCGGCGCCGTACATCACAACACCGGCCCCATTTGTGACCACCATGGAGCAACCGTGAGCCGGGTCGAGGCGAACGGCACCTGGCCAGTTTGACGACACAATCTGCACATAGCCACGGAGCTTCGTGCCGCTCGAGGGCAGGTCAATGTGCATCCGCTCGATATATTCCACTAACGCGATTTCGTAGTAGTCGCAGTTCGTGCCATAGGGTGCGCCGTAGGGCGTATTATGGACCGCCAGGGGGATATACTGTCCGACGCCGTTGGTGCCCGTGGGGGTCAGACCCGGCAGCGTGTCCACAAACTTGCGGATCGGCCCGCTGTAGGCGTAGTTGGGCTTGGTGTAGTCCACGCCCGGCGAGAGTGTGAGCGTTTGCGCGAAGCCCTGGATCATGCCCCAGGCCAGTATCAGCGCGATCACGTTCGCGACTATTATATTCTTTCTAGTGTTCATAAACCTCATGCTCGTCGCTTTGTTTTGCGTTCGATCTGTGTCGTCTGCTTTCTTTATGCTGTTTGTTCTGTTTTCTTGCTGCCATTCGACTGCGCACGATAATTGCAAAAAAGCGCAGGTGCCGCTATGAGACTTAGGTCGTACGACCTTCGGGCAGACGTCGCGCGCAATCAGCCTGCTCATTATGGCCCGGTTTCCCCCTCCCCCCGCCGGGTGAGGCCACCCAATGCCACTAAGATTTGGGGTTCGGTCTGAAGCGTGCCGGAGGTATTTGGGTCGGCAGCGATCGTTCGATGCCCTCGTTCGGGCGCATTCGCGAGTTCCTGGTACGGAGCCCCGGCTTTAGCCGGTCTGGCGCGCCACCGCCCTACCCGTTGGCTTGCCAATCCTGGCCCTCGCCGGCTAAAGCCGGGGCTCCGTACCAGGAACTCGCGAATGCGCCCGGCAGGCGATTGAGAACGAGTGAGCCGACGTAAGGAGGCTTAATCAATCCGCGCGGCTTAAATTAAGCATGAACCTTAAAACCGAAGCCCGAAATCTGAAAAACTCTCGCCGCCCGCACGCCCCTCGGATTTCGGATCTCAGATTTCCTTCGGATTTCGGTTTTCGGTTTTCGGATTTGAGATCTGCTCGCTGGAAACGGGAAACCTTGGCACACTCCTGCCCGCAGTCCATACCCCATACCTGTTACCTCCGTAGTACCTCCGTAGTACCTCCGTTATACCTCCGTGCTACCTCCGTTTGCGTAACAGAGGTAGGACGGACGTACTACGGAGGTAGAACGGAGGTACTACGGAGGTATCCCATATTGGCTACGTGGATGGCACGGCTACCGTCAATCCTGAAAACGGCAGTTGAAACCACGAAATACAAGTGGCGTGTCAATGAGAGGCAGGCCGCGCTGTATCTATGAAGCAATACGGAAGGCCCGGATTTGCAGGGGAAAATCACCCCGAGCAGAATCCAGTCTTGCGCATGTCCAGTCTTGCGCACTGATCCAAACTTTGGCAGACTTTCGACTGGCGTTTTCCCGTCCGGCGGAGTAGAACCCAAACAACGTGAGCGCAAGATGAGCAAGCATCGAAAGCCAAAAGCGCCGCCCGACCGCAACCCGCGCCTCAGATCAGCGGCCGAGGCGCAACTGGCTGGTTCCTCCGGCACGGTGCCGAAGCGGCAGCGGGAAACGCCCGCGGCCATCATCCACGAGTTACAAGTGCATCGGCTCGAGTTGGAGATGCAGAACCATGAGCTGAAGCGGATGCAAACGGCATTGGAGAAGTCGCGCGACCGGTACCTGGATCTCTATGATTTTAGCCCGGTGGGGTACTTTGCCACCACCGGCGAAGGCCAGATCCTGGAGGTGAACCTGATGGGCGCCACGCTGCTGGGGGTGCCGCGGGCCAAACTGCTCCATCGCGCGCTGGGGAAATATGTCGCGTCTGAAGACCGGGATCGGTGGCGGCGCCATCTATCCACCACGTTGCAGCAGGCCGGCCCCTCGCCAGGGCCGGGCGAGAAACAGGTTTGCGAACTGAAGCTCCAGCGAGAGAACGGCTCCACCTTCCACGTTTGCCTGGAGAGCATTTGGCTGGAGCAGACGGGCGGACAGGAACCGGCCGGGGCGGGCGTGGCAGGTCCGGTCATTCGCACGGCGATGAGTGACATCACCAAGCGCATCGAAGCCGAAACGATGCTGCGCAACAGCGAAGAACAACTCCGCCGGGGGCTGGAAGTCCGGGTGCGGGAACGGACCGACGAGCTGCACCAGATTAACGAGAACCTGCACCGGGAGATTGAAATCCGCAAGCAAGCCGAACAGCAATTGTCCGAGTCGGAAATACGCTACCGCACGGTCGCAGACTTCACCTACGACTGGGAATACTGGGAAAGTCCGGAAGGCGTGCTGGTGTACTGTTCGCCCGCTTGCGAACGGATTACCGGGTATGCCGCCGCGGAATTGGCGGTGGGCAAGGAGATGCTTACCCAAATAATTCATCCTCAGGACCGGGACAACTGGCGGCAACACAAGTGCGAAGACCGGGCCATGCCGATGCCCCGCTCGATCCTGTTTCGGATGCGTCGCAAAGACGGGGAGCTGCGCTGGATCGAGCACTTCTGCCAGCCGATCACCGGGAACCAGGGAGAGTTCCTGGGCGTGCGCGCCAGCAACCGCGACGTGACGGATCGCAAGCAGGCGGAAATGGACATGCACCAGTTGCGGGAGTCGCTGGCTCGTGTGATCCGGATCACCACCGCTGGCCAGCTCGCCGCCTCTCTGGCGCACGAACTCAATCAGCCCCTGGCGGCCATCCGCTGCAACGCCGAGACGTCGAAACAACTCCTGGCCTGCGCCCCGCCGAATATCGCGGAGGTTCGGGCAGCGCTCGCCGACATCGCGGACGACAGCGAGCGGGCGGGCCGGGTGATTCAACGACTCCGCGCGCTGTTCGAAAAGACCATTCATGAACGGAGCGCGCTGCAACTCAACGATGTCATTCACGAGACCCTCGACCTGCTGCACAGCGAGTTAGAGTTGAAGGCGGTCACCGTACAGGTTCATCTGGAGCCGACGCTGCCCACAGTCCTGGGCAACCGCATCGAACTGCAGCAAGTGCTGCTTAATCTCATTGTCAACGCGATGGAGGCCATGAGCGGGTGCAAACCCGGTCAGCGGCACCTGGAAATCACGACTACCTGCGAGGAGCCCGGGGAAATTCGCGCCTCCGTTCGCGATTCCGGCACCGGAATCCAGGTGTCGGAGATCAGCCGGCTGTTCGAGCCTTTCTTCACCACGAAACCCGGCGGCATGGGCATGGGGCTGGTCATCAGCCAATACATCATCGAAGCTCATGACGGCGGCCTGCGGGCCGTCAACAACCCGGATCGAGGAGCCACGGTCCAATTCACCCTCCCGATTTATCACGGAGAACACCCATGAGTGCCAGCAATTCTCATTATGGCCCTGTCACCCTCTGCCGGGTGAGGGCACCCGGCCTACATCTTGCGCAAAACCGCCCTCTTGTAGGCCGGGTGCCCTCACCCGGCGTCCCCATCTTATCCATAATGAGAATTGCTACATGATTACTGCGAAGGCCACCGTTTTTGTTGTGGATGACGATGCCAGCGTGCGCAAAGCCCTGGCGCGTTCCATCCAGACTGCGAATCTGAATGTGAAGGTGTTCGCTTCCGCCCGCGAGTTCCTGGATCAAGGCCCGCCCGACGGTCCGGGATGCCTGGTGCTGGATGTTCGCATGCCCGGCCTGAGCGGCCTGGAGCTCCAGGCCGAGCTGAACTCCCGGAACATCCGCATACCCATTATCTTCATTACCGGTCACGGAGACATCCCCATGAGCGTGAAAGCCATGAAAGGTGGCGCCACGAATTTCCTGACCAAGCCTTTCGAGATCGCCAAGCTGCTTGAGGCCATTCGGGAAGCTCTCAAGCAGGACAAGGGTCTCCATGCGTCCCGGTTGGAAAACGCCGAAGCTCAACGCCGCATCCAAACGCTGACGCCGCGAGAACGCCAGGTGCTGGGTTTCGTGGTCGAGGGCCGGTTGAACAAGCAGATTGCGGTGGAACTTGGCGCCTCCGAAAGAACGATCAAGGTCCATCGCGGCCGCGTCATGTATAAGATGGAAGTCAAGTCGGTGGCCGACCTGGTGCGCATCGTCGAGCGCCTTAAGGCTGAGGGCGGAGACCGGCCGGCGGCATAAGACTCAGCGCCGGGTGAGGGCACCCGGCCTACAGGATGGGGGCGCCGCGTGAGGGCACCCGGCCTACAAGAGGGCGGTTTTGCGGGGGATGTAGGCCGGGTGCCCCCACCCGGCGGAAGGTGACATGGCCAAAATGAGAATTGCGGCATAAGACTAAGGTCTCATTGCCGAAAGAGGACAGGGACCGTAGAGTTTCATTCAAGACATGCTGTGCCCAGGCAAGCTGGAAGTAACAACTGGCAGGCGGGGCACTGGCAAACGCGCAATATGGCAACGACCAAAGCTCTCGTCAGCGACCCCGGACCTGGGAAACAGCTCATTGGCCTCCTTGAAGGAGCGCTTCTTATTCCAGCAATATGCTGATCGAGGGCTTAACGCGCGACCTGGCGGGAGCTGGTGAAACGGGCGCGCCCGAGACGCCGGCGCGGCCCTCCTTGCCCCAGGCTGACGGCGCACCACGCGAGCCCACGATTGCCGAGCGGACCGGGCTGACCCGGCGCAATGTGGCTCTGCTGGCCTTCGGTTTTGCGCCGTTGCTGCTGGAGTTCTTCGTGAATCTGTGGGGCCGACCGCATTATCAATTCTTTCCGATGGCGCTCGCCGGCACGGGTTTTCTGGCCTGGAGCCGGCTGAAGGGGGTGCCCAGACCTTTCGTATCGGGCCACGCCGCAGTGGCGGCCGCACTCATGGGCGTGTCGTTTTGCGTTGTGGCCGCCGCGACCGTGCTGTGGTCGCCCTGGCTGGCGAGCCTGGCCGCCGTGGTTTGTCTGGCGGGCGTGGCCTGGTGGCTAGGCGGTTGGAAGCTGCTGCGGGCGATGGTGCCGGCGCTGGTGCTGGGGTTGACGATCATTCCACCGCCCCTGGCGCTGGACACGCAGTTGATGCTCTATCTGCGCGGGCTGGCGGCGCGCTGGAGCAGCCGGCTGCTGGACCAGCTTGGGGTGATCCATTTGCTGAGCGGCAATGTGATCGAGCTGCCGCAGCGCAAGCTGCTGGTCGAGGAGGCCTGCAGCGGGATCAACTCGGTGTTGTTCACTTTTGCCGTCGGCCTGTTCTACCTGTTGTGGCGGCACCGGCGCGTGTGGCGCATCGCGGTCTGTTTGCCCTGCACCCTGGCCGCCGTCTTGCTCGGAAACGTCATCCGCATCACGCTGGGCGGGTGGCTCGAATTCCGTCACGGCATAGACATTCTCTCCGGCTGGCGGCACGAGCTGGCGGGGATGGTGCTGGTGGCGATATACTTGGCCCTGATCGTCAGCCTGGACCAGTGGCTGGATTTCCTCACCGCCCCGACGGGGCTGGGGTTGACCCCATTACCGCCCCCGAAAGCTCCGTCCGCGGCCAGCCGGTTGCCGGGACCGGTGGGGGGGCGGGCAGGTTTGGGAG
>Ga0194060_10003037_pt1 | contig 11882 bp, 20 predicted proteins | sample SepL225m_MetaG_FD_163427 | JGI IMG/M metagenome (GOLD analysis project Ga0194060, IMG submission 163427) | Anoxic zone freshwater microbial communities from boreal shield lake in IISD Experimental Lakes Area, Ontario, Canada - Sep2016-L222-5m | ecosystem: Environmental > Aquatic > Freshwater >... | reverse complement strand
CTTTTTTTAGGTTAATAATGTATCTCATTTGAGATCGCATCAGTCTAACCACGCAGGATCGGTGGATTTGCTATTGGCAATCGCTTTCAATTTTCTCGCTTACGAGAACGCGCCGCAGCCACCAAGACTATTCACCATGTGCATTACAATGTAATTCACATATAAAGGATGCTATGGCTGCAAACGCACTGGTTCAGACAAGGATTGATCGAGCCATCAAAGATGAAGCGACCGCCGTACTGGCAGCTATGGGTCTTACTGTGTCCGATGCGGTTCGATTGCTACTCACAAAGGTGTCCCAAGAAAAGGCATTGCCTTTTGAGCCGTTAGTACCCAATGCTGCCACCTATTCCGCCAGTTATCTAATGAAATCAATAGGTTAGACTGCATTTTGTAAATGTATCTACCATTGCTTCTACCAATGATCGTAGTGGTTATATCGACCATTGTTGGACAGCGTTGGATGTCAAGACAGTCGGGCTACTGTCTCATCCTAAAAATTCTCAGTCATATATGACAAACGTGTACAGATAAAACTGTCACCATCCGGTGTCGGTCTTTGCCTGTATTCCATGTTCCGTGCGTCATCATCTGACAGCCACGGCTAACCCACAGTCCTTACCCACCATTTCCGTTCGCTAGGCTTAAACCCTGTCGAGTTTAGCCATGCCGTTGCCGTGATTCGTTCCCAGTGAATCCACAGCAAGGCCACTCTTCCCCATTCTAAGACCAAGCAGCCCGCCTGATGGTGGGCATTATGCCGTTCCCGTCCGCTCCAGTTAAAGCTGGGGTTTTTTTAACCATCTCCCAAAGAGCCTATCAAAGTCCAATGCTATACCTTCAATCACCCCTCCAATACCTAGCGGCATTCGCAATCGCCTTTCTCGCTGGGGCAATTTCTTCTACCTGCATCGTCGCGTATGTCCAAAAAATTAAACGCAAGTTCAACGTGGTCTAGCTTATGACTGACCATGACTAACCAAAAATTCCTTTTCAATTCAACATTTAACGAGATATTTCTCTATGAATCTAATCTGTCCATTCTGCAAAAGTGTTCGTATCCGAACAAAAAACCATGCCAAAAAAGTCGGCGGTACTGTCGGCTGCGTCGCGGGTGCAGCAAGCACTGCGACAAGCCTGTTTACCGGTGCAAGACTGGGCGCTACTGCTGGCATCGTGGAAGGCCCGGTGGGTGTCGTCATTGGTAGCCTCACTGGAGCCATCCTCGGCTGTTTGATCGGCGGTGCTACCGGCTGCGCCTTTGGCGTGAAGCTCGGTGAAGCTGTCGATGACAACGTCCTTGACAACTACGAATGCCTCGACTGCGGCTATTCCTTTAGCAAAACCAATCCTGAAACTGCATAAGCGTCTCTGTCTGTCTTTGCATTTCTTGATCTTCTCGTAATTCATGACCATCTTGATCGCTCGTTCACTTCGGTGACTGGCCACCCTTCGTTCTCTCTTTAACCCCCAACGGCACCGCGACACCCTGCTGAATCCCTCAGCGGTTTTGTCACGCGCCAAATTTATGAAAGCAAACCAAAATGGCACATCTCATGCAATCAATGGCCTATGTAGGCGAAACCCCTTGGCACGCCTTGGGCAACCAACTCCCTGCCAAACAACCTATCGAAGTCTGGGCAAAACAGGCTGGTATGGATTGGAAAATTCTTGAAACCGCCGTGCGCTACATGACTGAGCAAGCTGGCAGTCTTGGCGCAATCATGTCGTTTGAAGACCAAAAGGTTCTATACCGTAGCGACACTAAAGCGCCCCTGTCCGTTGTTAGCAACCGTTACCAGGTGGTGCAACCACAGTCCGTTCTGGAGTTCTACCGTGACCTCACCGAAATTTCAGGCTTCGAGCTTGAAACTGCTGGTGTACTCAAGGAAGGCAAAAAGTTCTGGGCTTTGGCTAAAACTGGTAAGGAAGCCGCACTGAAAGGCAACGATGTTGTCAGGGGCTACATCCTGTTGGCTACGTCCTGCGACAGTACGTTGGCAACTACGGCCACACCGACCACGGTGCGCGTGGTTTGCAATAACACCCTGACCATTGCAATTGATGGTGCAAGCAGTGCCATCAAGGTGCCGCACAGTACCAGTTTTGATCCGCAAGCTGTCAAAAAGCAACTCGGTATCGCTATCTCGCAGTGGGACAGTTTTATGTACAGCATGAGAACGCTCTCAGAGCGTAAGGTGAAGTCGCATGAAAGCATGAACTACTTTCTGAAGGTTTTGTGTCAGACGGATACCCAAGTCGATCCTGCACTTGGATTGATGAATGAACGTGCGCTGAAGAAAGTGCAGGCGTTGTATGACGGCCAAGGCCACGGCTCTGAATTGGCATCTGCGTCTGGTACGGCGTGGGGTCTTCTCAATGCAGTGACTGAGTTTGTCGATCATGAACGGCGTGCCAAAAATCAGGAATACCGCATGGACTCAGCTTGGTTTGGTCAGGGTGCAAGCCTCAAGCAACGCGCCCTCGACCACGCTTTGTTGCTTGCTGCATAAAAAGGAGTAAGTCAAACCCACTCAGAAAAATCACCACATCGTCAAAACGACATCAGAAAGCCCTAGTCAATTTCACATTGGCTGGGGCTTTTTATTTATGCCGTCGCAATTATTAAACCTATTTTTAACTCAACTAAAGGAAATCCCAATGGGACACGCCAACGCACTCCAGGCTGAAAAGCCACTCCGGTCTCAACCGGCTTTGAAACTGGTCAAAACCAATGACCTCAACCATGACGAATGGCTCACCATCAGAAAGCAAGGTATCGGCAGCTCTGATGCCGCCTCTGCCGTGGGTCTCAATCCATACAAATCCCAGCTTGAACTCTGGATGGATAAAACTGGGCGGGATGGTAATTTGCCAAAGACTGATCCCAATGATGAAACCAGCCCGATGTACTGGGGAAATTTGCTGGAATCCATTGTGGCATCGCATTACTGCAAACGAACTGGCTACAAGGTTCGGCGAATCAATGCGGTGTTGCAGCACCCCACTGTGCCTTGGATGCTGGCCAACATTGACCGTGAAGTGATTGGCGCTCCAGATGTCCAGATTCTCGAATGCAAGACTGCTGGCATGAATGGGGCAAGACTGTGGAAGGAAGGGGTGCCGGAATACGTCCAGCTACAGGTGATGCACCAACTGGCTGTTACCGGCAAACAGACGGCTGATGTGGCCGTGCTGATCTGTGGTCAGGAACTTAAGACTTATCGCATTGATCGTGATGAATCCATGATAGCTCGACTGATTGAATTGGAGCGTGCATTCTGGCATTACGTTGAAACGGACACGCAACCACCCGTGGATGGCTCGGATTCAGCGGATGTGGCATTGCGTAGTTTGTACCCACAAGATCGAGGTCAAACAATCGACCTGACCGAAGACATGGAAATGTCGGCTGTGTTTTCTGACCTGATGTCTGTACGGCAAATGCTTGGCAAGGACAACCTGTTGGAAGCCCAGTTTAAGCAACGCATTCAGCAACGCATGGGGGAAGCGACAAAGGCCGTTTTCCAGACTGGGGAAGTGACCTGGAAGCGAAGCAAGGACAGTCATGGACTGGATACCGCGAGTTTGTTGAAAGACCAGCCTGACTTGTTGGAGCGCTATTCGTTGGTTAAGCCTGGATCGAGGCGCTTTTTGGTCAGTGCGTAAACCCTGACCGCAACACCGTCGCCCCTTCCGCTGGGGCATTTATTGACCTGCCCCCTGCGGATGAAAAGGGGGTGGGTATGCATTTCAAAGGAAACATCATGCTTAAAGGTTTGGCAATTACGCCGCCGGTCATTGGCCGGATTTCAATTGGGAAGGTCGTAGAAAAGAATGGCAAGCGTCTGCCTGAGAAAGACGACGAATTTACCGTGACAAGTCAGGTGCAAACAAGAGAGGGTTGGGTGAATCATCCAGTGGATGAGACCCTGCGAAAAAACTCAAGTGCCAAGTTGAGAAATATCCCGATCCGATTGTTGTTTGATGACCCTGATCTCAATCTCAGAGCCAACTACAGCCTGTTTGACCGGCAAACTGGCAGACCCATCTGTGTGGGCAATGGTGAGACATGCAGACGCGCTTTATCGGCTGGTGTGCAGTCATTGCCCTGTCCGTCTCCTGAAGCCTGTGAGATGGCAAGAGGAGGCTATTGCAAGCCCTATGGGCGCTTGAATGTCCGTATTGGTGATGATGATGAGTTGGGCAGTTTTGTGTTTCGCACGACTGGGTTTAACTCGATTCGCACGCTGTCGGCCAGACTGAAATACTTCCATGCGGTATCTGGCGGTCATCTCTCAATGTTGCCTCTGGAGTTACGTCTGAGGGGTAAATCAACCACCAAGTCGCACAGGACACCCATTTTCTACGTCGATTTGACGGTCAAGGCGGGTATGACGATGACGGAAGCTATCGCTAATGCTCGGTCTGAAAGTGAGCTTCGCAAGGCATCTGGTTTTGACCAGTCCGCACTGGATGAAGCGGCTAGACAGGGGTTTGCTGCGGGAGCGTTTGAGGAATCTGAAGAGGATGGCGCTGCGGTTGTGGAAGAGTTTTATCCAGACGAATCGGAGCGTATGCAGAGCAATCCGGTGGCAAACCCAGTGGAAACTGGGACGAAGCTGGGATTGGCAGACAAACTCAATCGCAAAGCGGCACAGATCAGTGTCGGTGATGCCAGTGGGAGGGTGTCTGCGGCAGCTATGCCAGTGAATACGACTAAGCCAGATCAGGAAGGAGATGACTGGAATCGGTGGAATGATGGCATGGATGTGTTTCATGGAAATCATTCTGTTTCAGCGCATTAGCGGTGGGTGGGAATACCGCTACACCAGCCATTGCGAAACGTATTACGGATTCGCTTACGACCAAGTTTTAGCCAAAGAAAAACTAAGGCGACAGCTTGGCTGGGATCGGCATCGCTTTGAGCGAGCCGATTTCCGGCGATTATGAGCATTTCAGTTCTCACTACAAAGCCCCGCTAGTCGGGGCTTTTTTGTGCCCTGCTGAAAGGCATCACAGAGCCTGGCAAGCAGGCCGTGGCGATTTCCCTATTTCCTAGGTCACGTAAAAAAGTTGGAAACCAGGGATGATTAACTATTGAAAAAGGAGTAATTTATGTTGCGTTTCGTTTCAAAAGATGAGGATAGCGTGCATATCCAAATCGTGATTATTGCGATAGATGATAAGTTTTGTCAGGGCGTTGACGAATCTTTGACCAAGACTGATCGAATTAACTTGGCTGATTCTGAGAAAAAGCGCATCGGGCAATCTTTCGGTCAGAGTGGTATTCAAGTATTGAGTGCCTGTGATGACTGGGATTTTCTTGATGATGAGGAGGATGTGTGGTGATGCAGACCACCATTCAGATGGGGCGGCTGAAATATCGTGTTTGTGCTCCAACAAACACGAAGCCAACCATTGCCAAGCTCTACAAAGAAAACCCCGACATGCCTTGGGAGGAAGTTCAAAGACACCTCACGCCAGAGGCGATGCTGGCTGAACGTGTTAGGGAAGTGAAAGCCTATGCACTGAAATGCACAGGGAAACACCGCAAGGTCAGGCTTCCAGGAGAGCGTCGAATTTATCCGCCGTTTGGACTGTGCGCGAAGGAGTACGTCGAAAAGTATTACGCAATCAATCAACTCGGAAAACCAACACACTTTGCACCATTGGCAGAGCGTGTGTCATGCCCTCAAGGGTTTGACAGCTACGAAGAACTTTAACAGACCTTCGGGGCTTTGAATTAACTATTGAAAGGATGAACTATGAAGAGGATAAAGACGGTTTATTTTGCTACGCGAGAGCAAGCGCAGGCGGTCATTGCGACATTACCGCCTTTCAAAGCCGGTCGATTTAGTAATGGCGTTGCCAAGTACAAGATCGTTGAGTACGTCAAGGGCTATGCCATTCAACTAGGCGACTGTGGGAGCTACTACCCACATAAAACCGCAGATGGAGATGAGTAACCATGCAAAAATCTAGGAAAATTGAGATTCTTATCCCAACGTGGGAAGGTCGCTCTGGCTACGGCTATTGGGGTGGACACGACTATGGCAGCTTTGATGACCATTCGACTTCGTTTTGGTTATCGTTGCGTGGCATGTTGTCGAGTGAACCTTATGGCTTTTTGAATGACGAATGCAGAGCTATTGGTGTCGTCGGGTTGTATGTGTGGGTTAGTGTTGAGGGGTCAGTTAGTATTGACTTGAGGCTGCATGATGTTGGTTCAATGACCTTGTTTGAGAGCGTTCAGCGCAACAAGGTTTTGAAGCGGCTGTTTGCCAAGGCCAAGGCGTATCCGTTCAATAACTTTCGACGGGATTCGGATGTGCATACTGAGTTGACCAGGGTACTGGATGCGTTGGGTGTCAAGCGTGCTTTTGTTTATCATGGTGTTGGTACCAGTGAAACTTTTGAGCCTGTTGGCATTGCTGTCAAGCGGATTTCGGACTGCATTGATGGACAACTTCACAGCATGAAGCAGCGTCAGGTCGCTTGAATTCCTCTGCGCTGCACCCCTGATGGGGTGTGGTGCGGGGGTGTTTTTTTTGGTGGTCAGGTTTGTATTTTGTTGGCAAGGATTCATCGACTTGCCAGAGCGTAAGCTGATGGATGCTTGAATCGTTTGGGCTATAGACACTAAGATCAAGGTACAGCCAGCAACTTGGGCAGTAGGGAACATGATCCAAGCCTTTGTTTGAACGATCAATTCTTACTAAATTTTGTAAAGCAATAAGGCTAAACATTCCAACTTATGTAGCTACAATGCGCACATGCCAACTTGGGATGAACCAAAGCGTAACTTGAATATTCGCAAGCATGGACTAGATTTTGTCGGTTGCGAAGTGATATTTGATGCGCCAGTGAGCATTACTGAGGATGCCAGAGAAGCCTATGGTGAGCAGCGCCTCAGTGCCATTGGTTGGCTGCAAGGGATTGTTGTGTGCATGACATACACTGAACGGGACGAAGATTTCCACGTCATCAGCATTCGAGAGGCGGAAAAACATGAAGTCAGACGATTCATCAAAGAAATTTCCAACTAACGCCCAACAGTGGGAAGCGGTCATTGCAAAGGCTCCGGGCATTGATCGGCCACTTACAGCAGAAGAGGTTGCCAAATGGGATGGCGCTGTGCTTGTTAAAGGAGGCGGGTATCAAGCGGCTAGGGCGGCTGTTGCTACCAAGCGTAAACTCGGACGACGTGGCGTACAACGTTCACCTGTCAAGCAGTTAGTCAGTGTGCGCTATAGCCCAGAAGTTCTTGCATACTTCAAGTCCGATGGCGCAGGCTGGCAGACGCGCATGGACGAAGCACTTAAGCAGTGGGTTTTAGCTCACGCAAGCAAGTCTGAATATTCACATGGGAACACCTAACTGGTTATCCGAACGGACGCTTCGCGCCGCTAAATTCCGACGTTAGCGCCAACAACCCAAGCCAGAGAGAACGATCCATGCCCACAGATTACTTTAAGCTATATAAATCTCTTGGACTGACTTCTGAATCGGATATGGCATCTGCCCTACAGAGGTCGGTTATGGCAGATGAATCTGACCATTTGGAAAAAGGGCTAGACATATACACGGAAGAACAGAAAAACCAAGCGATCGTCCATACTCGTCAAGATACTATTCTCCTAGTCAGCTACGTTTCTTCATTAAACAAGAAAATGAGCAAAGCGGTATTCTGGCTCAAAGTAATTTCCGTACTTTTGGGATTGCTGTTGCTTACCGTTTATCTTCGTTGAGGGTGCGTATGAAAGTTCAAATTACAGTCTTTGTGCTAGCCCTTGCGGTTTTGGGTTATGATCGACAACCTCAGAGTAGCTCAGTATCAACTTCGGCAACGGCTCGACCTAAACGTTACCAACGTTTTCTTCAGTCCTCACGTTCGTGCTGACACATTCTTGGTTGATACGCAGAAGGGTCGTGTTTGGGTACTGACAAAATTTACCGATGTCCGAAATGTGCCGTCGGTTTTCAATGAAATTGAGATTATCGATAACACAGGTGAAGTCGGAATCAAATACAGCGAATTTGAGCGAATTTATGTTTCGCCACAGTCTGATGAACGTAAGAGCAAGAAATCAATTATTCCGGCGGTGAGTGACGAACCTGTTGAAAAATCATCAGAATCGAAAAACGTCAAAAAGTGAAGGCCTTTAACGTTAAGCCTTTGGAGCTATAGACAGAATTTCCTTATGCCTGTCTGGTCATACGCATGGCGGTCAGACCACCTCATTTGGATGGCCAATGTGGACATGGTAGTGGAAAATTTGCAAGCAGGCTATACCAAACGACCAAATGCCCGCTGTATGTATCTACAGGAATTTGGACATCAATTTTGAATTTTAGATTTGGCTCAGGCCAGAAATTTCCGTATTCACAATCTAGAAAAAACAAGTATGGCAATCTCAATCTACTATTTACCAGGGCAAGGCGGTCATATTTCTACTGGCTTGGGTGAGGAGTTGCTCAGTCGTGGCTTTGACGTTGGCGGAAGGGAGACGATTGGAGATTTCAGGAAGCTCCGTTTCACGGAACAGATTGAAATCATTGCAGATGACTTACAGACAGGCTACTGGCATGAGGAGGCACGTGTTGTTGCCAACTCATTTGGCGCGTACTTATTCCTAAATGCTCAGAGATTGATGAAGCCTTTCATCGGAAAGGTTTTACTGCTCTCACCAATTATTGGTGAATTTTCAAGCGAAGAGATCAAGATGGGCTTTATACCACCACAGGCGGGAAAATTGATGGAACTTGCTGATGGAGGAAATTATCCGACTCCGAAACAGTGTGAAATTCACGTCGGAGATCAAGATTGGCAAAGCAATCCGCAAAGCGTTGAGCGGTTGGCAAAAAAACTTGGAATAAGCACTCGCATTGTTCTAAATGCAGGTCATGTACTGGACAAAGCCTATGTCTCGGCCATTTTGGATCGATGGCTTCCAGCGGGGTAAGATCAAAAAGCCGACAGTAAAAATTGAACGTCAGCAATGGAACTCGGCTTAATTCGAGCAAGCAGCAGCATCCGAGGTTATCCAGGCGAACACGTCACCAAAGAGGACTTGTTCTACTACATCTATGGCCTGTTGCATTCAGAGGACTACAGGCTGCGTTACGCTGACAATCTGAGCAAAGAACTTCCCCGTATTCCTGCGGTAAAAACGTTTGCTGACTTCAAGGCATTCAGCATGGCAGGTCGAAGGCTGGCAGACCTGCACATCAACTATGAAACCGTTGAACCGTACCCAGTGACCATTGAAGGCGGCCATCTGTTGTTGGACACATTCACTGATGCTGATTACCGTGTGACGCAGATGAAGTTTGCAAGCAAGGCCGATAAAACCCGCGTGGTCTATAACCACAAGATCACCATGAGCGGTATCCCGTTGGAAGCCTACGACTACATTGTGAATGGCAAGCCAGCTTTGGAATGGGTAATGGAGCGTCAGGCAGTGACTACCCACAAGGACAGTGGCATCGTCAATGATGCGAACCTGTGGGCTATTGAGACGATGGGCGATGCTGCTTATCCGCTTAAACTTTTTCAGCGTGTCATTACGGTTAGTCTTGAGACGATGAAAATAGTCCTAGCATTGCCACAGTTGGATATTGCTGTAGCAGATTAGTCTTTGGATTCATCATCTTGTGGCATATAACAGCCTCGTAATGACTACAAAATGAATCATGCGGATCGGGATCGTCTATCACGTCGTGAAATCTACAATCCATGCAGTTCATGGAAAACTCCGTTTCTGGACAGCACGCGCCCACAAAGCGCAGCCACTACAAAATATGGAGCTGCAACCGCAGATGCGACAAGGGCTAAAGGCAAAAAGGACATAACAATTGGAGCTGCCTAACGTCTGAATTCAGCGGCTGCCGTAGGCAGTCCGCTGGAATGATGTGTTAGGCATCACTGTGCGAGGCCGGACGGCTCGAAGGAAAAGTGAACCTTGTACGCTATGAGCTGCAGCCCAGGAATGGCAGAGCCTGCGTACTTGGTTCCGTCTGGGAAGCTCTGCGCAATCAATATGCCGCGCGCTGACTTTCCGTCGGCCTTCGTGTACCAGCCCATGTAGCGAGCAATCTGACCAATTGCCGAGTCTTTGGCCTCACCGACCTTGAGTTCGATTACTACTCGTGTTCCCTTCGCATCCTCGGCGAGGAGGTCGATGCGCCCAATATCGGTCTTGATCTGGCGGCCAGTGAACTTCAGGCCATTCTCAATCTGCGTGATGCGATGAACGAGGTGATCTTCGATGTCTCGTTCGAGAGAAACTGTCGTTTCTTCCAGTTCGACGGTTGTGGTGATCTCGTCGTCACCAGGCGATGGAGCCCATTCGTTTTGTCCGTGGATCGCCTCCGAATACAGCTCAAATGTCCCGTCTGCATTGCGATAGAGGAATTTTTCTGCATACGGGTGGTGGACATAGGCCTTCGGGTTGTTCGCAGCGCAAGCGTACATGTGTGCCTGTAGGGACGAGTCTTTCCATTGGTTGGGGTGGTGCGTCTTCAGGTACTGACGCACTTGCTCGGTCGTGAACTTACCCTTCGCCTCTACGGCAAAGGCCTTTACAACTTCAGCTAGTGTTGACAAATCTTGCTCCTATGAAAAAAGGGGGGGGCTTGTGATGCCTAACGTTAAAAGTAAGGGGCGGCGCGCACCAGCGCGATGTCCCGCTTGACTGCAAGGTTAGGCGGCGGTGCTAAACAGGCGGCGCACACGACGCACGACCCACGAACGGCAGCCAGCGCACAAAAACCAAAACAACCCCTGGACAGCACGCGCCCACAAAGCGCAGTCACTACTAAATATGTAGCTACAACCGCAGATGTGACAAGGGTTAGAGGCACAAAAAGCATCTCAATTTGAGCCGCCTAACGTTCGAGCTAAGCGGGCGACAACGGCAGGACGCCAAGCCCGGGCCGGTGAAAATGTACCGCGTACCACCGGCCCGGGCTTGGTGGCCTGCCGTTGGCGCTCCGCTTGAGCGAGGGGTTAGGCCGAAATTTGCGATAGCCAGCGTTCAATGAGCATGTAGGACACCCCGTCTATGGCTTTCAATATCGAAATTGTGTCCGTCATCGTGGTCTGTTCCCATGCGCTGGGCTGTGTAACAAAGTCGGCGTAGTAGCCGACGACCTTGACGCGCCGCAGATGGCGGAACCAAATGCCAAGTTCTTCTTCTGGTCTTCGGATGTAGTTGTACTCGCCTGATACCTCAACCAACGCGCATGGGTAGTGATGGGCGACGATGAGGACCTTGTCGCCTTTGTCCATGACGTGAGCAAACTCCCAGTAGTCTCGCTGCGTCGCATCAATATCTTCGCGCTTGATGTCAGTGAGGTCGCCCTGAGGGTTTTGGAAGTCCAATCCGATGTAGCCAAGGCCGAGAGACTTCATTGTGTGGGCGACGGCTCGCCCTGAGTCGCTCGGGTGAAGTTGCATGCGCCAGTAGTTCACTGTTGTATTCCTCGCTGTTGGAGAGAGTAGGCGGTGGCCATTTGCGGCCTAACGTCCAGTATACACCTCAAGCGGTGCATACTCAAAATGACAAGACGGTGTATAGCTCATTAAATTCTCCTTAAAATACGGGAATATGCACTCATTCCACTCCTTAGCATGACAGTCGAAACGCCCTCACCGCCGAAACAGCTAGAGACAGTGAAAATGGTGCAGACTTTACATCAATTGGACACCTAATGAGGAATTTTAGAGTATCTCAATTTGTAAAATTTCAACTTTTTTTGTAACTACACAGCCCTACTTTCAGATTTCCTGATCCGGTATAGGCAATGCCAGATTTTTTAGGAAAGTTGATTGGCACTTGTGGGAGCGGCGGGAGCCGCGATTGCACCATGCATTCGCG
>Ga0194060_10003036_pt1 | contig 11885 bp, 12 predicted proteins | sample SepL225m_MetaG_FD_163427 | JGI IMG/M metagenome (GOLD analysis project Ga0194060, IMG submission 163427) | Anoxic zone freshwater microbial communities from boreal shield lake in IISD Experimental Lakes Area, Ontario, Canada - Sep2016-L222-5m | ecosystem: Environmental > Aquatic > Freshwater >... | reverse complement strand
GAAGGGTCTGTTCCATGACCCTCTGTATACCTGATTTTTTCTTATGTGTCCCGTTATTTCTTATTCACTTTGATGGACGTGTTTGGCCGATTGCTTACATGTTAAGTATATTCCGTGTACAAAATCCGCCCCTGTTCGCCCTCGATAAAATCTCACAATCTAGTGGTTTCCTTGAATAGACAAAGCACGATTATCCCCGTATTCTACTGCTACACTCCACCTATCCAGGAGGCAATAATGCCAACATCACCGACTGAAACAGCTCAGGAGCTTCGGAAACGTGCAGAGGAAAAGCTCCGATCAATGGAGGGTTCAACCCCGGAAATGTTCCCTGCTGATGATAAAGAACGGCTCTTCCATGAACTGCAGGTACACAGGATCGAGCTTGAGATGCAAAATGAGGAACTGCGCCGTTACCAGGAAGAGCTGGAAGCTTCCAGGTCAAGATATTTCGCTCTGTACGATCTGGCTCCGGTCGGTTATCTGACCATCTGCGAAAATGGATTGATCAAGGAGGCCAACCTCACCGCCGGCACCATGTTTGGCTCAGCAAAAAACGAACTGTACGGAAAGTCCATGTCAATGTTTGTCTTTCGCGAAGAGCAGGATAATTACTACCTGGCCAGAAAAAGAGCTGTCGAAACAGCTAAGCCGCAGAACCTTGAGATACGCCTGATCCGGACAGATGGCGTACTGTTCTGGGCTAATCTGCAGGTCGGTCTTGTGCTTGACGGAGAGTACGGAATTACCATTACTGACACCACCAGAATCAAAAAGGCGGAAATGATGTCCCTGGACTGCCAGTCGCTGCTGAGCAGCGTCATAGATGGCATTCCTGATCCGGTCTATGTAAAAAATATCAAAGGGGAGTACGAGTATTTCAATGCCGCCGCTGAAAAATTTGTCGGGATGAAAACCTCTCAAGTGCTGGGAAAGGACGACAGAGCCATTTTCTATCCGACTCTGGCAGAGAAAATTATGGAAAAGGATCGCAGCATAAAAGATGGAGGTAAGACCATAACCTTTGAAGAGACGCTGACTGACTCAGCCGGTTTGACTGTGCAATTCTGGGTAACGAAAGGGCCGTTGTTTGATCAGAAGGGGAAAGTTATCGGCCTCTACGGCATCTCTCGTGACATTACCGAGCGCAAGCTGATGGAAGAGGAACTTAGAGCAGCGAAGCTGGCAGCCGAGTCCGCCAACCGGGCCAAGAGTGAATTTCTAGCCAACATGAGCCATGAAATCCGTTCTCCGATGAATGGACTGCTTGGTATGGCTCAGCTTATGGAATATACGAAATTGACTAAAAAGCAGAAGGAGTATCTGGAGGTTCTCAAAGGATCAGGCAAAAATCTGCTTTCGCTGATCAATGACATTCTTGACCTCTCAAAAATCGAAGCTGGAAAGATTATATTAGAACCGGGAGAGTTCAGCCTGAGTCAATGTATCAAGGATGTTATCCTGATGCAGAGAGCTGTTGCATTCGAAAAGCATCTTAAAATGGACATGGATGTAGCCGGAAATATCCCCAATGTACTCATGGGAGACCAGTTGCGGATCAAGCAGATTCTGCTCAACCTGATCGGCAATGCGATCAAGTTTACCAAACAGGGCGGCGTCTCCATATCGGTAAAACTACTTAACCGGCATGATAATTCGGTACTCGTACAGATAGCTGTTCGAGACACCGGTATCGGTATCTCGCCTGAGGCTCTTGAGCATATCTTTAAGGCTTTTGTACAGGCAGACAGCTCCATGACGCGCAAGTTCGGCGGCACCGGCCTCGGTCTTTCCATCAGCCTGAATCTGGCAGAGTTGATGGGTGGAAGCATTTCAGTTGAAAGCAGACCAGAGGTCGGCAGTTGTTTCACTATCACCCTCCCGCTAGCTTGCTTACCCCAAATTAAGCCGGAAGTTGAAACTTTCTCAATTACCCCACACAACTGGGAGGGTTCATCGCTACGAATACTGCTTGCTGAGGATAACGAGGTCAATATTATGTTCGCTACAGCACTCCTTAAGAAAATAGGGCATGACGTTACCGTTGCCGAGAATGGGAGTGTATGCCTTGATAAACTGGAACAGAGCCCGTTTGATCTCGTGCTGATGGACATCCAGATGCCGGTAATTAACGGCGTGGAGGCTTTACGTGAAATACGCCTGCGGGAACAGAAGAGCGGCAAACACCTGCCGGTCATCGCAGTAACCGCTTTTTCGATGCGTGGCGACAGGGAACGATTCCTGGAAGAGGGGTTTGACGGCTATGTGTCAAAGCCGTTTGCAATAAATGATCTGGTAATTGAGATGAGACGGGTGAGCGGTATTCTTCCCGTAGAATCAGTCATTGAAAGAGGGTAATATCATGGATAATTGCAGATTTATCTCGGATGCTGAAGCAGAGACATACCTGAAAAACCTCACGGTTTTGTACGTTGAAGACGAAGATGACATCCGTGAGCAGGGGAGTCAGCTCCTGTCTCGTCTTGTCGGTAAACTTGTGACCGCACAAAACGGTGCGGAAGGTCTTGAAGCCTGGCGACAACATAATCCGGACATCATCCTGACCGACATCCGGATGCCGGTCAAGGAAGGATTGGCGATGCTGCAGAATATCCGCAGCGTTGCCTCGAAGGTACAGGTGATTATCCTGTCAGCCTTTGAAGAGCCTGATTACCTGAAGAGGTGTATTGATCTCGAAGTGAGCGGATATCTGGTGAAGCCTGTTAATGTCGTCAGGTTTATGGAGGTATTACTGAAGTGTGCGCGAAGTTTGCTGGCAGCAAAGGCTCTCAACGAAAGAAATAAAGAACTTGCCTGCCTTTACAGCATAATCTCCGCGTCTAATATTCCTGACATTTCGTTTAACGCGCTGTTGCAGAGTATCGTCGCGCTCATCCCTCCGGCATGGCAGTTTCCTGATATAACAGAGGTCTGCATCGAAGTTAATGGACAATTTTTTCAGACGGAGCAGTTTCAGGAAACGCCATGGATGCTGACCCATGAAATTACTGTTCAAGAGAATCAGATAGGGAATGTGAAGGTCTGCTATCTTGAGCGGCGGTCGTTTCAGCCGGAAGAGCTGTTGTTTATCAAAGCGATAGCCGAAAAACTGGGTTTAATAGTAAGGCGTCAACTGATTATTGAAGAGCTATACCAGTCAAAAGAGGCAGCCAATCTAGCCAACCGCGCCAAGAGCGACTTCCTGGCCAACATGAGTCATGAGATCCGTACCCCCATGAATGGTGTTATAGGGATGACCCAGCTTCTTGAAATGACAGAGTTAACGGAAGAGCAGAAAGATTTTGTCGCTACCTTAAGGACATCAGGCAACAACCTCCTCTCTCTTATCAACGACATCCTTGACCTGTCCAAAATTGAGTCAGGCAAGATAACTTTCTAACAGACAGAATTTGACCTGGCGCAAAGCATCAAAGACGTTGTTAAGATACAGAATCAGGCAGCTTATAAAAAGGGTCTCAAGCTGGATAGCAGGCTCTCAAGGGAGATTCCTGATGTTTTGATAGGCGATCAGCTTCGGATCAAGCAGATTATTCTCAATCTGACAGGCAACGCTGTAAAGTTCACGGCGCACGGCGGCGTTACCATTACGACAAAACTCCTTGAACAACAAGATAACAATGTGCTGGTACAGATTGCGGTACTGGATACCGGAATTGGCATATCGCCTGACGCTCTTGATGATATATTCAAGCCATTTGTTCAGGAAGATGGCTCCATCTCGCGTAAATTTGGAGGCACCGGTCTTGGCCTTAGCATCAGTCGCAACCTGGCTGAACTGATGGGGGGGAGTATCACGACTGAAAGCAGCCTCGGAGTCGGTAGCTGTTTCAAGGTTGTCCTGCCATTCACGATCGCAAAAAGCACTGGAATCAGTCAAAAAAGTTCAATCAGATCAGATGTCTGTTGGAATGGTCCACGATTACGGATACTTCTCGTTGAAGATGAACCCATAAATATCAATTTTGCAGCATCGCTGCTAAAAATACTGGGGCACAATGCCGTTTCGGCGCTGAATGGCAGGGAATGCCTCGCAATCCTTGAACAGGGAGAATTTGATCTCGTGTTGATGGATATCCAGATGCCGATAATGAACGGCGAGGATACGATAAAGGAAATCCGCGCAAAAGAGACAGATACGTCCATGCACCAGCCTGTAATTGCACTGACAGCCTATTCGCTGCGTGGGGATAAAGAACGATTTCTGGAAATGGGTTTTGACGGATACCTTTCAAAACCACTTGAGATCAAGGAGCTAATTGGCGAAATGCAGAGGGTCATTTCGATGATTAGGCATATTCCGGGGACATAATACCGATTATTGTTTCTTCGCCGAGCCTTACCTTTACTCGCCATATTCCGGGGCATATTCCGGGGACATAATACCGATTACTGTTTCTTCGCCGCATATTCCAGGCATATTCCGGGGACATAATACAGATTATGGCATATTCCGGGGACATAATACCGATTACTGTTTCTTCGCCGCATATTCCGCGGCATATTCCCATATTCCCGCCATATTCCGGGGACATAATACAGATTATTGTTTCTTCGCCGAGCGTTTACCTTCGCCATATTCCGGGCATATTCCGGGGACATAATACAGATTATTGTTTCTTCGCCGCATATTCCGGGCATATTCCGGGGACATAATACCGATTATTGTTTCTTCGCCGAGCCTTACCTTTACTCAAACCCTGATCGGTCAAATTCGCCATATTCCATATTCGGCATATTCCGGGGACATAATACCGATTATTGTTTCTTCGCCGAGCCTTACCTTTACTCAAACCCTGATCGGTCAAATTCGCCACTTTGGCAACAAATGAATCATCACCAGTCGGACGGTCAGTTTGCGTTGCCATTCGTATTCGGTCAATTCCCATTGTCATGTCGCCAGCAAGATTCCCCTCCCAATCGGTTATCAATCCCGAAAGCGGGAGATGCATTCAATGGTGGAAGGATAGAGGCAATGCCGGATGATGATGTCAAAACTAAATCGGTATTATGTCCCCGGAATATCGCGGAATATCGTAGACGCGGACACGCTCGATGAAATTATCCAGAAGATATGGAGTGCGGAGGTTTTCAGCCTCCTCCAGCGGCATCAGCGGGAAATGGCGGGCAACTTCGTTGGCGAACAGTCCGGCGGTAAATATCTGGCAGGGTGCTTCAGAGTGGAGGGGAGCGGTTAAAAGTGCGCAACTGGGGGAGCGCTCCTTGAAGATGAAGCCGGAAAGATTCAACTCCTCCTGTTGCTTTAGTTTAGTCTGGCAGAATGTCAGCATCTGCTCTGTCTTATCAGCGCGACTGCTGATGACAATCAGTCTGGGGGAGCCGCCCGGTTCCGACTCCAGTCTCATCGGCTCTCGTGGAGTCGGCATGCCGCACTCAACCTCCGGGCAGAAGGGGATGAGAGTGAAAAGAGCTCCGAGTTTATTGATGATGTTTTCATCACGCTTCTGCCGACCGTCGTAGCGAACCGGTTCACCCAGCAGACAGGCGCTGACAGCCAGCTTTATCGGAGTCGTCACTTGTCCTTGCGCGGTACCACGACAATCCCTGACTCGGTTATCGTATACCCTTTGCGGCGGTCATCTTCAAGGTTGTAGCCTATTATGGAGCCATCCGTAATTACGACCCCTTTGTCTATTATCGCTTTTTTGATTTTGACATGACGACCGACGCTGACGCTTTCAAAAAGGATCGAGTCCTCAACCAGGCTGTAGCTGTTTACCTTGCAGAGCGGACCCAGGATGGAGCGCCTTACCGTGCTGCCGCTGGTGATGCAACCGGCGCATACATATGAGTCTATGTTCTGTCCACGTCGCTCGTCATCGTCGAAGACGGTCTTGGCGGGGGGGAGATTCCCCTGATTGGTCAGGATGGGCCATTTGTAGTTGTAGAGGTTCAGTTGTGGTGAAACATGGATCAGATCCATGTTGGCTTCATAGTATGAGTCAAGAGTTCCGACATCCTTCCAGTAACCACGCTCCTCAGCCTTCATTCCCGGAATCATGTTGTCGTTAAAGTTATAGGCAAAAAGTCTGTCACCGCTCTCCAGCATCATCGGTATGACATGCTTTCCGAAATCCAGATCCTCGTACTGTTTTTTGCCTTCCAGCAGAACTTCAATAAGCTTCTTGGTTGAAAAGATATAATTACCCATCGAGGCAAAACATGTCTCCCGCCCCGGTATTGTCACCGGGTTTTCAGGCTTTTCGGTAAAGCCGGTTACTCTTGCGTCATCATCGACAGAGAAAACCCCGAAGCGGCTCGCCTCGTCTGCAGGTACCTCAAGAGCGGCGATTGTGATGTCAGCCCGGTTCATCCTGTGGAAATTTATCATCTGGGTGATGTCCATCTTGTAGATGTGGTCTCCTCCGAAAATCGCAACATAATCGGCGTCAGAGGACTCCACAAAGCGGAGGTACTGGAGGATGGCGTCCGCCGTCCCTTTGAACCACTCTTCGCTTTCGCTGCTGGTTTCCGGCGAGATGGCGACATAGAACTCGCCGAGCCCGGTCCATTTGCCCCACGATTCCCTGATATGCTTGTTAAGCGAATAAGCCCGATACTGTGTCAGTATATAGGCTGTCTTGATGCCTGAGTTGAAAAGATTGCTGAGTACGAAATCTATGATTTTGTATTTCCCGCCAAAGGCTACACTAGGTTTTGCCCGTCTGGTTGTGAGCGGACTAAGCCTCTCCCCCTTACCCCCCGCCAGTACCATCGCGATTGTGTTTTTGCCGACACTGTTCATGGAATACATAATTCTTCCTCCGCAATAGTTTATATAACCGCCCGATTTCGTAAACAGAAAATAAGCAATTTAAAGTGATACGTCAAGTTGTATAATCTGCTGCCGGGATATCGGTCAAAATAGTTGAATGGCTTGCATTATTGATAAAAACGGGTGTATAGTCCACAGCTCTTGACGCTACCCATTTTCCCGGTTGGATGAGGTGTATATATTTTGTCCTGGCAGGCTATAGGCATATTTGATTCAGGAGTCGGAGGGCTGACTGTTCTGCGTGAGATCGTCCGGGCACTGCCACAGGAGGATACCGTCTATTTCGGAGATACGGCGCGAGTGCCCTACGGTACCAAATCACCTGAAACCGTGACCCGTTACGCCGGAGAGATCGCCTCCTTCCTGCTCAAGCGGGATATCAAGCTGCTGGTGGTAGCCTGCAATACCGCGTCGGCTGTCGCGTTGCCATTCTTAAAGCGTCAACTGGCGATTCCTGTCGTCGGTGTGATAGAGCCGGGTGCCCGCCGGGCAGTAGAAGTCACACTCTCCGGCCGCATCGGGGTGATCGGCACATCCGGCACTATCCGGAGCAGCGCTTATACCCGCGCAATCAAGCGACTGAGGCCGGAGGCGGAGGTGCTTACAAAGGCATGTCCGCTCTTTGTGCCACTGGCTGAAGAGGGGTGGACAGACAACGAGGTGGCGCGTCTGACGGCAATCAGTTATTTGAAGGAGCTGAAAGAGGCTGCCGTCGATACCCTGGTACTCGGATGTACGCACTACCCCCTGCTGAAACCGCTTATTGCGGATATCATGGGGTCGCAGGTCATACTGGTTGATTCGGCTGAGGAGACAGCGCGAAATGTCGCTGCAATTCTCGGGGAGAAAAAAATGCTCCGCCCTCAAGCTGAAAAAGGGAATCACCACTACTATGTCAGTGATATACCTGCCGGTTTTATCCGCGTAGGTAATCGCTTTCTGGGGGGGCGCCTCGGGGATGTCTACCAGGTCAACCTCGATGACGAAAACGGGGAGAGTCATTAAATGGCACCCGTATCGCGAAAAAAGGTCAACATAAGTCTTTTGATCCCCTTTCTGGTAATTGCCCTGTTTTTTGGAGTAATGATCCGGGAGAAGTACCGCTCCAGCCATATTCTGCCGGATAAAACGGTTATTCAACCGCCAATCGGCAAGCGGACTGCTGTACTCTTTTTTGTCACTGACGGAACCCGCCTGGCACGGGAGGCTCGTGAACTCGATCCTTGTGATGACGTTGATGCCTGCATGAAAGATCTGCTTGAAGAGCTTGTCAAAGGCCCTGTAGGTGAATTTGACGATCCGCTGCCGGAGGGGACGGTTATAAACAGTGTGCGGGTTATCGGAGAGATGGCGGAAGTATATCTGAACAGAACTTTTGCCGAGGCGATGCCGTCCGGAAGTTCTGCTGAAATGCTGGCCGTTTACTCGATTGTTGATACAGTGGCAACAAATTTTCCGCAGATAGCGAGGGTTAAACTCAGTGTGGATGGTGACAGCAAGACTCTCCTCCACCACCTTGATCTCTCTGATCCTATCCCCCCTGACTATACTCTTGAGTTGCCGCCACCCCATCCAGCGGCGCAACAGCACATACCAGACAGATCAAAACAGTAAGGCACCGGTGTTTTATGGTTCTCGGCTTTAACCATAATCTGCAGTATAAAGGCGAAATTTTCCATGTCCAGACAGAGGACAGCGGTGTCGCCAATCCACATATAATTACAGTTCTTTACCGTGGTGGCGTCATCCTCTGCTCACAAAAGACCGACTACTCCGATATTCTCAAATTTGATAACTTGAAAGGTGTAGTTGAAGAGTTGATGAAGGAGCAGCACAAGAACGTGATGCGTCGGCTCAAATCGGGTGAATTTGACGAAAAGGTCTGCTCCATAAATCCTGGCTCCGTTGAATAATCAAGCATGGTAAAAGAGTCAAATGCATGTTTAAAAGCCTGACAACACGCATTATCGCCACCATGATTACCCTGCTGGCTACCGGTATATTCATTTATGCCTTTTTCAACGTGCGTCATCAGCAGAACATGTTGATTGAAATGGCGCATGAGAGTACAGAGCTGCTTCTGCATACGGTTGAGAACAGCATCTACAACACCATGCACCTCGGAAATGTCCAGGATGTCGGCTCTATCCTGTCTATGGTAGGGCAGCATAATCAGTTGGTCGGCGTTCGCATTTTTCACCCTCACGGCGTTATTTTGCGCTCTTCAATCCCGAGCGAAGTTGGTCGTGAAGTTGACAAAAACGATTACAACCTCTACCAGAACCCCAAAAATTTCGGCATCTTTAATCTCCCGCCGCATGGCGAAATTCTGGCTATGGTCAAGCCGATATATAACGAGGTGGCCTGCCACCCCTGTCATGGGAAAAAGGCTCGTGTGATAGGGGTACTCAACATAAATTACTCGCTGCAGCGCACAAACATGCAGATGCTTGATGCCTCCCGCAACTTCATTATATCCTCGATTGCAATAACAATCTTTCTCTCGATTGCGATCTCTTTCATGCTGCTTAAGTTCGTTAAAAAGCCGCTTGTAAATTTGATTAGAACAATGTCTAAAGTGGAGAGCGGTGATTTTGATGGCCGCATCGATTATAAAGGGAAGGATGAAATCGGCCGACTGATCGAAAGTTTCAATTCGATGCTGGATCGGTTGAATGTTGCCAGGAGTGAGCTCGAACGGCTTCATTTTCATCAGTTGGAGCGAGCGGATCGGCTGGCTTCTATCGGTGAAATGGCGGCCGGCATAGCCCATGAGATCAAGAATCCGCTGGCCGGAATATCTGCGGCAATTTCTATCATCAAGGATGATATGAGCCCGAATGACCCTAAAGAGTCTATTCTTGGCGAGGTTCTTCAACAGGTTCAGAGACTTGACAAGACACTGAACGATCTGCTCTTCTTTGGCAAGCCGTCACTCCCTGAGTTTAACTGTGTTGATATAAATGATGTCATCAGAACCACGCTCAAGTTCGCCTCTCAGCACCGTGGCGGGGGCGATATCGAAAAGCACCTTGAACTGGAGCCTGATCTGCCACCTGTCTTTGCGGACTACAAGCAGATGCAGCAGGTTTTTTTGAACCTTGTCCTGAATGCGTTTCAGTCGATGGCAGAAGGTGGTGTCCTCTCAATTACCACAGGCAGATCGCGAAGAAACAGTGCTGATTTTGTCAGAATCGATATTTCAGATACCGGTTTCGGGATACCGCCGCAGATACTTGAGAAGATATTCACCCCCTTTTACACCACCAAAGCTCAGGGCACAGGTCTGGGACTTCCGATATGCAGCAAACTGGTGCATCTGCATAACGGTGAAATTACGGTTACCAGCAACTCTGACAAAGGGACTCTGTTCACGGTGGAACTGCCGGTCTATACTTTGCCCCCCACCTCCCCTACCCTGCCACTTGATTGGGAAGGGACTAAAATTTAACCTGCGAGGGATAAAATGAAACGTAACAAGCTTCTGGTCGTAGACGACGAACATCTTATCAGGTGGTCACTTGAGCAGAATTTAAAGAAACAGGGTTATGAAGTTGTTACGGCCGGTACCGGGGAAGAAGCCCTGCGCCTGATGAGGGAGGAACAGCCGGATCTGGTGCTGCTCGATATTCAGCTCCCTGGGATAAGCGGCATTGATACGCTTGAGAAGATCAAGGAGCATGACGAGGCGATCATCGTCATCATGGTAACGGCGCACGGCGGCCTTGAAACAGCGGTTAACGCGATGCGGCTCGGCGCATATGACTATATCAGCAAGCCATTTAACCTGGACGAATTGTCAATTATTGTCAAAAAAGCGCTCGAATCATCTGATCTCAAACAGGAAGTTGTCCGTCTCCGTTCAGAGGCTAACAAATCAGCTCCAAACATAATAGGGGAGAGCCTGCAGGTAAAAAATCTGATGCAGGTACTGAGCAAGGTTGCCCGCAGCGAGGCGTCAACAGTTCTGGTTCAGGGTGAATCAGGCACCGGCAAGGAGCTGGTGGCAAAATGGGTACACTACAGTTCAAATCGTGCCGAGAAGCCTTTTGTTGCGATCAACTGTGCCGCAGTTCCCGCAACACTGCTTGAAAGCGAACTGTTCGGTTATGAAAAAGGAGCCTTTACTGATGCCAAGGTTACCAAAAAAGGTCTGTTTGAACTGGCTGACGGCGGGACGGTTTTTCTCGATGAGATTGGTGACATGGAGATGGGGATGCAGGCCAAACTGCTCCGTTTTCTCGAAGATCGCACATTCAGGAGGATCGGCGGCGGGCGTGTTTTTTCGGTAGATGTCAGGATCATATCCGCCACAAACAAGGATCTCCAGAAATCAATAGAGGAAAAGTCATTCCGCAATGACCTCTACTATCGTTTGCAGGTAATCCCGATACACCTCCCCTCTCTTCGTGAGCGAAAAGAGGATATAATTCCGCTGACAACACACTTCATCAATCTCTACAACAGGGATTTCAACAAAAAAGTGCATGGGATTGAACCGGTGGCCGAACGAGCGATGCTTGACTATTCATGGCCCGGTAATATCCGGGAGCTGAAAAACGTGATTGAAAGAGCCATAATTCTTGGCAACGACGAAACCCTGCTTCTCGAACATCTCCCCCTTGAGATTGTCGCCAAAGCACCACACCAGACAGCCCCCCCCAATGTAACCTCTTTCCGTCTCCCCCCTGAAGGAATCGACATCGAAGAGGTTGAAAAAGAGCTGATCCGCCAGGCTCTGGAAATGACCGATTGGAACCAGTCAAAAGCCGCTAAAAAACTGAACCTCGGCATTGACGCCTTCCGGTATCGTATGAAGAAATTCGGGTGTCTGTAGACTCTTGCGACATTTGTTAACAAACTTGAAAAATCTAAAGACGTTTCACACGGATAACATCTGATATACTCCACAAGGTTAATAATTGAGCTTTTGTAGGTCGGGTCAGGCGGCTGTATGCCGTAACCCGACATGACCATGCCGAAAACAAGCAAAGCTGTCGGGTTACGCGGTGAGGCTGCTAACCCGACCTACAAAGTCAATTCAAAAAACTCAATTTGAGACCGTTTGCAG
>Ga0194060_10003034_pt1 | contig 11891 bp, 7 predicted proteins | sample SepL225m_MetaG_FD_163427 | JGI IMG/M metagenome (GOLD analysis project Ga0194060, IMG submission 163427) | Anoxic zone freshwater microbial communities from boreal shield lake in IISD Experimental Lakes Area, Ontario, Canada - Sep2016-L222-5m | ecosystem: Environmental > Aquatic > Freshwater >... | reverse complement strand
GAACGGTTTTTGTTTCATGGTAAAAACATATTACCGTTTTTCCCTGCCTTTTTTTTGTCGAATTTTCTCTAAAACTTCCTGCACCGGTTTTATATACTTCTGCACATTATGTATTGTACCTTCTACGAAAATGAGTTAAAAAGAAGTTGACAGACTGTACGTCGTAACGTATAATGACTTATTCGTAAAAAGACATTTGGAAGCATAACATGCTATCCTATCAGTCTACTTAATTAGATTTGTGCTAAGTATTTTTTTGTGTACTAATTTACTGTTGCATTTTTCAGAAGAACTATTACAATTAGATCTTGTCTGCTAATTTTTGGAGTGTAGCGGTCTGATTGTTCAGCACTCTTTGACAATTATCTAAGGGTTAGCCTTTGAGAAGAAATAGTTAAACTATTAAATATACTTCTGGGGTTCACCCTTGAAATCAAAGATTTCAAGGGCCTATAGCTCAATTGGCTAGAGCGTCTGATTTGCATTCAGAAGGTTAGGGGTTCAAGTCCCCTTAGGTCCACTTAAAATTACCTTGTAATTTTAAGTGTAAACACCATAGGTGGATTAATGTTTTACATTTAGAATGGTTAATAACTCATGTCTTTTAGCATTCATTTGCTAACAGCTATGAGCTATTAGCTATACGCTAATAGGTACTTTGACAATTTGAGATCGAAAGTCTTTTTATCTATAAAAATGGTAGGTTAAGTCTTAAACAGCTTAACTAACGTGAGAGATGGGAGAAATCATGCCAATGGAGGATGCCTTGGCAGTTTGAGCCTAAGAAGGACGCGTGCTCGAGAGCGATAACAACGGTGAGTCCTTAAGCAGACGTTACCAACCGTTGGTTTCCGAATGGGGTAACCCAGTCCGATGAAAGTCGGACTATCCCACCCTTTGGGTGAGGAAGGGCACCCGGTGAACTGAAACATCTTAGTAACCGGAGGAAAAGAAATCATATGAGATTCCGTGAGTAGCGGCGAGCGAAACCGGATCAGTCTAAACCCCGATTTATCGGGGTGTTGAGGGAGCCACATAACTGGATTTGTTGATGATAGTAGAATGTTCTGGAAAGTACAGCCATAGAGGGTGAGAGCCCCGTAAACGAAATCAAAAACAACCAAGTGGATTTCCCAAGTACCACGAGGCACGGCAAACCTTGTGGGAAACTGGGTCGGTCACGATCCAAGACTAAATACTCAAACTGACCGATAGTGAACTAGTACTGTGAAGGAAAGGTTAAAAGTCCCCCGGTGAGGGGAGTGAAATAGATCCTGAAACCATTGGCTGTCAAACAGACAGAGTCCGCCGATTCGGCGGATGATGTCGTGCCTATTGAAGAATGAGTCAGCGAGTTATCGCTAAGGGAGTTTGTCTAACCTACTCTGTAGGGAAGGCGTAGCGAAAGCGAGTCCGAATAGGGCGAATATACTCCTAGCGGTAGACCCGAAACTAGGTGAGCTAACCATGAGCAGGATGAAGGTTCGAGAAATCGAACTGGAGGTCCGAACCCGTTAGCGGTGAAATGCTTTGGGATGACTTGTGGTTAGGGGTAATATGCCTATCGAACCTAGAGATAGCTGGTTCTCCTCGAAATATATTTAGGTATAGCCTCCACTGTTCTTTCCTGGGGTAGAGCTACTGGATGGTTTTGGTAGCCTTTGGCGACTAAGACCAACCAAACTCCGAATACAGGATTGTCAGGTGGGGAGTCAGACCTGCCCGGATAAGCGGGTGTGGTCGAAAGGGAAACAACCCGCATTCACGTCTAAGGTTCCTAAGTAATTATTAAGTGGAAAAGGCCGTTGTGTTTCCAACACAGCAGGGAGGTTGGCTCAGAAGCAGCCATCCTTTAAAGAATGCGTAACAGCTCACCTGAATAGTCCCCGCTTCGGCGGGGTTGGAAATACTGCGCCAAAAATGATCGGAGCTAAATAATTCACCGAAGACTGAGATTTTATTTTATCTTCGGATAAAATAAAGTGGTAGAGGAGCGTTCTTATTGCATCGAAGCTATACCGTAAGGTGTGGTGGAGCGGTAAGAAGTGAGAATGCTGACATAAGTAATGATTCTCCCGATGAAAACTCGGGATGCCGAATACTCAAGGTTTCCTCAGCAACGTCAATCGTCTGAGGGTTAGTCGGAACTAACCGTGGCCTCGATTGGGGTCAAGGGATGTACAAACAGTTAATATTCTGTTACCAGGGTATACGCGTTATTACCATAGTTGTGACGAAGTTTGACTATTTAGGCCTTCTATATGAGGGTTTAAGTGCTGAGTCATCTCGCTTTGCGAGATGGTAAAGTACGAATACAATTCTAACGCAAGTTGGGAAAGCTAGAAATGTTACGTTTCCGGGAAAAACAATTATGGGAGTGTATATTTTGACCGTACCGTAAACCGACACAGGTGAGTTGGTAGGGAATACCAAGGCAGACGAGTAAGTGTAGTTCAAGGAACTCTGCAAAAAAGCTGAGCGTAAGTTTATCGATATGCTCTGCCCCACTAGATGGGGCCACAGCAAATGTTTATCAACCGACTGTTTAGCAAAAACATAGGTTCCTGCAAACCCTAATAGGGGAAGTATAGGAGCTGATGCCTGTCCGGTACTGGTAAGTTAATCGTTGGGGTTGAAGACCAAGCAATTGGGATCAGGCTCTGACGCAAGCTCCAGTGAACGACAGCTCTAACCCTGAGAGTTCTAAGGTAGCGTAGCCCCTTGCCGGGTAAGTTCCGGCCCGCATGAAAGGTATAACGAGTTGATAACTGTCTTGAACTACTGCTCGATGAACTTGAAATGGCTGTGAAGATGCGGCCTACCTGCACATGGACAAAAAGACCCCGAAAGCTTTACTGAAGATTGGTATTGGTGAAAGAGAAGCAACTGTTGAGTGTAGGAGGGAGGGCTTGCCCGTCAATGAAACACCTCTCTTTACTTCTTTTTCTCCTCATCTTAATGAAATTAGGAAACAGTGCTAGTTGGTCAGTTTAACTGGGGCGGTTTCCTCCAAAAAGGTAACGGAGGAGCGCAATGGTCGGCTTATTCCGGATGGAAATCGGAATGTAAGTGCAAACGCAAAAGCCGGCCTGACTGCGAGACTGACAAGTCGAGCAGAGACGAAAGTCGGCGTTAGTGATCCCCGATTCCGCTGTGATTGCGGAACGGGCTTAACGGATAAAAGCTACTTCGGGGATAACAGGCTAGTCACGCCCGAGAGTCCATATCGACGGCGTGGTTCGGCACCTCGATGTCGGCTCATCGCATCCTGGAGCTGAAGTCGGTTCCAAGGGTTGGGCTGTTCGCCCATTAAAGCGGTACGCGAGCTGGGTTCAGAACGTCGTGAGACAGTTCGGACTCTATCCTGTGCAGGCGATTAGACTTTTGAGGGGAGTCTTCCCCAGTACGAGAGGACCGGGAAGAGGGAATCCCTGGTGTACCGGTTGTTCCAAAAGAGCATCGCCGGGTAGCTATATTCCCATTTGATAAGCACTGAATGCATCTCAAGTGCGAAGCAGACCCCAAGATTAGAAGTCCCTATAGTCCGCCAGAAGATGACTGGTTTGATAGGCAACAGGTGTAAGTGTAGTAATATATTTAGCCGAGTTGTACTAACGGACGATCTCCCATCTCTTATGATAGTTAAGATGCGAGTATATAAGAATATAAGATTCTATACTGCATATTAACATTTCTGTTAGAGACGAGACATACCATAAGGATAATTAGACAAGTAGATCTCAAATTGTAAAAAATAAATAAGACCAGTGTAATAACTGGTCTTTTTTTGTACATAATTATTGTCTTATAGAATACTAATAATTTGTTAACTTTGATTACACTAAATTTGATCATTTGTAGCTTATTTCGATGACATTATTTATGATCTACTGCGCGTATATTTTACATTCTCAGCCTTAATTATATATCTGATATAATATTGAAATTATAATTTATAATATTTATGTCAATAAAAAGTCCATCAGAAATTCTTCAAACTACAATATTAATCACTAAAGAAAAAGTAAATTTTTCACTGCAAAAATTAATTCTCTTGGGTCTTCTAGGAGGCGCTTATATTGCCATTGGAGGTTTATTAGCTCTTATTATTGGTGGAGCAATACCTGAAATAGCAAAGACCAATATTGGATTGCAGAAATTAGTATTTGGAGCTGTATTTCCACTCGGTTTATTTTTAATTGTTGTATCTGGTGCAGAGCTTTTTACAGGAAATGCGATGATATTTATTCCAGCACTATTGAGTAAAGAAATTCGTCTAAAACAATTGATGAAGAATTGGATAATTGTATTTTTGGCAAATTTTGTAGGAGCATTATTTGTTGCTTACTTTCTTGGATATTTATCTGACTTACTTGCTTCTCAACCATGGAGAGATACTATTATTGGAATCGCGGAACGCAAAGTACATATGAATTGGAATGCGTTATTTTGGAGAGCTATCGGTTGCAATTGGTTAGTTTGTTTGGCTGTTTGGATGTCATATTCTGCCAATTCAGTAGTTGATAAATTGATAAGTGTGTGGTTTCCTATTATGGCATTTGTTGCAATTGGTTTTGAACATAGTATTGCAAATATGTTTTATATACCATTGGGCATATTCTATGGAGCAGATGTTAGTTGGTATGATTTTTTTATAACTAATTTAGTGCCTGTTACATTAGGAAATATTTTAGCAGGAAGTTTGTTTGTTGGAGCTATGTATTGGTATATTTTCAAGTCAAAATGAATTGCTAATTTTTATGATAATTCTTTCGATAGATCCCGGATTTGATAAGGTAGGGTATGCTATATTTGATAAATTAGAAAAAAAAGATCCGGTATTTGTAACATCAGGTCTTATAAAAACAAATCCCTCAGATACAATCACATTGAGACTTAAACTAATTCATGATTCCTTAACGAGTATTATAGAAACTTATAAACCCAATACGTTAGTTATGGAACAATTGTTTATGTTTAAAAATCAAAAAACAGTAATTGGAGTTGCACAAGCACAAGGCTCTATAATGTTGTTGACATCAATTTATCAACTAAGATTAGTATTTTTAACACCACTTCAAATTAAACAAATAATTACTGGTGATGGTCGTGCTGATAAAACATCAGTATTTAAGTTGGTGCAATTACAATTAAAAGTGGTGATAAAGGTCAAACATGATGATGAAGCAGATGCTATTGCATGTGGACTAGCATTTTGTTTTTTAAATGAACAGTTATTGTAGGAACAGATGCTGTACACTTCATATAATTATTGTATACTGAATGTATATGAAATCAGCAATTCTAATAATTTGTGATGGGTTTGGTATTGCACCTCCGGGGCCCGGTAATGCAGTGAGTCTCGCAAAACCCCCAACAATTAACATGTTTTTTCAGTCGTTTCCAAATACAACGCTTATTGCGTCAGGAGATGCAGTAGGACTTCCCGCGCAAGAAGTAGGGAATACTGAAGTAGGACACCTTAATATTGGAGCAGGAAGAATAGTTAATCAAGATCTTCCTAGAATAAATATGAGTATCGCAGATGGATCATTTTATTCCAACGCTTCACTTTTAAAAGCCGTTGAACATCTTGCTAAAACAGGGGGTGCCTTTCACATAATTGGCCTTACAGGACAAGGAGCTGTACATTCAAGTATAGATCATCTTTATGCTCTTTTACATTTTTGTAAAGAACAAAAAATTCAGAAAGTATTTATTCATGCCATTACAGATGGGCGTGATTCTCCTCCAAAGTCAGGATCTGAAACAATGAGACAGCTTGAAGAAAAACTTAAGCAAATGGGAATTGGTAGAATCGCAAGCGTTAGCGGTAGATATTATGCAATGGATCGTGATAGACGTTGGGAACGAATCGAAAAATCTTATTCTTGTCTAACCAAAGCAATCGGACAAAAAGCTACATCAGCTGTAGAAGCTGTTACACAATCATATCAATCTGGAAAGACTGATGAATTTGTTGAGCCTACAAACATCGTAGAAAATGGGATACCAATTGCGCTTATTAAAGAGGGAGATGCGGTGATATTTTTCAATTATCGTATTGATCGTCCAAGAGAGTTAACAAAAGCATTTGTCCTTGAAGATTTTGAAAATCAAGCAAATCAAAGTGGATCATTTGATCCATACGCAATCAAATATGATAAGACTCATCTAGCCAAACCAACATCATATAATCCACCTTTTAAACGAGGTGATAAAATAAAAAATCTTTATTTCATAACCATGACAGAATATGAAAAGAATTTGGCAGTAGATATAGCGTATCCACAATATATAGTTCGTATGCCAATAGGACGAGTGATCTCAGAATTTGGATTAGCACAACTAAGGATTTCTGAATCTGAAAAAGAAAAATTTGTAACTTTTTATTTAAATGGACAACGCGATCTTGCTTTTCCGTTGGAAGAGCGACAAATCATACCATCTCCAAAAGTTCCAACATATGATCTCAAGCCGGAGATGTCAGCAGTAGAGGTTACGGACAATGTAATTAAAAAGATGCAGACACGAAAGTATACATTTATAGCTATGAATTTTGCAAATTGCGATATGGTAGGACATACAGGAAATTTATCAGCATCTATGCGAGCTGTTCTTACAGTAGATCAATGTTTAAAGAGAATATTTGATACGGCTATGGAATGTGATTATGGTATGTTTATTACTGCTGATCATGGCAATGTAGAACAAAAAATAAATCCACGTACAGGCGGTATATCAACAGAGCATACATCAAATCCTGTGCCATTTATTTGTATAAGTAAAGAATATAGAGGGAATTTTGCTCGACTCCAACAAGGTATTCTAGCTGATGTTGCGCCAACAATTCTCTCATATATGGAAATCCCAAAACCAGAAGACATGACAGGAAGAAATTTATTAGAAGAGATTGTGTAGAGTCAATGAATAGGTTGTAGAGTAGTTATTGAAGATTCAATGCTTCAATATTGGTAAACATGGATCTCAGATAGACTAATTATTAAAAATACTTTTTTGGGACGAATTGTTTCGTCGCATTACTCCTTTTGATGAATAGATCCTTCAGTAATAGCTAAGGTAGATGCTACTGAAGGATGATCAATAGTGTTGTCTTGATGGTCAATTAGCTCCGATTTTTCCAATAATAACCTTAGCATATTCAGCACCTGCTAACATGCTATCTTTTATATCATTTTCTTCTATATATTTTGAAATAAATCCTGAGGTGTATCCATCGCCTGCACCAAGTGTATCAATAATATTTCCTTCGAGTGCAGGTTGATAAAAAACTGCATTATCAGAAAAAGCATAACTTCCCTTTGATCCATGTGTTACAACAACAACTTTACCATAAAATCTACCATTAAGATGAGAAATGACTTTTTGAATATTGAGAGAATCAGATGAAATTTTCATAAATTCAGCCAATTCTTTTGAGTTTAATATGAGTACATCTGTAGCTCTAATCATAGCATCTAGCTGGTCTTTATCTCTTTTACAATCCTTTAATCCTAAGTTCACAAATATTTTTGCACCATTTTGTTTAGCATAGTGCAACATTTTCAAACGTTCACTCCACGAAACATCAGGTAAATTTCCAAGAAATATATTATTTGCTCGCTTGAGTGGTTCGAGATCTTTTTCATCTCTTAAAAAATGCTGATGATTAGTATGATAATTTAATACAGTTCGTTCTCCACTTGATGTAAGAAATATAGAAGAAACATTATGATAGTTATCTTCATAATCACAATGCAGGTGTGAAATTCTCTCTTCATTTAACCTATCTAGAATTAGTTTTTTAAAAGGATTATTCCCAATTTTTGCCATTAAAGAAGTGCGTAGGCCGTGTTTTTCACAACCTATCGCAACATTTGTAGCTCCACCACCAATACCTACAAAAAAAGATTCTGCAAGATATTTATCTCCAAGTACAAAAGATATTTTATTGTTCTCAATAGAATAAGATTCTGACTGGTAATACAAATCTACACCTAATGTTCCGATACTCAATAAGTCGTACATACTTTTATTATAACCATGTTTTGTTGTATATATCCAGTGGTATAATAAACCATGTTAACAGTAATTTGTGGTGAAAATGAGATTGAAGCAAGAAAATATTATTCTGATCTTCTTGAACAATATGCAAAATTAGGAAATGATGTACAGCAAATATCTGCAAATGAGATTGTTGATTTGATCAAAACACATCATGGACATCAAGGACTATTTGGAAATAAATTAATATATACTGCCGAAAAAGTAAATCGATTATTGGGAAGACAAAAAAAATCAACATTGATTGATACTATCGGGATAATTGATAATCTAGAAGGTCTCGATTTAATCATATGGGAAGGTGGTTTATCATCTCGTGAAATCAAAATTAAAACTGAGCATATCAAAGAATTTAAATTATCTCAAACAATCTTTCAATTATTAGATTTTATAGCACCGGGACAAAGAACTTCATTTATGCAAATTCTCGAACAACTTGTCAAACATCAAGAAATAGAATTAATATATGCAATGATGTGTAAACATGTACGTCAATTAATCTGTGCTACAGAAGATGGATTGGATTCAAAAATCCCCCCATGGCAAAGAGGTAAAATTATTTCTCAAGCAAAAAAATGGGACACACAAAAATTATATGGATTCTATGATGGTTTAATACGAATAGACCGTTCTAACAAGACATCATCAAGTATTTATGGAGTACGCAGTTCAATTGATATATTAGTATGTTATTATTTATAATATCTTAGAATAATATGTTTAAATACTTTTCGATTTAGCGGGCGAGCGAATTAAGAATTAAAATAGTTTAAAAAATAAAAATATGATAAATCCAGCAATTTTTAAAGCGTACGATATTCGAGGAATTTACGGCAAAGATATTGATGAAAACAATATTCAAGATATAGTAAAGGCAATATATACCTATATGGTGAAATATATTGGAAAAAGTCCGCTATCAATTGGATTGAGTCATGATATGCGAATTTCTTCACCTACACTTTATAAACACGCCAAAGAGGCATTAATTGAATTAGGTGCACATGTAAAAGAAATTGGCCTTGCTTCAACACCTACTATGTACTTTGCAGTATTAAAACATAATCTTGATATCGGCATTCAAATAAGTGCTTCACATAATCCAAAAGAGTACAACGGCCTAAAGATTGTGCGTCGTGATGGTGAAAAAGTATATAAAATTGGAAAAACAACAGGAATGGCAGATGTAAAAGACATTGCAATCTCAAAACAATTTTTACCAGCTACTTCAGGTGGAACTGTCGAAACACTTAATAATGTCCTTGATGAAGAAATCAAGTCGGCAGTAGATGCGATCAAACCTTCTCATATAAAAAAATTGAGAATAGTTGCGGATCCTGCAAACGCAATTGCTTCTCTATACCTAGATAAATTAGCTTTGTTATATCCAATAGAATTAGTACGGATGAATTGGGAGCTTGATGGCACATTTCCCAATCATCAAGCAAGTCCACTTGAACCAAAAAATACTATCGATTTGCAAAAGCGTGTCTTAGAAGAAAAAGCAGATCTTGGTATTGCACCAGATGGTGATGCAGATAGAGTGATGTTTGTAAATGAAAAGGGAATTGTTATTTCACCCACTATGATCACTGCACTTGTTGCAAACGAAATACTTAAAGATAATCTGGGGAGTGAAATATTAGTTGATATACGATATTTACGAAATTCACAATATATTACACAAAAACTTGGTGGAAAAATTGGAATAAGCGCGGTAGGACACGCATTAATTACTGAGCAATTAAATAGAGAGGGTGGAATTTTTGCAGGAGAATCATCGGGGCACTATTTTTTTAAAGCGACAGGAGGAGCAGAAAGCGCAGTGCGAGTTGTATTATATGTTCTTGAAGTGATGTCTCGCGAGAGTAAAACTATATCTGAGATACTAAAAGCCTATCAAAGTTCATATGAATCGGGTGAATTTAATTTCGTTTTAAAAGAAGGTACAAATGCTCAAGAAGTTTTTCAGATGATTGAAAAAAAATATAATGATGGAGAGTTATCAACTCTCGATGGTATTGCAATTTCGTATACAGATTGGAGATTTGGCGTACGATCTTCTAATACTGAGCCCTTACTTAGACTCAATGTCGAATCAGCAACAGAACAAATGACTAAAGAAAAACTAAAGGAATTAAGTGAGTTAATCCTTGCGACAGGTGCTCATGCTCATGAATAAGTGTGATTTTTTGCTTTCATACCTCGAATGGAGTATAATATAGGCTGTCTCATGTATGAATACATCTGCACCAAAAATATCTACTCCTATCGATCTTTCTATATATTCAAATGCTCTTGTTGATACTATAAAGGCAATAAAGCCAAAGAACAAACCAGATGACTATTCAAAATTGTCAGTATCTCAGACTGCATCGTTTCTTGCATTGGTTTATGAAAAGATCAGAAATGCGATAGAATATCATGAAGAACACCTTATACGACGTGCGGCAATTGAACGAATAGTTCGTAGAAGACTCGCAATTAATCCATCAGGAAAGGGTGAAGCTGAAAATATTTTACGTGAGTTATTATGGGCTCGTTATTTTCCTAATGAATCAGTTGGAGAAGAAGATGTGCAGAAATCTCAACAAATTCTCGAAAAATATCTATTGCTCAAACGTCTTATATTGTCGGGTCGTAATTCAGAACAACAAGCATATTTTACTCAATTTATTATTGATTTATTATCATGTGAGATAGAAGAATCTTTGAGTATTGAATCTTCAACACGTGAATCTGCTTTTACTTATTTTGTATTTCAAACATTACGTAAAAAAATCAAAATAGAAGGAATTACAGACGATCTTAAAGATGCCTATTTTTTTATCGCAGTTGATAAGTCATATCGTAAAAGCGCAGATTCACATCAACGATATCATATGTTTTCAATGTTTTATAAATCAATTTCTGAATATAAACCACAAGAAATACAAGATCTTGCTACACGATTTCCTGAAATCACAAAAAAGATAGATGCCTTATTAAAAAATGATTATGTAGAAAACCTTGCCAAATTTTTACGTAGACAACTTCCCCCATATTTAATTTTATTTGATATATTTCTAAAAAAGCCTCAGGGGTGGCAAGAAAAATTGAAAAGTAAAGAATCATTATGGTTATTAGTCGATCAAATTTGTAAAGATAAATACCAATTTATCAAAGGAAGATTGCGCCTTCTTACAATAAGAAGTTTAATATATATCATCATTACCAAAATGGCATTTCTTATATTAGTTGAGATTCCATTATCACAGATGATATATGGAGCTATTCATTTTGAAACCACTCTTATATTACTTTCAGCTCCCGTAATTATTATGATGCTTATCATACTTACAACTCATATACCGGGAGAAGATAACACAAAATTTATTTATCAACGCATAATTGATATTATTGATAAAGATTCAACATTTGAAGAGCGTATTGCATACATAAGTCGTAAACGAGATAAAAAACGTCCCTTTCTTATATTTATATTTACCCTTTTATATATTGCCACATTTGTTTTAACTCTCTTTGTGATGTATTTTATCTTGTCTCTCATCAACTTTACAGCTATTCAGATGGGGCTCTTTTTATTCTTTGTGAGTGTTATATCATTTTTTGCATATCGTATCAGACAAGTTGCAAACGAATATCGTCTCAACGAAAAAGATAATATATTATCACCACTTGTAGATGTATTCTTTATGCCAATACTTGCTTTAGGTAAATTTTTTAGTAACGAAGTCTCTGCACGATTGAATATTTTTATTATTATTTTTGATTTTTTTATAGAAGCACCTTTTAAGTTAATAGTTGAAGTAATAGAAGAGTGGATA
>Ga0194060_10003032_pt1 | contig 11913 bp, 7 predicted proteins | sample SepL225m_MetaG_FD_163427 | JGI IMG/M metagenome (GOLD analysis project Ga0194060, IMG submission 163427) | Anoxic zone freshwater microbial communities from boreal shield lake in IISD Experimental Lakes Area, Ontario, Canada - Sep2016-L222-5m | ecosystem: Environmental > Aquatic > Freshwater >... | reverse complement strand
TGAGGAACCGAAGATGAATTTCACCAGAACTACCAAGACGATGCTTTTCGTCGCGCTGACCGGTCTTGGCCTAGCGGGTAATTACTACAGATTTCCCGTGTTCTTCAGTATCGACTTTCTGTTCGGCAGCATCTTTTCCATGCTCGCCCTGCAACTGCTGGGCGCTCGCCTGGGCGTGCTAAGCGCAATTATGGTGAGCAGTTCCACCTACTTTATGTGGAATCACCCCTATGCCGTCGTAATTTTCACCGCCGAAGCGATCTTGGTCGCGCTACTTACCTCGCGCAGACGTTTTGGCTTGGTCAACGCGGCCGCAGTCTATTGGTGTGTTCTTGGTATGCCACTGGTGTTTCTCTTCTATTACTACGTCATGCAGCTACCCCTCACCAACGCAACCGTCACCATGCTGAAGCAGGCAGTCAACGGTATCGCCAATGCACTTATCGCGCGGTTCATTTACTTCGGGCTCGCTTACCGGTGGCGGCAGGCGGAATTTGCGATGCGGGAGATTATTTCTAATTTATTGTTTCTGTTCGTACTGATCCCTTCGCTCATATTCATAGGCATTCAGAGCAGACAGGAGCGCGAGGAGCTCGACCTTCGCATTCGGGAGTCGTTGCAGTTGACGGCGACGAGGACCGCAGCAAGTCTGGACGATTGGCTGCAGGGCCATATCTGGCGGATTGCGTACCTGGCCGAACTGGCGGCCAGGCAACCGGTGCCATATATGCAACGGGCAATCGAACAGCTCAAAGAGGAAGAGGCGGATTTCCTGCGAGTCGGATTGCTCGATCGAAACGCAACCGTCGTCGCGTATTCGGAACTGGTGGACGAATTGGGGAAACCCAATATCGGCAAGAATTTCGCCGACCGTCCCTTTATCCCGCAATTGCAGCAAACGCTCGCGCCTATGCTCTCTGAGGTCGTCATGGGCAAGGTCGGGAAGCCCCAACCCATCGTACCATTGCTTGCGCCGGTCGTTTCCAACGGGGCCTATGCCGGATATGTGACCGGAATTCTAAATCTCGCCAGCATCGAGAAACTACTCACACTCAATAGCCAGACCGTGATCTGGCATCAGCTCAACTATGCTTTAGTGGACAAGAACGGCAGGATTATCAGCACCAACAATGGAAAAACGAAAATCATGCAACCTCTCGCGCGCGCCAGGGGCGAACTGATTTCGCTGGGCGACGGGCTCAGCCAGTGGCTGCCCGAGACGAAAAAGCAGATTTCGATCTCCGAGCGCTGGAAGGATGCCGTCTACATCCAGGAATCAAAGATCGGCAAGGCTGCCGAATGGACGCTTGTCCTTGAGTTGCCGGTGCAGCCATTCCAGTTGAAGCTGTACGCGGAATACACCCAGGTACTGTTGCGGCTCGCGATCATGCTGACGATCGGCCTATTGCTTGCATCGTTGCTGAGCCGAAAGTTGGTGACGTCGCTGGAAGAACTCAAAGCCGTCACCGCGGACCTTCCCAAGCGCCTGTCGGCGAAAGAGAACATCAACTGGGGGCAAAGTGCAATCACGGAAATCCAGTCGCTGATCTCCAACTTCAGCGGTATGGGGGCGGAGCTGGCGCGAAAATTCGAGCAAGTGGAGCAATTCAGTGCGTTTCTGGAGCAAGAGGTCGCCGCTCGCACCAGGGAACTGGGATCGCAGACGCTGCGGCTGCAGACGATCCTGGAAACCGCCAGCGACGGCATCCACATCCTGGACGAAGACGGAAACCTGGTGCAGTGCAGCCAATCCTTCCTGATCCTGCTCGGATACGAGAAGGATGAGGCGGCGAGGCTCAATGTCAGGGATTGGGATGCGCAGATTCCACAAGATGAATTGGTAAAAACCGTGCGCGCCCTGATCCAGCAGTCCGCCACCTTCGAGTCCAAACATCGGAGCAAGGATGGGACCATCATTGACGTGGAAATCAACGCCAAGGGAATCGAACTTGACGGCAGGTCATATCTCTACGCTTCTGCGCGCGACATCACCGAGCGAAAACGTGCGACGAGCGCCTTGCGGGAGAGTGAGGAGCGCTTCCGCAGTCTTGCCAACTCCGCGCCGGTGCTGGTATGGATGGCCGATACGACCAAACTGTGCTTTTGGTTTAATCAGCGCTGGCTGGAATTCACCGGACGCAGCATGGACCAGGAAATGGGCAATGGTTGGGCCGAGGCCGTGCACCCGGAGGATCTGCAACGCTGCCTGGATACCTATGTCACCGCGTTCGACTCGCGCGTCCCGTTCAGCATGGATTACCGCCTCAGACGCCACGACGGCCAGTACCGATGGCTCATCGATCAGGGGGTGCCCCGCTTCGACGTGGATGGTTGTTTCCTAGGCTACATCGGCTCCTGTATTGATATTACCGAACGCAAGCAGATGGAGAGCGAGTTGATCGTGGCACGCGAAGCAGCCGAGGCGGCGAACCGCGCCAAGAGCGAGTTCCTTGCCAACATGAGCCACGAGATCCGGACCCCGTTAAACGGCGTGATAGGCAACGCGCAGTTGCTCGAAATGACGGAACCCACTGGGGAGCAGAAGGAGTACCTGTCCGCGATCATGCTCTCGGGCAGCAACCTGTTGTCTCTGATCAACGACATTCTCGATCTGTCGAAGATCGAGGCCGAAAAGGTCGCTCTGGAGAATGTCGACTTTAGTCTGCGCGGCTGCTTCAACAATGTCATGCGATCGCAGCGTTCGCGCATAGCAAACAAGGGGCTGTCGCTCAAGTTGCAGATACCCAACGAGGTTCCCGACGCGCTGATTGGGGACGAACTGCGCGTCAAACAGATAGTGAGCAATCTTCTGGGCAATGCGATCAAGTTCACCAAGGAAGGCAGCATTACGCTCTCTGCAACGCTGAAGGAGAGCGACAGCACCAAGGCGCTGATCGAATTGGCGGTGACAGACACCGGCATCGGCATATCCAAAGCCGCTGCCGATGACATCTTCAGGCCTTTCGTGCAGGCTGACAGCTCGATCACACGCCAGTACGGCGGCAGCGGCCTGGGTCTGGCTATCAGCAGGCGATTAGCCGAGCTCATGGGCGGTAGCATCAGCGTCGAGAGTGAGGAGGGCGTGGGCAGCATCTTCCGGGTGTTGTTGCCCTTCCCGGTGATCCACCAGGTGGCGCAGGATCAGGGCGCACCTGCTGCCGAGGTGCCGACGGCTCTGTGGGCTGGCGCACCATTGAAGGTGTTGCTGGCCGAAGACAATGAGATCAACAAGCAGTTCAGCGTGGCACTGCTGAAGAAGATGGGGCATCAGGTCATTGTTGTGGAAAATGGAATGGAAGCGCTCGCCGCACTGGAAGCGGCGGCGTTCGGCCTGGTGCTGATGGACATCCAGATGCCGGTGATGGACGGACAGGAGGCCCTGGCGGTTCTGCGTGAACGTGAGCGCAGTACGGGCGCACACCTGCCGGTGATTGCACTCACCGCATACGCATTGAAAGGCGAAGAGGAGAGATTTCTCGCTGCGGGGTTCGACGGCTACGTGTCCAAGCCGCTGGAAGTGAAGAAACTGGTCGCCGAGATGAAGCGGGTGCTGGAGATCGCGCGATTGCCGGTGTCCTAGCTCGGTTGCCTATTCCTGCGGACGCGCGAGGTTCTAATATGAAAATCCTGATCGTCGATGACGAGCCGATGAACGTTGACCTGCTGGCCAATGCGCTGAAGAACAGCTATGAAATAATCACTGCGCTGAACGGGTTCGATGCGATCAGCTTGGTCAAGGAGCAATCCCCCGACCTTGTGCTGCTCGATGTCATGATGCCGGAGATGGACGGATTTGAAGTATGCCGGTTATTGAGGGCGGAGGGCGCCTACGCAGATATTCCGGTCATTTTCGTTACGGCCGTTGATTCCCAGGAGGGCGAAGTCAAGGGGCTGGAATTGGGCGCGGTCGACTACATCACCAAGCCTATCGATCTCAAGCTGGCGAAACTGCGCATCCGCAATCAGCTCGAACTCAAGCGGCAGCGGGATATTGTCAGGGAACAGAATGCGCTGCTTATCCGCCAGCAAGCAGCGCTAAGGGAGGCTGAGCAACTGGCCCGGCATCTTGCTCTGTACGATCCGCTGACTGAACTCCCCAATCGGCGGATGCTGATTGATCGGCTGAATTCTGGACTGTCGCAGGCGAAGCGTTTTGAGCGCTCCCTTGCAGTGATGTTTCTAGATCTTGATCGGTTCAAGGAAATCAACGATACCTGCGGGCATGAGGTAGGCGACGTTCTGCTCAGAGAGGTTGGGAAGCGACTTACCACATGCGTACGGTCGGGAGATACGGTATCCCGCTCCGGCGGTGACGAGTTCATTATCGTGTTACCGGAGATAGCGCATCCCACTGATGCTACCGTTGTCGCGGAAAAGATCATTCAGACGCTGACTGAACCGATTCACATAGATAGCCATTCGCTAAACATCACCACTAGCATAGGTATTGCAGTTTATCCGATCAATGGCACCGATGATGGACAGGAACTGATGAAAAAGGCCGACAAAGCGATGTACAGTGCGAAAAAGGCTGGGCGCAATGGCTATCAGCTATTTGCGGACGCAGCCGGGCCTGTTTGTTGATTAGGCTAAGGAAAAACCCGCATTGATGCCGGCTAAATGGCTAAATCGCCCCGAGCGTGTGCTGCCGGAGTAACCCTTCGTACGTGTACCGGTCAATTGTTGTCGAATCTAAAGGGTAATAAGTGTCCTTCTCGACCGATTGAAATCTGGCCACTAGCAGTTACCATCGGCATGTAATGGGGGGTATTTGCACAACACTCTGCAAAGCCATTGCCCTACTTTTGGAATAGCCACGTCAGCTCGTATATGTCCGGCAGCCAGAGGGCAGAACCGTTGTTGAGGCTCTGCACTTTCTGATAGTTCGAAATAAAGAAAACCCGGGTACGTAACTTTTTTCCTTATAGGCCAGTGATATCAAAATATTGCGCATCTATGCTCTGACCTTGTCCCTGCTGGGCATTTTCTTTGCGGCCATTGCCTACGGCCGCGCAGGGGGCGAAGAGATATTGAGCGCCGATGAGCGCGCCTGGCTCACGCAGAATCAGCCGCGTATTGTTCTTGCGGTTGAAACTGGTTATGCACCGTTCGTATTCATCGATTCACATGACCAGCCAACAGGCTTGGCACACGACTATATTCGCCTGATTGAATCGAAGCTTGGCGTGCATTTCAACCAAAGGCGTTTCTCGTCTTTGGACGAAATTTTCCAGAAGGTGCGCAGTGGCGAAGTGCATATAGTCAACGCTGTCACAAGCACTCCCGCTCGTACAAAGTTTCTGTCGATGACGACGCCTTTCATTTCGGTTCCGAATGTCATTATCGTGAGGAAAGAGCGTTCCGGTCAGATTTCTGAATTCGAACTCTTTGGATTAAGGATTTCTCTAGTGAACAGTTATGCGATTACGGAATATATGACCAGTCGAGGTCTTCACTTCATTCCTGACATTGTTCCAGATGATCTCAGCTCATTGCTAAACGTTTCTTTTGGCCGCACCGATGCAGCGATCATAGATCTTGCGACTGCGACATATTTGATCTCGGAGAAAGGGATAGCCAATCTACGCGTTGCCGGCGAGGTGGCATACGACGTCCGGCTTTCGATGGCCACGCATTTGGATGACACGATGCTCAATGGCATCCTTCAAAAGGGACTTGATGCAATCACGGAACCCGAGCGGCTGGAGATAAAGGAGCGCTGGATCACCGCGCTTAAGCCCCAAAGCATATTCAAAGACCGACAATTCTGGATTGTTCTTGGAAGCGTGGTTGCAGCCGCTCTTGTGATATTCGCCGCCATTCTGGCGTGGAACCGTACCCTTCGACAGCAGATCATTTTACGAAGGAACGCTGAAGAATCTTTCAAGGCGGCGTTCCAATACTCCCGCAGCCTGATCGAGGCGAGTCTTGATCCCATGGTGACGATTAGCGCCGAGGGCAAGATTACTGACGTCAATGCGGCCACGGAACAAGTGACTGGCGCAAGCCGAGACAGCCTGATTGGAAGCGACTTTGCGGACTATTTCACCGATCCGGAGAAGGCGCGTGCGGTATATCGGCAGGTATTCTCGCGGGATGGTGTGAAAGACTACCCGCTGGCGATTCGCCACGTGTCGGGCAAGATCACCGACGTACTCTATAACGCCAATCTGTACCGCGACGACAATGGTAACGTACTTGGGGTGTTCGCTGCTGCGCGTGATGTCACCGAGCACAAGTTGTCCGAGACGGCGATACGCCAGTCCAACGAGGAACAGACAGCGATCTTTGAGTCGGCGACGTCGGGGATCGCCTTCATCAAGAATCGCATCATCGTCAAGGGAAACCGCACCCTTGATCACCTGTTCGGCTTTGAGGCCGGAGAACAGGCTGGACTGAGCACACGCCACTGGTATGTCGATGATGAAGCCTATGAGGTCGGCGGCACCCCCTATGCGGCTCTCGCTCGTGGCGAAATCCACCAGCGGGAGCAGCAGCTGGTGCGCAAGGACGGAACTAAGTTCTGGTGCCACTTCAGCGGCAGCGCCATTGAGGTCGGGAATTTATCGCGTGGTACGGTATGGATGCTCACCAACGTTACACATGAACACGATACCGCAGAAGCGTTGCTCCAGGCGAAGGACACCGCAGAAGCTGCCAACCGCGCCAAGAGCGAGTTCCTCGCCAATATGAGCCATGAGATTCGGACACCGCTCAATGGGCTAATCGGCAACGCCCAGTTACTTGAAATGTCGAAGCTAGACGGCGAGCAAAAGGAATATTTGTCCGCCATGATGGTATCTGGGCACAATCTGCTGTCGCTGATCAACGATATTCTCGATCTGTCGAAGATCGAGGCTGAGAAGGTGGTGCTGGAGAAGGCAGATTTCAGCCTGCGCGGATGCATCAAAGATGTTATTCGGACGCAACGTTCCCGTATTGCCAACAAGGGGCTTGCGCTCAACTTGGTTGTACAAAATGAGGCGCCCGATGCGCTGATCGGGGACGAACTGAGGGTCAAGCAGATATTGCTCAATTTCCTGGGCAATGCAATCAAGTTCACAAAAGCAGGCGGCATTACCGTTTCGGCGACGGTCAGGGAGAGAAGCGGCAACAGCGCCTTAATCGAATTAGCGGTGGCGGACACTGGCATCGGCATCCCTAAGGCGGTTGCCGATGACATCTTCAAGCCTTTCGTGCAGGCGGATAGTTCGATGACGCGCCGCTATGGTGGAAGTGGCCTGGGCCTGGCTATCAGCAGGCGATTAGCCGAACTCATGGACGGTAGCATCAGCGTCGAGAGTGAGGAGGGCGTGGGCAGCATCTTCCGGGCGTTGTTGCCCTTCCCGGTGATCCACCAGTTGGCGCAGGAGCAGGGGGCACCTGCCGCCGAGGCGCCGACGGCTCTGTGGACTGGCGCACCATTGAAGGTGTTGCTGGCCGAAGACAATGAGATCAACAAGCAGTTCAGCGTGGCACTGCTGAAGAAGATGGGGCATCAGTTTGAAGTCGCAGAAAACGGCAAAGAGGCGCTGGCCGCACTGGAAGCGGCGGCGTTCGACCTGGTGCTAATGGACATCCAGATGCCGGTGATGGACGGACATGAGGCGCTGGCGGTTCTGCGGGAACGTGAGCGCAGTACGGGCGCTCACCTGCCGGTGATTGCACTCACCGCACACGCATTGAAAGGCGAAGAGGAGGGATTTCTTGCTGCGGGGTTCGACGGCTATGTTTCCAAGCCGCTGGAAGTGAAGAAACTCGTGGCCGAAATGAAGCGGGTGCTGGAATTGAAGCAAACGTTGGCAATGAACTGATCGTGGTTGGTTCCGCGCCTTTTCTTTGTCAGTGCTTATGCAAGGACCGAACATGAAAATCCTGATAGTCGACGACGAACCGGTGAATATCGGCGTCCTGGCCAATGCCCTGAAAGGCAGCTACGAGATCTGCACCGCGCTGAACGGCTACGACGCGATCAGACTGGTGAAGGAGGAGGCACCCGACCTGGTCCTGCTCGACGTCATGATGCCGGAGCTGGATGGATTGCAGGTATGCCGGCTGATCCGCGCCGAGGGGGCCTTCGCCGACACGCCGGTCATTTTTGTGACCGCGGTGGATTCCATGGAAGGCGAAATGCAGGGCCTGGAACTGGGCGCGGTGGATTACATCACCAAGCCGATGAACCTGAAGCTGGCGAAACTGCGCATACGCAACCAGATCGAGCTCAAGCGGCAGCGTAACCTGGTGGAGGAAAAGAACGCGTTGCTCACGCGCCAGAAGGCGGAACTGGAAGCTACATTGGGGCGGATCAGGCGCCTGGAAGGCATGATCTCGATCTGCATCAGTTGCAAGAAGGTTCGCGCCGATAGCGACGCATGGCAGAAAATCGAGCAATATGTCACCGAGCATTCGGAGGCCGTGTTCAGTCACGGATTCTGCCCGGAGTGCTTCGAGCGGGAGAAAAAAAGATTGGGCTGAGCGCCGCGCGGGCTTAAGCCGTCTGGCGGCTGATGCGCACGTCGGCCAAGGCCAGGCGATCGGCGAGGTTGCGCACCAGCGCGCGCAGGAAGCTGCTGTTGCAGGACTTGCTGATGCTGTCCAGGGCCGCGTCCTCGAATTCTGCAAGTATCACCTCGGTCATGGTTTCCACCGTCGCCTGCCGGGGCAACCGATAGGCAGGGAGACTCGATTGGTTCAGAATGCCGCGTTGCAGCCGGCGGCAACGTCGGTGCAGGCGCGAATGGAGTGGATAATCCTGCGCGCAAGCGCAGAGGTCTAGAGCCGATTCGAAGACTCAGGAGCAAGCACCATGAAACAGATAGAGCCATTTGCCGGCATCTTTCCAATCGCGCCGACGCCTTTCACCGACTCCGGCGACCTCGACCTCGAGGGCATGCGGCGGGTGCTCGATTGCATGATCGATCAGGGCGTGGACGGCATCTGCATCCTTGCCAACTACTCGGAGCAGTTCCTGCTTGGCGACGAAGAGCGGGACACGCTGCTCGACCTGTGCCTGGCGCATGTCGCCGGCCGCGCGCCGGTGATCGTTACCTGCAGCCATTTCAGCACGCGCATTGCCGCGGCGCGCGCGCGAAGGGCCGTTGCGGCCGGCGCGCGCATGCTCATGCTGATGCCGCCCTACCATGGCGCGTCGCTGCGCGCAGACGAGGCCGGCATCGTCGAGCATTTTGCGCGCGTGGCGGAGGCGGCTTGCGTCCCGATCATGGTGCAGGATGCGCCGTTGTCCGGAGTCAGCTTGCCGGTGCCGTTGCTGGCGCGGCTGGCGCGCGAGGTGCCGCTGGTGCGCTATTTCAAAATCGAAGTGCCGGGAGCGGCCGCCAAGTTGCGCTCCCTGATTGCGGCGGGCGGCGCAGCCGTCGCCGGCCCGTTCGACGGGGAGGAGTCGATCACGCTGATGGCGGATCTCGATGCCGGGGCGACCGGCACCATGCCGAGCGCGCTGCTGCCCGACCTGATCCGGCCCGTAGTCGTGCATCATCGCGCCGGCCGGCGCGCCGAGGCGGCTGAAGCCTACGCCCGGATTCTGCCGCTGATCAATTTCGAAAATCGGCAATGCGGCTTGCGCGCGACCAAGGCAGTGATGGCAGAGGGCGGCGTCATCGGGAGCGAGGCCGTGCGTCATCCGCTGGAGCGGCTGCACCCGGCTACGCGCGCCGGGTTGCTGGAACTGGCGCGGGCGCTGGATCCAGTTGCATTGCGCTGGGGCAAATAGCCAGGCAACACGCATTTCGGGAAGGGTTTCAGACCCGCGGCGCAGCGCAGCTTGCAATTTGGCCGCAAGTTACTGTATGATTCAAACAACTGTTTGAAACAAGCGTATGCTTTCTCATGGCTGAAATCGATACCCGTCTGCGCATTCTTGATGCTGCGGAACAACTGTTTACGGAGCAGGGATTCGAGGCGACCACGATGCGCCAGATCACCGGCGCCGCCGCGGTCAATCTGGCCGCGGTCAATTACCACTTCGGTTCCAAGGAAGCCCTGATCAGGGAGGTGTTTCGCCGGCGTCTGACCTGGCTCAATCAGCAGCGGCTGCAGGAACTGGAGCGTCTCGAGGCCGAGGCGGGCGCTGCGCCGGTGAAGCCGAGCCGCATCCTCGAGGTATTCTTCGGTGTGGCGCTGAAGATGGCGGCCGACACCGAAGGCGGCGGCCGCACCTTCATGCGCCTGCTGGGAAGCACCTATACCAAACCGTCCGAGTTCGTGCGCGGTTTCCTGGCCGAAGAATATGCCGCGGTCATCGCCCGCTTCAAGGCGGCGCTGATCAAGGCGCTGCCAGGCGTCCCCGGAGAGGAGATACTGTGGCGTTTCCATTTCATGCTCGGTGCCATGTCCTATGCGCTTTCAGGGGCGGATACGCTGCACATTCTGTCCGAGGACGCGCTCGACGACGGCGACCCCGATGCGTTGTATGCGCGGCTGATGAGTTTCATGCTGGGCGGCCTGCGCGCACCCTTGCCCGCGATTCCGGGAAAATCCGCCAGGCCGGCGCGCATCCGGAAAGCGGCTTGAACCGTTACCCTATTTTGCTGCCGACGCAGCCGTTGATTTATTTGCGAGGAGGAAAACAATGAGTCAGTACGTCGCTCCAATGCGTGACATGCAATTCGTGCTGCACGAGCTGCTGCAGGTCGAGAATGAGTTGAAGCAGATACCCAGGTACGCCGAAGTCGATGCCGACACCATCAACCAGGTGCTGGAGGAGGGCGCGAAATTCACCTCGAAGGTGCTGTTCCCATTGAACCGGACCGGCGACCACGAAGGCTGTCATCTGGACGCCGCCACCAACGCAGTGACCACGCCCAAGGGCTTCAAGGAGGCCTACCAGCAGTTTGTCGAAGCGGGCTGGCCCTCGCTCACCTGCGACCCGGAGTACGGCGGCCAGGGCCTGCCGGTGATTCTTTACAACCCGTTTTCTGAGATGCTGAACGCGTGCAACCAGGCCTGGTACATGTATCCGGGGCTGTCGCACGGGGCTTACGAATGCCTGCACGAACACGGCACGGCCGAGCAGAAGAAGCTGTACCTGCCCAAGCTGGTTTCAGGCGAATGGACCGGCACCATGTGCCTGACCGAGGCGCACTGCGGCACCGACCTGGGCCTGTTGCGCTCCAAGGCCGAACCGCAGGCCGACGGCTCCTACAGGATCACCGGCAGCAAGATCTTCATCTCCGCCGGCGAGCACGACATGGCGGCCAACATCATTCACCTGGTGCTGGCGCGCCTGCCGGAAGCGCCGGCGGGTACCAAGGGGATTTCGCTATTCGTGGTGCCGAAATTCAATCCGGCCGCCGACGGCTCCCCGGGCGAGCGCAACGCGATCACCTGCGGCGCGATCGAAGAAAAGATGGGCATCCATGGCAATTCGACCTGCCAGATGAACATGGACGGCGCGACCGGCTGGCTGGTCGGCGAGCCGAACAAGGGCCTGAACGCGATGTTCGTGATGATGAACGCGGCGCGCCTCGGCGTGGGCATGCAGGGGCTGGGACAGACCGAAGTCGCGTTTCAGAATGCCCTGGCCTACGCCAAAGACCGGGTGCAGATGCGCAGTCTCACCGGCGTCAAGGCGCCGCAGTTGCCGGCCGACCCGATCATCGTGCATCCGGATGTGCGGCGCATGCTGTTCACGGCGAAAGCCTACGCCGAAGGCGGCCGCGCTTTCACCTCGTTCGTCGCGCTGCAGATCGATCGCGAATTGCATCACCCGGACGAAGACGTGCGCAAGGAAGCGGCCGACCTGGTCACGCTTCTCACCCCCATCATCAAGGCGTTCATCACCGACAACGGCTGGATCGCGACCTCGGAAGCGATGCAGGTCTACGGCGGTCACGGCTACATTGCCGAGTGGGGCATGGAGCAGTACGTGCGCGACGCCCGCATCAAAATGATCTA
>Ga0194060_10003031_pt1 | contig 11913 bp, 12 predicted proteins | sample SepL225m_MetaG_FD_163427 | JGI IMG/M metagenome (GOLD analysis project Ga0194060, IMG submission 163427) | Anoxic zone freshwater microbial communities from boreal shield lake in IISD Experimental Lakes Area, Ontario, Canada - Sep2016-L222-5m | ecosystem: Environmental > Aquatic > Freshwater >... | reverse complement strand
GTGAAGCTTGCGACCGGAGTCAGCAACCATTTACGCGCATCAGACAAGAACAAGTCGAGCAACAAGAGCAGCACAATGCCTGCCCCGAGAATCATCTCAGGAGCTAACGCGTGGTAGTCAATTGATGGTGATGACCACGCTGCGGTGGCGATTGTGCTTAGCACGGGTCAGCCTCCGAAAGCCTTGAGGGTAACGCCCACTGCTGGGTCAAGAACCTTGAACATCAATTGTGGGTACACACCGAATACAACGATTGCGATAAGAAGCGGTGTCCATGCAATCCACTCAAACTTGTTGACGTCGTGGATGTCTTCGTCGTGTCCGTGGCCAGCTGCAAACTCGGCAGCTGGTTCACCAAATGCGATGCGCTGGAAGAGCCACAACAGGTAGCCGGCGGCAAAGACAGTACCGATAGCGGCAATCACCATGTAGGCGCGGAACACGTTGACCGAAAGTCCGGCAGCAGGATGGTAGGCAGACAAGATTGCGGGGAACTCACCCCAGAAACCTGCGAGGCCTGGAAGACCAAGTGAAGCCATCGCACAGAATCCGAAGATCCATCCGAGTTTTGGCATCTGCAACAACATGCCAGAAATGCGCTTGATTTCAAGTGTGTGGTACCGCTCTTTGACAGAACCAGCAACAAAGAACAACATGCCGGTGATGAGACCGTGAGCAACCATTCCGAACATTGCAGCGTTCATACCGAATGAGGTGAGAGTTGAAATACCAAGCATCACGAAGCCCATATGCGCAACAGACGAGAACGCAATCAGACGCTTCATGTCGGTTTGTGCAAGACAACCGAGTGAACCGTAGATAATTCCGATCACTGCAAGACCACCAATATACGGAGCCCATGCTTTAGCTGCTTCTGGAAGTACAGGAATTGCAATACGTACAAAACCATATGTACCGAGCTTCAGCAATACTGCAGCAAGGATGACTGAACCTTGCGTTGGTGCTTGCGTATGCGCGTCAGGCAACCAGGTATGGAACGGGAACATTGGGACCTTGACCGCAAAGCCAACGAACATTCCGGCGAAGATCCAAATTTGCGTGGTGCGCGAGATAGACACGCCGTGCTCAATGAGGAATGGAATAGCGAAACTCTCAGCGCCAGTCTTGAAGAACAGTGCGAGGAACGCAACCAGCATGAGTGCTGATCCGAACATGGTGTACAGGAAGAACTTAAGCGATGCGTACTGGCGATTCTCGCCACCCCAGACACCGATCATGAAGTACATCGGCAACAACACAAGTTCGAAGAATACGAAGAACAAGATGAGGTCACGCGCAATGAACGTTCCGGCCATACCTGTTTGCAGAATCAACATCAAGATGAAGAATGCCTTTGGGTTTCCGGGTGATGGCACGTGATCCCATGAATAAATCATCACGAGAACAGTGATGATCATTGACAAGAGGTACAGCGGAAGGCTGATGCCGTCGATACCAATGTAATAGGACGACTTGATGACTGAGATCCAGTCATGCTGCGCTACAAACTGCATCGCGCCGGCATTGCCGAAGTCGAACTGAGTCATTGTGTAAATACCCACAGCGAGTGTGGCGATTGCTGTTGCGATAGCGACTGACTTAATCAGTGCCTCTTCAGCTTTCGGTATGAACAGCATGATGAGAACTCCGACAAGCGGCAAGAATGTGCCGACTGTTAGAGCCCAGTTGTGGTTGCTTATGACTTCCATTGCGGTAGCTCCCTAGGTATTTACGATGACGAGTACGAGGGCGCCGATGGCGGCTGCGCCGAACAACAACGCCCCATACTGATTGACTTTTCCGGACTGAACAGGACGAAGAGCGCTTCCGGCACCTTGAGCAACACTGCCCGTGCCATTCACTGCGCCGTCGACAACGCGTTGATCGATGTTGCGATACACCCAACCAGCAATTCCCTTTGCTGTTGTGCCTGCTCCATTAACGACGCCATCAAGAATCTTTTGGTTGAACTTATACACAGCACCAGCGATGGGGTGCGCGATCGAGTGAACAATAATTTTTTCGTACAGAACATCGAGGTAGTACTTGTTGACAAGAAGCTTGTAACCAAAGCCCAATACCTTGTTGCGCTCTGTGAGACCAACAAATTTCTTATTCTTCTTTTCGTACAACTGAATGCACACAAACAAACTAAGAAGGAAACCGGAAAGGACAATCAACATTGACGTTGCGGCCTTTGACCATTTGAACGGTGCATGATGAATCTGCGGGGCCATACAGACACCTTGTGCTGGCGTCTCAGTTCCGCATGGTGATTCATGTTCCATCTCGCCAGATGCTGCAGCCATTAACGGCATTGCTTCACCTTCAGTGGCGACTTCTGCAGGAGCGATCGTGGAATCTGTTGGAGTATCTGATGCGGTACGAGACTCGCCTACGCCACCTACGACATACGCGATACCTGTTGGGCTGACTACTTCGGCACTCGGCTCAACCCACTTCTTAAAGTGTTCCCACTTCTCACCAAATGGTGCTGCATTCAAGAAGCCCGAACCAAGAGCAAGCGTTGCCAAAATAATCAATGGAGCGGTGATGAGCCAACCGGATTCGTGTGGTCCGTGTGATGCGTGAGCATCGTGTGAATCATGCGCATCGTGACCATGATCGGCATGATCATCGTGTGCAGCGTGAGCGTCGTGGCTCTCTTCTTCATGATGTTCGCCAGCAGATGCACCACGTGGCTGACCAAAGAAGGTGAGATACGTTGCGCGCGTCATGTACGCAGCTGTCAGGAATGCACCAGCGAGTCCGACAATCATGAACACGTTGTAGCCATTGTGGCCAACGTTGTCGATGATTTCATCTTTAGAAAAGAAACCGGAGAATGGGAACACTCCGCAAAGAGCAAGAGTCGAAATAATCCATGTACCAAAAGTGATTGGCATGAACTTGCGAAGTCCGCCCATGTCTTTCTTCATTTCGAACGAGTGATGAGAAGAACTATGGCTGATTGATCCGGCACCAAGGAACAAGCAAGCTTTGAAGAATGCGTGTGTGAAAATGTGGAAGACGGCTGGCAACCATGCACCGGCACCGAGTCCCATCATCATGTAACCAAGCTGGCTGACTGTTGAGTACGCAAGAACCTTCTTGATGTCTGTCTGCACAAATGCGAGTAGTGCAGCAATGACGATGGTGATGCCACCGATGACAACGATGAAGTTGGCACTGCTTCCCAAAATGTGCATGCCCTTAAAGAAGACGGGGTACAAACGAGCAACGAGGAACACACCGGCAACAACCATCGTTGATGAATGCAACAGCGAACTCACTGGCGTTGGACCAGCCATTGCATCTGGCAACCATGTGTGAAGTGGGAACTGGCCACTCTTACCAATGGCTGCAATAAACAGGGCAACTGCACCCATCGTGATTGCCGCATGGCCAGGGTCACCTGACAATGCCCACGATGAAAGTCCGCGAATGGAGAAACCAGAAACACCAAGTGTCTTTGTGGTCCAAGCATTTGCTGAGAAGAACAGGATGGCTGTTCCTGTGAGAAGACCAATATCACCGGTACGTGTAGTGAAGAACGCTTTGAGAGCAGCGCGACTGTTCGCACCTTCTTCCCACCAGTGACCAATAAGAAGGAATGAGCACAAGCCCATGATTTCCCAACCCAAGATGAGTTGGATCATGTTCTCGGCAACAACCATGTTGAGCATTCCGGCAGAGAACAACGTCAGTGAAGCAAAGAAGTGTGTGTAGCGACGATCTCCGCGCAGATATTCAAGTGAGTAGATCTGCACCAAAGTGGAGATGAATGCAACGACGAGAAGAATTGCGACAGTGAGTCCGTCTACATGTTGGCCAATGCCAAATGAGATGCCCCCGTTTTGCCACCAAGTCCAGGTCTTGACTACGGGAGAAACAAACGCACCTTCAGATGCTCCGTTGACTCGTTGAATCCACTGATACGCGGCGCCACCAGCAAAGACCAATGCGCCAAGCATGGAAGCAACTCCGAATTCGCTTCCCTTCTTTGGCATGCGCTTTCCGAAGAAAATAATGAGGAAGAAGGACAATGCAGGAATGACGGGAATGACCCATGCATGCTCGAGGAACCACCCCGACTTCAGTGCTACTTCTGTGGCTTCAGCGAACATCGGATCAGCCCTTCATCTCTGAGAGTTCATCGAGGTCAATAGAACGACGATTGCGATACATAAGGAGAACCATTGCAAGACCCACACCAACTTCGGCAGCGGCAATTGCGATGATGTACAGCGCGAAGGTGTGGCCATCAAGGGAGCCGTTACGCATGGAGAATGCCAGCAAGTTGATATTGACCGAGTTCAAAATGAGTTCGATTGACATCAATACGAGAACTGCGTTCTTGCGAGCAATGACGCCATAGACGCCGATGCAGAACAAAACTGCGGCAAGTAAGAGGAATTGGTTGACCAACATAATTAGTCCCTCCTCGCGAGCACGATGGCTCCGACCACTGCGGCAAGCAACACGAACGACAGCGCCCAGAACGGCAAGAGGTACGGGCCAAAGATTTGGTCTGAAATCTCTTGGGTTGTTGCGACTGCAGGATTGGCTGGCATTTTCTGACTGCCGAATCCGCTGTCTAGCGCCATTGCCATTGCAACGAACAAAGCAAGAGCAACGGGGATTCCGAAATACCAATTCTTATTGTTGAGATCTGACTCTGCACCTATGCGAGCACGCGTCAACATTGTTCCGAACAGGAACAACACCATCACAGCGCCGATGTACACAAGGACTTGAGTAATGGCCACAAACTCAGCTGCGAGCAAAATGTACTGCGCAGCTGCACCGGCAAGAACCACTACTAACCACAATGCAGCGTGGACAACGTTGCTGGTGGTAACGACGCGTAGAGCACCGATAACCATGATGGTGGCGATAATTGCAAAACCAATGTTCTGAGCAATAAGGACATCAGACGCGAACATTATTTCTTGCCCTTCTTGTCTGCGCCGGCTTCTAGTTCTGGCGCTTCAGGAACTGTTTCCATCCACTCACCAAGTTTTGTCTTGTCGTGCAAGAGATCTGCGATACGTGGCTCTGAGTATTCATACTCTGGGCTCCAGAACAAGGCGTCGAACGGGCACACATCAACACAGATACCGCAGTACATGCAGAGTGCGTAGTCGATATCAAAACGATCAAGTTTGTTGACTTTACGAGCAGCACCACCAGCGCGACGCGGTGGAGCCATCTCTTTGTGGCCTTCAATGTAAATGCACCAGTCGGGACATGACCGAACACACAACATGCACGATGTGCAGTTACCTTCATGAAGAGCAATAACACCGCGTGCACGAAGCGGAGGCGTTTCCTTTACATGTGGGTATTGAACTGTGTTTGAACCTTCAGTAAAGGTTTTCATCATGGTGCCGAATGTGACACCAAGACCTTTAACAAGACCAGGAACTTTTGGCATTAGAACGCCACCTTCAAAATTGCTGTGACCATGATGTTCGCAAGCGACACAGGGATGAGAACTTTCCAAGCAAACTTCTGTAGTTGGTCTTCACGGAAACGTGGGTACGAAAAGCGAATCCACATGATGAAGAAGACAACCACGATCATCTTGGTGAACAAGATGAGAGGTCCGACGATATTCATCCAGTTGTCAATGCTGTCGATAGTGGTCCAACCGAACCATGAGAACGGCACTGCCCAACCACCAAGGAAAAGAACGGAAGCAATCATTGAGAACACGCCAGCAGTGGCGAATTCACCGATGAAGAAAATAAGGAATCGGAAGCCCGAGTACTCAGTCATGTAACCGGACACGAGTTCAGATTCTGCAATCGGCATGTCGAACGGAGTCTGAGTGAGTTCAGCTTGCACCGCAATCATGAACACGATGAACCCGACGAACTGTGTGATGACATATGGATTGCCGAGGCTGCTGAATCCGAACATTGAGCCTGCATTTTGTGCAACAACAATCTGTTGCAAGTTCATCGTGCCTGCCTGAATAACAACACCAACAACTGCAAGAACCATCGGAAGCTCATATGCGATGAGCTGTCCAGCAGCGCGTAAACCACCAAGCAACGAGTACTTGTTGGCGCTAGACCAACCAGCAATCAAAATTCCGAGAACTGACACGGAGGAAACAGCAAGTGCGTAAAACACTCCGGTTTCAAAGTTTGTAAACAATGCGTCAGGGCCGAACGGCACAACAACAACAAGAAGGAATGTGCTTGCCAAAACAATGAGCGGTGCCAACTTAAAGATGAACTTGTCAGCACGGGCTGGATAGATGTCTTCTTTTTGCAGCCACTTGCCTACTTCAGCAAAAAGTTGCATCGAGCCTTGTGGGCCAGCTTCCATTGGACCAAGACGCGACTGCATGAACGACATCATCTTGAACAAGAACAGATACACGATTGTTCCGGCTGGAAGAAGAACGGCGACAAGCCCACCTAAAACACGAAGAAGTGATTGTGCCCAATACGGCACATCAGCAGAAAGAAGAGCTGCGAGATTCATTAGCGATCAATGTCTCCGAGGATGAAGTACAACGACGCAAGAATGGTGATGATGTCTGGGACATACACACCCTTCAACAACCACGGAGTAATCGAGATGTTGTTGAATGATGCGCTACGAATCTTGACGCGGAATGGCCCCATGTCACCTTGCGAGACAACGTAGTAGCCCATTTCGCCGAGAGGGTTCTCCGTTGAGACCCATGCTTCGCCCTCAGGAACCTTGATGATCTTTGGCACCTTGGCCATGATGGGGCCAGCAGGAATTGTGTCGAGCAGTTGATCAACAATGCGCGTTGATTCACGAACTTCTTGTAAACGAACCCAGCAACGTGCGAATGAGTCGCCATCTGGGTGTGTGATGACTTTGAAGTCAACCTTGTCGTACGCAAGTGGCAATTTCTGGTCACGACGAAGATCCCAATCAACACCACTTGCACGCAAGTTTGCGCCCGACAATCCGTACTGCAATGCAACATCTTTTGGAATAACACCAATGCCGCGAGTACGTGATTGGAAGATTTCGTTTCCGAACAATAGGTCTTCGATTTGATCGCAGAAGCCACGAAGTTTTTTCATGACATTGCGAGTCTCGTCAATGAAGCCGGCAGGAAGATCGTCTTTCAATCCGCCGATGCGGTCGAAGTTTGGATGGAAGCGTCCGCCGGTTGCACCTTCAATAAGGTTCAAAACATATTCACGGTCGCGGAACGCGAAGAACACTGGCGTTACAGCGCCAAGCTGTACACCAAGGTCACCGAGGAACAAGGTGACGTTGGCAATACGTGACAATTCAAACAAGATGGTGCGGATGTGTTGCGCACGTGATGGTGCTTCAACACCCATCAACTTTTCAGCAGCCAAAATAAATGGAACTTCGTTTGCAAATGATCCGAGCCAGTCAATGCGGTTGACCAATGCTGTGACTTGAGGATACGAACGAACTTCAGTGAGCTTTTCGTAACCACGATGCATGTAACCGCATGATGGGTCAGCCCACAGAACTTGTTCACCATCAAGGCGAGCAATGATGCGCAGAGTTCCGTGTGTTGCAGGATGCTGCGGCCCGATGTTGAGAGTCATGCCCTCAGTTTCAAGTTCTACGTTGACACGTGCGTCAGCAGCTTGCGCTGCGATATATGCAAGTTGTTGACGATCGCCGAGAAGACTCATGATGCGTCACCTTCCTCTTCACTGTCGTCACCAGGAAGTGGCTCGACATCAACAATTCCGGGCCAAGGCTTCACCATGCGTGCAAGCAGTGGGAAATCTTTACGAAGTGGGTGTCCTTCGAAATCTGTCGGCAGGTACATATTGCGCAGATCAGGATGGCCATTAAAACCAATGCCGAACATCTCATGTGTTTCGCGCTCATGCCAGTTAGCACCAGCAAAAACTTGCGTCCATGAATCAACAGCCATTAACGAATCATCAACATCAACTTTGATATTGATACCAAGTGTGGAGAACGGCTGCACAAGACGAGCGATTACTTGAAAACGTGTATCGCCACCTGCGTAGCCCTGTTTGATAACACTGCTGCGCTCAACTGGTGGCGCAGTTGGATCATCTTCACCACGACCGTAGGGCGATGGAAGCCAGTCGATTGCGGAGATAAATCCGAAATATGTGTAACCAAGACTCTTCAAAGTTTCAGCAGTTGAACGCCATGCGTCTGCGGTAACGCGAATCCACATGTCATCATTTGGTTTTACGAGTGAATCAACAACAGAACTTCCGAGCGCTGCACACACGCGCGCAATTTCTGCATCACGCACATCATCGCGTGGAGTTTCAGTTGGGGTATCAGTTGTTGACGACAACGGGGATACCTCCCTTTTCTGCAGATTCTCCATCGACGTACATTGACTTTGTACCTTCACCGCGCCAGCGTGCGCCCATGTCTTCGTGCTTTATGCGTTGTTGCAACAACACGATTCCTTCAAGCAAAGCTTCAGGACGTGGAGGACAACCAGGCACGTACACATCAACAGGAATGATTTGGTCAATTCCCTTTGTTACTGAATAGCTATCCCAATATGGTCCGCCGCAGTTTGCGCACGAACCCATTGAAATGACGTACTTCGGTTCAGGCATTTGTTCATACAAACGCTTGATGGCTGGTGCCATTTTGTCTGTCACAGTTCCGGAGATAACAACAAGGTCTGCTTGACGTGGTGATGCAGGAAGAGGAATAACTCCGAGACGCATGACGTCGTAACGTGGCGAACCAAACGCAGCACCCATCTCGATTGCACAACATGCAAGACCCCATTGGTACACCCACAGGCTGTACGAACGACCGAGGTTAAATAATTGTGTCAGCGGTTTGCCCAACCGACCACGATCTACAAGACCCATAATAAAACCCTTGTTCCTAGACCCAGCGCAGGACGCCTTTGCGCCACGCATAGACAAGACCAAGTAACAAGATGGCGACAAAGACACCCATCTCTACAAGGCCAAAACCTGCGTACCGCTCGAGTTGAGTAGCCCATGGGAAAATAAAGACAGCTTCCACGTCGAAGATGACGAACAACAATGCAAAGACGTAATAACGAATTTGGCTTTGCGACCAACCGTCGCCAACAGGATCAACACCACTTTCGTAGGTCAGCAATTTTTCTGCGTTGGGGTTATTCGGACGAATGAGCGCCGAAATACCTAGCAGCAAGCCGGCAACAAGAAAGGAGGCCAGTCCAAACCACACAACAGTGAGATAGGACCGTAGGAAGGGGGACATCACGACCAAAACTACTACGGGGACTCACTATCGCCCCAACTTCCCACTAGGGCAACGTCCAGTTATGCCATGTGCCTTTGTGCGATATTTTCCAAAAACCATGCGACCAATTCAGCGCACCGCGCCTCTGCTTCGGCGACACGGGAACTGGTTTCTTCGATTAATTCATCGGGGGTCATTCCGATTGCAGCGAGTTCATCGCCGCCCTGGCCACTCATCCACAATCGCACAATCGATTCCGACGCTTCGGGATGAAATTGAAGGCCAAGAGCCCTGCCACAGATCATGGCCTGGGGTCCAGCAGGCGAATCGGCCAGGGTCGTGGCCCCAGCGGGAACGCTGAATTGGTCGTAATGCCACTGCATCCAGTCACCTCGAGTCAGGCAATCAGGGGCAGAAATGGCCGCCTCTGAGACCGGAAACACTTGGTACCAACCGATTTCAGGGGTTTTTGCCGGGGTGACCTCTCCACCCAGGGTGACGGCCAATTGCTGGGCACCAAAGCAAATCCCGAGAATTCCGATGCCCCGAGCCACAGCATCGGCCAGCAAGGTTTGTTCGGCCCGAACGGGTTCGGCCACTTGGTCCCAGTAGGTGCTCCAGTTCGAACCCATTGCCACAACGAGGTCGAAGCCCTCGAGAGAGGGCCAATTCTGGTGGTCTTCTCGAAGAAACTCAGTGAAGGAGTACCCGCGTTGGCGCAAAGCACGTCCAACAAAACCAGGATCAGCATCCTCACTATTAGCGATGAGTACAGCGCGCATGCCCACTACGGTAGGGGCTGATGACTGCTATACCAATTGATTCTGACGTCATCGAAGCGGCCCGGCGTGCCGGAGTAGGCGTTGTCAAGCGCACCCCCATCACCGAGTCAGCCGCATTGTCCGAACGGTACGGCGGAAACGTTGTCTTCAAGGCTGAAAATTTGCAGCGCACGGGCTCTTTCAAAATTCGTGGCGCAATGAGCAAGCTCTCGTCTCTTGGCGATGCAGTGAAGAACGGTGTGGTGGCCGGAAGCGCTGGCAACCATGCACAAGCAATCGCGTTTGCAGCCCGACATCACAATGTTCCGTGTGAGATTTTTGTTCCCGCCGGCGCATCGTTGTCAAAGATGGAAGCGGTGCGATCGTACGGTGCAATTCTTAGTGAAGGTGGAGACACTTTGTCTGACGCAGTTGCCGCAGCGCAACGACATGCAGATGCAACCGGAATGAATTTCTGTCATCCATACGATGACCCCATTGTTGTCGCAGGACAAGCAACTCTTGGTCTTGAATTGCTCGAAGACATATCAGATTTATCGCTTGTCATCATTCCACTTGGTGGAGGCGGGTTAACTGGCGGTGTTGCAATGGCACTGAAAAATTTCAACCCAAAGATTCGAGTCATCGGTGTACAAGTGCGTGCATGTGCGCCATACGCCGGGTCTCCTCCCCCAGACGGGCCTATCGTCACACTTGCAGACGGCATTGCAGTGAAATCACCAGGTGCTTTCACCCGTCCGCTCATCGAACGATATGTCGACGAGATAGTTGTTGTTGAAGAAGATCTCGTTGCCGATGCAATGGTTCTTTTGATGGACCGCGGCAAGTTGTATGTCGAAGGTGGAGGTGCCGTTGGCGTTTCAGCACTGATGAGCGGGCAAGTAAAGCCGGCACACAGCGGCACGACATGTGTTGTTCTTTCCGGCGGCAATGTCGATCTTGGTTTACTGCCTGGGCTCATTCGTCGCAACGAAACAAAGGCCGGTCGCAGACTCATATTGTTCGTTCGTATCTCTGATAGGCCTGGCGGTCTTGCACGATTGCTCACATTGTTTGCTGAGACTGGTGCAAATCTGGTGGAAGTAGAACACGTTCGCGAAGGCGTTAGTTTGCATGTTCGCGAAACAGGCGTTCAAGCCGTTCTCGAAGTTCGTGGCCGTGATCACGCTGATGAAGTGTTAGCTGCAGTACGCAATGCCGGGTACGAGGCCGACGAAGTAGAAGCCGGATGAGCAAACCGCTGATTGCAATTCCCGGTCGATTAAGCCCAGAAGCAACAGGACACCGCACGCCGGTAACAAGTTGTGGACAGAACTACATTGACGCCATCCATCGTGCCGGTGGTCTACCAGTCCTTGTTCCGCCCACAAGTGACATGTCGATTATTACTGAAACCATTGCTCGCTGCGATGGAATGCTCATGATTGGCGGCGGCGATGTCAGCCCATCTAAATACGGCGCCACTGAATGGGCGAGGTTGTTCGGTGTCAATGAACTTGTTGATGACTTTGAGATTGCAGCCCTACACCGAGCTATGGAATGCGACATTCCGGTGTTGGCAGTATGTCGTGGACAACAAGTTCTGAATGTTGCACTTGGCGGCACTCTTGTGCAACATCTGAAGACAACTCCTGACCACCGCGACACAATGCACGGTATTCAAGTTGTCACCGGATCACGCTTGGCGCAAGCAATGGGAACAACTGATCCGCTTATTCATTCACTTCATCATCAAGCCATTGAAAAAGTTGCACCTGGTCTTGTTGTTGTTGGCACTCATCAAGACGGCACTATCGAAGCAGTTGAGCACACGGGCTCAACATGGATTGTGGCAGTGCAATGGCATCCAGAAGACACCGCGCGCGATGATCCGTCACAACAGGGTTTGTTTAATACCCTGATTTCTCAC
>Ga0194060_10003030_pt1 | contig 11915 bp, 7 predicted proteins | sample SepL225m_MetaG_FD_163427 | JGI IMG/M metagenome (GOLD analysis project Ga0194060, IMG submission 163427) | Anoxic zone freshwater microbial communities from boreal shield lake in IISD Experimental Lakes Area, Ontario, Canada - Sep2016-L222-5m | ecosystem: Environmental > Aquatic > Freshwater >... | reverse complement strand
CATATTCACGAATGGATTGGCAATATGGACAGGCACGTCCAGACTTTTTTCGACCAATTTTTCAATACCTGGAATAGAAGCACAACCACCCGCCAAAATAATGCCGTCGATACCTCTATTTGCAGAGGATGCAACAAAAAATTGTAACAAGCGTTGAATTTGTTGCACCATCGCTCGTTTGAATGGATCAAGTACATCAGCATTATAGTTATCAGGTAAACCACCGTGTTTCTTTGCCAAGCCTGCCTCTTCATAGGACAGACCATAACGACGCTGAATTTCTTCAGTTAATTGTTTACCACCAAATACCTGCTCTCTTGCATAAACTGCGCGTCGATCATGCAAAACATTTAATGTTGCCATAGTTGCACCTATATCTGCTATGGCAAAGGTATGTCCATCTACTGAATCAACAAACTGTTCGGATAACAAGGTAAAGGCATTTTCCATTGCAAAAGCTTCAACATCGACAATTCTGGTTTTTAACCCAGCTTTTAATAAAGCCTCAACGCGATCATCGACATTTTCCCTACGCGATGCAGCAAGCAATACATCAACCATTTCTGGATTATTTTCGTTGATACCTTGAACTTCAAAATCAAAGTTAATTTCATCAAGTGGATACGGTACATATTGATCAGCTTCCAGCATAATCTGCTCTTCCATTTCATCATCGGAGAGAGACGCTTCCAGCGTTATAATTTTGGTCATCACCGCAGACCCAGAAACAGCAACTGTTGCTTGTTTTGCTTTTGTACCAGATTGCTTAACAGCTGCTTTTACAGCATCGGCGATGGAATTGACATTTGCAATATTCTTATCAATAACAGCATCTTGAGGCAAAGGCGATACAGCATAACTTTCGACTCGGTAGCGCGTACCTACCCTGCTTAATTCCAGTAACTTTACAGCGGCTGAACTTATATCAATACTAAGAACAGAATCCTGTTTGTTGCTAAACCAGCTCATTACACACCCTTAAAAAGCTTATCGTTAATGTAACCAACATTGCAATGACATTGCTTTTAAAGTCTGTCATTGCAAAATTTGTTACTGTCAGGGAAGAGTATAGTAGTAGTTTTTTTAAATGCTAAAAATTAATCGACTCATTTTCTCGAAAAATATCGAACTACAACCATCATCCAATTAGTAAAACAACTCTTCATTAAAATAAATACAGCAGAAATTGTCATCTTCAATGCCTTGAGTATAGACCATAACAAAGGGCATTAACGCCAGCTGTCAAAAATAAAAATTTGACGTTTTATCGACTCACAATTTAACGGAACTAGAGTCTGCATAACAAATGCGGGGGGATTTTCAGGCAAAAAAAATCAGCTACTTATAGAATAAGTAGCTGATTATTTGGATATTCTGCTGATGATATTCATAGCCAACTGATTACCGAATCAGTTCTTTTTCAGGGCGTGTTTAGACTAAAACTGAAACAAAAACCTGAAAAACTTATTTTCCATATCTCTTACGGAATTTATCAACACGACCTGCGGTATCGACAACACGTTGCTTGCCTGTATAAAAAGGATGACAAGAAGAGCAAACTTCTATCAGCAAATCCTTAGTTAACACAGAGCCAGTTGTAAAGGTATTACCACAACCGCACGTTACAGTAATTTGTTTATAATTAGGATGAATTTCTGGTTTCATATTGCGTTCACATTACCCCAAAGTGGGCTACATACTTGATTAAAGAACCGCGTATAATACGGATTTACTAGCTAATTCGCAACCTAATTCCACTTATGCGCATTATTACCCTCAATGCCAATGGCATACGCTCAGCAGAACGCAAAGGCTTTTTTACTTGGATGCAACAACAAAATGCCGATATTATCTGCATACAAGAAACCAAAGCACAAATACACCAACTCGATGACGATATTTTTTGCCCTAGCAATTATCATTGTTTTTACCATGATGCCGAGAAAAAAGGCTACAGCGGTGTCGCTTTATATTGCAAACAAGCCCCAGATAAAATAATTAACGGTTTAGGGTGGACGGAATTTGATAACGAAGGGCGATTTATTGAAGCCCAATTTGGTCGCTTAAGTGTTATTTCCCTCTATCTACCCTCTGGTTCTTCAGGCGAAGAGCGGCAAGGCTTTAAATTCAGCGTACTGGATCATTTACTACTCTATCTACAGCAACGATTAACTGAAGACAGAGACTTTATTCTATGTGGCGACTGGAATATTGCCCACAAAGCCATCGACTTAAAAAACTGGCGCGGCAATCAAAAAAACTCAGGCTTTTTACCCGAAGAACGCGCTTGGCTGGATAAATTATTCGCTGACGGGCAATGGCTAGACGCATTTAGACAAATCAACCAACAAGCCGAACAATACACATGGTGGTCAAATAGAGGACAAGCGTGGGTAAAAAATGTCGGTTGGCGCATCGATTACCAAATTATCAGCCAATCGCTTAAAGATAAAGTCACAGCAACAGCCATCTACAAAGACCAACGCTTTTCCGATCACGCGCCGCTGTTGATAGATTATGACTATAATTTGTGACACGCAAAATAGGGAGAACCACTAAGCCAAACTCCTCAATGGCTACCCAGTTATCTGCTCCACAGATGACTGGACAAATGCTAATAAAGAATATCACTTGTAGCTTGTGTTTCTTTTGCCTATTGACGCGAGGGTCTTCAATACTTGAAAAGTGTTGGATGTGAGAGCGTTGGTTTTTCTGTCATCGGCTCAAAATGCTATCCTTGCTACCTCAATCAGATTTTATTCTCAAGTGTTTTTAAGCGCGATTGCCCTGCTTACTCCCTAGTTTTTCGTGGACAGTGAGTAACATCAGTTATAATTTCCCTATTATTCCTAAATTTTTAAAAAATACACCATGTCCGAATCGCTTTCAGAACTGCAACGTCGCCGCACTTTCGCCATTATTTCTCATCCAGACGCAGGTAAAACTACCATCACCGAAAAACTATTATTGTTTGGCGGTGCAATTCAATTGGCAGGTTCAGTGAAAGGACGCAAAGCGGCGCGTCATGCGACTTCCGACTGGATGGAAATGGAAAAAGAACGCGGTATTTCGGTGACGACTTCGGTGATGCAGTTTGAGCATAAAGGCTGTGTGCTTAATCTACTTGATACACCTGGTCATGAAGACTTTTCTGAGGATACTTATCGAACTTTAACCGCCGTCGATTCGGCGTTAATGGTGATAGACGTTGCCAAAGGCGTTGAAGAACGTACCATTAATTTAATGGAAGTCTGTCGTTTACGCACCACGCCAATTCTAACCTTCATCAATAAATTAGATCGTGAAGGGCGCGAACCAATTGAACTGATGGACGAAGTTGAAAGCGTGTTGAAGATCAAATGTGCGCCGATGACTTGGCCTATCGGTATGGGAAAACGTTTCAAAGGTGTTTATCATTTATATAAAGATGAAATTCATTTGTTCAGCGCACAACATGGCGGCAAAATTGCCGAAGCTACGGTGATTAAAGGCTTGAACAATCCGCAGTTGGATGAGTTACTAAAATATCAAGCCGAAGAATTACGCGAGGAAATTGATTTAGTGAAAGGTGCGAGTCATGAATTTAATTTGCCTGATTATTTAGCAGGTGAATTAACCCCCGTGTTTTTTGGCTCAGCGATTAACAACTTCGGCATTATTGAATTATTGGATGCTTTTGCCGAATACGCGCCATCCCCTAGACCACGCAAAGCTGAACAACGCGAAGTCTTACCCGAAGAAGATAAATTCACAGGTTTTGTGTTTAAAGTTCAAGCTAATATGGATCCTTCACACCGTGACCGTGTGGCGTTTTTGCGTGTCTGTTCGGGTAAATTTGATAAAGGCATGAAAATGTATCATGCCCGTTTAGGCAAACAAGTCCAAGTGTCTAACGCGATTACTTTTCAAGCAGATAGCCGTAAGGCAGTCGAAGAAGCCTACGCTGGCGATATTATCGGCTTGCATAATCACGGCACGATTCAAGTCGGCGATACCTTTACCCAAGGCGAAACGCTAAAATACGGCGGCATTCCTTATTTTGCCCCCGAATTATTCCGCCGTGTGATTTTAAAAGACCCATTAAGAGCGAAAGCACTGCAAAAAGGCTTGGTGCAGCTTACCGAAGAAGGCGCAACTCAGTTATTCAGACCATTAAAAAATAACGATTTAATTTTAGGCGCGGTCGGTGTGTTGCAGTTTGATGTTACCGCGTTTCGACTCAAAGGTGAATACAACGTCGAGTGTGTTTATGACACTATCGGCATTTCTACCGTGCGTTGGGTGAGTTCCGACAAACCCGCAAAATTAGAAGAATTTAGAAATAGAGCCTTTGATAATCTGGCAGAAGATGGCGGTGGGTATTTGGTTTATTTAGCGACCAGTCGGGTGAATTTGCAACTCACCGAAGAACGCTGGCCCGATATTAAATTTAGCGCGACGCGGGAGTTGTAAACTCACTGACTTGCAGAAGTGGTTGCTGTTATCGCCAGAATTCAAGCAGACATTGCTGAACTGGCGATTGATTAGTTAACCACAATGCAATAACCGTCAAAAATAAGCAATTAACAAGCCGTTAAACCAATATAATGCTTGGAAAAATAAGCATTAATAAGTAACATAGCGGTGGTCGGAAAAGGCTCAAACCAAACTTTAAACGCTCAAAAGAATTTAGTTAGACGATTTTGTAAAAAATCGCTTGAATGTTGACGTTGATGAGTAGCTGTTTATTCGGTGTGTTTTTAATAACCCCCGCTAAACCGACTTAACATAACACCATGAAGCTGCCATACGCACTTCAAACAACAAGAATTTCGGGTTCGTCGTTCGACCCCCTAGACACACAAATAACTCCTGTTTTAAAGCAGAATTTACCAGCAAGACTGGAAAAATATTGACTTAGTATATCTGTCAGTTGTCTTGAGTTGTTTAACACTCAAAGAATCATACAACGCCCAGATAATGGAATAAAACCATAAAAACTCAGCCATAAGTCATTATGAATCAACCCTATCGCTCTGTATGAGTACACTTAACTTAACGATGATAAAAACCAGTCAACTCAGTAAAATCTAAATGTGGAGCAGGACACTACAAGGAACATTGAATGAAAAGAATGCTTATCAACGCTACGCAGGCGGAAGAACTGCGAGTCGCCTTGGTAGACGGTCAAAAGTTATACGACTTTGACATTGAAATCCCATCAAAAGAACAAAAAAAATCCAATATTTACAAAGGCATTATCACCCGTGTAGAACCCAGCTTAGAAGCTGCATTTGTCAATTATGGTTCTGAAAAACAAGGATTTTTACCGTTTAAAGAAATCTCCCCACTGTATCGTCATGCCCAAGAAGGCGCGGAAGAAGGTCGTCGTCCTAATATCAAAGACTTGATTCGTGAAGGTCAAGAAATTGTCGTTCAAATTGAAAAAGAAGAACGCGGTAATAAAGGCGCGGCATTAACGACTTATATCAGTTTGGCAGGTACTTATCTGGTATTAATGCCCAACAATCCCAAAGCAGGCGGTATTTCACGCCGTATTGAAGGCGAAACCCGCAGTGATTTACGCGAAGTTATGGCTTCGTTAGAAATTCCTGAAAATATGGGATTGATTGTCAGAACCGCAGGCTGTGGTAAAAATGCCGAAGAATTGCAATGGGACTTAAATTACCTAATGCAGTTGTGGGAAGCCATAGACCGTACCGCGAAAGAACAATCTGCACCGTTTTTGGTATTTCAAGAAAGCAACGTCATCATTCGCGCCTTACGCGATCATTTACGCGGCAATATCGATGAAATTTTAATCGACAACGAAGATAGTTTTAAACTGGTACAAAAGTTTTTAAAACAAGTCATGCCGCATTTTTTGCCCAAAGCAAAACTGTATCAAGATTCTGTGCCTCTGTTTAACCGCTATCAAATTGAAGCACAAATTGAAATCGCTTATGGGCGCGAAGTATCGCTACCGTCTGGCGGCTCTATTGTCATTGACCACACCGAAGCCTTAACCTCTATCGACATCAACTCCGCCCGCGCTACTAAAGGCAGTGATATTGAAGAAACCGCGTTAAATACCAACGTAGAAGCCGCTGATGAAATCGCTAGACAACTACGTTTACGCGACTTAGGCGGTTTGTTTGTTATCGATTTTATCGATATGTTGTCCAACAAAAACCAGCGCACCGTCGAAAATCATTTGCGTGACGCGCTTAAAATTGACCGTGCGCGAATTCAAACCAGCCGTATCTCACGGTTTGGTTTATTGGAAATGTCACGCCAACGAATGCGTCCTTCGTTAGGTGATGCCTCACAACTGCCTTGTCCTCGCTGTAAAGGTCAAGGCACGATTCGCAATGTTGAATCAGTCGCGCTGTCAGTATTGCGCGTGATTGAAGAAGAAGCGATGAAAAAAGGCACGGAAAAAGTCATTGCCCATTTGCCGATTGAATGCGCGACCTTTCTGCTCAATGAAAAACGCAGTGTCATCGAACAAATTGAAAACCGTCTGAAAGTTGGCATTGTTATTTTGCCTAGCAAACATTTAGAAACTCCAGCTTACGACATCGAGCGCATCAAAGAAAAAGAAACTGGAGACGAAAAACCCAGTTACTTACAAATTAAAGCCGAAGACATCACCATTCCAGAGTTTGCCCAACAAAGCAGACAACCGTTTGAAAAAGCGGCCGTTAAAGAATTCATGCACGATTCACCTGCACCCGCACAAAACAAAAATGAAGCGGCAAGCTTAATCAAACGTTTTTGGAACAAACTGGTCAATTACGTCGAAATCCCAGAGCCAGAAGTCACTGTATCCGCACCAACTGTAGTCGAAAAAGTGCAACCCCCTCAGCCCGAAGCTCAAGCAAACAGAAGTCGTAATAACAATAATCGACGTGGTAACAGTAAAAATAAAAACCCACAAAACCCACCACAAGAACCACAAACAGCGCAAAACCAAGAGCCACGCCCTAATCGCCAACAACGAGGGCCTGGTCGTAATGTCAGAGCTAATCTCGCGCCAGTCCCTGCCGTTGAAACGGATGTAAGCAATGAAGTCGCTACTGTGCCATCGACAGCGGCTATTCCAGAAGTCGATTCTGTTGTTGAACTGGTGTCCAGTCCCGATACTGAGCTAGCGATAGCGACTGATGCACTTAAACCAGAAAGAAAAAATAACACTCGCAGAGGACCTAACCGCAGAAGACCGCGTAATCCTAACTACAAAAAACCTGAGTTAGACGGTGATGCACAACCCTCTAATGGTGATGAAACGCCAAGCACTGAAACGGTTGCAAGTGAACCACGTCCCGCACCTGCTCGTTCATACAACAGTGAGTTTGCTGAACGTATCGAAAAAGTTGAACGTGCTGAACCTGTCAACGAACCAAAACCTGTTGAACAGCCTGCCCCTGTTGTGGAATTTACTCCGCCCGCTGAGACCAATAAACCTGAATCTGGTTCAGAGTCTTAAAACCCATTAGTAGATTTTTGGAGTACAAACCTAGGTTTGTAAGTAAGCATAGTTCCCACGCGCCAGCGTGGGAACTCGTCTGACAACGCTCCAGCGTTGTGTCGTTTGGTAATCTAAGAGGACGCTGGAGCGTCAACTGAGGCATTCCAACGCAGAGCGTTGGAACGATGCAATCCAGATAACCCCCACTAACGCTATTTATTAACACATTCAGGCAGAGGTAAAAATGAGTATCGGAGAAGTATCGTTTTATACAGGGATTTTATTGTTTATCATCGGTATCATCGGCGGTGGCATTGATATAAAAGAAGTGAAGATACCTGAAATTACAGGCGTACCAAGGTATATGTGCTTTATAGGCAGTGTACTGTTCCTTGCGCTGGGGCTGTATTTGAAAAAAGAAATTCCACCCTTTACTGTCCCGACTGTCAATAATCCAACCGTTGCTAATATGCCCACACAGCAAGTCACTAACACACCTGACCTTCCAGCGATCACACCCGTATTACCCGCTCAGCCAGCGCAAGTCGTTACCCAGCCAGTCAAGCCGCCAGAAAATACTGCATCAGAAGATGCCAATAAATCGCTAGTCGCCAAACAACAAGCACTTATTAAACAGGATGAAGCCAACAAACGGATCAATAGCGTTTGGAATGGCACTACGGCAGAAATCAGATACGATTTATTACCTGAACAAAAACAATGGTTAAAGGAACGGGAAAATGATTGTTCACTGCAAGCCGAAAGTGAACAACCTGTTGATACAGTTATGCAAGAGGCGGTTAAATTAACCTGTATGACGGCAATGACCGATCCTAGAATCGAGGTGTTAAAACAAGAAATTGCCCAATCTGCTAGTCCAGAGATTCCTGAAACGGTAGAGTCTACGCCCCCTGAAACCGATACTGCTATAGACATATCCACTGACAAGCCAGTAGATGCTACTCCAGAAAATGCAGAACAACACATTCAACAAATGTTAAAAGGCGCAATAAATAATGATGAAACCAACCCGTAAGATGGGCAAGTGTAACGCGATAAGGTTCGCTAATCATAACCCGTAAGATGGGCAAGTGTAACGCGATAAGGTTCGCTAATCATAGGATGTGCTGAGGAACGAAGCGCATCATTCGAGTTGACGCGAATGATGCGCCTCCTATCGTCGGCACATCCTATATACACTGCGGCAATCATTCCTACCCACTCTAAATTCCCTTATCTTTATTCGCTTGATAATCGTGGATGGTACAATACTGAGGTGACTTGGGTACTGTGTCAATGTCCAGATAACCCCCACTAACGCTATCTATTAACACATTCAGGCAGAGGTAAAAATGAGTATCGGAGAAGTATCGTTTTATACGGGAATTTTATTGTTTATCATCGGCATTATCGGTGGTGGTATTGATATAAAAGAAGTGAAAATACCTGAAATTACAGGCGTACCAAGGTATATGTGCTTTATAGGCAGTGTACTGTTCCTTGCACTGGGTTTGTATTTGAAAAATGTCATTCCGCCGATTACTATCACCAATGCTGTTGATCCCACCGTGGTTAATACTCCAAGTGCCACGGTTTCCAATACACCAAAACTCCCAGAGCCTGTTGTTACTACACCGCCAACTGACGTTATGCCAACAACACCTCCTGCTTCTCCAGCAATTAGCAACAGCACGGAAACACCTGACAACACTGCACCATCTGCCGAGTTAATAACCGATAAAAAGGCAGCTCAAAGCGAACTTGACGAAGCCAACAAGCGCATTGATGTAGTTTGGAATGCAACCACCAAAGCAATTAGGGATGAGTTATCGCTAGAACAACGCCAATGGATTAAAAAACGTGACAATGATTGCACACTTGAAGCTGCTACCGAAGAACCCAATGTCAATAAGCAAGTAGCTGTTAAATTACGCTGTATGGCAATGATGAGCGATCCTAGAGTTGAAGAGTTAAAACAAAAAATAGCGGCGATGACCGCACCAGTCAGTAACAACATTGAGCAACCGACAGAAGCCCCACGCATAGCCAATAGTATTGATATATCTGTCGATAGCGATGCTGCAATAAATGCCGCTCAAGCCGAACTTGACGAAGCCAATAAACGCATTAATGTGGTTTGGAATGCAACCACGCAAGCAATCAGAGATGAATTATTGCCAGAACAACGGCAATGGCTAAAAAAACGTGAAGATGATTGCAGTCTTGAAGCTGCAAGCAAAGAACCGAATGCCAAGCTGCTGGAAGTTATTAAACTGCATTGCATGGCAGCGATGACTGATCCAAGAACCCAAGAGTTAGCACAAGAAATAGCGGATATGACTCAATAACACACTCTATCTGGAGTCCAAAAGCGATTTTGGACTCCATCTTTCGATGGTTTCACTTATATCTAATCTCTACCTGCGCAAACAACGCTCTTAACTGCGTTAGTAAATCATTAGTTGGACGCACCCGCCACGCTTCACCTAACTGGAGAATAGCGCGGTTGGTTTTTGAACTATATTCAATCATCACCGCACATCGCCCACCTTTAAAAGGCGTAAGCGTGGTTTTCAATTCGGCAATTAAATGGGTCTCTGGCTGTTTTGCTGTCCATAGTAAGCTAATATTTTTTGCATAAACCTCTCTGGCTTGATCCATATTATATAGCTTTTCCATTTTTAACCGAGGAGCGTTCAAATATTCATCAATTGTCAATACACCTTCAGCAATCAGCAACGCATCTTTATGATCGCGGGCAAAAATGCCCTGATAGCTATCGAATGCTTCGGCATAAGCCGATATTTCCAACCGTCCCGTATTATCATCCAATATCGCAGTACCACGACTTTTGCCTTGTTTGTTTTGCCGTATGCCAATATCTATCGCTAACCCTGCCACACGCACCTTCATACTACCACGAGACCGTTCTAACTCCGTCAATAACACCCCGATAGTCTTAATACCTAAATCCTTTAATTCTGGCGCGTAATAATCAATCGGATGCCCAGTCAAATACAAACCCAACACAGTTTTTTCTGCATCCAAACGTTCTTTAGATGACCAAGGAATAACTGCCGTACTATAAGTTTGCGACTCATCAACCGCTGCATCATCACTGACCGCCAAACCAAATAAATCATTTTGACCTGCCGCCGCCATTTTGCCGTGTTGTTCAGCAATTCTCAGTGCAGTGGGCAATTCGGCTAAGTGTGCAGCGCGGTTATCATCAAATTCATCAAACGCCCCCGCACGAATCAACGCCTCCAATACGCGCTTATTAAACTTACGCAAATCCATGCGTTTACATAAATCATAAAGCCCTGAAAACAATCCGTTGTCATCGCGCTCTTTGACCATTTCCTCAATCGCCGCTTCACCCGCACCTTTTAACGCGCCTAAACCATAAACGATTTGTCCTTGTGCATTGACGGTAAATTTATACTTAGAAACATTAATGCTAGGCGGCAGAATTTTCAGCTTCATGTGCTGACATTCTTCAATCAAAATCACTACTTTATCGGTGTTATCCATATCCGCTGATAACACAGCCGCCATAAATTCAGCTTGATAATGGGCTTTAAGCCAAGCGGTTTGATAGGCAACTAGGGCGTAGGCAGCAGAATGGGATTTATTAAAACCATAACCCGCAAATTTTTCCATTAAGTCAAACACATACGTCGAAACTTTCTCATCAACGTTATTTTCGGTCGCACCTTTGGTAAATTTATCGCGCTCTTTTGCCATTTCTTCGGGTTTTTTCTTACCCATTGCACGGCGTAACATATCCGCGCCACCCAAAGTATACAGAGCCATTTCCCGCGCAATTTGCATCACCTGTTCTTGATACAAAATAACCCCGTTGGTGGGTTTTAGTATCGGTTCTAGTAACGGGTGGGCGTATTCGGCTTTTTGGCGTTTATGTTTAACGTTGACATAATCATCGACCATGCCAGATTCCAGAGGGCCTGGCCGAAACAACGCCACCAAGGCGATAATGTCATCAAAACAGTCGGGTCTGAGCTTTTTAATCAGCTCTTTCATACCGCGTGATTCCAACTGGAATACCGCAGTAGTATCGCCATTTTTTAACAGCGAGTAAGACGCAGAATCGTCTCTGGGAATCAGGGTAATATCAACCAGCGGCTTGCCTTGGGCTTGCAGTTTGGCGTTAATATCTTGCAATGCCCAATCGATAATGGTCAGCGTGCGTAAACCTAAGAAGTCAAACTTCACCAAGCCGACCGCTTCGACATCGTCTTTATCAAACTGGGTAACTAAATTATTGCCTTCTTCATCACAATACAACGCAGTGAAATCAGTTAATTTAGTCGGTGAAATCACCACGCCACCCGCGTGTTTACCTGCGTTTCTTACCGTGCCTTCCAGCGACAACGCCATATCAATCAGCGTTTTAACATCTTCTTCATTGTCATAACGCTGTTTAAGATCGGGGCTAGCTTTT
>Ga0194060_10003028_pt1 | contig 11919 bp, 13 predicted proteins | sample SepL225m_MetaG_FD_163427 | JGI IMG/M metagenome (GOLD analysis project Ga0194060, IMG submission 163427) | Anoxic zone freshwater microbial communities from boreal shield lake in IISD Experimental Lakes Area, Ontario, Canada - Sep2016-L222-5m | ecosystem: Environmental > Aquatic > Freshwater >... | reverse complement strand
GTATGGCAACGACCCCGATCCGCGTCCCGACATCTACGGCAAGATCGGCAACAGCGGCGTCAGCATCGCCACCATCGATGACCTGAAGGTGTTGTACGGCGGTTTCGACCTGTGCAGCCCGAGCACCTCGGTCTCCATGACCATCAACGGTCCGGCACCGAGCATCCTGGCCATGTTCATGAACACGGCGATCGACCAGAACATCGACAAGTTCAAGGCTGACAACGGCCGTGAGCCAACCGACACCGAGCTCGAAAAAATCCGCGAATGGGTGCAGGAGAACGTGCGCGGCACGGTGCAGGCCGACATCCTGAAGGAAGACCAGGGCCAGAACACCTGTTTGTTCTCGACCGAGTTCAGCCTCAAGGTGATGGGCGACATCGCCGAGTACTTCGTGCACAACCGCGTGCGCAATTTCTACTCGGTCTCGATCAGCGGCTACCACATCGCCGAAGCCGGCGCCAACCCGATCAGCCAACTGGCCTTCACGCTCTCGAACGGCTTCACCTTTGTCGAAGCCTATCTGGCGCGCGGCATGCACATCGACGACTTTGCGCCGAACCTGAGCTTCTTCTTCTCCAACGGCATGGACCCTGAGTACACCGTGATGGGCCGCGTTGCGCGGCGCATCTGGGCCGTGGCGATGAAAGAGAAATACGGCGCCAACGAACGCAGCCAGAAACTCAAATACCACATCCAGACCAGCGGGCGCAGCCTGCACGCGCAGGAGATCCAGTTCAACGACATCCGTACCACGCTGCAGGCGCTGATCGCGATCTACGACAACTGCAATAGCCTGCACACCAACGCGTTTGACGAGGCCATCACGACGCCGACCGAAGACTCGGTGCGCCGCGCGATGGCGATCCAGCTCATCATCAACCGCGAGTGGGGCCTGGCCAAAAACGAGAACCCGTCACAGGGCGCCTTCATCATCGAGGAACTCACTGAGTTGCTCGAAGAAGCGGTGCTGACCGAGTTCGAGCGCATCGCCGAGCGCGGCGGCGTGCTCGGCGCCATGGAGACCGGCTACCAGCGCGGGCGTATCCAGGACGAATCGATGAACTACGAGATGCTCAAGCACACCGGTGAGTTGCCCATCATTGGCGTCAACACCTTCCGCAACCCGCATGGTGACGCGGTGCTCGACAAGCTCGAACTGGCACGCTCCACCGACGAGGAAAAGCAGAGCCAGCTCAAGCGCCTGGCCGACTTCCATGCCCTGCACGCGAACGAATCACCGGCTCAGCTCAAACGTCTGCAACAGGCCGTGATCGAGAACAAGAACGTGTTTGAAGTGCTGATGGACGCCGTGCGCGTCTGCTCGCTGGGTCAGATTACCAACGCCTTGTTTGAGGTGGGTGGGCAGTACCGCAGGAATATGTAAGAGCAGTCCGATGGCGCTCGACCTATCAAGCCTTTGGGACTACGGCAATCCCGCGCTCAGTGAACAGCGATTTCGTGATGCCGTGAAGACGGCGTCAACCGACGACGCGCTGATTTTCCAGACCCAAATTGCCCGAACGTATGGAATACGAAAAGACTTTGAGCGGGCTCGGGACGTTCTGGCTTCTATCAAAGATGAAGTGAAGAACGGGTCCGCACAGGCGCAGGTGCGCTACCTTCTTGAGCTCGGTCGAACCTACGCATCAACAACCCATCCCCCCGAAGCGCAAACGCCTGAGAACAAGAAGATGGCGCGCTCACTTTTTATGCGGGCGTTTGATGCTGCAGAGAATGCTCGCCTTGACGACCTCGCCATTGACGCCTTGCACATGATGGTAACGGTTGATACCGAACCGGTCGATCAGCTTGCTTGGAATCTCAAGGCCCTGGCCTACATGGAGGCATCATCTCAGCCCCTGGCCAAGAAGTGGGAGGCATCCCTTCGCAACAACGTCGGCTACGCGCAGCACTTGCTCGGGCAATACGATGAGGCGCTTGTTAACTTCAAGCTCTCCCTGGCGGCACACGAGCGCTTGGGAAGTGTGCGAAGCGTACGGATTGCCCACTGGATGATTGCCTGGACGCTTCGAGCGCAAGGGAAATTTCAGGAAGCCATCGATATTCAGTTGCGCCTCGAACGCGAGTGGGGGCAAGCCGGTGATCCAGACCCGTACGTATTCGACGAACTCGAACACCTTTACCGTGCGACCAATGACACCGTCCAGGCTGACCTGTACGCGATGAAGTTGCGCATCTCAAAACTGCAACAATGACACTAACCATTCATTTTTGGACTGCCTTTGGCAATTTCCGAACCTGAACGGTAGGCCTCATTCGGCGTCAGACATCATTCGACCAGAGAATTTATCCTTGCATTTTCAACATGTCGTATTTAAAATGCAAGGATGTTTAAGCGGATTTGTGAAGACAAATTGAGACAAGCACTGGGCTGGAGCCCAGCGGTTGCCATACTCGGCGCCCGCCAAGTTGGAAAGACCACCCTGGCGCAGCAAATTGCCGCATTGCAGCCAGATGCCTTGTATCTGGACCTGGAGCAGCCGCAGGCGCGGGCACGGATTGAAGAGCCCGGGATGTTCTTTGCGGCGAATCGGAACCGATTGGTTGTGCTCGATGAAATTCAGAACGCGCCGGAACTATTTTCTGTCCTGCGTGGTGAAATTGATGCTGACCGTCGGCCTGGCCGCTTCCTGATCCTTGGCTCTGCGTCATTCAAGTTGTTGCAGCAGTCGCAGTCTCTGGCGGGCAGGTTGGTACTGATTGACATGGCGCCCTTGATATTGCCCGAAGTGATGGCCGGGTTTGCCGGCATTCCGACCCTCTGGCTGCGTGGCGGATTCCCCGGCAGTTACATGGCGCTCAGTGATGGTGATTCGTGGCAGTGGCGTGATGCCTTTGTTCGCCACTTTCTGAACACCGATCTGCCGGCCGCACTGGGGGTGGCGCTGGACCCTGAGCAGATGCGCAGGTTTTGGCGTATGACCGCGCACCTTCATGGTCAATTGTTCAACGCATCAGCCTTCGCAGCATCGCTCGGGGTTTCGCAACCCACAGCAGCGCGTTACCTGGATCACTTGGTTCAAACTTTGATGCTGCGTCGCCTGGAGCCGTACCACGCCAATCTGGGTAAGCGCCTGGTCAAGTCACCCAAGGTTTACGTACGCGACTCCGGACTGTTGCACTACCTGCTCAATATTCGGGTTCAGGATGACCTGCTTGGGCACCCGTCAACCGGGGCTTCTTGGGAGGGTTTCGCGGTGGAGCAGATCTGCAACCAGTTGCCCGACGGCGCCATAGCCAGCTTTTATCGAACTGCGGCTGGCGCTGAACTCGATCTTCTGGTGGAAATTGGATCCCGAAAAATCGCCTTTGAGGTGAAATTTTCAAGCGCCCCTAAAGTCACCAGAGGTTTCTGGCAAGCCTGTGACGACGTCGGGGTTGATGCTGCCTACGTGGTAGCGCCGGTTCAAACCGGTTGGCCCATGAAAAGTAGGGGCGCTTATTCGGTTCAGGTCATTGGACCCGACCAATTGCCCTGGTAAGGCCGTTCTCAACCGCCCTTTTTGCAGCGCTTGCCCGGGTTCTTCTTGTTGTTGGTCGCGGTGCCGCGTTCCAGACTGCGCAACTGGCCCTTGCCAGCGGTAAAGCACACGCCTTTTGGCGGCACGGGACGGGGGCTTGCTTTGCGCTCGGCTTCGGTACGGAACTCTTTGGCCATGAGAAATAACTCCATTAGATAATTAAAACGAACCCGGCGATTATCCCCGAGCCACGCGGTGCCCGGCTTTGACCAGCAGTTCCAGGTAGAAGGCGGTGCCACCTTCCTTCGCAACGGCGTCGATCAGGGCGGTGAGCGTTGCAATATGAACGTCGGTCGCATTCTCTGCGCAGGTGCCGAATTTGCAGTCGAAATCCCAGTAGTCCACGCCTTCGGACAGGGGTTTTCGCTGCTCGCGCTTGATGTATTTGCGGATTTCGTACTTGGTGGCTTCGATCACGCGGTCACGGTTCTTGCCTTCGATGTCTAATAGGAACAGTTTTTTCATTGCTGCAATTATGCGTCGCTCGCTCGGTGGCCCCGATTTTCTTTCTTAATAAGCGTTCATCCATGCCATTTTCTTCCTTCGGTTTGTCGCCGGCCCTGCTGCTTGCTGTGGCCGACAAAGCCTATTCAAGGCCAACGCCGGTTCAGCTGGCTGCGCTGCCGGCCGCCCTGCAGGGCCGCGACGTGTTGGCCAGTGCGCAAACCGGTTCCGGCAAGACAGTTGCCTTTGCCTTGCCCTTGCTGCAGCGTCTGGAACAACTCGCGCCGAGTACGCCCCGCGTGTTGCGCGCCCTGATTCTGGTGCCCACGCGCGAACTCGCCGCCCAGGTCGGTGAGGAAATCCGCAGTCTGGGTGCACATTTGTCGCCACCCCTGAAAGTCTCGATCGTGTTCGGTGGCGTGTCGATCAATCCGCAGATGTTGCGTTTGCGCGGCGGCACTGACATCATGGTGGCGACGCCGGGGCGATTGATCGATCTGCTCGAACACAACGCGCTCACGCTCGCGAATGTTGCGATGTTGGTGCTCGATGAAGCCGATCGATTGTTTGACCTGGGCTTTGCCGAAGAACTCTCGCGCATCCTGGCCTTGTTGCCGGCGCAGCGGCAGAACCTGTTCTTTTCGGCCACGTTCCCGCCTGCGGTGCAGACCTTGGCGCAAACGCTGTTGCGCGACCCGGTGCGCGTCACGGTGGTGCCCGAGCCCGAGACTGCACCCGACATCGTGCAGCGTGCCATCGAGGTGGACGTGGGGCGACGCACCCAGTTGCTGCTGCACCTGATCAAGCAAAACCACTGGAGCCGGGTGCTGGTATTTGTTGCCACCAAGCATGCAGCCGAAATGGTGGCCGACAAACTGCGCAAGGGGCGCATCAACGCCGAGCCTTTTCATGGCAACCTGAGTCAGGGCAAGCGCACCCAGGTGCTGGCCGACTTCAAGGCATCGCGCCTCAAGGTGGTGATTGCGACTGATGTGGCGGCACGCGGCCTGGACATCGCGCAGTTGCCGGTGGTGGTGAACTACGATCTGCCGCGCTCGGCGCTTGACTACACGCACCGTATCGGCCGCACCGGCCGCGCCGGTGAGCGTGGCATTGCCGTCAGCTTTGTCAGCGCCGAGAGCGCAGCGCATTTGCGCCTGATCGAGAAAAGCCACGGCCTGAGTTTGCTGCGGGAACAGGTCGCGGGTTTTGAGCCGACGCCAAGCGACCCAGCGACCGAACTTGGCGTTGACACCAGCGGCAATGGCGGCATCAAGGGCCGGCGTCCGAGCAAGAAAGACAAACTGCGCGCTGCCGCTGTGGCAATCCAGACACGCAGGTGACGCGGTTTTTCCTGCAGCCCGGCTATGCTGCGTCGGATTCAATTCCACGCAAGGGGCAAGTCCATGAAGCATCTTTTTTCTCTTGAAGGCCGCAGCGCACTGATCACCGGTGGTTCGCGCGGCATAGGCCGCATGATTGCCGAGGGCTTTCTGACGCAGGGCGCGCGCGTCTACATTTCGGCGCGCAAGGCAGCAGCCTGCGACCAGACGGCGCGCGAGTTGAGCGCGCTGGGCCCTTGCGTCTCACTGCCGGGTGACGTGTCCACTGTGGAAGGCGCACGGGCCTTGGCGGCAGCCTACAGCGCGCTGGAGCCGCAGCTTGACATCCTGGTCAACAACGCTGGCGCGGCCTGGGGCGCGCCCTTCGACGAATTTCCGGAAAGCGGCTGGGACAAGGTCGTTGACCTGAATCTGAAGGGACCCTTTTTCCTGACTCAGGCGCTGGCACCCCAGTTGCGCGCGGGGGCGAAGGTGCGCGCAGCCAAAGTGATCAACATTGCCTCGATCGACGGCGTCTCCGTCAATCCGCAGGAAACCTATTCCTATGCCGCGAGCAAGGCCGGGTTGGTTCATTTGACGCGCCGCATGGCGCTGCGCCTGATTCAGGACAACATCGTGGTATCTGCCATCGCGCCGGGCGCGTTTGCCTCTGACATGAACCGCGACGCGCGCGACCATGCGCAGGAAGTGTCGGCGCGGGTTCCGGCCGGGCGCATCGGGGTTGCTGAAGACATGGCCGGCGCGGCCATCTACCTGGCATCGCGTGCCGGTGACTACGTAGTAGGCGAGACATTGGTGGTGGATGGCGGTGTGACGCTGACCCGATAACAGCCGCGTGGCGCGCTAACCCTGTTTACGAAGCGGAAACAGGCTGCCGATATACTTGCGCCCACTACTTACAGGAGTTTTCATGAGGTTTTTATCCATCGCACTGGCCGCAGTCATCGCCACTTTTGGTCTGGTCTCTTTCAATGCCACGGCGGCTGATGCTGCTGTCAAGACTGTCGCTGCGCTGTACAAGGAAAAGGTTGCGCTCACTGGCAAGACCGTCAGCGCCACCGGCAAGGTGGTCAAGGTCAACAATGGCATCATGGGTCGCAACTTCGTGCACGTGCAGGACGGTACAGGCGATGCGAAAGACGGCAGCAACAATCTGGTTGTGACCAGCAAGCAAACCGCAGCCGTCGGCGACAAGGTCACGATCTCCGGCGTCGTGGTGGTCAACCGCGATTTCGGCAGCGGTTATTCCTATCCTCTGCTGATCGAAGAAGCGACCGTCACCGTCAAGAAGTAAGTCTGGCGGCTACAGCAGCCGCACCTTGACGCTCTTGCCTTTGACGCTTCCGGCGTTGAGCTTTTGCATGGCCTGCAGTGCAATATCGCGCTGCACGGCCACGAAGGTGGTGAATTCAGTCACCACAATTTTTCCGATCTGTTCGCGACTGTAGCCAGCGTCGGCCGTCAGCGCGCCCAGCACGTCGCCGGGGCGGATCTTCTCCTTGCGGCCACCCAGAATCTGCAGCGTCACCATCGGTGGCAGCAGTGGCCCCACACCCTTCGGCGTGAGTTCGCTCAAGGGGTGCCAGACCGATTCGTGGCTCTGGTAGAGCTCGATTTTTCCGACCGATCCCATCTCGCTCATGCTGGCCAGACTCAGTGCCAGGCCAGATTCGCCAGCACGTCCGGTGCGCCCGATGCGGTGGATGTGAACCTCGGGGTCGGGCGTGATGTCAACGTTGATCACCGCCTCCAACTGCGTGATGTCCAGACCGCGTGACGCCACATCGGTGGCCACCAGTACCGAGCAACTGCGGTTCGAGAAACGCGCCAGCACCTGATCGCGTTCGCGTTGTTCCAGTTCGCCATAGAGGGCCAGCGCGCTAAAGCCCTGCGCTTGCAGGTAGGACGTCAGTTCCTTGCAGCGCAACTTGGTGTTGCAGAACGCCAAAGTACTTGCCGGGCGGAAGTGGTTGAGCAACAGGGCTACCGCTTCGAGCCGGTTGGCGCGCGTCACTTCGTAAAAGCGTTGTTCGATCAGATTGCTGGCGTGTTGCGCCTCGACCTTGATTTGCTGCGGCTCGCGCATGAACTGGCGCGCCAGTTTCTCGATGCCTTCCGGGTAGGTGGCAGAAAACAGCAGGGTTTGCCGTGCCGGCGGGCACTGTTTGACAACGGTGGCAATGTCATCGAAGAAACCCATGTCGAGCATGCGGTCGGCCTCGTCCAGCACCAGGGTGTTGAGCGCTTCCAGATTCAGATAACCTCGTTCCAGATGGTCCATTACGCGACCCGGCGTGCCGACCACGATATGCGCGCCGTGTTCCAGCGAGGCGCGTTGCCCGCGCAGCGCGACACCGCCGCAGAGTGTCACGACCTTGATGTTTTCCTCGGCACGTGCCAGGCGCCGAATCTCGATCGTCACCTGATCGGCCAGTTCGCGCGTCGGGCACAGCACCAGTGATTGCACGGCAAAGCGGCGCGGGTTCAGATTGGTCAGCAGGGCCAGTGCGAAGGCGGCAGTCTTGCCGCTGCCGGTCTTGGCCTGCGCGATCAGGTCTTTGCCGGCCAGGGCCAGCGGCAGGCTGGCGGCCTGGATCGGCGTCATCTCCAGGTAGCCCAACTGAACCAGATTGGCCAGGGTGTCGGGGTTCAGTGGCAGGTTGGCAAAGCTGCTGGCGGGAGCGGGTGGGGTGGCGCTGGTGGCCTGGGGTTCGGTGCGGTGCATGGGTCGATTATCGGGACAACAGGCAAAATAGGGCATGGACCCGACAAAACAAACCGAGCAGCGCCTGACGGAGCTTGAGATCAAGGCCGCCTTCACGGAAGACCTGCTCGATCAACTCAATGAGATCATCGTGCGCCAGCAACAGCAGATTGACCAACTGATCCGTGAAGTCGCGCACCTGCGCCAGTCCAGTACCGACGGCGGCTTGGGTGTGCCGCGCAACCTGCGCGACGACCTGCCGCCGCATTACTGAGTGCCGCCGCCCTGAATAAGGACAATAGCCGCCATGACCCAAACCATTGAACTGACCCGCCCCGACGACTGGCACTTGCACGTGCGCGACGGCGACGCTTTGAACACCGTGGTGCCGCACACGGCAGCCCAGTTTGGCCGTGCCATCATCATGCCCAATTTGCGTCCGCCGGTGACCACAACTGCCGCCGCGCTGGCCTACAAGGCGCGCATTAAGGCGGCCGTGCCAGCGGGTCTGCGCTTTGAGCCGTTGATGACGCTGTACCTGACCGACAGCCTGCCGAGCGATGAAATCAAGCGTGCGCAGGATGCTGGCGTGGTGGCGGTCAAGCTCTATCCAGCGGGTGCCACTACGCACAGCGACGCCGGCGTTACCGACTTGCGCAAGACCTATGCGACGCTGGAAGCGATGCAGCGTGCGGGCATGCCCTTGTTGGTGCACGGCGAAGTTACATCGCCCGAGGTCGATCTGTTCGACCGCGAGGCTGTTTTCATCGATACCCAGTTGATTCCGCTGCGCCGTGACTTTCCGGAACTGAAAATTGTGTTTGAGCACATCACGACGCGTGACGCCGCGCAGTACGTGCTGGAGGCGGACCGCTTTACCGCGGCCACGCTGACGGCGCACCACCTGCTCTACAACCGCAACGCGCTCTTTATCGGTGGCATCCGGCCGCATTACTACTGCCTGCCGGTTCTGAAGCGCGAGACACATCGCCTGGCCTTGGTACAGGCTGCTACCAGCGGCTCAAATAAATTCTTCCTTGGCACCGATAGCGCGCCACATGCCGCGCACCTGAAAGAACATGCATCGGGTTGTGCCGGCTGCTACACCGCCCACGCCGCGATCGAGATGTACGCGCAGGCCTTCGATGCAGCCGGTGCGCTCGACAAACTCGAAGCCTTTGCCAGCTTCAACGGCGCCGATTTCTACGGCCTGCCGCGCAACACGGATCGCATCATACTCAAGCGCGAAGCCTGGACCGCACCCGAGAGTTTCGCTTTTGGCAATGCCAGCTTGAAGCCGCTGGCTGCCGGGGAAACCCTGGCGTGGAAGTTGAGCTGATTGACTGGGCCGCGCCCTGGCTCGCACCCTGGCGCGCCGTTGGCGAGGCTATGGCGCAGCGCCTCGTGGCCGGCCAGGCGCAGCCGCAGGCTTTGAACCAGGCGCTGCGCGAACAGCCGGGATGCCCGGTGCGCTTTGTTCCGCAGAGCGAACTCCCGCTGGGCCTCGCCTACGAGCAGCATATTTTTGACAGCGGCTGTGTGCCCACGCGCGAAGGCTTGCACGACTTTTTCAACGGCTTGGCCTGGCTGCAGTTTCCTTTGACCAAGCAGCGGCTCAATCATTTGCATGTGGCGCAGATTGCCCGCACGGGCATCCAGCCGGTGCGCGGTCCGGCGCGCGACGCCTTGACGCTGTTTGACGAGAATGCGGCCTTCCTGCAGGCGAGCGATGCGCTGTGGGAAGCGCTGGCAGCCAAGGATTGGCAGGCTGTGTTTGTCGATCAGCGTGCCCTCTGGCGCGAAGCCTCTTTGCTGTTGTTTGGCCACGCCCTGCTGGAAAAACTGGTGACCCCGCGCAAGAACATCACGGCCCACGTCTACCGGGTTCAGCCAGAAGGTTCTGCACTGGCCGACCTCGACGCCTGGGTGGCCGGCGACCTGCAGGCCGAAAAACTGGCAACCAAACCCTTCGCACACCTGCCGGTGTTGGGTGTTCCTGGTTGGTGGGTGGCCAATGAAGCGCCGGACTTTTACGCCGATGCCAGCGTGTTTCGTCCGCCGTGATCTTGAAAACGGGCGCCCAAGCCCTACCATTGGGGTCTGGACTCATTGAGTCAATCTGACTTTGAAGGAAGCCATGAAACGTATTCTTTTGTTCGTTCTGACCAATGTGTTGGTGGTGACGGTGCTCGGCGTTGTGGCCAGCTTGCTGGGCGTCAACCGCTACCTGAGTGGCAGCGGCCTGAATCTGGGCGCACTGCTTGGTTTTGCCCTGGTCATGGGCTTTGGCGGCGCCATCATTTCGCTGCTGATCAGCAAGCCCATGGCCAAATGGTCGGCCGGCGTTCGCATCATTGAGCAGCCGCAAAATGCCGACGAAGCCTGGATCGTCAACACGGTGAAAAAACTGGCCGACAAGGCCGGTATCGGCATGCCCGAAGTGGGTATCTTTGAAGGCGAGGCCAACGCCTTTGCCACCGGTGCTTTCAAGAATTCGGCGCTGGTGGCGGTCAGCACCGGCTTGCTGGTCGGCATGACACACGACGAGATCGAAGCCGTCATTGGCCATGAAATCGCCCACGTTGCCAACGGCGATATGGTCACCATGACCCTGATTCAGGGCGTGATGAACACCTTTGTCGTTTTCCTGAGTCGTGTCATTGGCTTCGCGGTGGACAGCTTTTTGCGCAAGGGCGACGCGCGCAGTTCCGGCCCCGGTATGGGCTACATGATCAGCACCTTTGTGCTCGACATCGTGCTCGGCTTTGCCGCTGCCATGGTGGTGGCGTGGTTCTCACGGCACCGCGAGTTTCGTGCCGATGCCGGTTCGGCCCAGTTGCTGGGCCGCAAGCAGCCCATGATCAACGCGCTGGCACGGCTCGGTGGCATGCAGCCGGGCGAGTTGCCCAAGAGCGTGGCAGCGTTTGGTATCAGCGGCGGCATCGGCCAGTTGTTCTCGACGCATCCGCCGCTGGAAGAGCGCATTGCCGCGCTGCAAAACAGTCAAGCTTGATCCCCTGCCGTTTACTGGACCTTCGCTTTGGAACTTTCCATCTGGCTCGCCTTTTTCGCTGCATCCTGGGCCATCAGCATTTCTCCCGGCGCTGGCGCCGTGGCGGCCATGAGCGCCGGCCTGAACCACGGTTTTCGGCGCGGCTACTTCACCACCTTTGGCCTGATCCTGGGTATCTGGACCCAGGTGCTGGTGGTGGGCGCCGGCCTCGGCGCGCTGGTGGCCGCATCAAGTACCGCATTTGGTGTGGTCAAGTGGCTGGGCGTGGCCTATCTGGTGTGGCTGGGCATCTCACAATGGCGTGCACCGGCAACGCCGATGGCGGCCAGGTCTGACGCTGGCGCAGTGGTCACGCGGCGCTCCATGGTGGCGCGGGCCTGGATGATCAACGCCATCAATCCCAAGGGCACGGTGTTTCTGCTGGCGGTGGTGCCGCAGTTTATGAACCTGGCGCAACCGCTGCTGCCGCAGTACCTGATCATCGCCGCCACACTGGCCTTTACTGACCTGATCGTGATGGCCGGCTACACCGTGCTGGCGGCACGGCTGCTCGGTGCGCTCAAATCACCAGCGCACATCCGAGCCCTGAACCGCACCTTCGGCAGTTTGTTCGTGCTCGCCGGGACGCTGCTTGCGCTGTTCAAGCGCGCGGAGTGAGCAACTCCATCATTTCTTTGCGCTGCTTCATTGTTGCGTACAGTCCGGCCACCTTCAGGGACTTGCTGTAGCTGGCTGGGTCACTGGCTCCAAAAGACACATTGCGGTCTTTCCAAATGGATTTCAGACGTCGGGACCAGGCACGTCAGGACTCCGGACGACATGGCACTCAACTCCGTTCGTGTCCCCCGGCCTTCGGCCTCCTCCTTGACC
>Ga0194060_10003027_pt1 | contig 11922 bp, 13 predicted proteins | sample SepL225m_MetaG_FD_163427 | JGI IMG/M metagenome (GOLD analysis project Ga0194060, IMG submission 163427) | Anoxic zone freshwater microbial communities from boreal shield lake in IISD Experimental Lakes Area, Ontario, Canada - Sep2016-L222-5m | ecosystem: Environmental > Aquatic > Freshwater >... | reverse complement strand
CACCTGGTCGGCGTGCTCGGCCGGCGTAAGTGGCACGCCGACCAGGTGACCGTAGCAGCCCGGCCAGTCAGGGCATCCGAGCCCTGCGTCGGAAAGGCGGACAAATGCGCCGAGGCCGACGACGCCGAAAGCCAGCAGCGTCGCCAGAACCAGCAGGCGCCGATAGAGCTTCATCAGAATAGTCGGTCGAGGAACAGCGCGGCGAAAAGCAGCGTCAGATAGAGGATGGAATAGCGGAAGGTCAGACGCGCCAGGACATCGCTGTAATGGCGAACAAGGGCAGCTGCCAGCAACAGGAAACCGAGGTCGAGCACCACGACCAGCGCGAGGTAGACGCCACCGCTCATGCCCAGTGAAACGGGGATCAGGCTGGCAGCGGCCATCATCACCGTATAGAGCAGGATGTGCTGACAGGTGAATCCGACACCGTGGGTCACCGGCAGCATGGGCAGTCCGGCGCGGGCGTATTCCTCGCGCCGGTAACAAGCCAGCGCCCAGAAGTGCGGCGGTGTCCAGAGGAAGATGATGAGGAACAGGGCTAGCGGCTCGACACCGATGCTGCCGGTCATCGCCGTCCAGCCGAGCACGGGCGGCATGGCGCCGGAAGCGCCGCCGATGACGATATTCATCGGCGTCGCCGGTTTCAGGATCACCGTGTAGATCACCGCGTAGCCGAGAAAGGTGGCCAGCGTCAGCCACAGCGTCAGGTCGTTGATGAAGACGTGGAGCAGCCACAGACCGGCGCCACCCATCAGCATCGACAGGGTCAGGGTTTCGGCTGCCGAGGCCGTGCCGCGTGCGGTAGCGCGCCCCCGTGTGCGCGCCATGTGCGCGTCGACGGTGCGCTCTACCAGGCAGTTGATGGCCGCGGCCGCGCCGGCCACCAGCGCAATGCCGAGTGAGGCGACGATGAAGCGTGCCATTGGCGGGAAGCCCGGCGTGGCGAGGAACATGCCGATCATCGCGGTAAATACGATCAGCGTATTCACACGTGGCTTGCATAGTTCGAAGAAGTCGGCGAGCCGGCGGGCAAGTGGCTGCGTGCGGAGGGTGGCGGTGTTCATGGTGTCGTCTCTTTTTTCATCGTGCTCATTCGATCCAGGAAAGCTTGAGCAGCCGTTCCAGGTCGCTGCGCAGGCCATTGATCGGGGCATCCGGCACATAGGTCATCATCGCCATGCCTTGTGGATCGACGATGGCGATGCTGCCGGACGGCAATTGCGCAAGCGCCGGAGGTCGACCGGAAACAGTGCGCAAGTCGGGTGACGCCGCCGCCAGTTGGCGCGCTTCGGCCTCGATGCCGGCGCCAGCCCATACGTGGCGGGTACGGCCCATGTCCTTGGCCAGCGCCACGCGCACGCGGCGCAGGGCGTCGAGACGTTCGGCGCAGGCCTTGCCGCAGGGAGCGTCGCTGACGAGGACGAGCGACCATTTTCCAAGCCACGCCGCATCACCGGCCACCAACTGCGGCGGCACGATCAGCACGCCATGGTTGGCAGTGCGCGCCGGCCGCCAGCCGAACAGGAACATGCCGCTGCCGGTCAGGACGGGAAGCAGCAACGCAGTGCAGATCACTATCAGCACGAGTCGCGGCATCGGTTGCGTCAGACTGGAAGATGGGGCAGGCGCGTTCATCGCCGACGCACTAGGAAGTACAGCCAGATGCCGATGCTGGCGATAGCGAAGCCGAACCACTGCAGCGCGTAGCTCAGGTGCATGTCGGCACGTTCGTCGGGCCGCGGCCATTCGCGGACATAGCCACCGGGAACCTCAGGATCGAGCTGCACCAGCACCGGCTGCATCGGCCAGGGTACAGCGGCCCTCAGGCGCTCGATGTCGGGATTCTGCCAGAGCGTCTGCCAGGTTCCGGTCGGCGCTTCAGCCGGTTTGAGGGTGAAAAATTTCGACGGGGGCACGACGACAATTCCTGTCAGGTCGACGACTCCGGCGGGAGGTTGAACCGCCGGCAACCGGGTGTGATTCGGGCCCGCAGGTACCCAGCCGCGATTGACCCAGACGCGCATTTCCGACCCGTCAAGCCTCAGTGGCGTAAGCACATGGTAGCCGGCCTGCTCGCTGTGAACGCGGTTGTCGAGCAGAATCTGCCGCTCCGGCTCGAACACGCCGTGCAGCAAGACGTGACGGTAGCGCAAGTCAGCGGCGGCCGCCGGCGCCGCCGGCATCGCCACCAGTGCGCCGCGACTGCGGCTGTCAAGTTCCGCCTGCAACTGCAGCTTGACTTCATTCTTGCGCAACTGCCAGAGGCCGAGCGATACAAAAGAAGGAATCAGCACCGCCACCAGCAAGCCACCCCACAGGGCCACAGCACGCCGCGACACCGGGCTTGCCAGGGACGTCGTGACCGGCTCATACTGGCTGCCATGCGCCGTCATCGATCGGCCGTCCGGAGTTCTCGCCATGGTCAAGGTGTTTGTTGTCTTCATGTTGCTGGCAATCGTTGGCAGTCTGTTCTCGGGACTTTTCTTTCTCTACCGCGATCGTGGCGGAGGGACGCGTACGGCAAGGGCGTTGACCGTTCGCATAGGATTGTCGTTGATCCTGTTCATCGCGCTTCTGCTTTCTTACCGGTTCGGCCTGGTTCCAGGCTAAAGCCAATAGACCACCACGAACAGCAGCAGCCAGACGACGTCAACGAAATGCCAGTACCAGGCAACGCCTTCGAAGCCGAAGTGGCGGTCCGCCGTGAAGTGCCCCCGCAGCGTCCGCGTCAGGATTACTGACAGCATGATCGCGCCCAGCGTGACGTGAAAGCCATGAAATCCGGTCAGCATGAAGAATGTCGCGCCATAGGCACCTGCACCCAGCGTCAACCCCATCTCGGTGTAGGCATGGTGATACTCGTAGGCCTGAAGAATGAGGAACACAATGCCTAGCAGGACGGTCGCCGCGAGGCCCAGGCTGAGCTGGCGACGGCGGTTCTGCAGCAGACCCCAATGTGCCCACGTGACGGTCGCACCGGATGACAGCAGCAACGCGGTGTTGATCGCCGGAATGCCCCACGCGGCCATCGGCGTGAACGCCGCACCCTTGGGTCCGGCCGAAGGCCATGTGCCTGCGAAGCCCGGCCACAGGGTTACGCCGTGCGCCAGTTCCATCTGGCCGAGTTCCGGTACCGAGATCACGCGAACATAGAACAGCGCGCCGAAGAAGGCGGCGAAGAACATCACTTCCGAGGCGATGAACCAGACCATGCCATAGCGGAATGACTTGTCCTCCCAGGCACCGTAAGAGCCTCCTTGCGATTCGCCGATCACCCGGCCGAACCAGCCGAACAGGACATAGACGATCACGCCGGCGCCTCCGACCATGACCCATGGGCCGGCGCGAAATTCGTTCATCAGGAGGATCGAGCCGACGGCGAGCAGGAACATTCCCCCGGACAGAATGAAGGGGTAAAGGCTCGGCTGCGGAACATAGTAGGCATGAGCGTGCGGTGCGGCGTTCATCTGACCTCCCGTGATTCAGCCATGGCCAGTGGCGGGGCTTCCAGGCTGTAGAACGAATACGACAGGGTGATATTACGGATATCCCTGTCCATGTCGGGTTTGACAATGAATACCAGCGGCATCTCCCGCGCCTCGCCGGGCGCCAGGGTCTGTTGCTTGAAACAGAAGCAGTCAATCTTCTGGAAGTGCTTCGCCGCCTGTCCGGGAGTTACGCTGGGCACAGCCTGGCCGACAATGGTCCGGTCGGACGTATTGCGCACCAGGAAAAGCACCTGCTGCATCTCTCCCGGATGGGTATCCAGGGTTGGCGTCAGCGGGCGTATGTCCCAGGGCAGTCCGGGCATGACCGTCCCGGTGAATTCCACAGCCACAATGCGGCTGCGATCGATGGACGACGGGGGTGCGCTTGTCGACAGCGCCAGGCCGCCAAGGCCGAAGCCTTCTTTGCCGCCCCCGGTTTTGCCGTTGAAGCCGGTGGCTTCGCACAGCACGTTGTAAAGCGGCACGAGGGCAAAGCCGAACACGGAAGCCGCCGCCACCAGCAAGAGCAGGCGACGGATCAGCGGACCATGGTCGCGGGGCGTGGCGATCGCACTCATCGCTGGATGAACAGACCCGTGATGTAGAGGGCGATGACGAACGCGCCCAGCAGCCAGGCCATGCGATTACTGCGGGCACGCCGCCAGGCAGCGTCAGCGGATGCTGCGGGCGGATTGCTCATTTGAGCTCCGGCTGGATTTCCCAGGAGTGATGGGGCGGTGGCGAAGACAGTTGCCACTCAAGTCCTTCGGAGCCTTCCCAAACCTTGTCGCTGGCCTTCTCCCCGCCGCGCACACAGCACCAGATGTTCCACGCGAACAGCAATTGCGAGAAACCGAGGATGAAGGCGCCAATGGTCGAAATGGCGTTGAACTCGGCGAACTGCAGCGCATAGTCCGGAATGCGGCGCGGCATGCCGGCCAGGCCGAGGAAAAACTGGGGCATGAAGGTGAGGTTGAAGGACACCACGGTCAGCCAGAAATGCCATTTGCCCAGCGTCTCGCTGTACATGTGGCCAGTCCATTTCGGCAGCCAGTAATACACGCCGGTCATCACGCCCATGATGCCGCCGGTGAATAGCGCGTAGTGGAAGTGGGCGACGACGAAATAGCTGTGGTGATATTGCGCGTCGGCCGCCACGTCCGCCAACAGCAGCCCGGTGAGGCCCGCGATGCCGAACAGCACAATGAAGCCGACGGCGAACAGCATCGGCGTCTCGAAGCTCATCGAGCCGCGCCACATGGTGGCGATCCAGCAAAAGAACAATACGGCCAGCGGCAACGAGATCGCCATGGTGCTGAACATGAAGTAGATCAGCGCCGGAACCGGCAGGCCGGCGGTAAAGAAGTGATGCGCCCAAACCACCACCGAAAGCAGGCCAATGGCAATGAACGCATAGACCTGTGCCTTGTAACCATAGACCGGCTTGCGCGAGAAGGTGGACAGGACATGCGGGACCAGTCCCCACACCGGCAGCAGCAGGATGTAGACCTCGGGGTGGCCGAAGAACCAGAACAGGTGCTGAAAGAGAATCGGGTCGCCACCGCCGGCGGCGTTGAAGAAGTGCGTGCCGAAGTGGCGATCGGTGAGCAGCATGGTCACCGCACCCGCCAGCACCGGGATGGTGGCGATCAGCAGGAAGGCCGTGATCAGCCAGGCCCACGCGAACAGCGGCAGCTTCATCATCGACATGCCCGGCGCGCGCATGTTGAAGATGGTGACGATGATGTTGATGGAGCCCATGACCGACGAGACGCCGAACAGGTGTACCGCGAAAATTGCGAAGTCGACACCCAGTCCGCCCTGCACCGAGAGCGGTGCGTAGAAGGTCCAGCCGGTGGCCAGCGCGCCGTCGCCGATGCCGAACAGTGCAAGCACGAAGGGCATCACCAACAGCGTCGCCGCCGGCGGCAATAACCAGAAGCCCCAGTTGTTCAGGCGCGGCAGCGCCATGTCGGGGGCACCGATCATCAGCGGAATCTGCCAGTTGGCGAAGCCGGTGGCGGCCGGCATCAGTGCTGCGAAGATCATCACCAGGGCATGTACGCCGATCAATTGGTTGAAAAACTCCGGCTGCATCAGTTGCAGTCCGGGTTGGAACAGTTCCGCGCGCACGGCGAGGATCATCGCGCCACCAACGAAGAACATGACCAACGAGAAGGTCATGTACATCGTCCCGATGTCCTTGTGGTTGGTCGTGGTAAGCCAGCGCAGCATGCCGCCGGAATAGGGGCCGTCGTGATGAGCGTGCTCGGGGACGGTGGTGGCGATGCTCATGGTCGTTCTCCTAGCGCAGGGCCTTGATTTGTGCGGGCTGGATCATATCGCCGCGCGTGTTGCCGAACGCATTGCGCTCGAAGGTGATCACCGCCGCCAGGTCGACGTCGGACAGGGTGTTCTTGAAAGCCAGCATCGGCGTTCCGGCCTTGCCGTTCATCACGCGGTCGGGATGGCTATCGGGAATGAGCTTGCCCTCGGGCGAGAGCAGCGGCGAGTTGATCACCTTGCTGCCCGCCAGCGCAGGGAAGACCGGCGGCAGCCCCTGGCCTTCAGGCTGGTGACAGGCCACGCACAGCGTTGCATAGACCTCCTTGCCCTTGGCGATCAGCTCGTCCTTGCTCCAGGAGCGACCAGCGCCCGCTGCGGCGCCCGATTGTTTCGCTTTCTGCGCATCGACCCAGGCGAGGTATTCCGGCTCGGGCACAGCTCGCACCACCACCGGCATGAAACCATGGTCCTTGCCGCAGAGTTCAGCGCACTGCCCGCGGTACGTGCCGGGCTGGTCAATGCGCAGCCAGGTTTCGCGCAGGAAGCCCGGGACGGCATCGCGCTTGACTCCGAACTGCGGCACCCACCAGGTGTGGATTACGTCCATCGAGGTCAACAGTACCCGCACTTTCTTGCCGACCGGCAGCACGATCTCGTTATCGACTTCAAGCAGGTAGTTCTCGCCCTTTTGCGCAGCGCCATTGATCTGTTCACGCGGCGTGGATAGTGAAGACAAGAATTTGAGTCCCGCTTCCGGATACTCGTACTGCCAGCGCCACTGCATGCCGGTGACCTTGAGAACCATGTCGGCACGGGTCTTGGTGTCTTCCATGTCGATTATGGCTTGCACCGCAGGCACGCCCATCAGCACGAAGTCTATGAACATCAGCATGGCAAAAGGGACCAGAGCCCAGAACCACTGCAGCCGCCCGGTGGGCCCGGTGAACTGCGCCGGTTCGTGTCCGGCACTCTTGCGGTGCTTTATTAGCGAATACACCATGATCGCGAACACCGCGACGAACAACACGGTGATGATCAGCATGAACTCGTTATGTATCCGCAGCGTGTCGCGCGCAATCGGAGTAACCGGCTCCGGGAAACTCCAGCGGTACGATGCGGATGCCGCGACAGGGGTGACGAGCGCTACAACGGCCAGCAGGAACCGCAATGAATGACGGTACATCTTCAAGCTCTCCTCCCCTCTCCTGGTCCGCCGTATTGACAATATCCGGCTGGGAACCAGAAGCTTTTTCATATTCTTAGATAGTCGAGTGTATTAGTCAACTACAATTCGAGCAACATGCGAAATTTATTGTCAGCGCGGAGAGCAGTGCCCCCGGACCGTTTACAAACTTAGGTACCCTAAGGATATTTAATGTCAAATCAAAGCCTTCTAGGCAAGCGGGTGCTCGTCACCCACGCCGACATGTTCATGGGTCCCATCCTGTGTGAGGTGTTTGCCAATCACGGTGCCACCGTGATTGCGAATATTGATCCACTCGTGAGTGTTGGCTCCCCCGCTTCGATCATTGCTGATGCAGGTCAAGTAGATGTTCTCGTCGCCAACCTAGCAATACCGGCGCCAACCACCGCTGCGACCGAAGCGACTGAAGAAGAGTGGAATGACGCATTTGCGGTCCTCGTTCATCCCCTTGCACGACTGTTTCGGGCGGTCTTGCCGTCTATGATCGAGCAACGCGCAGGCAAAATTCTCGTCATGGGCAGCGCATCAGCTCTGCGCGGGATGAAACGTGCATCAACGTATAGCGCCGCCCGTGGCGCCCAACTTGCCTACGTACAAGCTGTCGGCGTCGAAGTTGCGCCCCACAATGTTCAGGTAAATGCAATCGCGCAAAACTTTGTAGACAACCCGACTTACTTTCCGCCTGACGTTCAGGCCAACCCTCGGTTCCAAGAACGCTTAAAGCGTGATGTTCCACTGGGGCGTTTGGTGGGAGCAAAGGAAGACGCTGAATTCGCTGCCTATCTTTGCAGCGAACAAGCGAATTGCTTTGTCGGGCAAGTCTTTCCGGTCTGTGGTGGCTGGGTAACGCGCTAGCGCGAACTGCATCCAGCATTGCATTTCGTTCCAATTTCCCGAGCTAGAGGTTTATGTTGAGTGAAGAAAACCCAGAAGTAGCCCCGACGGACGACAGCATTGACCGCATTGCGCGGGAAATCGGCATTCCTGCCTGCCCTTCGATCCTCGGCCGATTTTCCGAGGAAATGCACCAGCCAGAACCTGACACCCGCAAGCTGGCTGCATTGATCAACGGCGACATTGCGCTATCGGCAGCACTGCTAACGCTGGTCAACTCCCCCTACTACGGGCTACGAACGAAAGCGACCAACGCACATCAGGCATTGTCGATTATTGGGTTACGCGCGGGCGCGAACTTGGTAACCGGCCTGATCCTGCGCCAGACATTTCCAACCGGATCGAGCCGCCTAATGGGACGTTTCTGGGAAAGAACCGAAACGATGGCGGCCACTGCACTGACAATAGCCCGCCGCATTTCCGGTATCGATGCCGACGAAGCACATACCTATGCTCTGTTCCGTGATTGTGGCATGCCCGTCATGATCAACAAATTCCCTGACTATGACCGAATCCTGGACCGCTTCGATCATGTGCGCTCTGCCAGCCTCGTTGCCGAGGAAGGAATGGCCTATCGCTTCAGTCATGCCCGGGTGGGATATGCCCTGTCAAGCGGCTGGCTATTGCCCGAACCGTTCTGTCGCGCAATTCTGTTTCACCACGATTATGCGAAAGTAGCCGCAGGTCGCCGAGAGGTCGAGCCGGCCAACCGCAAATTGGTGGCCTTTGGCCTGTTGTTGGATCAGATCATGGCCATGCGATTGGGTGATGGCCTCTGTCCCGACTGGGAGCCTGGCGAGTCATTCGTCCTCACGACGCTCAACGTCACACCCGAACAGATTGTTGCGCTTGCGCAGGATATCGAGTAACGGCGTATAGATATCCCAATCCGGCACGGCCACTGGCGATACCTCTCGATTGCAGTCATTGATTTGATGCGGTCACTCGGAATCGGCCGTTGGTTCGGGGCCATCTATTATTCTGGGCCGAACTTCGGCAAAGCAGCGTCAGCGGTCATTGGCGATGCCTTGTGCATGATATTTGAGCAGCCGGTGTCAGAGCGAACCGGGCGCTCCGACGACAAAAATACAAGTCGAAAAACAGGCCGTACTGTGCGATCGATCAGTGGTGTCCTCTTGCGATTCAGAATCTTCTATTCTTAACTGCTGATCGGCATTCAGTAGCGCAGATACTTCCACGAAATTAGTCAAAGATACCGGTTTATGGGTATTTCCAGAAGTGAGCTCCATTTTGTATGATATTTATGAACAGCCATACTTTCCACCCACTAGTTGATCAAATACACAATCATCAAATACTAGACTAAGCTTTTCACCCAAGAAACGTGATGTATCACCGATCCAATATGAAACGCAATGTTGTCGTATTACTCCTGATGCTTGGGCTAGCACTGAGTGCTCGCGTGAATGCCGGGGAGTCAGTCAGGATAGGCGGAACTGGAACCGGCACATTGCTGGTTGAACGGCTGATCGATACCTATACAAAAGCGCATCCCGATATTCAAGTGACCACCATCTTACCGCCGATGGGGAGCAACGGCGGGTTGAGGGCATTGGACGCGGGTTCCATTCAGATTGCCATCGTCACATTTGCTTCGGCATATCCAGAAACATCCGCGGGTTCTATGCAGCGAAATACTGTGCCGTGGGTCAGGACTCCGTTTGTGTTTACCGGAAAGGAAATCACCGGGGGGACGCCGATGACCTTGAAGCAGGTTGCTGGCATCTATTCAGGCCGCGTCGCCCAATGGCCGGATGGCAGGGCGGTAAGGCTGGTTACACGAACCGAGCGGGAGACGGATACACGCCTGCTGCGAGCCATATCCACCGAAATGAACGAGTCTATTTCGCTGGCATTGAAGCGGTTGGGGATGCCCTTTGCCGAGAACGACCTTGACAACCAGCAACTATTGGAAAGGACTCCAGGCTCCTTTGGCGCGATCGCTTTTGGACAGTTACTTCTGACGAACAGCCCGCTCAAGCCGGCTAAGCTGGACGGTGTTGTGCCTTCGGCGGACAACCTGCTAATTGGCAGCTACCGTCTCGAAAAGCAGCTGCAACTTGTGACCGGCAAGGAGCCATCCACTGCGACAAGGTCATTTATTGAGTATCTGCAGTCACCCGCCGTCATGCAAGCCATCCGGCAATACGGATTCATCCCGGCGAAGCGCTGATTGCGATGCTGCTTCAGACGAAAGGACTCATCAGAAATCTCGGGCGCATCGCATTGCTTGCCTGTGCGTTATCGCCGGCAATAGTTTTCATCTTTGTTGGCTATTCCGGTAGACAGCAGATGGCCGAAGATGATGCCCGCTTCCAAGCACAGCGTGTGGGCTATGCCATCGCTACGAACCCTGAGGTATGGCGATATGCAACCGAACGGCTCATCGATCAGATCGTGGAGGGTCGCCACGTCGGCTCCCATACCCATATTTTTGACTCGAATGGCAAGCTGCTGGCAGAAATTGGCGAAGACGACACGTCACTGATCGTCACTGGCCGAGCCCCGCTCATGGATTTTGGCAAGGTCGTTGGCGAACTCAAGGTGGATGTCAGTGTTGCTCAGGTGCTAGGTATTGGTGCAATGATGAGCGTCATCGGGCTTGTCGTTGGAATGTTCCTGATAGGTGGTCTGAATCGACTCTTTCGCGAAAGCGACCTTGCGGAAAGCGCCTTGCGCAATAACGACGCGATCCTACGTACGATACTCACCACCACGCTGGACGGCTACTGGCAGCTCGGCGATCATGGCCAACTGCTTGACTGCAATCCGGCTTACTGCGTTCAATCGGGGTATTCGCGCGAAGAACTGCTCAGGATGAATGTGTCCGATCTTGAGGCGAACGAAAATCCGTCTGAAACAGATGAGCACATGCAGCACCTTCTCAAAGTGGGCCATGAACAGTTCGAATCCAAACATCGCCGAAAAGACGGTTCCCTGTGGAACGTAGAAGTAAGCGCCACGTATCACAAGGAGGGCGTCGAGAAGATATACACGTTTTTGCGCGACATCACCGAGCGCAAGCGCGCCGACGGCTTGCTTCGTGAAAGTGAACAACACTTCCGTACGCTGGCCAACAGCGGCTCGACGCTCATCTGGACATCCGGACTAGACAAACTCTGTAATTATTTAAACGACCCGTGGCTGCGATTTACTGGACGTCCGTTGGAAAGGGAACTCGGCAACGGATGGACCGAAGGCGTCCATCCTGAAGATTTCGACCATTGCCTGAAAACCTATGTTGCAGCGTTCGATCAACAGAAAACCTTCAGTATGGAATACCGGATTCGCCATGCTGACGGCTCATACCGGTGGTTAAGAGATGACGGCAATCCTCGCTACGACAGCCAAGGCAAGTTTCTTGGGTATATCGGCTATTGTGTCGACATCACGCTTCATAAAGAGGCCGAGCACGCAATCAAGAGCCTCGCCTTCTACGATCCACTGACCCGGTTGCCCAACAGACGACTGCTGCTGGAGCGACTGGACCAGGCTATGGCGTCGAGTTCGCGCCATCATCGCGACGGTGCGGTCTTGTTCATCGACCTGGATAACTTCAAGACCATCAACGACACACTTGGCCACCATGTCGGCGATCTGCTGCTTCAGGAGGTGGCTCGACGCTTGGAAAACTGCGTGCGCCAGGGCGACACAGTGGCTCGCCTCGGTGGTGACGAATTTGTGGTGATGCTGGAATATCTCGATGCCGGGAATGGGCAGGCGGCAACTCAAGCCCGGACCGTCGGTGAGAAGATTCTTGCCGCTCTCAATCAGCCGCTCGTCATCGATGAACATGTCTGCCGAAGTACGCCGAGCATTGGCGTCGCCTTATTCAGCGGGCAGACAACGCCGGTGGAGGAATTACTGAAGCAAGCAGATCATGCCATGTATGAGGCAAAGCGCGCTGGTCGCAACATGTTGCGGATATTCGAAACCAGCCACATTTCAGCCAAGCAGGGTTGAGCGACAGCTTAACGAAAGCATCCAGTTTCTATGGATGAGTCATGCGTCGCGTCTGGCTATGGGTCT
>Ga0194060_10003026_pt1 | contig 11925 bp, 10 predicted proteins | sample SepL225m_MetaG_FD_163427 | JGI IMG/M metagenome (GOLD analysis project Ga0194060, IMG submission 163427) | Anoxic zone freshwater microbial communities from boreal shield lake in IISD Experimental Lakes Area, Ontario, Canada - Sep2016-L222-5m | ecosystem: Environmental > Aquatic > Freshwater >... | reverse complement strand
GCATAAGGTTGTTGCGCACAAATAGTTTGTTTTAGATCGGTATCGCTAATAATTTTACCAGCCTCCATATCTACCACAAACATTTTACCTGGTTGCAAACGACCTTTTTCAATAATAGTAGAAGGGTCGATAGGTAAAACACCTGTTTCTGATGCCATAATAACGCGGTCGTCATTGGTAACGCAATAACGTGAAGGTCTTAAGCCATTTCTATCTAATGTGGCACCTATCATTTTTCCATCGGTAAAGGAAATAGAAGCTGGTCCGTCCCATGGTTCCATAAAGGCAGCATGAAATTCGTAGAATGCTTTTTTAACAGGATCCATTAATTCATTGCCATCCCAAGCTTCAGGAATAAGCATCATCATTACATGCGGTAATGAACGGCCCGATAAACTAAGTAGCTCAATAACATTGTCTAAACAAGCAGAGTCTGATTGACCAGCAGTAACTACAGGTAAAATCATTTCTAATTCTTCCTTAGAAAAATAAGGAGAGAAAAAACTTGACTCATTAGATCTTAACCAATTTAAATTTCCTTGTAAAGTATTAATTTCTCCATTGTGGGCAATGTATCTGAAGGGCTGTGCTAATTTCCAAGAAGGAAAAGTATTGGTTGCGAAACGAGAATGCACTAATCCAAAAGCAGAGACTACTCTTTTGTCACTTAAGTCGGGGAAGTATTCCCTTACTTGATGACTTGTTAATTGACCTTTATATACAATGACTCTTTGTGATAAAGAAGCCATATAAAAACCAATAGCCTCTTTTTTGATAGAGTTATTAATAGTATGAGAAGCGTAATTTTTTAAAACAAAAAGTTTTCTTTCAAAATCCTCAGGGTTGGAGATATGATCGGGCTTTTTTAAAAACACTTGCTCCATGACTGGCTCTACCGATAAAGCAGAAGGCCCAATGGTATCTCTGATAACGGGTACCTTTCTATAGCCAATAATTTCAATGCCTAATTTTTCAGCAGCCCTTGCAAAAATTTCTTTACACTCAGTAACAATTGATTTATCTGATGGGAAAAATATAAATCCAACACCATATTCATTTAAGTCGGGTAGGTGAATGCCTTGTTGTAATAATTCATCAAAGAAAAATTCATGTGGAATTTGAATCATGATACCAGCACCATCCCCTGTATTAATTTCACAACCGCAGGCACCACGGTGTTCCATGTTTTCTAAAATAGTTAGACCATCAATGACATGCTGATGTGATTTTACCCCTTTAATATTAGCAACAAAACCAATACCACAAGCGTCGTGTTCATAAGCAGGATCATACAATCCTAATTGTTCTTTTTTCATCATTTCAACCAGTTATTTATAGGGAAATCCCGTTAGGTAAGCGATTCGTTGAAAATTACGAAAAAACAAGGATTTTTTATAGTAGAATCCCAATAAATTTATCAACCATTTAATAATGTTTAATAAATTAAACCAATTGATTGAAATTTATCAAATAACGAACGTTAGCAATTATTTTTTTGAATGAAATCTAAAATCAAATCAGCAATGAAATCAAATATGATCCACTCTTATTGAAGTCCCAGCTGTTGGGGATTCTATCTTGGTTCCCTTGGGGAAAATACCAAATAGTGAACTACCCGAACCACTCATGCTAGCATAGATAGCCCCTTGCTCGTATAAATTATTTTTAAATGCTTCTAATTCGGGATTTGCTTTGAAAACAGGGGCTTCAAAATCATTGATTAATTCCGCCTTCCAAGTTTCAATGGGTTGCTTAATAATAGTTAAGATAGATTTTTCTTTTACACAAGGGCTTAATTGTTGAAATGCCCAAGGCGTAGCAATATGAATACCGGGGTGAATGAGTGCAATGGTATAATTGCTTAAGTCAATTGCAATGGGATTGAGTATTTCACCTCTACCAGTAGCATGGCAGGCTTCGTCAAAAATAAAAAAGGGGCAATCGCTTCCTAGCTTTGCAGCATAATCAAGTAATTGTTTTTGAGTTAATTTTAATTCAAATAATTGATTCAATAATATAAGTACCGTAGTTCCATCTGCAGAGCCACCTCCTAAACCCGCACCCATGGGAATATTTTTGTGTAAATGTATTTTAACATCACTTATATGTGGGTAGTCGGCTTTTAATAAATGATAAGCTTTCACACATAAGTTATTAGAAGCCTCGCCTGGAATAGAAATGCCAGTATGTGAAAAGGCTACTCCATTGATAGTATTTGAATTTTCTTTACCAGCTAATTTTGCTGGAACTATTTCAACAATATCATGCAAGGCCACTGGATAAAAAACAGTTTCTAATGCATGAAAACCATCTGTTCTTTTTTCTAAGATAGATAAACCTAAATTAATTTTGCAAGCAGAGAATTGAATCATTGGTTATGATTTCTTTTGCGCATTTTTCTTATTAATTTCATCACGAATATCAATGGCGCGGATATAATCTTCCTGTTCTAAAACTTCTTGTAATAATTTATTTAATTCGGCTAAAGACATGCTTGTTAAATCATTGGCTACTGGTTCAGCAGCAACTGCAGTGGGCGTTATATTTTTTTCTGCATTTTCATTTTCTAAGCCTGCTTGTTCTAATATATTTGAATATACATAAATTGGACAACCAAAACGAACGGCTAGTGCCAGTGCATCGCTAGTTCTACTATCAATTTCAATAGTATCATTGGCAGTAAAGCAAACTAGTTTAGAATAAAAAATACCTTCTTGTAAATCACATATATAAACTTCCTGCAATTGAATATCAAAGGCAGTCATAAAATTTTTCATTAAGTCGTGCGTGAGTGGCCGAGAGGGGTGCATGTTTTCTAGTGCAACGGCAATAGCCTGAGCCTCGAAGCCTCCAATAACAATGGGCAGTCTGCGGAGCCCGTTCACCTCTCCTAAAATAACTGCATAGGAGTTAGATTGGGTGATGCTATGGGATAAGGCCACTATTTCAAGTTCAATTTTCTGCATAGGATGGTTTGCCATTCAAAGTTAATTAAAAAATGAATCTTTTAAGGCCTATTTTTAGTAGAAGTATTAAATTGTGAATAATAAACAAATCTTATGAAACCCATACATTTAGACGATATTAAACCCGTTACATTGTGCGCTGGCTTTGATTCTAAGTTATTACATAGCCAATCTATGACATGGTCCTTTGTACATTCCATTGCAGGTCATACTTTACCGGCGCATCAACATGTACATGAGCAAGTAACACATATTGTAAAAGGCGATTTTGAATTAACGGTAGACGGGGTTCCGCATTTATTAAGGGCAGGTGATTTATTTATTATTCCTTCTAATACAGTGCATTCCGGAAAAAGCATTACCGATTGTGATATTATAGATGTATTTAATCCTGTTCGAGAAGATTATGCGAAATTGAGTTCCTAATTATTATTTAAAAATAGACAATGTATAATTTACAAAATAAAATAGCATTAGTTGGAGGCGCTTCACAAGGGCTTGGTGCAGCTTGCGCTCAGGCATTGGCAGGGGCAGGGGCCACTGTTATAGTGTATGCTAGAACAGAAGAAAAGCTCAAGCAAGTTGTTGGTAATTTGCCTACACCTTTAGCGCAAGAGCATAGTTATTTAATTATTGACACTCAAAATTTAGTGGAGACTAAAAAAACTATTACCCAATTTTTAGAAAAAATAAAAACGGTCCATTTATTAGTGAATAATACGGGCGGACCTGCTGCTGGTCCTTTGTATGCAACAAATGTAGCAGATTTAAAAGCTGCTTTTGAATCTCATGTTTTGCATGCACATCAAATGGTACAGCTTTTACTTCCTGGTATGCGTGCAGCTAATTTTGGTAGAATTATTAATATACTTTCGGTTTCTATCAAAGAACCTATTGACGATTTAGGCATATCCAATAGCATTCGTGCGGGTATGGCGGGCTGGGCTAAAACTTTATCAAGAGAATTAGGTCAATGGGGCATCACTGTAAATAATGTATTGCCTGGTTTTACAAATACAGATAGATTAAAATATTTATTTTCTAATAGAGCAGAAAAAGCTGGGGTATCTATAGAAGACATTACAAAAAATATTGAAAATAGTATTCCTATTAAAAGATTAGGCGAACCTGAAGAGTTAGCTGCTGCCGTTTGTTTTTTATGCAGTCCGGAAGCTAGCTTTATTAATGGAATAAACTTACCAGTAGATGGAGGGCAGTTAAGATCGCTCTAAATATGGCTACAAATAAGGCTACAAATATTACTTTAAATAATTTATCTAAATAAACTAGTTAGCAGCTTTTGATTTTAAAACAGCAGCAGTAAGTGCAGGCACTACTTCGAAGGCATCTCCAATCACTCCATAGTCGGCAGCTTTGAAAAAAGGCGCTTCAGGGTCTTTGTTAATGACAACTATAGTTTTACTTCTATTTACCCCTGCTAAATGTTGGATAGCTCCTGAAATGCCAATGGCTATATATAAATTAGGTGCAATTTGAATACCCGTTTGGCCCACATGTTCATGGTGGGGTCTCCAATCTGAGTCAGAAACTGGGCGGCTACAAGCAGTAGCAGCTCCAAGTGCCTTGGCTAAATCCAATAAAATGCCCCAATGCTCAGGCCCCTTTAATCCACGTCCACCACTTACTACTAAGCTTGCTTCAGTTAAAGGAATTTCTCCAACTACTTTATCTACTTTAGTAATTTTTATAGAAGGGGAAGGTATTGGAATATTTATTTCTTCTACAGTGGCAGTATTTTCATAAGCCACTACACCAAAACTATTTTGATTAATCGCAATAACTTTAATAGGGGTTTCCATTTGAATAGAAGCAAAGGCTTTACCCGAAAAAACAGTTTTAGTAACCACAAAACCATTTTCCGTATTAGGTAAACTAGAAGCACCTGTTACTAAACCTGCCTCTAATTTCACGGCCACCGCAGGCGCAATGGCCTTACCATTTATATTATGTGCAAAAACCACCACTGTCGCATTTGCATTTTTTGCTGTAGTAGCAATTAAGGTAGAATGTGATTTCACATCTAATGCATTCATGCTTTCATTTTTAAGATGAAATACTTTTTGTGCACCCTGTTTTCCTAAGTCTGCAAGATTGTCTTGCACCGTGCCTAAAACTAAGGCAGCTACTTCGCATCCTAATTGTTTAGCAATGGCAGCGCCATAAGACATCGCTTCTAAGGAAGACTTTTTAATTTGTTGATCGGCTTGATCTATATATACTAGTACCATATAATAATTTTAAAAATGCTTTTAAATAACTTTTGCTTCTTCTTTTAATAATCTTACTAATTCATCCATATTGGCAGGGTCTACTAATTTCACCCCCGACTTAGCAGGAGGCGTATCAAATTTTTTGATAATTGTTGTTGCAGTTGCCTCCACAGGACTTACTACTTTCAAGGGTTTGGTGCGTGCCGCCATAATACCTCTCATATTGGGTATTCTTTGTTCAGCCATTCCTTTCTGACAACTTATTACTACTGGTAAATTTACTTCGCAGGTTTCTTCACCTCCTTCAATTTCTCTTTTTACAGTTGCTATATTTCCATTATAATTAAATTCATTGGCTAGAGATACAAAAGGCAAATCCAAAAGGGCAGATAACATAGAACCAATAGAAGCACTATTATAATCGATGGTTTCTTTACCAGTGAAAATAATATCATAACTACCTTCTTTTGCAATAGCCGCTATTTGTTTCGCTACATAAAAAGAATCATTACTATTACTATCTATTCGAATGGCTTCATCGCCGCCTAAGGCTAATGCTTTTCTAATAATAGGTTCTGCATCTGCACTACCTACTGTTATTAAATGAATAATAGCATTGGGGTCTTTCTCTTTTAATTCAATGGCTCTTACTAAAGCATACCATTCGTCATAAGGGTTGATAATCCACTGCACTCCATTTTCATCGAACTTTGTATTACCTTCGGTGAAGGCAATTTTAGCAGTCGTATCGGGTGTTTTACTAATACAAACTAATATTTTCATGATTGCTAATTTTGTTGAATTGTTAGTTGTCTATGCAACTAATGCAAATATAAGCCAAGATGGAACGAATAGAAAGAATTATTGAGTTTTTAAATCAACAACCTAAGGATAACTTTTTAAGACATGCCTTGGCCATGGAGTATATTAAATTAGGGGAGGAGCAAAAAGCCCATAATTTACTACTAGCCGTGCTTACAGAATCACCCGATTATATTGGATCTTATTATCATTTTGCTAAATGCTTAGAGCGCATGGGTCAAAAAGAGCAGGCCATTATTTGGTATGAAAAGGGAATGGCAGCCGCTAAATTAGCCAAGGACAACCATTCTTATAATGAGTTACAGGGCGCTTATGAGGACTTAGTGTATTAAAATATTATATTATAATTGTCTCTTTATTATAATCTTTTAATAATCTCCTATAATAACCTTTGAGAAATTTTGTCGTCAATTAATTGAAAAAAATCCTCGGGTTTATAAGTTCTCCAAGAACTTATTTCCATGAGTTCAATGTAGCGGTTTAATTTTCTTAATAAAAAATCGTGTTGGGAAGCCTGGTGAAAATTAACTAAAACGGCCCAGCCATTTTCATCTGCAACTTCGTCGTATAATTCTTCGTAGTAGTCTTTGTCTCCGCTGTGAAAGTTAAAAACGCTTTCAGCAATGAGTATAAATTTATAAATACCTTCTTCCATTAATTTATCTAGCACTTCTCTTTTCAACTCCATAATATCGTTCTCTATGGCATCATTCCACTCTCCAATCATTTCAATAATGGCAAATTTGGCATCATAATCTACGAAAAGAATTTTCAGGTACAATGTTTTGCTGCCAAACTCATCCCACTGTGGATGTATAAAATAATTATAGACCGCTTGAGAGAATTCAAACTCGCTATAAGTACGCCCAAAAAATATGGATCTTGGATCTTCTTCAGCCATGTATAAATGGCGCCAATGATAATGAGGTTCTATATCATGCATATACTTATCCTGCTATACTAAAGCTATTTATTTTTTTGATGAAAGGCTATTAGCCCTTGCATCGGAGATTTAACAATATTGCCTAACTCAATCTCATAACTTAATGCAAGCTGTTTGATGATGTCCTTGAAACCATAGGCCACACTACCTACAAAATGAATAGGATGCAACCAGGCTTCATTCATTTTATTAATATGTGCGTAGAAAAAATCGTTCAAGCCGTCTTCAATAATGTTTTCAATCATATAATGGCCTCTATTCTCTACAAGAAATTCAGTAAATTTAGCAAGGTATCTGTTAGGAGTAGCTTCTTTATATACTTTGTTTAAAATTTCATCCTTTGATGTGGCAAACTTCTTTTCAAATCTTGACATTAAATCTTCGTCAAAGGTTTTATACAAATAATATTGAATCACTTTTTTTCCTAAATAAGCGCCACTGCCTTCATCTCCTAATACATATCCAAGGCCGGGACTATTTTTGGTAATTTTTTTACCATTATAAAACCCGGTATTGGAGCCCGTGCCTAAAATGCAGGCAACCCCTTTTGCATTTTGACAAGTGGCTCTTGCCGCAGCTACTAAATCGGTTTGTATATCTAATTTGGCTTTTGTGAAAACTGCTTTTAAGGCTTTTTTTAATTGAACAACATTTTGAGGATTACTTAAACCCGTGCCATAAAAATAAACCGCATCAACAGCGTCAAGCTTTATTTTATTTTTAAAAGTTTTTTCTACCAGTGTTTGAATTTCAGCAGCACTTAAAAAATAAGGACTAATACCTATACTTTGAACAGTGGTTTTCTTATTGGAATGTACAATGGTCCATTGGCATTTGGTAGCCCCGCTATCGGCAATAATGTAATTCTTAACCATAGGTAATAATCTTGTGTGTGAAAATAGCCTTTTTAGTGTAATTTTAGCCCGAATAAAACAAGCATGCAAGAAAAAAATAAATCCAATTGGTCGGCCCCTCTATTTTATGCCTTTTTAGTAATTGTGGGGGTAGTAATAGGTGTTTTTTTTAAGGGGAATTTACCATTAGGTTCTTTGATAGGACATAAGCAAGATCCTATGCAAGAAATCATGCAATTAATTCAATCAAAATATGTAGAGAAAGTGGAGGGGGATAGTGCAAGCAATCGTTTGGCGAATTATTATTTAGCACAATTAGATCCTCATTCTGTTTATATACCCCCTGCAGATTTAGCCGGAGTGAATGAGCAATTGCAGCCCAATTTCAAAGGTATTGGTATTGAGTTTATGCAGTTCCGAGATAGCATATTTGTTTCTTATGTAATGAAAGAAGGTCCTGCTGCAAAAGCAGGTATAGCCATTGGAGACATATTATTAAAGGCAGATGATAGCATACAATTGTCGGGTAAAAAATGGGAATCGGAAGAAATTAGAAAAAAAATAAAGGGACCTTCCAACACAAGTGTAAAATTATTAATTGCAAGAGAGGGTAAACAAATTACAATATCTATTCCAAGAGACAATGTATCGGTATCTCCTGTGGATGCTACTTATATTATAAGCCCCAATATTGGATATATCAGAATTAACAAATTCGCCGATAGAACCTATGAAGCCTTTATGCAATCATTAGATTCTTTAGTGCAGAAAGGCATTAAATCATTGGTGATTGATTTAAGAGGCAATGGTGGAGGCTTACTTTCAGAAGCTGTAGCTATTGCAGATGAATTATTGAGTGGTAATAAATTAATAGTTTATACAGAAGGAGCTAATTCTCCTCGTGTAGATTATTTCAGTAAAAGAGAAGGGTTGTTTGAAGAAGGTGCCGTGACTATTTTAATGGATGAAACTTCGGCTTCTGCGAGTGAAGTATTGGCAGGTGCTTTACAGGATTGGGACAGGGCTAAAATTGTTGGCCAGCGTTCTTTTGGAAAGGGATTAGTACAACAACAATATAATTTATCGAATGGAGGTGCTTTGCGATTAACTACCGCAAAATATTATACCCCATTGGGAAGAAATATTCAACGCCCTTATTCAAAAGGGAAGCAAGCCTATGAAGATGATTTCATTCATAGAATGCATGAGGATGCCATGGGTATGCAGGATTCTAGTTTTAAAGGGGAGGCCTACAAAACTCCTAAGGGACATTTAGTATATGGTGGGGGAGGTATTTATCCAGATAAATGGGTGAGTGAAAAAAATATTTTAATGGATTCTAGCTTTTCTATATTATGGGATAAAAGTTTATTGAACGATTTTGTGTTTCAATGGTATTTGAAAAATAAAACAGCTATTCAAACTATTAAAACACCTTCCGATTTTTTAAATCAATATGCTACATATGATTATTGGACTGCATTGAACCAGTTTGCTAATGCTTCGCAGAAGCCAAGATTAAAATTGATTGAAAAAAACAAGGCATTAGTACAAAGACAAATACTAGCCTTAGTAGCCAGGATTAAATGGTATAAGCAAGGTTATTATGAAGTGGAGAATGCTTTGGATCCGGTTTTTGCCACCATGCTTCCCTAGGCTTCTTTATACAATATGAGTTTTATCATATTTTTGACTGACTAGGCTCATTGAGGGCTTAGCCATATTAAGGCATTTTTGTTCTACAAATTATGTCTATAGCCTGTTATCATTGTGGTGCCAATTGTTTGGAAACTATTCAATTAGAAGATAAAAGCTTCTGTTGTGATGGTTGTAAAATGGTATTTAAGCTATTAGATGAAAATGGCCTCTGCCAATACTATGATTTATCTGATATGCCTGGGCTTACTGCGAAGGGGCATTTTGTTTCTGAAAAATATAATTATTTAGACAATACAGCTATCAGCGAGCAGCTTATTCAATTCAAACTAGGCGAGCAAGCGCATGTGGTATTTTATTTGCCGCAAATACATTGTGTGAGCTGTGTATGGCTTTTGGAAAATTTACATAAAATAAACGCTGGCATTATTCAGTCCAAAACACATTTTGAGAAAAAGGAAATTAAAATTGTTTTTAATACTTCCCTTATTTCATTAAAACAAGTAGTTCAGTTATTGGCCTTTGTGGGCTATGAGCCAGTGATTCATTTAGGAGGTAATGATTGGTTAAAGAAAAAGAAGGTCAATAAAAAGCAGTTGTATAAAATTGGTATTGCAGGATTTTGTTTTAGCAATATTATGATGCTCAGTTTTCCAGCATATTTATCGAATAATGCAGTAGAGTTAGGACCTTTAAGACATTTTTTTATTTATATTAATTTATTATTATCGCTGCCTGTATTATTCTATAGTGCAAGCGGGTTCTTTATTTCAGCTTATACTGGTCTTAGACAAAAATGGTTAAATATTGATGCGCCTATTGCATTAGCTATTGCCGTTACATTTAGTAGAAGTGTTTATGAAATACTTAGTCAAACTGGTGCTGGCTATTTAGATAGTATGAGTGGGATAGTTTTTTTTATGCTTATTGGAAGATGGTTTCAGGATAAGTCCTATGATTCATTTGCATTTGATAGAGACTATCATTCTTTTTTTCCTTTAGGAGTTACTGTATTAGAAGAAGGTAAGGAAGTCAATAAAGCGCTTTCTTCACTTATTAAAGGTGAAATGGTTTTATTAAGAACTGATGAAATGATTCCAGCCGATGCTGTTTTACTAATGGAGGGGGCTTTAATTGATTATAGTTTTGTAACAGGGGAGAATGCACCTATTGCAGTGGCCATAGGTGAAATGGTATATGCGGGAGGGATTCAAAAAGGAAGGTCTATTCAATTGGAAGTATTGAAACCAGTGGGTCAAAGTTATATTACAGAACTATGGAATAGTCCTGTACTAAAGACGGAGAAAAATATAGAAAAATCCTTTGTGCATCCATGGAGTCAATATTTTACCATTATACTTTTTCTTATTGCAATCACAAGTGGAATTTATTGGAGTATATATGATAGCCATAAAATTTTACCTGCCGTTACTGCCGTATTAATTGTTGCCTGTCCTTGCTCCTTACTGCTTACAGTGAGTTTTACTTATGGTAATGTATTAAGATGGTTAGGCAGGGGTAAGCTCTATTGTAAAAATGCTTCTGTTATAGAGGCTATGCATAAAATTGATACTATTGTCTTTGATAAAACAGGAACTCTTACCAATCATGATGAGACGCACTTAGAATATACGGGGACAGCTTTAACAGTAAAAGAAATGGTAGCAGTCAAATCGGTTACCAGAGAATCCTTACATCCACTTAGTAAAATGATTACTCAATTTTTACGTTTACAAGTGTCGGATCTCGCCGAATTTCAACAAATTGAAAACTTTATAGGTAAAGGCACTAAGGCTTACTGTGATGGCTTTGAGATAATAATAGGCTCGGCTTCTTTTTTAATGTCTAATGGAATAGTGATGGAAGATAGCGTAGAAAAAAATATAGAAGGGTCGCTGGTATGTTTGGCTATTGACGGGTTGTATAAAGGATGTTTTAAAATTAATCATAGTTATAGAAATGGGATAGAGCCAATGATGAAGGCTTTACAAGCCATGGGATATGAATTGCATTTATTAAGTGGGGATTATCCTACAGAGAAAGCGCATTTGGTTCAACTATTAGGCAACGAAATACCTATGTTATTTGAACAAAGCCCAGCCGACAAATTAAATTATATAGAGACACTACAAAATAAAGGACATCGGGTAATGATGGTAGGAGATGGATTGAACGATGCAGGAGCACTTCAAAAATCAAATGTAGGCATTGCTGTCACCGATCAAACACATTTATTTACACCAGCCAGTGACGCTATTTTGGAAGGTGGTCAAATGTATATGTTGAAGAATTTAATTGACTATGCTAAAAAGGCAAAGCTCATCATTATTTTCATTTTTATTTTATCCATTCTATATAATATTATTGGAATGTATTACGCTACTAGTGCAAGGCTTTCTCCCATGGTGGCTGCAATTCTAATGCCTATTAGCTCTATCAGCATTGTAGCGCCA
>Ga0194060_10003025_pt1 | contig 11926 bp, 9 predicted proteins | sample SepL225m_MetaG_FD_163427 | JGI IMG/M metagenome (GOLD analysis project Ga0194060, IMG submission 163427) | Anoxic zone freshwater microbial communities from boreal shield lake in IISD Experimental Lakes Area, Ontario, Canada - Sep2016-L222-5m | ecosystem: Environmental > Aquatic > Freshwater >... | reverse complement strand
GCCGGAGGGGCCGCCGGTCTCCGCGATCTCCTCGGCAGCGGTTTGCTGATGGGTATCTAACATAATTGAAAGGTGGATGGACTGTGGCGGATCTATCACCGCGCGGCGGCCTTGTCTTTGACCGGGGCGAAATTGAGCGCGGCGGGCGCGGGTTGGTCCTTTTTCAGGGAAATCAGATAGGAAACCAGCACCCTGGCATCGGCATCCGGCACCAACTCGCTGGTGGCGGTCCTGCCAAAGGGCAGGGCATCGGTGGACGCTTGGCCTGTGATCTCATGCCGGGTGAAAAGGTAACGATGTGACGGGCAGGTGGATTTGCGCGTTGCAGGGGACCGCCGCGGGTCATAGAGATGGGCATACAACAGAGCCGCCGGATCGCCGCCACCCTTGGCCGCCACGGCAGCCTCCATGCGCCGGCCAAGATTGGATAGATCGGGACCCATGCGGGTGGTCCCGATTGGGGCGAAACCTTCGCCCTCGAAGTCGTAGGCATTGGTTTCGCGGCGGGTATCACCGCGCTCCGGATCCTTGGCCAGACCACCCCACTCCGCCCGATAGAGGTCGTTGCCGGCATAGGTGGGGCGGACGAGTTGGGTGTGGCACAGGTAACAGCCGTTTTCAGCATAGATTTTGGCGCCGTTGGCAATGCGGCCGGCACGTTTTGGATAGAAAATTCCGATCGTGCCATCGCGTTCCTTGGTGAGGGGGATGGGCTGGAGATTGCGCATCGTGAGAAATGGCACCACCACCACCACCAGCCACGCGAGACCAAAGCTGGCGGAAAGTCCGAGGATGAATTTGCGGAGGGACATGGCGAGGCTGAGATAGGAGATAAATGATAGCGGGTTGCAGATAGATGATATCAGGCGGCATCTTCGGGCCGGGTGCCGGGTGCGGAAGCATCCGGGACAATGTCTAACATTGTTGGGAGCGTGCCGCGTCGGCCGAAGCCCAGCCACATCATGGCGAGGTGTATGAAAAAGAATATGTTAGAGAAAAGGATGATGCACCAGGCGAAGGTGGCCACGGCGGCGTAGGGCCGCACAACCTCGGTGATAGTTTCCCACGGCTGGAGCCAGGCTTCCTGGGCGCTGCCTTGGATGAAGCCGCCGAACAAGGCGCCAAAGGCGATGGCGACGATGCCATACGCCGAGAAAAAGAAATGCATGTTGATAAGGCTGCTGGAAATCCACTCGCGGCAGGTGATTCTTGGCACGATGAAATACACGGCACCGAACATGATGAAGCTGAAGCACCCGTAAAGGGCGAGAATGTCAAAGCCATAGCCGGAAATCGCAAACTGGGTGAACCTCAGCGACGAGCCCGGAAGGTTGAGAGCGATGGCAGCCACGGCTAACAGCAACAGGCCGAAAACACCCGCCAAGGTGAAATGCAGCGCCGGGCTCTTCGGGAGTTTTTCCTCCCGCGAGATGATGGTGCGGAAAATGTTGATGGCCGCGGTGGCCAGCGGCACGGCCAGCAAGACCGTGGCCGCCGCGCCCAGATAGGGCAGAAACACCGGAATGGGTGCTCCGGCGAGTTTTTGCATGCCGGCCCATGGCGCCACCACCGCCAACGACCAAAACCCGAGGCGTGCCTGCGTGTGGCTGGGAATCGGCCGGCCGGTGACCTTGGGTGCCAGGTAATAGGCGGTGCCCATGGCCACCGGAATGAAAAAGAGAAACACCAGGGCGGACTTGAACCAGGCATTGATTCCGGCCGCCATCACCGGATGCCCGCCTGTGCAGTGCAACAAGAGGTTGGCCGTGACGTAAACCCATGGAAACCAGATCATGGCGGCCAACAGATACCATTGCGCGACATACACCCGCGTGCAGGCACGCACCCGGAATTCAACGCAGGACCACGTCACAATGGCGATATAACTCAACAGCAGCATCGGCCACACGAACCTTGGAAACTCCATCCACGGCATGCCCGTGCCCTCGCCACCCAGGATGCCAAGCGTTCCTAACAAAACAGCCGCGTTCCACAAATGGCCGGCCGTGAGAATGGTTCCCGCGCTGCGACATTCCCGCAGCGACAAGCGGGCCATCATCCACAGCATGACCCCGAAAGCCGCCTGAAACCCCCAGCCATACACCAGCGTGTTGAGATGCGCGGGAAAGACCCGGCCATACGTCGCCCACGCGGAATCATCGATGAACTCCGGATAGTGCAGCTTGATCGAAGCCAAAATCGCCAGCAGGATCGAAACCGCCAGCCAGGCCGCACCGCTCGTTAGAAAAAACATCACCGGGTGACGCAACGAACGGTCAATTCCGGTTCGCAGTGTGGCGTCCGAAGAGGAGGTGGCGGAAGGGTCGGCGGACATCTATTTGTTAGAATGAATTCAAACGCGTCACGGGCGGGCTTTGCCGGACGTCGGCTTGGAGGAACGGCCCTTTGGCACGGACTTTTCAGGCACCGGCGGTGCGGGTGGCTCTTTCGGTTTGACCTCTTGGGGAACCGGCGGCGTGACGGCCTCCACCGGGGACTCGGCGGCGGGTGCGGCCACCGGTGCCGCCGCCTCGGGCGCTGCGGGAGTTTCGTTAGATACGGGCACGCTGGCAGGTTCGGCCGCGAGTTTCAGCGCGGTGGGTGATCCGGGGACAACTTGCTCGGGCTTTTCGACAGCGGTCGGTTTGCTAGATGACAGTTCCGCAGCGACGTTCGGAATGGCGGCGGTGATTTCCGCTCCGGACAGGGCCGCGGTTTCGGCCTTGAGGATTCTGTCCTTGGTGACGTAACGGGCCACCGCGGCGGCGTCCTCAAGGGAGGTTGGCGTCTGGCGGATAACCCCCAGAATGGCGGCCAGAACCAAGGCAAAGCTGAGAAACGTCCACAGGGTCCACCAGAAGGCGTTGAAGCGGATTATCGGGTTGTCGCGGGTCGGGTCCATGTAAAGCGGGTGAAAAGAGCAATATTCTATCTTCTATCTTCTGTCTTCTGTCTTCTGTCTTCTGTCTTCTGTCTTCTGTCTTCTGTCTTCTGTCTTTCTTCTCTCAGTTCGACACATTGGCGGATTCGAGGATGCGGGGGTCGCGGTTTGGATAAAGCGAATGTTGGCCGAGGGAGCGGAGCAGGAAAAAGACAAAGGCGGCACCAAGGGTGACGAAGGCGAGGATATCCCCCCAGTAGGCACCGGGAATGGAGACCTGGATCGGGCCGAGTCCCTCAAAGGCGGCACCCTTGCTCATGTGTTCGCCACCCAGCGAGATGCCGCGCTCGGGGATGGTGATGAGATAGAGGTCGAGGGCGTGCATGCACAGGGTGTAGACGGCGACGACGGAGAGCGCCTTGGTGTTTCTCTTCAACCCCGCTTGAAGCAGCACCATGAGGGGAATCACGAAATGGCCGAAGACGAGTGCGATCATGGCGGTGTTCCAATCGCCGGTGTTGCGGATGAGGAAGTATGAGGTCTCCTCGGTTTGGTTGGAATACCAAATCAGGAAAAACTGCGAGAAACTCACATAGGCCCAGAAAATCGTGAACGCCAGCAACAGTTTGCCCATGAGGTGGAAATGCTCCGGCCCGGTCACGTGGCGGAGGTGGCCCTGCCGCTTGAGCCAAGCGCACACGAGGATGCTGACCGCCATCGAGTTGAGCGCCGACCCAGCAAACAGATAGACGCCCCACATGGTGGAAAACCACCTGTAGTCCAGCCCCATCAAGAAATCAAACCCGGTGAAAGTAAGGGTCAGGGTGAAGATGATGAGCGTGTAGCTGGAGTGGAACCGCGCCTTGAGCAGGCGGGTGGTGCCGGGGTTGGGATCGGTGTCTTGGTCGGTGGAGAGCTTGCGCAGGCCATGGATCACCACGCTGAGGCCCACTCCACACAAGATGACCCGCGCATACCAGAACGGGATGTTCATGAACCAATACTTGTGATTGAGCAGGCAGGCCTGGTGGTTGAGATAATCCTTCACGTTGCCCTGGGCCTCACGGTGGATGTTCATCCACTCGTAGAGGTATTGCTGGACCTGCGGGCAGAGCAGGGGCAGCCCGAAGAGAAACATCCACGGATAGGTGGAGCCGAGGTTCTCGAAGGTGCGCCGCACGGAAGTCCCCCACCCGGAGTTGGTGACATTGTGCAACAACGTCCAAAAACAACCGCCAATCGACAGCGAGAGATAGAAATAGAACGCAAACAACCAGGAGTAGGCATATGGCCCGCTGAGCCTCGGCGGCGCGAAAAACAACCCATACACGCTGATGAGTGTGCCAATGCCGGCGATGCCAAGGGCGACGGACTTCACCTTCGAGACCATGGCGGCATCAAGATGATCGCCATGGCAGGCGATGTCGGCGGATGTGACGTGGGGGTGGGCCATCTGGTGCGGGTTGAAACAGTTAGGGATCCTTAGACCGGCCGGCCTTGGCGGCTTGAAGGGTGCGGACATAGGCGACGACCGCCCAGCGGTCACGGATTGGGATGTTGGGGCCATAGGCACCCATCATCCCCTTGCCCTGGGTGATGGTGTTGAAGATGCGCCCATCCGGATAGATCGTCTGCGGGATGGCGTTGAGTTTGGCATTGGGGTTGGCGGCCACGGGGACGCCATAGGCTGAGGTTATACCCTGGCCATCACCCGCGGAGCCGTGGCAGAGCGCGCAGGTGATGGTGAAAACCTCCTGCCCGCGCTTGATGAGAGCTATCGCGTGGTCAGCGGTGAGCTTGAGTTCCTCCGGCATGCCAGTGCCAAAATAGTCACCGATTTGACCGGTGAAGTAATAGCCGCTGCCGCCACCGAATTCATATTCGGGGATGCCGCCGAATTCGCGCGAACCGTCCTCATTGAAGCCGCGTGGCTGGGTTTGCGCCACCGGCAGGCGTGCCCCCTGGCCATTGGCGAAAAACGCGTCCGGTTGCTGCGCGCGCAACACGTCCTGCACATCCATGTCCTGGAATACCCAGAGCGGTGGCTTGGCAAACTTCTGACCGCGCCACCCGAAGATGCCCACCACAAGCAGCGCGATGATCACATAGGCCAGGAAGAAGTAACGCATGAGGAAGGGGGGATTTTGAATATCGAATTTTTGCCTTTTCAGCATCCATCCTCTTCGGTGACGAGTTCAATGTTAGAGCCGCCGATGTCCACCAACAGGGCGCGGGTGGCGGTGCTGCTGAAGTTGCCGTCGCGGGCCTCGATGGCGATGAAGAATCCATCGTCGGTGCCGCGGTGGATCTGTTTGCTGGCAAACAACGGATGATTGAGCCGAGGCAATTGGATGAGCGAGAGCAACCCGAAAAACGCCGTGCAGCTCGCAAAGAGAATCGTCAACTCGAACATGACCGGAAAAAACGCCGGAAGGGTAAAGATGTTAGCCGGTTTGCCCTGCACCACGGTCGGGAATATCACCACCTGCGTGGTGTAGGCAAGAGTGAAGGCGGTGACCGTGCCGGTCAGGCCGCCGAAAAACACCAGCCATGGCAGGACCGAACGCTTGATGCCCATCGCCGCATCGAGACCGTGGATCGGATAGGGCGAATAGCAGTCCCACCGTTGGAAGCCGGCGGCGCGGACTTTTTCCGCGGCTTGATAGAGGGCGGCGGCGCTATGGAACTCGGCGAGATAGCCGTATACGCGTTGGCGGGGAGTACTCACGGCAGAGTGGTGATTTGAGATTTCAGATTTGAGATTTGGGCGAGTTCGCGTTGATAGGCGGGCTCCGTGACGACGCCGGGGTCGGGATACTCGAGGCGGGCGGTGTGGTGCGGATCGGACTCGCGCTTCGCCCACTTCACCTCGACGATGTTGATGCACGGCAAGAAGCGCAGGAACAACAGAAACAGCGAGAAGAATAATCCGAGGGTCCCTAGAAACAGCATCACGTCAACATGCGTGGGTGAATAGGTTTTCCAATCCCCCGGCAGCCAACTGCGGGCCAGTGTGGTGACGATGATGACGAAGCGTTCAAGCCACATGCCCACGTTGACAAACATTGCCACGATCATGACCACCCATAGGTTCTCGCGGCACGCCCGCCACCAGAACACCTGCGGCGCGATGACATTGCAGACCAGCATCGCCACATACGCCCACCAGTATGGGCCAGCTATGCGAAACTTGAACGCGTCCATCTCATAGGCGGAACCCGAATAAAATGCGACCGACAACTCCATCAGATAGGCGTAGCCGACGATCGTGCCGGTGAGCAGGATGATCTTGGCCATGTTGTCAATGTGCTTGATGGTGATCAAGTCCTGCAGGCCATATACGAACCTCGCGGGAACCATGATGGTGAGTACCATCGCGAAACCGCCAAAGATGGCCCCGGCGACAAAGTAGGGTGGAAAAATCGTGGTGTGCCAACCGGGAACCACCGACGTGGCGAAGTCAAAGGACACCACCGAGTGCACCGAAATCACCAGCGGCGTGGCCAACCCCGCCAATAACAGATAGGCCATTTCATAATGGCTCCACTGGCGGTTGCCGCCGCGCCAACCGAGCGCGAGGACGCCGTAGATGATTTTGCGGAGCCCGGGCTGACACCGGTCGCGGATTGTCCCGAGGTCCGGCACCATCCCTAGAAACCAGAAGATGAGCGAAACCGTGAAATAGGTTGATACCGCGAACACATCCCATAACAGCGGCGACTTGAAATTCTGCCAGATCCCGTTGGCATTGGGCACTGGCGCCAGGAACCATGCCATCCACACCCGCCCAATGTGGAACGCTGGAAACAAACCCGCGCACATCACCGCGAAAATTGTCATGGCTTCCGCGGCGCGGTTGATCGACGTGCGCCAGTTCTGCCTTGTTAGATAAAGGATTGCGGAGATGAGGGTGCCGGCGTGGCCGATGCCGATCCAGAACACGAAGTTGACGATGGGCCAACCCCACATCACGCGGTTGGTGTTACCCCAGACGCCGACGCCGGTGGAGACGAGATAGAACAAGCCGCCGCCCACGCCGATGACCGCAATCAAGGCGCAGGGAATGAACAACCACCACCACAAGGGCGGTTGCGGGTTTTCTATGACTCCGCACACGCGCTCGGTGATCCAATGATAGGATCGTTCGTTGAGAACGAGCGATTCGCGCTCAAGCACCGGAAGCTTTGGTCCCGTGTGGGGGGCCTCCGGGGCGGGCTGGGTGGTGGATGCCATGTGGGGTTGAATTGCTGGAGTGAGGGGGACGCTGATGCATCAAGCCATGTCAATGGTGGCTTTGCCGATGAATGACGCATCCGGCATCGCAGGATTCGGGTTCTTCACCCGCGCCAGATAACTGGTGCGCGGACGGGTGCCAATGGAGTGGAGCAGATCGTAGCCGCGCTCAAGGAGCTTCGCGCGGCCGAGCGCGGACTCTTCCTTGTCTAACAAATTTCCGAAGGTGATGGCCGCGGCCGGGCAGGCGTCCTGACAGGCGGTTCTAACGGAATCGACCGGGATGCGGAGCATTGCGGTGGTGACGGTCATATCGGTGGACGGCTTGTCGGCGGCGAGGGCCTCCTGTTTCTGGCCGCGCTTCTGGCGGATCACCGCATCCTTGAGCCGCTGCACACAATAGGTGCATTTTTCCATCACGCCGCGCATCCGCACCGTGACATTGGGGTTGCGCTGGAGATGGGGGGCCTCGCCGACCTGTTTCTCACCGAACGGACCCTTGTAGAGGTTGTTGGCAATGAGCGGGTTGCGCTTGTTGTAATCGAAGAAATTGAAGCGCCGGACTTTGTAAGGACAGTTGTTGGCGCAATAGCGGGTGCCGACACAGCGGTTGTAGGCCATTGCATTGAGGCCGTCTTCGGTGTGCACGGTGGCATTGACCGGGCACACCGACTCGCACGGGGCGAGCTCGCATTGGAGGCAGGCGACCGGCTGCGGGACCAACTCGGGATTGTCCGCATCGAAGTCGTTATCCTTCTGGGTGGCATAGTATCGATCCATGCGGATCCAATGCATTTCGCGGCCTTTGGCGACCTGTTGTTTGCCGACAATGGGGATGTTGTTTTCGGCCTGGCAGGCGACAAGGCAGGCGTTGCAGCCCATGCAGGACGACAGGTCAATGGCCATGCCCCACTGGTGGAGCTGGTCGGTGAGGAAATCCGGGGCCTTGCCGTCCTTGGTGGGATGCCAGGTGGCCGAGCCCTTTTGTTGATAGAGTGAAATGTTCGGCAGCGCGTGGGCGTCGTCGGCATGCTTTTTGACATTGGCGATTTGCTCGTCAAACGTGCCCTTTTCAGGATCCGTGAGGGTGGAGATTTCGCGGGCGAGGGCGCGGCCATACATCGCGCTGTGCTCCTGGGTGACGGCGATCGAATAGACGCCCCGGGTTTTGCTGGCAGTGGCGCCGGTGGCGAAATACGCGGCATTGGAGCAACGCAGCGGATAGGCGTTGAAGCCACGGTTCACGCCGACGCGGCCGACGTGCGCGGCATTGGCGGTGTCGCGCTTGAGTTCATCATCATCATCAAAGCCATGGCCATAGCCTAACGGAATAACCAGGGTGTTTTCCGCCTGGCCGAAGGAAACGAGGACCGGGATATCCAGCGTGGCGCCATTGACCGCGACGCGGATGATGGGCGACCTGTGGTGGCCGCCTTCGCCATCCGGATAGGACTTGCCATAGGTGCCTTCAACGCCCAACACCTTGGTGACCGGTTCGGGACTGAGGATGAGATCGTAGATGCCGAGGTTTTTTGCGGTCCGCGGGGCAATGAGCGCGGCGTTGTCCCAGGTGAGCTTGGATATCGGATCGGGCGCTTCCTGCAGCCAGCCATTGTCGATCCAGCGCCCGTCATGGACCGACGAGTCGGTGGCAAAGAGGATTTCCAAGGCCTGCGGGGTCGGAGCGGCGGCCTTGGCGACGACAATGTCCGCGGCGGCGGTCGCGGACATTTTCGGCATCACCACCGGATAGCCTGTGTCCAGTTGATACCCCTCGCGCAGGAAATTTTTCCATGCCTCCTCGCCCGCCCCGCCCACCGCGGCGTAGGTGGCACGCACTGCCTGATAGGCGGGCGACGGTTCGCCTTGGGGTCCCTCACCGGTGAGCAACTTGCCATCCGCGGACAGCAGGGCGGGCAGCAATTCAAACTCGGACACACAATTCGGATAGAGCGGCAGAATCAACGGTTGCACCACCGTGTGGGTGCCGCGGCTGCTGCGGGCGTCCGCCCATGACTCGAGAAAATGAGCGGCGGGAACATGCCAGGTGGCGGCGTGCGCCGTGGCATCGGCGCGCAGGCCGAGGTGGATGCTCGTCTTGAGCTTGGCCATGGCCTCACCAAACTTGAGGTCGGGCAGCGCGTCATAGAGCGGGTTGGAAGGGGTGAGCAGAACCAACGTCTCGATTTCCCCCGCATCAATGTCCGCCGTGAGGGTGGTGATGCTGCCAAGGTTCCGGCTTGTGGTTTGCAAGGCCGCGAGTGGCTTGTTAGCGCCGAGATTACCCAGCACGAGATTGATGGCAAGGACGAGGTGATGGAGTGCGGCGGGTTGCCGGGAGCCGGCGAGCACCACGGATTTTCCCGCGTGCTCTTTAAGATCGGCGATGACGCCCTGCACCCAGGCGAGCTGGTTCTTGTCGGTGAGCGGCTCAATTTGGCTAACCAGCCCGGTGTTGCTCACCAGGCCACGCGCGATCTGCGCCGCGACTGTTAGAACCTGGCTCGGGGCCACCCGCAGGCGGTGGTCGGCCATACCGCCGGTGAGCGTGTAGGCCGCCTCGACGGCGTAGAGCCGGTTCATTTTCGCGACATCAGGCGCGGTCTGATAGCCATTGCCCTCGGGCTTGCGGCGCTCGAAAAACGCGGCCACCGGCCCTTGCGGATCGTTGCCAACAAAGTCGCAGTCGAATGCCAGAATGCGCTCCGCCCTAGCGAAATCCGCCGCCCATTTCACCCCGTCACCGAGCGCGGCCGCGGCCTCGCCGGTGAGCGCCTCGTATTGATAGAACCGCGCCGCAGCGAATTTCGCCGCCAACTCCCCGCGCAGGCGGACCCGCGTCGGACTGTCGTCGGCACCAAACATAAAGCCGATTTTAGCTGCCTTGTCGGCGGCCAGGGCGGCGAGGACCCGCTCAAAATCCGCACGCTCGGCGGCGGCTCCGGATTTAAGAATGCGCCGCGAGCGGGATGGCGAGTAGAGGTCGAGCACGGACGCTTGGGCAAAGGCATCCGTGCCATCCGCATCCGGATGGTGGTGGTTGGCGGCGACCTTGGTCGGGCGGCCTTCGAAGGACGTGACCACCAGCGGCGTGGCACCATGGGCACGCGGCATACTAGAAGCATAGTAGGTGGCCTTGCCGGGGATCACCCATTCCGGGGCCTTGGTGTAGGGGACGATGTAACTCTCCGGCCGGCGGCAGGCGGCCATGCCCAGGCCCGCCAGCGCGGTGGAGGCCCCCATCAGCCTGAGGAACGTCCGGCGCGAGACTTCCGCCTCGCCGGCGTCGGCCATCTCGGCGGCCCCCTGCGGGAACTCGCGCTCCAGCCAGTGGCGGAATTCCGCGCTGTCTTCAAGCTGTTCCGCGCTGCGCCACGCGACGGTGGCGGCGGATGCTGCGGAAGGGACTGAAGCGGGCTTGATCATGTTAGATTGCGGATGGAAATGGAAAAATCGGGGTGGCTGCAGGCGGCTCAATGGTGACAGGTGGCGCAGGTGGTTTTGGGTGCCACCTTGAATTGGTCTTTGAGTTTGAGGCCGAACTCCGCCGGCGTGGCGACGCCGGGCTGCGGATGCGCCTTGAGGAAGTGTGCCGCGTCGTATTGCATGTTGTAAACCTCTTCCAGCGGGCGGAGTTGGGTTTCCGGTGCGCGGTGGCAGTTGAGGCACCAGCCCATCGATTGGTTTTGATCTTGATAGACGACTTCCATGGTATCGACCGGACCGTGGCAGCTAACGCAGCCGATGCCGCGGTTGAGGTGGGCCGAATGGTTGAACTTCACATAATCCGGCAGCTTGTGGACACGCACCCACTCGAGCGGCCTGCCATCGTAGCCCGCGAATGACGGATCCATCGCCTTGCGCAGCGGTGCCAATTTCGGACTGTCCCGCAGCACGTGCTGGTGGCAATTCCAACAGGTATTGCCCGTCGGCACGTTCGAGGCGCCAGCCACATCCACAAACGAATGGCAGTAGCGGCAATCCATGCCGATCTGATCGAGGTGGATCTTATGCGAAAACGCGATCGGCTGGGACGGCTGATAGCCCACCACCTGGGCTTTCGGCGTCGCGTAGTAGGTGAAGCCGAGCATGCCACCGGCCGCCACTGAAAGGATGCAAACGGCGATTTTCAGCGGCAGCAGGTTGGACCAGCGGGGAAAGATGTTTGCCATGGAGCGTGGGAAAAATGCTGGAGATTGCGGGAAGGTTGTTCACTGGCAAAATCAGCAACCCTCCGGGCATCGCCAATCGGTGCGTTTAGATTGCAAACCCCAGCCCACCTTGCAACCCTCAAATTGCCTGTCACGGGAGTGCCATGCCCCGCCCGTCAAGGCTTTGACCAATTCAAGCCCTGTTCCTGCCGCCAGCGCCGATAGGCGCGGAATTGCTCGCTTTTGGCAAGTTGCCGGCGGGCCGGATCTGCCTTGAGAAACGCCTCGAACCCGCCGTCTTGGCTGGACTTGCGGGCGGCCAGCACGTTGGCCGCACCCTCGGCAGTTGCGCCGCGTTTTTCAAGCAGCGCCGCGATGCGGGCCAAGCCCCGCCCCGCCCGCATCACCGCCAGCAACAGCAACAACAGCAAACCTGCGCATGCCGCTAGCAGCGTCATCAGCACCCATGAGTCCGTCCCTGACATGCACACCAGTATGGCTGCACGCCCGCAGCCCGCAAAGCCCAAATTCTGCAATCTTCCCCCATGGCGTCGGATGCCGCCCCGCGAAAATCTTTTCAAAAAATCTGAAAGGCCGCCCCCGCCGCCGGCGTAAACCGCCACCGCGGATAAAAATTGCAAAAAATCAGACATATGACAGC
>Ga0194060_10003024_pt1 | contig 11926 bp, 9 predicted proteins | sample SepL225m_MetaG_FD_163427 | JGI IMG/M metagenome (GOLD analysis project Ga0194060, IMG submission 163427) | Anoxic zone freshwater microbial communities from boreal shield lake in IISD Experimental Lakes Area, Ontario, Canada - Sep2016-L222-5m | ecosystem: Environmental > Aquatic > Freshwater >... | reverse complement strand
CATAATTCATTTCGCGCCGTCATTTTCCATTTCGCGCCGTCATTTCTCATTTCATAGAATCATTTTCCATTTCGCGCCGTCATTTCTCATTTCATAGAATCATTTTCCATTTCGCGCCGTCATTTTCCATTTCCTGAAATTATGTTCCATTGCACGGCATCATTTCTCATTGCGAGACAAAATAATCCATTGCCTGACATGACATGCTGTTTTTAGTGGAATTGCCTCTCTGTCCGTATTATGGCTGTCGGAAAATAAACGGGGCATTACGGGTTTGATTTATATGACAGCGCAGATCATATAAAATAGATCATACCGCTTAAAAAGAAGACTGAATATAAGAAATAACTTTTCCCCGGTCTGTGGGATCTGTTAAATCCGTTTAATCTGTGATATAATTATGGCATTTTTATATAACATGAGCTACTGCTTCTTCCCTATTGAACCTGTTTCCAGCCCTTTTCCATTCGCTCCCATCTCGCTTTTACGCAACAGAAAAGCAAACAGAAGTCCGAATAACCCGAGCAAAGAGAATATCCACATGCCGGCTGTGTAACCGCCGGTCGTATCGTTTGCGTAGCCGGTCATCAGATTAAAGCCTGAAAGCCCGATATTTTGTATCATCGTCATAAGTCCATAAGCAGTACCAAGCCGCGATTCATCAACGATTAACGCTACTGAAGGCCACATCACCGCAGGAATAAGCGAAAATGAAATCCCCATAACTGCCATCGGAATATATAAACTGACATGAGTATATGCCATAAGAAGATAAACAGGAATAAGAAGAAGAGAACCGAACATCATAAGAAGCGAACGCCTGCCGGTATAATCAGAAAGCAGTCCGAACAGAGGAGTTAAAATCATAGCCGAAAGTGTCAGCATACTCGACAGGAATCCGCCAAATTCCCTTGTAACACCGTGCGTTTCCATAAAAAATTTAACGGCAAAGGTCTGAAACGGAAAAATAGCTGAATAGAAAGTAACGCATAAAAGCGTAATGTACCAGAACGAAGAGCCGAATCTAAACATTTCACCTAGTTTTATTTCATCCTGCTTCGGAATATTGCGCATCGCATAATTCTTTGATGCATATATATCCATCATGATATAAAAAATCACGGCAATCACAGAAATAATGCCGGCAAATACACCAATTAAAAGCGGAGTCTGCCAGTTATTATAAAAAGCTTTCCCCCATGAAGGAGAATTAAGTGCGGCAAATGAGCCGAGCCGCGCTATTGTAAGATTAATGCCGAAGGCAAAGGATAATTCTTTTCCCTTAAACCATCTCCCTATTACGGTGGTAACAGCAACAATAAGTGATTCGGCACCGAGTCCGAAGATAAGTCTGCCCGTTGCCATAAAAAATAAACCAGGAGACAGCGCAGTTACAAGAGCGCCAATAAAACAGAGAGCAACAAATATAAATGTTGAAATCCTCGTTCCAAGTTTATCAATTATAATCCCGCCGATTAATACCATAACTACGTTTGGAATACTGTAAATAGCCTGCAGCAAACCAATGTTTGAATCAGTAAAGTTTAACTGTTTTGCAAGCAGGTCAGCCAGCGGACTAACACAGTCATAGATATAATAATTGCCAAACATAGCAAGACTTACAAAAACCAGCACCCCCCAGCGGAAAAGCGCCGATGGCTCAGGCTTGGTCTGAATTTGTTGTGTTGTAGTATTCATTTTCTCTGTTTATATAAAAAGAAACCGCCGGTCTGAAAAAACCGGCGGCTTAAATTGAAAGATAATTTATTTCGATGGAATGTTTTTTAACACTTCCTTTAATAAGACCCAGAACTTCTCTACCGTGTCTATCTTAACTCTTTCGTCTGGCGAGTGAGCACCCATAATAGTCGGACCAAATGAGATCATGTCCATATCAGGATAACGCTCGCTGATAATCCCGCATTCAAGTCCGGCATGAATTGCTTTTACTTCAGGTTCTTTGCCGTAAAGTTTCTGGTAAATCGTCTTAACAACATTTAATATCGGACTTTTTACATTTGGTTTCCAGCCCGGGTAACCATCGCCGTGGGATACCTCGGCGGCGGCGAGCATAAAGACCGAGGTAGTCATGTTCGATGCATCTTCATTTTTACTTTCGACAGGGCTTCTCTGGCTTGTAGTAACTAATATACTGCCATTCCCGGTCGCTATGATTGCAACGTTTGTAGATGTCTCAACGAGGTCTTTAATGTCATGGCTCATTGCCAGCGTTCCATGTGGCGCGCCATAAATTGCGTTTAGCAGTCTTGTCTGCGTATCAAGGTCGATAACATTTGCCGGATCGTCAGTTTTAACAGCTTCAATTTTCAGGTTTGGTTCGTTTGCTACAAATTCTTTCTTAACAGTTTCATTAAATTTATCGATAAGCTTAGTAAAATCCCCGACCGATAAAGACGGAACAACAACGGTCGCAAAAGCTTCTCTTGGAATAGCATTATGCTTGCTGCCACCATCGAATTTCGCGATTCTGATGCCACAGTTCCTGGTGGCTTCCCATAATGCACGGTTAAGAATCTTAATCGAGTTCCCGCGTCCCTCGTTGATATCAAGACCGGAGTGCCCGCCTTTTAAACCGGTTACCCTTACTTCATAAACAAAGAAATCGGCTGAAACATCTTCAGTTTTATAATTAAACTTAGCGTAAGTATTCTTACCGCCTGCACATCCGATATAAAGTGCACCGTCTTCTTCTGAATCGAGATTAAGAAGGATCTCTGCCTTAAGTAACCCCGGCTTTAATGCCTGCGCGCCATTTAAGCCGGTTTCTTCATCCAGCGTAAATAAAAACTCAAGCGGGCCATGCTCAATATCCGTTGATTCAATTACGGCAAGAGCCGCCGCCACACCGATGCCGTTATCTGAACCGAGCGTTGTGCCTCTTGCTTTTACCCATTCGCCATCGATATAAGGCTGAATCGGGTCATTGTCAAAATCATGCTTTACATCGCTGTTCTTCTCAGCAACCATATCCAGGTGCCCCTGAAGAACTGTCGTTTTCAGATTTTCTTTCCCCGGCGTAGCAGGTTTTCTAATTATAACATTGCCAAATTCATCAGTCAGTATTTCAAGATTATTGCGCTTACCAACAGAAACAACATACGCAACGATTTTGCCTTCCTGTCCCGAAGGATGCGGATACCTGCATATCTCTTCAAAATGCTGCCATAATAATTCCGGCTTTAAGCCGCTTAATTCTTTACTCATGTTACTCTCCTTCTTTTTTTATTTCATTAAACGAAATGTATCCTTCCATGTATAAACGGGTCAAAAACTTTGTAACCCTTTCGCTAACCGGCTGAACGCGTTCGCCAAATAACTTGTCGAGGTTTGCGATAATCTCTCTGACCTCACGCTTCCCGTCAATCTGCTTCCAGGACTCTGAACCAATTTCATCCAGATTAATCTTAAAGTGAGGAAACTTCAACCGGGAGGCTAAAAATCTGACAAGAATCTTATTGGTAAACTTTGGAACAAGCACAGTTACAAAACCCTGCTCGTCCGTTTCAACTTTATAAATCTGATATGGAGTTAAATCAAGATAATTGGCATTGATTAATACTTTTCTTCTCTGTCTGAAACCTAAAGGCATATTCTCCTGACTTTGCTAAAGATATGAAAATGATTCAACCAAAAATAAAAAAGGGCAGATAATACCCCTGCCCCTTCTTTCAATAACATTAGAACATTGCCGATGGCGGAGCCGGTTCATCCGGGCTGCCTGCATTGTTAAGAGGCGTGCTGACTAAAATATAACCAATAACTGCAAAGACTACTAAACTTATTAAGAATGTGGGATTCTCTGTAATTAAAGGAACCCTCCATTCCATTACAGCAAAGAAAGCGAAAAGAAGACCCACCAGAGCCTCGCCGGCAATTAATCCCGAAGCAATAAGCACTCCGGTATTCTCCATACGTGCAATCTGAGGAGCGTTGAGTTTTCTTTTTGCCGCTATCTTATCGAGCGCGCCACGGACCAGCCCGCCAATAAATATCGCAAACGATGTTTCAAGAGGTAAGTACATGCCAACGCATACGAGCATCGGGCTTTTAACTTTAAGCAGAATTAAACCAACTGCCATTAATATACCAACGATAATTAAAGGCCACGCCATATCACCGCCTACAATACCCTTTGCCAGAATAGCCATAAGACTCGCCTGCGGAGCAGAATATGTCGAACCGCCAAGACCTGCGCCGCCCGACTTTATGTCGCCTTCATGTAAAATTAATAACGGGAAAAACATTACAACCGATGATAATAGAATACCAAACAAATCGCCTGCCTGCATCTTCCAGGGCGTTCCGCCAAGTATGTACCCAACCTTAAGATCCTGAAGCATCTCGCCCGCAACAGCAGCGGCAACGCATATAACCGCCGCAACGCCAAGAACCGCCGCAATGCCGGCCATTCCTTTAACACCAAGAACAACCATAAGAATCGCTGCTACAATAAGCGTTGAAATTGTAAGACCGGAGACAGGATTGTTGCTTGATCCGATTAACCCGACAAGGTAACCTGAAACCGCCGCGAAAAAGAATCCTGCTATAATCATAACGATTGTCGCAACCAGAGCGGCAACAACATTCTGCGAAAAATACAGATAAATAAAAAACGTAGCTACGGAAGCCAGACCAAGTCCGATAAATACCCATTTAAAGTTCATGTCTTTATCTGTCCTGACATCTGCTGTGCCACCTGAAGCCGCACGCTTTACATCACCGACAGCGCGGCTTAGACCGGCACCAAGACTCTTTCTCATTCTGAAAAGCGTATAGGCAACGCTCATAAGCATACCACCGATGGCGATAGGACGAACAATCGTTCTCCAGACCTGATTAGCCATTCCAATCCATGTAGCTTCCGATGATACATCCCTGCCTGCCGCCGCAAGCGAAGACGATAATTCAGGTCCTAAGAAATATAATAGAAGCGGAACAAATAAACCCCACGCGAGCAGACCACCGGTAAAATTCAGAGCCGCAAGCTGAGGCCCGATAATATAACCAACACCCATATACGCGGGACTTACACCGGGAGTGCTTAGCAACGCGCCGCCACCTGCCTTAACAGATGCGCCATTACTGAACGTAATGCTTTTATCTGAAAAGTGAATGAATTTCTCCCAGCTTGCTGCAAACGCCTGAACTTGTTTTAAAACCTGTACCAAAGCGCCAAGCCCCATAGAATAGAATAAAAACTTAGCTCCGCTCTTTCCTGAACGTCCCGCTTTATGAATTTCTGAAGCAGCAACTGATTCCGGGAATGGAAGGTCTGCATCTTCAACCATTACACGGCGAAGAATTGTAACGAAGAGAATCCCAATTATACCTCCGACTAACATAATTGCAGTAGCTTCAAGATAATGTTCAAGAGTATAAAATTCTTTCCAAACGCCTGAGATTAAAAATGCAGGAATAGTAAATATTGCACCCGCCGCAACTGATTCTCCGATTGAACCTACCGTCCTCGCAAAGTTTTCTTCTAATATCGAACCTTTCATAAGCTTTAAGACTGCCATTCCTATAACTGCGGCGGGATATGTAGCCGCTATGGTCATACCGGCTTTAAGTCCCAGATATGCGTTTGCCGCGCCCAAAACTACCGACATTATAAGTCCAATGACTAACGCCCTGACGGTAAACTCCGCCATGTTAGTCTCCGGCGATACAAACGGCACAAACTTCTTTTGTTCAGACATTTTCGCTCCTATAAGCTAATTAGAATATTAAACGTATAAAAATAGTAGCTACTCATAATCATAATACAATTAAGATTTTTAAATAGCTGTCTGATCCTTTGAACCAGGAATCGTTCTTCCCGTTTATTCAGGATGTTTCATTATATTTTCAAAAATTGATTTCCAATATAATTATGTTTTCCAATGCATTCAATAAAACAAAAGCTAAAACTTCAATTTTCTCATTCCGATATGACAAATTGCAAAATCATATTTAACCGGGTCATTCCGATCATAACGCCTTATATTTTCTGTTATCTCTTCAGCCATTTTCCAAGATACATTTTTAAGCGTTGTCAGACCAAGCTCGCTGCAGATTCTGGCAACATGAGTGTCAACAGGAATAACCAGTTTATCCTTTGGTATTTCTTTCCATAAACCAAAATCCAGTTCATCACGTCTGACCATCCATCTTAAAAAGAGATTCATCCTTTTGCACGCGCTTCCTTTGGCCGGGTCAGGAAACATAAACTCAAGCCCCCGCGTAACTTCATAACCGCGGTGTTCATGGCTGATAAGACTAATCATGTTGTTTGAAAAAAAGGAGACAGGCTCTTTCAGGTTCCTGTCCTGCTCAAAATAATAGAGCAGAAACATTCTCTTTATTGATCCGTAATGCGTGTAAACCTGATGAAGAATATAGAAAAGTATGGATATGTCGTAAGATGTATAGAAACGATGCTTCAGGTCACTAAATAACTTTGCCTGTGCTTTGATATTGTAGTTAATAATAAACTCGCCCGGATTCGGGCCAATTATAGAAACCAGTCTGTTCAAAACTGACATAATCTGCTCCACCCGTCCATAGGCAAAAACAGATGAAATAAATCCAACGGCTTCGATATCCATTGGAGTCTGATACATACGCGGGAATTCCAGCGGGTCGGGAGAAATTTTATCTTTATCAAAATATTTATAATGATAATCAAGTTTCCGTTTTAGTGCGTTCATTATCCGTTGCGGATGATCTTTCTCATTTCATCAACAGCCTCTTTTATGCCGACAATTACCGCTCTTGCAATTACAGCCTGTCCGATGCTCACTTCGTCAATATCCTCGACCTCAATAAACTGTTTCATATTAATATAATTCAGTCCGTGTCCGGCATTTACACCAAGACCGAGCTTCTTTGCCTGCTTAGCCGCAAGTCTTATCCTTTCAAGCTCATCGAACTGGTCTTCCTCATTCGTAGCATTCGCATAAGATCCGGTATGTATCTCAATAAAATCCGCCTCTATTTCCGCCGCCGCATTTATCTGGTCAATATCCGGTTCAATAAACAATGATACGTTTATTTCAGCCTCATGAAGCCGGTTAATAGCATCTGAAAGAACATCTATGTTATCGATAACATTTATGCCCCCTTCGGTGGTAAGCTCTTGTCTTTTTTCAGGGACAATAGTCGCAAGCTCTGGTCTGACATCGCAGGCAATAGTAATTATTTCGTCAACGGCCGCCATCTCGAGGTCCAGCTTTGTTGTAACAAGTTCGCGCAAGAGTCTTAAATCGCGTTCGTTAATATGACGTCTGTCCTCTCTTAAATGAACAACTATACCATCGACCCCTGCCTGTTCGGCAATCAAAGCTACGGTTACAGGATCCGGGGTCATTTCGCCGCGGGCATTTCTGAGCGTTGCGATATGATCTACATTCAAACAGAATCTCATATTATTTTTCTCCCTTAAAAGTTTCCCAAAATATTAATCAATGCATTCAGCCCGAGTCCATACTCGGACACCCTGAACCTGAGAGCGGAAATAACATCAATCGACAGAATAACCGAGTAATGAACAATAACTCCGTAATAAAACGAGCGTGTTCTTAAGGCAAGTATGCCAAGAGCTAAACCACCGAAAATGGCTCCAAAGGTCTCAAGCGGTGGCTTCCCGTTATGCAGTATAACAAACGGGATCATTTGAATAAACACCGCATAATAACCAAACTTTTCCTCAAGACCGAAAAGCATAAAACCGCGCCAGATAAACTCCCATGCAAAAATATATAAAAGTAACGCAGATTCAAAAACAATGAAAGCTCCCGCTTTTTCTTTAGCCGGATATAACTGAGGATACTGTTCTGAAAATGAAGGCAATGAGGAGATAACCCAGATAATCAGGAGCATCACTATTGCAAATAACAAGGCGATTTTAAGTCCGAACTTATAATCTCCTGGCTGAACTCCATAAGTGCGCAGATTTTCCTTTAGATAAAATTTAATTATAAACGCGGAGATTACAAACAGAGAAAAAAAATCTCCGATATACCAGTAAAGATACTCAATCATCTCTTCCTCCGGATGACTGGCAAAATAATCGTAAAGATTAATCCGGTAAAACATCCTCGAAGTAAAATAGAAAGAAACCGTCTGAATAACTGCGACAGTTAAAAACACAGTAACTATCTTTTTATCAAGCCCGCGCAGGATATTTAAAAGTTCCGTTGCCTCGTCTTTCATTTTTTCTCTGTTTCAAATTAATATTTGTCCATTAATTGTATCTTCAAACTGGATCGTTGAACCATTAAACGGAAAGGATTCTTAATCTCACTAACTTTTTTGGGGAACAAGTAAAATAACACATTTCATAATATGCATCCTGCGCGAATGGAACTCAATATACATAGTATTTTATCCCAACGACAAGGTGCGTTCATCTTACAAATAATCGGGACAGGAAAGTATATTAAAAAGAAGCGACAGGCTGGAAGTTGAAGAAAGCAATAAAAGGCTACTCTGATTTCAGACAAGCGAAAAAATTATTCCGCCAGTTTTTTGTCACCACAACAAGGAGAAACCTAAAGACAGCCTTTTATTAATATCTAACTTTGACAGATATAAATTTTAGAATGACAGACGATATTCCAAATATATAAATAAAACTGAGATTAGTCCATCATCATTTTTAAAAAAGATGAGCTTTCATCATCGTCATCATTATTTTGATTCTGATTACGTTTATCTTCATTTGAATTCATCGAATATTTATCGGAAGATGCGCGACTTTGCGGAAAAGCACTTTCCTCAGGAATAATTGGCTTTGCGCCCTCGACACGGCGAATTGTCGGAATGTCAAGATCGTCTGCCTTGTTAAACTTATATTCCAGTTTAGGTAACCCGCTTCTCTTTTCACTTCCAAAATCATATCCGGAAGCAGAAGGTTTCGGTGGAGGCTGCACAATTTTTTCCGCCGGAGCCGGAGGTGTAACCTCATTATTTTTTTTTCTTGTCTCAAATCCGGTTGCAATAACGGTATAAGAAACAGATTCATTCATTTCGGCCTTATTAACCCATCCAAAAATAACATTGGCTTCTTCGCCTGCGGCATCGTAGATAACCTGATTACCCTCGTCAATCTCATGTATATTAAGTGAATTAGAACCACTAACATTAAGAAGGATATTCTTAGCTCCCTTAATACTTACGCCTTCAAGCAGTGGCGAAGAAATTGCTTTTTGTGCCGCTTCAACTGCGCGGTTCTCGCCACTTGCAGTTCCGCAACCCATAAGAGCTTCGCCACTCTGGCTCATAACTGTGCGAACATCAGAAAAATCTACATTAATAATCCCGGGGATTGTTATAATATCCGCGATTCCGCGGGTAGCTTCAAATAATACTTCGTTCGGCTTATCAAAAGCCTCGTTAGCTGAAGTGTTAACGTCAAGTATATTTAATAACCTTTCGTTAGGTATAACGATAAGCGAATCAACATACTGCCTTAATTCCTGAATACCCTGCTCGGCATTCATCATTCTTTTCTTCCCTTCCCATCTGAAGGGTTTTGTTACGATACCAACTACAAGAGCACCGAGGCTCTTAGCAATCGAAGCAACTATAGGAGCACCTCCGGTACCAGTACCTCCACCCATACCGGCAGTAATAAAAACCATATCGCTACCTTCGAGCATTTTTGTAATTTTATCGCGGTCTTCCTCAGCTGCTTTTCGTCCGACTTTAGGATCGGCCCCCGCACCAAGCCCGCGCGTAACACTAGCTCCTATCTGGATTATGTTCGCACCAGTATTGCTAAATAAAACCTGAGCATCGGTATTAATACCAATATACTCAACCCCGGTCAAACCCCTTTTAATCATACTTTCAACTGCATTACAACCTCCGCCGCCAATCCCAACTACCTTAAGCTGTGCAGGCTTACGACTTTCACGATCCAGTGTGGCAAAAAACATAAACATCCTCCTTGTTGTGGTATTATTTATAACTCGTCAAAAAACTCTCGTACTCTCTTAATAATGTTAGTAACAATATTCTTTTTTTTTTTATCATCTCCAACGTAATCACTCGGACCAGTTCCGGGTATTCCACGAACAAGCCCTGCGACAGTCGCGAACTCCGGACTTTCAATCTCTTTAGTAAGTCCTTTACCTAAATCCTGTGGCACCCCAATGCGAGTAGGCAGACCAAAAACATCTTCAGCCAGTTCAGTACATCCTTTGAGCAAAGCCCCTCCGCCTGTAAGCACAATACCAGCTTTAATTTTGCCCTTATATCCTGATTCAATAATTTCACCATCAATAAGGCTAAAAAGTTCGCGCATTCTAATACTTATAATCTGTGTTAAAAGGCTTATCGATATCCTTACGTTACCTCGTGCACCTACTCCTTTAATATAAATATCATCATATTTTATTATTGAGCCTTCGGTAGCATAGCCATATTCTTTCTTTAATTTTTCAGCTTCATCGGTAACAATACCTAATGTTTCCCTGATATCATTAGTAACCTGATTGCCTGCCACGCCAAGGACTTTTGTATGCTTAATACTTTTCTTATGGAATATGGCTATATCGGTAGTCCCGCCACCAATATCGATAAGCGCAACACCAAGGTCCTTTTCATTTTCTTCCAACACAGATGAACTTGATGCAATAGGTTGAAGGATATAATTCTGAACGAAATAACCTGCTCGTTCAACTGAGCGCTTGATATTCTGAATAGCAGAAACAGAAGCTAAAACAATATGATTAGTCGCTTCAAGACGGTCGCCACACATACCGATAGGGCTTTCAATTCCTCCCTGACGATCAACTGAGTACTCTTCAGGAATAATGTGGAGTATCTGCCTGTCCGATGGGATTCTGATAGTCCTTATATCTGCCTCAAGACGTGCCAAATCATCCTTAGTAATTTCATTATCCGAATTATTAATGGTAACATAATTTTTATGGCGCTGGCTTGTGATATGCTCGCCTGCAACGCCAACATTGACAGTTCTAATGTCAATGCCTGCACGGTTTGAGGCAAGTTCCATAGCCAGCTTAATAGCTTCGGCAGTCTTGGATATATTTGCTACCAGTCCCCTGTTCAGACCATCAGAAGGGGCTACGCCAAAACCGAGAATATTCAAATCATCATTCGTTTTCTCAGCAATAATAGCACACACTTTTGTTGTTCCAAGATCAAGTCCGGCAATTATGTTTTTCTTCATCCTTTAGTACCTTTAACTTCGCTCACCTGGCTATCCATACCTACATAAATTAGTTTTTCGTATCTCAAGTCGACATAATTAATAAATTGTCCCGGGTTTTCCTTTTGGTTATGAATATGGTTCCAGACTTTCTCAAAGCTCATCAGCTTTTCTACTTCACCATTGCGCCCAAAAATTACTTGAAAATCATATCCTCTGAACCTAAGCACAATATCTTTTCCTTGTCTTAAATCAATATCAGTAAGATTCGAATATATATCTGTACTTATAATTTTACTTGCATCGATAATCCTGAAAGCAGCTTTTGTTTCAGGCGTCCTAACTATATCAAAACATCTGATTTTTTTAGTCAGCAACGGATTTTCAATAACCGGCAGAACCATGTTCTTTGTAAATAAAAAAAATGGAACAACCATAAATTGTTCAGTTATCAGAAACTGTAGTGAATCGACCAGTAATATTGCCTGAAACTTTCTCTCAGTAAGATTTATCTGAATACTATTTTCATCAACATATTTAACATTTGCCCTTAGAACATAAGGATGTTTTTCAAATCTGTCCCTGATGATCGACGGAGATAAAAACTTATAATTAATATTTTTATTTAACTTCGTAAAGTTAAAATATTCTTCCTTAGATAAAAAGTAATTCCCGCTTATTTCTATCTTTTCTATCATTTTTTTTTCAATTTTTGAAAAAAGTATGATATAAACCACGCCTAATAAC
>Ga0194060_10003023_pt1 | contig 11931 bp, 11 predicted proteins | sample SepL225m_MetaG_FD_163427 | JGI IMG/M metagenome (GOLD analysis project Ga0194060, IMG submission 163427) | Anoxic zone freshwater microbial communities from boreal shield lake in IISD Experimental Lakes Area, Ontario, Canada - Sep2016-L222-5m | ecosystem: Environmental > Aquatic > Freshwater >... | reverse complement strand
CATGGACGAATTGTTCAAGGCGGTGGCCCCAGGCAATCGCATGCTGGTGGGCATCGCCGACCAGGTCCCGCCAGACGCCGTGTTCTCCCGGCTGCAGCGCATCGGCGAGCGCGTCGAGCGCGAGGGACGGCTGCCGCTCGCCGCAGGCGCGGCCCGCCCGGTCGCCGCCGCAACCGCTTCGGCCAAGCCCAAGCCCGCGGCGACAGCAGCCGAACTGAAGCCCGAGGACGTCTTCGCGCAGGTTCGACTGGACGTTTCCAAGGGCAAGCACAAGGAAATCAAGGCGCATGTGCAGGCGCTCCTCGACAGCGGCATCAAAGCTGAAGCAATACTGGAGGACGGACTGATCGCGGCCATCAGCGCGGTCGGCAGGCGCATGGCCACGGGCGAGGCGTTCATTCCCGAGGTGCTGCTGGCGGCGCGCGCCATGACCGCGGCGGTGGAGGTATTGGAAACGCGGCTGGCCGCGGGGGGGGAAAGACAGGGCGGCAAGGTGTTGATCGGCACGGTCAAAGGCGACATGCACGACATCGGCAAGAATCTCGTGGTGACACTGCTCCGCGGCGTAGGTCACGAAGTGCGCGATCTGGGCATCAACGTCTCGCGCGAAGCCTTTTGCGACGCCGTCGCCGAGTTCAAACCAGACGTCCTAGGACTGTCCGCATTGCTGACCACTACCATGGTCGAAATGCGCGAGGTCATCAAGGCTCTGGAAGCGCGCAATCTGCGCGACAGTTGCAAGGTCATCGTGGGCGGAGCGGCGATCACGGATGAATACGCGCAGCAGATCGGTGCTGATGGTTTTGCCGTCAGCGCGCCCGATACGGTGGGACTGGTGAAGCAGCTTGTCGCCGCATCGGCTGCCGCCAGGGCCTGAAACAGAGCGATTTCCTAGGACGACCAGAATGGCTTCAGTCAGCATCGAAGGCGCGCAAAAGCAATTTGGCCGGACCCGGGTCATCCGCGGCATCAGCATCGAGATCGACGACGGCGAATTTTGCGTGCTGGTCGGCCCTTCCGGTTGCGGCAAATCGACCTTACTACGCATGATTGCAGGTCTGGAGGAGATATCCGGCGGAAACATCCGGATCGGCGGCAATGTCGTGAACGACATGCCGCCGAAGGAGCGCGACATTGCCATGGTGTTCCAGAATTACGCCCTGTATCCGCACATGACCGTGCATGACAACATGGCGTTTTCGCTGGAACTGGCAAAGCGCGAGAAGGCATTCATAGAAGAGCGCGTGAACAAGGCCGCCGACATCCTCGGACTGAACGACCTCTTGCAGCGCTTTCCCCGGCAGCTTTCCGGCGGGCAACGCCAGCGCGTGGCCATGGGGCGGGCGATCGTGCGCGATCCCCAGGTGTTCTTGTTCGACGAACCGCTGTCCAATCTGGACGCCAACCTGCGCGTCCAAATGCGCACCGAAATCAAAGCGCTGCACCAGCGACTGAAGACCACCTCAATCTACGTCACCCACGACCAGATCGAGGCGATGACCATGGCCGACAAGATCGTGGTGCTGCGGGACGGCATTGTCGAGCAGATCGGCGCCCCGCTGGAGATCTACGACAACCCGGCCAATCAGTTCGTTGCCGGCTTCATCGGCTCGCCTTCGATGAACTTCCTGCCGGGCACGCTGCGGCGGCGCGATGGGGCCGCACGGGTGGATTTCGATGGCGGCATTTCCTTGCCCGCTCCAGCCAATTCGACAGGAGAGGACGGCCAGAAAGTCTTCTATGGGACGCGGCCCGAGCACATCGAACTCGCCACCGGGACCGATGGAGTGCCGGCCGAGGTCCTTGTGGTCGAACCGACCGGCGCCAACACCGAGGTATTTTCCACCATCGCCGGTGTCGAAATCATTGCCGTCTTCCAGGAACGGCATGAATTCAAACCGGGCCTGGCAATCCGGCTGAAGCCGGACGCGAATCGCGCCCACCTGTTCGACGCTGGCAGCGGCGCCAGGCTGGCCGCGTGATCCACGGTTACTATCACACCATCGACTCCTAGCGCATTCGGAGCCCACACGTTGCCAAGACCTTCCAACCGCAGCCTTCTGGACCGTTTCAACAACAGCGCCGACGCGCTGGGGCTGATATTCATGCTGCCCGCAGCTTCGATACTTCTGGTGTTCCTGACCTACCCGCTCGGCCTCGGACTGTGGCTGGGTTTGACCGATACCAAGATAGGACGTCCGGGCGTATTCATCGGTCTTGCGAACTACGAATCGCTGTTCAAGGACAGCGTGTTCTGGATGTCCGTCTTCAACACCATGGGCTATACCGCGGTCGCGAGCGTGTTCAAATTCATGCTCGGATTGATACTCGCCCTGCTGCTCAACCAGAATATCGCGCTCAAGTCCTTCATGCGCGCAATCCTGCTGCTGCCATGGATCGTGCCGACGACGCTGTCCGCGATCGCGTTCTGGTGGATGTACGACAGCCAGTTCTCCATCATTTCATGGGCGCTGATGAAAGCCGGGCTGATCAGCACCAACATCGATTTTCTCGGCAACAGCTGGAACGCGCGCCTGTCGGTGGTTGCGGCCAACATCTGGCGCGGCATCCCCTTCGTCGCGATCTCCCTGCTGGCGGGCCTGCAGACGATTTCGCCGTCGCTCTACGAAGCCGCGACCATAGACGGCGCCACCCGCTGGCAGAACTTCAGATACATCACCTATCCCCTGCTCACGCCCATCATCGCCATCGTCATGACCTTCTCGGTGCTGTTTACCTTCACCGATTTCCAGCTCATCTACGTGATCACGCGCGGCGGGCCGGTGAACGCGACACACCTGATGGCGACGCTGTCGTTTCAGCGCGCGATACCTGGCGGGCAATTGGCCGAAGGCGCGGCCATCGCCATGGCGATGGTGCCGTTTCTCGTCGCGGCGATCCTGATCAGCTTTTTCGGACTGCAGCGCCGCGCCTGGCAGCAGGGAAGCAAGGACTGATGAAATGACACAAGCGCCAAAGGCTCCTGATTCCGCGGAAAAGCTGTATTCCGAAGGCGGCATGGACTATTTGATGACGCGGCAGCGCAAGTTCGTCACCGTGTACCTGCCTCTCGCGGTGTTCACCTTCGTCCTGCTGTTCCCGTTCTACTGGATGACCGTCACTACGTTCAAGAGCAACGACGACATCTACGATTACGAAAAGAACAACCCGTTCTGGGTCTGGAATCCGACGCTGCACAACATCAAGAAACTGCTGTTCGACACCTCCTATCCGGAGTGGCTGTGGAACACGCTGCTGGTCTCCATGATTTCGACCTTCATCTCGCTCTTCGCCAGCGTGCTCGCTGCCTATGCGGTCGAGCGCCTGCGCTTCACCGGCAGCCGCTGGGTCGGATTGAGCGTCTACGCCGCCTACCTCGTGCCGCCTTCCATTCTGTTCATTCCCCTGGCGACCATGGTGTACAAACTGGGGCTGTTCGATTCCCGCTGGGCGCTGATCCTCACCTACCCCACGTTCCTGATCCCGTTCTGTACCTGGCTGCTGATGGGGTACTTCAAATCGATCCCGTTCGAACTGGAAGAGTGCGCGCTGATCGACGGCGCGACCCGGCTGCAGATCCTGTGGAAGATCGTGCTGCCGCTGGCGGTGCCGGGGCTGATCTCGGCTGGCATTTTCGCTTTTACGCTGTCCTGGAACGAATTCATTTACGCACTGACATTCGTTTCGTCGTCGGAGAACAAGACGGTTCCCGTCGGCGTCCTGACCGAGCTCGTCGACGGCGACGTCTATCATTGGGGCTCTCTCATGGCGGGCGCCCTGTTCGGCTCGCTGCCGGTGGCGGTGCTGTATTCGTTCTTCGTGGAATATTACGTTTCCGGCATGACGGGAGCCGTAAAGGAGTAGTCCGGAACCACTTTCCTGTATCTTTGTCGTATCGTTCTAGGCCCACTGCGCAGATTGGAGATGCCGATTCCCATGCTAACCAGAAATCAAATTGACAAGTACAACGACGAAGGCGCACTCGTGGTCGAAGGCGTGCTCGACGATGTCACGCGCCAGCACATGAAGAACGTGCTTGCCGATCTGGTCGAACGCTCGCGCAGTGTGAAGATCCATGACAAGGTCTATGACCTCGAACCGGGCCACAGCAGCGAAGACCCGCGTGTACGCCGCATCAAGGCGCCGCATATGGTGCATCCGGTATTCGCCGACTTCATGCGCTCGCCCAAGCTGCTGGGCATTTTGCTGAACCTGCTGGGGGAAAACGTGCGCCTGCACGGCGCCAAGCTCAACCTGAAGTCTCCGGGCTTCGGCTCGCCGGTGGAGTGGCACCAGGACTGGCCGTTCTATCCGCACACCAACGACGACCTGCTTGCGGTCGGCGTCATGCTCGACGACACCACAGTTGAAAACGGCGCGCTTTATATCGTTCCCGGCTCGCACAAAGGTCCGACTTACGATCACCACGGTGCCGACGGCCGCTTTTGCGGCGCCATGGATTTCGCCGCGTCAGGCCTGCGCTTCGAGGATGCCGTGCCCTGTGTGGGACCGGCCGGATCATGCTCGTTTCATCATGTCCGCACGGTGCACGGCTCGGCGCAAAACCATTCTAAGCGGCCGCGAGGCCTGCTGCTGTATGAAATGGCCGCGGCGGACGCGTTTCCGCTGATGGGCATTCCCGATTACGAGGATTTCAAGAAACGCCTGCTCTGCGGCAAGGAAACCATCGTTCCGCGCATAGTCGACTGCCCGGTGCGCATGCCGCTGCCGCCGGCGCTGAACCAGGGTTCGATTTACGAGAACCAGACGGCTTCGGCAAAGCGTTTTTTCGAAGCCAGCGAAGTCGCCAAGTAGACCGTTGTTCAACCAGAGGAGATTGAGATGACCGATCAGACCAGGAGGAGAATAGTCGGCGGGATGAGTGCGCTGGCCACCATGGGGCCGATGTTCTGGATCAAGAGTGCGAACGCTCAAACCAGTTTCAAGCCGGAAAAAGGCGCCAAGTTGCGTGTATTGCGCTGGAAGCGGTTCGTGCAGGCCGACGAAGACATGTGGATGGTCAATACCAAGAAATTTTCCGAGAAATACGGCATCGAAGTGCGCACGGATCACGAGAACTGGGAAGACGTGCGTCCCAAGGCGGCGGTTGCAGCCAACGTAGGCGCGGGACCCGACATCATTGTCGGCTGGCTGGACGATCCGCATCTGTATCCGGAAAAATTGGTCGATATTACCGATCTGGCCGACTATCTCGGGAACAAGTACGGCGGCTGGTTTCCGACGGCACGCACCTACGGCACGACGGCGAAGGGCCGCTGGATAGGCCTGCCGCTGGGCGCAAGCGGCGCCCTGCTCACCTATCGCATATCCTGGGTGAAGGAAGCGGGGTTCGACAAGTTTCCGACCAACTTCGACGACTACCTCAAGCTGTGCCAGGCGCTGCAAAAGAACGGCCATCCCGCCGGCTTTGCGCTGTCGCACGCGACCGGTGATTCCGAAACATGGATGCATAACGTTCTCTGGGGCTTCGGCGGCAAGCTCGTGGACGAAAAGAACCAGGTCGTGATCAACAGCCCGGAGACGATCAAGGCGATCGAGTACATGCAGCAGTTGTCCAAGACCTTCATCGAAGGCGTAGCCGGCTGGAGCGGCGTGGCCAACAATAATGCCTTCCTCGAAGGCAAGATCAGCCTGACCTCGAACGGCATTTCGATCTACTACGCGGCCAAGACCTCGACCGATCCGGCGAAGAAGGCTGTGGCGGCGGACATGGACCATGCGCCCATGATCGTGGGGCCGATCGGCCGGCCGACCGAACTGCATCTGCTGTCGCAGGCAATGGTGTTCAAGTACAGCAAGTATCCCAATGCGGCGAAAGAGTTCCTGCGCTTCATGTGGGAGCGCGAGCAATACGAACCCTGGCAGGCGGCGTCCATGGGCTATATCAGCCACCCGCTCAAGGCCTACGACAACAACAAGTTCTGGAACGACGATCCGAAATACGCGCCGTTCAAGGGTGTGGTCGCGCGCATGCAGCCGCATGGCTACGGCGGCAGCCTGGGCTACGCGTCGGCGGCCTGTCTCGCGGACTGGATCGTGGTCGACATGTTCGCCTCGGCCTGCGTCGGCCAGAAAAGTGCCAAGGAAGCGGCCGCCGAAGCGGAGAAGCGTGCCAAGCGTTACTACAGCTGAGATTCAAGATCCGAAGCAAAGAAACGGCGCGGTTTCCGCGCCGTTCTCTTGGAACCAAACGAGGGGATACCTCCCCTCGTGCTCCCCTATATCTGCCGTAACAAATGAATTTTGTTACGGACTACTGTTACTGCAGCTTCCGTCCCGTCGCCTGTTCCAGCCGGGCGATTTCTTCCGGCTTCATCGAATAGCTGTGCTCTGCGTCGGGAAACTGTCCGCTGCGAACCTCTGCAGCGTACGTCTTCAGGGCATCCACCGCGATCTGGGAAATGTTGGCGTAGCGCTTGGTGAATTTGGGTTTGAACTGGTCGAACACACCCAACAGGTCGAAGGCGAGCAGCAGCTGGCCGCAGCTTGCGGGGCCGGCACCGATGCCGAAGGTGAAAATGTCCACCGCCGCGTCCACCGCCTTGGCCACGGGTGCCGGCACCGCCTCGATTTCGAAACCGATGCAGCCCGCTTCCTGGATGGCTTTGGCGTCGTCGATGATCTTCAGCGCTTCCTCCGTAGTCTTGCCCTGCAGCTTGAAACCGCCGTACTGATGCACGAAATGCGGGCACATGCCCACGTGGCTCATCACAGGCACGCCGGCGTCGGCGATGGCCTTCAGGATGGGGAATTTGTCGCGCCCGCCCTGGATCTTGACGCAGTCGACGGCTCCCTCCTTCATGAAGCGCAGCGCGTTCATCACCGCAATGTCCGGATTCGGATAGCTGCCGTAAGGCATGGCGACGAGGTTGAAGGTGTTGGGCGCGCCGCGACGCACCGCCTGGCAATGCTGGATCATCATGTCCACCGTCACCGGCAGCGTGTTTGGAAAGCCGTAACTCACCATGCCCAGGCTGTCACCGACGCCGAGGATGTCCAGCCCGGCGCGCTCCGCCCATACCGCAGACGGATAGTCCGGGATCGAGGCCATGACCAGCTTGCGCCCGGATTTCTTCGCTTCCTTCAGATCCGGCACGGTCAGTTTCTTGCGTTCTTCGGTCACTTCTGCCCCTCCCATATACGTAATGCGCTCTCAGGCGCGGAATTCCTGCTTGTCGGTACCCTGGTATAACGCCTTCACCTGGCGCCCCACTGCGTCCGCATGCGCCGCGAGCGCCGCCGGGTCGAGGTCCGCATTGGGGCGAGGCTCGTCATCAAAGTTGTGGTACTTGTCCACACCGCGGACCAGCATCGCCGAGTCGCGCACCTTGGTCTGGCGCACGTAGGTGGGGATGTAGCGGATGGCCATGCCGATGCGCCGGTCGTTGCTGCGATTGGCGTCGGAGCCGTGCACCAATTTGATGTGGTGCAGCGAAATTTCACCCGCCCGCAGGGGAATGCCGACGGCCTTGGATTTATCCACTTCGACCGCGATCTCCTGGCCACGCGAGAGCAGGTTGTCCTTGTGGAAGGTGTCCACATGCGGCAACTGGTCGACCTTCTGGCTGCCCGGGATGAACTGCATGTAGCCGTTTTCCGGCGTGACATCGCTCAAGGCCACCCACGCGGTAATGACGTCATCCGGATCCAGGCCCCAGTAGGTCGAATCCTGGTGCCAGGAGACGAATCCGGAACTGTGCGCTTCCTTGATGAAGAAATTGCTGGTCCAGCACAGGATATCCGGACCGATCACGTCCTCGACCGCATCGAGGATCTTCGGGTGGTGCACCAGCTCGTCGGCCCAGGTGAAAAGCAGATGCATCTTGTGGCGCCAGTTGCCCTGCAGCGGCGCCCCTGTCCCTGCCTCGTGCTCCTCGAGGCAGCGGCGGTAGCGCGCCGCCTCGTCCCGGCTCATCACCGCCGTCGGGAAAAAGTAGCCGTCGCGGTTGTACTGTTCGACCGCTGCGGCTGAAAGCAGTTTCGGCATGTGTCGCTCCCCCCTTCTTCTGTCTGTGCAGGCCGCGGCACGCGCCCGAGCTTGCGTTGGAAAAACCTTAGTGATATGTTGGTCAAATACGGCTGACATATCATCGGAGGTCGCCGCCGCGCTGTCAACCGTTCCCTGCGCGGAAAAAACACACTATCGAGCGGTCAAAAAAGGGGGATTGAACATGAGCGTAGAACGTCGCAAATTTCTGTCTGGAGCGGCAGCCGCCGCAGGCGCCGCAACCCTGGGCTTTCCTACGATCGTCAAGTCGCAGCAGACGATCAAGTGGAAAGCACAATCGATGTGGAGTTCGGCAGAGATCACCTACAAGGCCTTCGAGGACCTGTGCACGCGCATCGGCAAGGCGAGCCACGGGCGGCTGGAAATACAGCCGTTCGCCGCGGGCGCGGTGGTCGGCGTGTTCGAGACGCTGGACGCGGTGCAGGCGGGTGCGCTGCAGGTACAGTCCACCGCTCCGGTGTATTTCACCGGCAAGGACGCCGGTTTCGCCGTAATCGGCGACCTCGCATTCGGTTACCAGCATCCGTGGCAGGCGGAAGCCTGGTACTACCACAAGGGCGGCCTGGACATGCTGCGCGAGGCCTACGCGCGTTTCAACGCCTATTGCGTCGGCATGTCCTGGTGGGGGCTGGAATCCATCGTGTCGAAAAAACCGATCCGCAGCATGGCGGATTTCAAAGGCGTCAAGGTACGCTCGCCGCAGGGCATCAACGCGGAAATCCTGACCAAGATGGGCGGCTCCATCGTCGTCATCCCCGGTGGCGAAGTCTATTCGGCGCTGGACAAGGGCGTGGTCGACGCCGCCGACTGGGCGACGATGTCCATGAACCAGCGCATGGGTTTCCACGAAGTGGCCAAGTTCCCGGTGATGTTCACCCACTCCATGCCGGCGCAGGATTTCACCGTCAACATGGCGGCCTGGCGCTCCCTGCCCGATGACCTGAAACAGATCGTTTCCAGCTGCGTGCGCGAATGGACCTGGGACCAAATCCAGCGCGTGGCGGTTGAAGACGTGAGGGTAATTGCCGAGCTGAAGCAAAAGGGCATCAACCAGATCACCTGGAGCCCCGAGGAGCTGCGCAAGGTGCGTGACCTCGCTCACAACACCTGGACCGACTGGTCGAAGAAGTCTGCTTTCGCCAAAAAGGCGTTCGACTCTCAAACCGCATGGCTGCGTGATCTCGGCCTGATTGCATGAGCCGGGGAGAAGAGCCTGCAGGAGGGCAGGCTCGCTCCGCCCCCTCCGCTGCGTCGCGCTTTTGCGATGCCATCGACGGGATCAATGAATGGCTGGGCCTCGCCTGGGGCTACGCCATCCTGATCGTGACGGTCGCGGTCATCTATGAGGTGATTGCGCGCACGACCTTCGACAGCCCGACCATGTGGAGCAACGAAACGGTGATCTACGTTTCGGCGGTTGCCTACCTCCTGGGCGGAGCCTACGCGCACCAGCATAACCGCCACGTGCGCATCGACTTGATCTACGAGCGTCTGAGTGCCAGGAACCGCCTGCGCATTGACCTGTTCACCTCGCTGTTTTTCTTTCTGTATGTAGGCGCCCTGGTCTATGTCGGCGGCCTGATGGCCTGGGATTCGATCTCGCAGGGCGAGACCACGGGCACGCCCTGGAATCCGCTGATATGGCCGGTGAAGCTGGCGATTCCCGTTGCCGGCGTGCTCCTGGTTTTCCAGGGCGTCGCCAACCTGCTGCGCGAATCGGGTTACGCGGAGCGCAAGGCATGAGCATCACGCTGCTGTCGGTGCTGTTCGTCGTCTGTTTCATCATCATCCTGCTCGCAGGCCTGCCGCTCGCCTTCGCCACCGGCGCGGTCGCCGTGGTGTTTACGCTGTTTCTCTTCGGCGAACCCGGCCTGACGCTGATCGTCAGCCGCATTTTCACGCTGATGGGAAACTACGTCCTCGTATCGGTGCCGCTGTTCATTTTCATGGCCTGCATCCTGGAGCGCGCGGGCATCGCGGAGGCGATCTTCAACACCGTGCACGTCTGGGCCGGCACCATGCGCGGCGGACTCGCTGTTGCGGTGATCATCTCCTGCGCACTGATGGCGGCGATGGTGGGCGTGATCGGCGCCGAGATCGTCACCATGGGTGTGGTCGCGCTGCCGGCCATGCTGAACCGCGGCTATAAGAAAGACTTGGCGCTGGGCTGCATCTGCGCCGGCGGCGGACTCGCCACACTGATACCACCGAGCGTGGTATTCATCATGTGGGGCCTGACGGCGGGCGTGTCGATAGGCCAGCTCTATATGGCGGGCGTGCTGCCCGGATTGCTGCTGGCGGGCTTGTACATCATCTACATTGTCATACGCTGCAAGCTGCAGCCGGAAATCGCGCCACCCGCGACGGCGGAGGAACTGGCGATTCCGCTGTCGGCAAAGTTGGCGTTGCTGCGCGACCTGGCCCTGCCCACGTTCGTCGCCTTCAGCGTTCTCGGCTCGCTCTATCTCGGCTGGGCCACGCCTACCGAAGCCGCAGGCGTGGGTGTGATCGGCGCCATGATAGCGGCGGCGGTCAACCGGCGCCTCAGTTGGGCCAACATCAAGATCGCGGTGGCCGACACTACCAAGGTCACGGTGATGCTGTACTGGCTGTTCTTCGGCTCCTCAGCCCTGATTGGTGTCTATACGCTGGCCGGCGGTACCCGCCTGATCCAGGACACCATGACCAGCCTGCCGGTGGGCCCGATGGGCGTGCTGATCATCATCCAGCTCATCTGGATCGTGCTCGGCTGTTTCATCGACTGGATCGGTATCCTGTTCCTGACCGCGCCGATATTCGTGCCCGTGGCATCGGCACTGGGTTTCGATCTGGTGTGGCTGGGCGTGCTGTTCTGCATGAACATGCAGATTTCCTACATCTCGCCGCCTTTCGGACCCGCGGCGTTCTATCTGAAGGGCGTCGTGCCCAAGGATATTTCGCTCAACGACATTTTCGCTTCGATCTGGCCCTATCTGTTCCTGCAGTTCTTAGCGCTGGGACTGGTGATGGCGTTTCCGCAGATCGCGCTCTGGCTGCCGGGCACGATGGCGAACTAAGCGAATCCGGCCGTGGGTCGTACTTCACGCCTTTCGGGAGGCACGGCGTCCGGCGAACGGCATCAGGTTGGCACGAAGGACGGTGATGGACAGGAACGATATCGAGCAGTCCCTTAGGGACGAGGGGCTGACCCCGCGCGGCGCGTTTCACCCCGAAGCCGGCGACGGCGTACCGCCGCTGAAGTCCGACACTCCGGCGCGCACCGTCTACCTCGCCGGCAACGCCGGTCCGCATATGTGGCGCGCTTTCGACGCCGCGCGCACCGGCAGCTCGATGATTTTGGACGAATGGTCGGTGCAGGTACTGAGCCCGCTTGCCGCGCGATTGGGTGCCCGGGCGGTTTTTCCGTTCGAGCGCCCTTACCTGCCGTTTCAGCGCTGGGCCATGCGCGCGGAACCCTGCCATCCATCGCCTCTGGGGCTGCTGATTCACCCGGATTATGGCGTGTGGCATGGATATCGGGGGGCGTTGCTGTTTGCCGAAGATATCGAATTGCCGCAAACCGACGGCAGGGCAAACCCCTGCGCCAGCTGCACCGACCGGCCGTGCCTGAGCGCATGCCCGGTGGGTGCGTTCGATGGCAAAGCCTACGACGTCCCTGCCTGCGCACGGCACCTCGCCGGAAATCCGGAGCCTGCTTGCATGGATATCGGCTGTCTCGCGCGCCATGCCTGCCCCGTCGGCCGGGATTACCGCTATGCGCCGGTCCAGGCGCGCTTTCACATGACGTCCTTCTTGCGCAATCATCACCCGAGTAACGCGGGAGGCGTTGCGCCTCCCGCTTGAACTCAATCCAACCCTGTGGCCGGCGATTTTCTCCGTTCTACTGAGTAGCCTTCTAGTGT
>Ga0194060_10003022_pt1 | contig 11932 bp, 14 predicted proteins | sample SepL225m_MetaG_FD_163427 | JGI IMG/M metagenome (GOLD analysis project Ga0194060, IMG submission 163427) | Anoxic zone freshwater microbial communities from boreal shield lake in IISD Experimental Lakes Area, Ontario, Canada - Sep2016-L222-5m | ecosystem: Environmental > Aquatic > Freshwater >... | reverse complement strand
AAAACCTACAATTTTACGAAAAAGAACTGAATACCCTACTGGCCGATAACTTTCGTGTTATGTCTGCCTAAAGTTGCAAACCTGTGTTATTGGGGTATATATCAGTCCCTTTTAACAGCTTAGAAAACCACACCATTTTATTGACAACTCCAGGAACTATGCCTTCTTGATCAAGAGCAGATCTCCAAGCAGATTGCACTAGGGTATGTTCAGGTATTAACGATGTCTTCCCTGCAAAAGGCAAAACTGAGGTTTCAAAAGATAATAGAGGAGAATCCTTCTTTGTATCAAATCTAATCAACTTTCTAGCTTGTGTAATTCTATCTAAAGGAGATGGTGTTACTACTCTTTCAGAATGACCCAATCCTTCTTGCATGACATGATTATATCAAATCTCAAGTTACTAATTACTTCTACGTTAGGAAGCCGTTATAGTTTCTGTGAAAACCTTAAAAAAATGGTATAATCACATTAAGAAATCATTTTACCTTTTCCCTTTGAATTTTAACTTATTTGGGCCTGTAGTTCAGTTGGCTAGAACGCCTGGCTGGCAGTCAGGAGCTCACCGGTTCGAGCCCGGTCAGGTCCACCAATATCTCATTATTTTTTATATGGAGACACAACACAAAGTGTCAAAAATTGTATACAAAGGATTTGTCATCATTACATACCATGTCTTAATGTAATATAATTCAACATGGAAATAACACAAAATCCGTCCTTTCAAAAAGCCTCCTTTTTCTCACGCGCAATTGCATACCTCATAGATCAACTCCTAGTTTCTATGACAACTGTATTTTTTGTCTCATCACTCAATAATCTGGGATATATCGAAGAAAAAAATCTCATGTATGTTGCAAACATTGTCTCATTTATTTTTTTAACGATATATAACTCTGCATTTCTCTATACATATGGAGCAACCTTTGGAAAAAAATGGATGCACATGCGTGTAATTATACCTTCTTCTGAAAAACTGCCGTTCAATAAAATTTTACTTCGTGAAAGTATAGGAAAATTTGTATCAGGATTTCCAGCAAATATCGGATATCTTTATTGTCTCATTGATCCTCAACAACAAACATGGCATGATAGAATGGTAGGAAGTTATGTTATTGCCCTCGATAAAGAAGGCAATCCAATCAGTGACACAATAGAATCAGATCATAAACCAACACAAAAAGGCAAGTTGCTATTTGGAATTTTATTATTCATAAATATCATAGTAATAATTGCATTTATGACAATTTCATCATTGAAATAATATGTCCCTTAATCAAGCAACATTTGGTTTTCGAAGTATATTATTTTTAGCTCTCGGCGTAACAATTGCTCTTATTTTCTTCTTCGGGAATAAATTTTACAAAACAAAAAACGGAGATCTAAAAAGTAAATATCGGGTTCAAACAGGAGTATGTTTTCTCGTATTAGCAGGACTTGTTGCTCTAGCTTTTATAACATCAATTGAATATGATCGCACCCTTTTATCAATCTTTTTTAAGTAGACCACCATTTATTTCCTTATTTCAAATCCTTCAAATATCTCTTTTGGCTCTTTCCAAAAAACCTCAACATCATCAACATGAGCAATAGATGGCCCCTCCTTAACGAGAGAAATCATCCGTTCAACCGATGATTCCTTACCTTGAAAAACGGCTTCTATTCCACCGTGTACTCCAAATCTATCCTCCTGTTCGTGATTATTTCGCGCCCAACCTTTTATCTCGTTTAATTTTGCCTGAATTTTTGTCCATGCACGGAACCCCATACCAATCACATCACCTTTTATATACACATGAGCTTCTAAATATCGTTCTTCCATAATTCACTTTTTCAAATTCCTAATTCTCTCGCCCACTGAATTGGTGGGTAATTATTATATCCGGATCTAATTCTAATGCTCTATCTTTATATTCTTTTGCTTTTTCATTATTATCACTATCTGCATATAACAAAGATAGTGCATACAGAACTTGTGGAGATTTGGGTTGTTGTAATAATTTTTTTTCCATTGAATAGATAATTTTGCTTCGCTCTATTTGTTCTATCACAACTGCGTTTTGAAGCTCTTCACCATATATTTGTTGTTGTGAAGCGAATATTTTTGAATAATCCGCCAAACCTCTTGCGCGTTTCAAAAATGTGATAGCTGACTTTGTATTTTCCGTGGTAAACGAATAATAGAGCGGATCAACAACAGTTTGTGAATAATATATGTTACCAACTGTCCACACTATTATGAACATAAAAATTACAAATTGAAATATAATACTGCCTATACTATTCTTCTTTTCCTCTCCCATATTTATATTATATACCACACACAGTATTTCAGCTTGCAGTCTTACCTACTTTTTTAGTAGTATCTATATAGACACAAATTACTACTGTATAAATTATGGGAATAAGTGAAGAAGAATTATCAAAGCTACTCGTAACACAGAAGGTACTTGATGAAACAAAACTAGATGCTGTTGTACTATTTGCTAAAAATTCAAATACCACACTCTACGATGCGGTACTTGATAAAGAGCTTATTACAGATGATAAATTGGGGCAAATGATTGCAGACTATTTAAAAACTCCTTTTGTACTTGTTTCGCGCATGTCTATTCCTCTTGAAGTTCTTCGTATAGTGCCAGAGCGAATGGCACGCAAGAAAAAAACTATAGCATTTGCACGAGATAAAGATGGTATCAAACTCGCAATGGCTAATCCAAAAGATGATGAAATAGCTACACTCATCACCAAAAAAACAGGAGAAAATGTCATTAGATATTTTGCAACAGATCGTGATATCAGTAACACAATATATGTTTACAAAAAAGATCTTCAAAAATCTTTTGACGCAATGCTTGAGGATGATCTTATGCGATCGCGAAGCTCTGATACAAGCGATCCTCCCGTATTAAAAATCGTGGATCTTCTGATAGATCATGCATATCAGGACAAATCGTCTGATATACATATCGAACCTCAAGATAAAAATGCGCTTGTTCGATTTAGAATAGATGGAATACTTCACGATGTGTTAATGTATCCAAAAAAACTTCATGATCGTATCATCACCCGTATCAAAGTCCTTTCAAATCTCAGAACAGATGAACATCTAAGTGCACAAGATGGAAAAATGCGCGTAAAAATTGATGAAGAGAATCTTGATATTCGTGTCTCCATCATTCCCATTGTAGAAGGAGAAAAAATCTGTATGCGTTTACTTTCATATAGAAATAAAAATGTAACTCTCAAAGATCTTGGTATGACCGATGCTGATCTTTTGAAAGTAACAAATGCATATAATAAAACATTTGGTATGATTCTTTCAACTGGGCCAACAGGATCGGGTAAATCCACTTCCATTTATTCTATTTTGAAAGTAATTAACACTCGAGAAAAAAATATCACAACAATTGAAGATCCTGTAGAGTACCGTCTTCAGGGAGTAAATCAAATACAGGTCAATGTAAAGACAAATCTTACCTTTGCAGCAGGACTTCGATCAATCTTACGTCAAGATCCTAATGTAGTGTTTGTAGGAGAAATCCGTGATAACGAAACAGCGGGTATTGCGGTCAATGCGGCTCTTACGGGGCACTTGGTGCTTTCTACTCTTCATACAAATGACGCGGCAACAGCTCTTCCTCGTCTCACAGATATGAAAGTTGAGCCCTTTCTTGTTGCCTCAACAGTCAACTGTATTATAGCTCAACGTCTTGTCAGAAAAATTTGTGATGCATGCAAAACTTCATATATTATCAAAAGGGCAGAGCTTTCCAACAATCTTCCTGCAACTGAATTAACCAAAGTATTTGGACAAGAAGCAAAGTTCACAATTTTTAAAGGAGCAGGTTGTAAAATCTGCCACTTCACGGGATACATTGGACGAATAGGCATCTTTGAGGTACTTGAAATTACTGAAAAAATAAAGGAATTAATTGCTCAAAAAATAGATTCTGATGTTATCGCAAAAGAAGCAAAAGCAGAAGGTATGATATCAATGCTTGAGGACGGACTACGAAAAGTATTAAACGGGATGACCTCCATTGAAGAAGTGTTAAGGGTAACAAAAATATAATCATTATGGCCTCAGTAAAAGTAAGTAATATATCTATCACTGGCAATGAAAAAATTGGACTCATAAGCAATCTTTCTACGATGCTTGCAGCTGGTATTCCCATACTTGAAACAGTAGATTCAATACTCGAAGATGTAAAAGGAAATCAACGCAAATTACTCCAAGCTCTGCGTGATGATCTTATAGAAGGTAAAAGAATATCAGCTACATTTGCAAAATTTCCTAATATTTTTGATAAAGTTACCGTAAATATTATTAAAGCAGCAGAGGAAGCAGGAAATCTTGATGTTGCCCTCAAGGATTTGAAAGAAAATATCAAACGAGAGATGGAATTTGGTGATAAGGTTCGATCAGCTTTTATATATCCGGGATTAATTTTTATTGTATTTTCTGGAGTTATTTTGTTAATCTTAGTTTTTGTGGTTCCTCGTATAGCAACAGTATTTTCACGATTAAATGTCGCATTACCACTTCCTACAAGAGTGCTCATATTTATTTCAAATGCTCTGTTGACATACACCATCCCAATAATACTGATCACTATAGTTACAATCATATCTTCAGTCATGCTTTACAAAGCTAAGCGGAGGCAATTTCTTCAGATGATTTTATCTCTTCCTCTCATATCTGATCTTGGACAACTCATTGATCTCACTCACTTTACACGAAGTATGTTTCTACTCTTAACATCAGGTATTCCCATCACCACTGCTCTTGAACTTGCTCAGGAAACAATTTTAAATAAACGAGTAGAAAAAGCTATATCACAATCTCGAAATATGATACTATCTGGAAAACGCCTTTCTGAAGGTCTAAAAGCAAATAAAAAATGTATCCCAAGTATTATGATAAAAATCGTTGAAGCAGGAGAAAAAAGTGGCACATTGGATAGAAGTATGTCAGATATCACGGAATTCCTTGATTATCAGGTTACCAACACACTCAAAATGTTAACAACTCTCATGGAACCTTTGATCCTGATATTTGCAGGAGGATTAATTGGTGGAATGATGCTTTCTATTATCGCTCCGATATATAGTATTATCTCGCAAGTTGGAAGTTAAACCTTGGTATTTATACAGGTAGTTGCTACACTGATAGTATGCGCAAATCGTTTACAATCATAGAGATGTTAGTTGTGATGGGTATCTTATCAATTCTTATGGCTATGATTTTTCCTAATTTAACCACCATTATTCACTCATCTAATATAACGAGTAAGATGAATGTATTAGTAAATGATATGAAACAACAACAAAACAAAGCTATGAGCGGAGTACTTGGTGAAGCAACAGGCGATAAGTTTGGCGTTCATTTTGATATAAACAAATACACACTTTTTAGCGGAACATATAATGTAAATAATTCGTTAAATTACAGCGTAGATATCGATTCTCCTTTGCAGATAGTCAATCCTTCGACATCGCTTCCAAATGGAGAAATTATTTTTTCCAATGGAAGTGGAGAAGTTGCTAATTTTGATAATTCCAAGAAAACCATCTCTATTCTAAACACCGCAACAAACACACAATATACAATAGTTTTTAATAAATATGGTGTTGTTATAAGCGCAAAATAGCATATGGTACGAAAAGATAAAAAAAATGTTGGTTTCACCATTATAGAACTCCTCATATACATGTCAATTATGAGTGTATTTCTGGTGGTAATTGCAGAGATGTTTATCTCTATAAGTAATCTATCACTTGAATCTTCTGCTATCTCAAGTGTGCAACAAGATGGGCGATATTTAATCGCAAGGTTGTCGTATGATATTAAACGAGCACAAAAATCAACTTCTCCAACAGTGAGCGTCGCCATTCCAACTCCCGGAAACGCGGGACAAACATCAGATTCATTACAACTCACAATTGATAATGCTGTACAACAATATTCGTTAAATGGGAGTGGCAATCTCATCATTAAAAATATGACAACTCAAGAAGAAAATCAACTAAACGGAAGTAATACTGAATTAACAAATCTTCAATTTTTACGATTGGGAAATCCTAGTGGTAAAAATAGCATAACCATAAACTTTACACTGAGCGGTAGAACCATCGTTACAGGAAAGGGAAGAGAAGAACGATCTTTTAGCACCATTGTATCGACTAGATAATATGAGATTTTATAACGACAAAAGGGGACAATCAGTAACTATACTACTTGTTTTTATGGTTGTTGTAATCACTGTAACTTCCGCATCTGTTGCAATGATGCTCACTAACTCTCTTGCAGGAAGTACGATGCAACGAGGCACACTTGTATTATATGCTTCGGAAAGTGGTGCAGAAAATGCTATCATGAGATTATTACGAAATCCAAATTATGCAGGAGAAACAATGACAATTGATGGTATTAATGTTGTAATAGGAGTAAACACACCAACTACTACATTAAAAGTAATTACTTCTACCGCAACTCTTAATGGTATTAAGAGGGTACTTGAAGTTCAATTACTTAATACTGATGGAATTTTCGGAATCAATTCATGGAAAGAAATAAATTAAATAAGCGTAATATGCTTTGGCCTGTATGACAATAAAAAATTTACCAACAAAACAACTTGGAGTTCTCTATCTTACAAAATCATACTTGTATTTTTCTGGTACGGTAAACAAGCAGATGTATACTGCAGAATTGCAAGAACAGGCTATAAAAGATTTTGAGTTAGTCGATAGAGATGAATGTATCAGTATTCTCACAACTTTTTTTGAAGGAAATGCAATTGTTCCAGCAAAATATTTATTTGTTTTGGGAAATGACATCTGTTTTGAAAAAATATTAAATAAATCGTCCGCAACTCCTGAAGAGATACAACAATTTAACGATTCAGTGCCTTTTGAACGAGTCTTGAGTCACCCCATCCAATCAGACAAAGATACACGATTAATAGGTACTAATTTTGAGATTATCGAAATTATCATTCATATTCTTGAAGATAAAGGATTTGTAATGACCAAAATTGTTCCCGCAAGTTTACTTCGTGGTTACGACTTAGCTCAAGGAATGTCTATTCCTGTTGCAGGGATGTTGCTCAAACATGTGGATGGATTCCAAGAATTTAATCTCCTTGCAAAAGAAAAGACAGACGAGGAAAAATCATCTCTTCAGGCTGATTTTTCTACTTCATCAAATAGTCCTGTCGTATTAATAATTCTTATGTTATTTATCCTAAGTGTATTGGTTGGAGCTGTGATGTACAGCCTTGGGATGCTTCCTTCTCAAAAGGCTCCACCACCTATTATCATTCCAACACCAAATCAAACAAGTATTAAAATTGCACCAACATTACTTCCTACCGCTACACCCACACCTACACCATTATCTTCTGATAGTGCTCGTATAAAAATAGCACCAATACAATTTAAACTGGTGGCAAACTCTGCGAGTAAAAAAGCATCCCAACAAGTACAAAAAATGCTCAAAACAGAGGGGGCAAAAAAGATTGAAATTTCAACGCAAAATAATATATCTTCACTGGAAACACAGATAGTTTTTTCTAAAAATATTACCATTGATCTTCGTAATTATTTAATAGAAAAAATCAATCTTATTACACCAGAAAGCAAGGTTCGTGATACAGAAGATACAACAGATGAAATAACTATATTGATCAAAAAAATATAAATATAATATGAAAGCACTTAAAACCATCATTACTCAATTCGGATCAGAAAAAAGTCAATTACTTCTCGAATTACTTTTGGCAATTGCACTTATGGCAATATTACTTCCTACTCTTGCCACAGGACTGATTAGTTCACGCGAAGGGAAACCACAACAACAAAAAAGACTTGATGCAATCGCATTATTACAAGAAACACAAGAGGTAGCAAGGCAGATTCGAGAACGCGGATGGGAATATATAAGTGCTACAGGAACATTTCACCCAGCAAGAAGCATTGATAACACTTGGGAACTTGTATCAGGAGATGAAACAATAAATGGATTTACAAGACAGATCGTAGTAGCAGATGTTGCGCGTGATACAAGTGGTGTAGGAAGCATCACATCCTCAGGAGGTACAAATGATCCTTCTACCAAAAAAATCACCATCACAGTTTCATGGACTCTACCGATACCCGGATCAATTACATCAAATTTATATATGACTCAATATCTTGATAATATATCTAGCACTTTTTCAAGTGTGGGAGAATTTATCACAAATGCAGGACCAACAAATGTACGAATCATCAGCACAACCCCAGATATCGGCATAACCCCTGCTGTTGGCGCGATACAATTAGAACGTATAGGAAAAGGTGATTGGTGCAATCCAAATGAAAATACAACGTATTATTTTTCAAATCTTCCCCAAACAGGACAAGTAGTACACGCAGCACCTGGAACAACAGGACAGCCAACACGAGTTAGTGTCGGAACAGGAACAGGGGCTTCAGGTATTGTATTTGCAAGTATCAATGTTTCATCAGTAGACGTAACTCCTATTGAAACTATGCTTGGTCAAATGAGTGGTTCATTTAAAACATGGAATGTATTTAGTGATAACTCATATGCCTATCTTGCAACAAATTATGAGTATTCTGGAGCTGAAATTACTCCGGGGGTTGTGAAGATAGTTGAGTTGGGGACAGCGCCACCTTATCCTTCGCCTTATTCAATGATTGGTTATTTTTCTGGAGCAACCCCATTACCAACAACAACTCCACGCCCAACGTCAACTCCAAAAGTAGGAAAACCAACAGCAACACCCGTACCACTCCCATCAATAATTACTCCTTTCCCAGCTAAAGATGTGGGGGTAGCCTACAGTGATTCTAAAGCAATGGAGGTTGGTTATATAATACAAGGCACATATCTTCGATCATTTGATCTATCAAGTAAAAATGGCTCCCGTCCACAAATTGGAGTCATCAATAGTAGTCAAAAATTGCCCGGAACTGCAGGAGCACTTTTTGTTCGTGGAAACTACGCATACATAATTTTAGATTCTACCCCTGAAGAAGAACTCATAATTTATAACATAACTGATCCTGCAAATATGACACTCTCCGCTTGGGCAAATCTTAATGGCGGTGGAGGACAAGATGTGTATGTTAATCCTGATGGATCACGTATCTATACTCTCACCAATAGAATAAATACATCTGGTAAGGTATGTGTTAAAATTTCCCCCACACCTCAGCTATATAATGCAGAAACTGATTTTAACAACTGTGAATTTATTATCGGAGATATTCATGATAAATCGAAATGGGGAACCCCAATCACAACTCCAGTAACAGGTAACGGGTACGGTTTTCCTCAGATCACTGTTATTGGAACGTATGATGTAGATTGGGATCTCACACCAAAAGCTGGTAGTCCAACACCTCCAGGGAATCAAGACCCCATACGATTTGCCATCGTCGAAGATTCATGGAATGGAATAAATAGTAACAGAGCTATTCTCGTAGGAGTCTCACCTCCAGCTCAAGGCGCAGGAGTGCCCGTCGAAGAATATAAAGTTCTTGATATATCAAATGAGAAAAATCCCGTCAGATGTGGAGGTAAACATATTAGAGCAGGTATACACGGTGTAACCACAGTCAAAGAAGCAGATACAGATTCATTTTCATACATCATCACAAATGATCCCGCTCCTACTCCTCAATTTCAAACGATCCAAGGAGGTCCTGGATTGTATGCAACAACTGGAACCTATTTCTCAAAACCAATTGAATCTATTGGAGGCGCAACACGTTCTTTCTATCGTATCAATTTTAGCGCTACTGAACAATCATCGGGTCCCTATATAACAAATGTCAAACTTCAAGTTGGTGTTGCAGATAAAGTAGCTGGTAGTTGTGTCCATTCTAACTATACCTATGTTGGACCACTAGGCACTGAAAACGATTATTATGAATCTAGCGATGCAATACCACCCGGAACGATTGGAACATATTATAAAAATCCTGGATCTTGTTTTAGATTTAAGGCCACACTCAACACAAATGATTCAAACTATACCCCCATTCTCAATAATATATTGATAATATATAGTCCATAAAATAATTGGAGTGAAGATCTTATACTCACATTTTTTAGCTCATTTTTATTAATATCATTGACAAGTTTTTTTGACTATGTTATTGTGAATAATATAATATAAAAAGTATTATTGCATGAGTGTCATTACATAAGTTGTTATTTATATTTTCAATATATGAAAAAATTCCAAAAGAATCAGTACAGGTTTGGGTTCACTCTTATCGAGTTGTTAGTCGTTATCGCAATTCTTACAGTATTGCTCGCAATTACATTAATTGCAATCAATCCTCAAGAACAATTTAGAAAAGCAAATGATACAAAACGTAGAAGTGATGTAGGCTCTCTTTTGAACGCAGTATCTCAATGGTCTGCTGATAACGGAGGAGTGCTTCCCACATTCTCAAGTGGTACACCTATCCCAACAACAGGAGCCAATGGCGCGGGATCTCAACTCTCATCAGCAAGTGTCAATATATGTGATAAGCTCGTTCCAAAATACATCGCAGCACTTCCTGTTGATCCAACACTTGGACCAACCCCAGGCATTGATGCAACAGCATGTGCAGGAAGTTATCAAACAGGATATGATATTTCTCAAGGAGCAAGTAGCAGAATTACTATTCTTGCACCAAATGCACCAACACCATTCTACGTATCTCGTTAACACGAGTATAGGATGATTATAAACCCGCCTTCACCGGCGGGTTTTTTTTATTTGATATAATTTAGTCAATGATTAATACAGTAAAAAAAATATTATTAAATATAAAGCCTATTTCGCCAATATTATTACTTCTTTTTATAGTTGCAATAGGATCTTTTCTTCGAATCTATAGGTTGCCTGATTTAATGATATTTCGCGCCGATCAAGCAATAGATGCTCTTGAAGTTGTCAAAATGACAGAAGGACACTTTACATTACTAGGACCAAAAGCATCTGTTGGACCCTTTTATAACGGTCCAATTGTCTATTATCTCATGTTGCCATTTTTTTATATATTGGGTCCTCACCCATTATCAGGAACAGTTTTTCAAGTTTTCCTTTCCATAACAACAATATTTATTATTTTTTTTCTTGGAAAAAGAATATCTGATACAACAACAGGTTATATTGCATCCTTTTTAACTGCTATCTCCCCACTATTTATTGATTATTCTAGAGCTATATTTAATTCATATCCTGCAGTATTTTTTTCATCATGTATTTTTGGGTTTTATATTTTAATTTCTGAAAAACCTCAAAGATGGAAGTATCTATTATTAGGAATATTGCTTGGGTGTACAGTACAGATGCACTATCTTATGATAGTACTTGTTATAACACTCATAATTCATCCTATTATATTTGTACGTAAATTATATAGATTTGATTACTATATAGTTGTGTTTATCGGCTTTATTATTGGTTTATCGCCCTATCTTGCCTTCGAATTTCGCCATGATTTTATAAATATTAAAAATATTATTTATTTTATAATAAATGGATCCTCCGATGCTCCACGATCATTTCTATTTTTTATTGAGGTTTGGCCAAGATTATTAAGTATGAGTTTCTTAGGAAACTATTTTTATCTAGGAATTATGGTTTGTCTTGCTTTGATATTTTTTATGTGGCAATCAAGACAATTAACCAAAAACACAACCTATTCATTGTTTTTTCTAACCTTATTTACGACATTTTGCATCACAATTATATATGGAAAAACACTAACAACACACTATCTTATCCCAGCTATCAGACCGATATGTTAATGTCATAGTATACCGAAATGAAAATGTCATACCCCACGCAATAGAAATCAAGTAGGATTGAGCTCTATGCAAAAACGAGAAATGAGTACAAAAGAACAAATAAGGGAA
>Ga0194060_10003021_pt1 | contig 11936 bp, 11 predicted proteins | sample SepL225m_MetaG_FD_163427 | JGI IMG/M metagenome (GOLD analysis project Ga0194060, IMG submission 163427) | Anoxic zone freshwater microbial communities from boreal shield lake in IISD Experimental Lakes Area, Ontario, Canada - Sep2016-L222-5m | ecosystem: Environmental > Aquatic > Freshwater >... | reverse complement strand
GAGATGGTGCCGCTCGACGAACGGCTCGAAGACCGCCGACCCGGTAATCGTCGCGGCATGGCCTGCCGCAAGAAACCCCTCCACCTTGGTCTCCGGCATTTCCGCCACGATCTCCATCACCGGCGGAATGTACTTGTGGGCCGACAGAATCGAGAGATTCGGCGGCAAGCCGCCGAGCACGACGGCCGCGGTCGCCACGGCGGTGGTTTCGAACCCGGTGGCAAAAAAGACCACCTGGTCGTGGGTGGACTCCGCAATGTCGATGGCCTGCGACGCGCTGTAGATGACGTGAATCCTGGCGCCCTGCGCCTGGACGTCCGCCAACGACAGGCTGGTGCCGGGGACCCGGACCATGTCGCCGTAGGTGGCGATGTGGACGCCCTGGCGGGCCAGCACCACGCCCTCGTCGACCTCGGGCGTGTCGGTGATGCACACCGGGCAGCCCGGCCCCATGATGACGTTGAGTCCTTTGGGGAACACCGACCGCAGGCCGAACTTCGCAATGGCCTGCTCGTGGCTGCCGCACACGTGCATCACCGAGACCGGCGTGCGTCCCAGTTCGGCGGTGCGCTGCGCCAGCGCCGCGACCAGGGCCCGTGCGCGGTCGGGGTCTCGGAACTTGAGTTCGGCCAGCGCCGGATCGCGCTCAGTCGCCCGCACGGGTGTCTGCCCTGGCCCCGGCGATTTCGTCGCGGACTGCGTCGGCCATCAGGTCGTCGTGTTCGGCCTGCGCGATCAGTTGTTCGAACAGCGCGAGGGTCTCGCCGATTTCCGACTCCGGGATCCGCCGAATGGCGAAGCCGACATGGTTGAGGATGTAATCACCAGGCGCGACGGGTTCGTCAATCACATCGAGCTGCACCTGCCGGCGTACCCCCCAGAAGTCCACCGTGGCGATGTTGCCGTTGACCTCGATCACCTTGCCTGGAACGCCTAGGCACATAGTCCCTCCGACACGATTTGCGAACCGGATTGCACGACGGCGTTGGCGATGACGGCCTGACCCAGCGCAATGCCGCCGTCGCCCGGCGGCACCGACTCGTGCAGGATGACGTGCACCTTGGGCCCCAGCGCCCTCACCACGCCTTCGGCGAGCCTGGCGTTCTGGAAGCAGCCGCCCGTCAGCACCACCGGCAGCCAGCCGTGCCGCTCGATGGCCCTGCGCACCAGGTCGGCCGTCGCGGCGGCAAGCGTGTTGTGGAAGCGCGCCGAAATCGTCGCGCGCGACCGGCCCGCCAGCGTGTCGGACACGATGGTGCGAATCGCCTGTCGAAAATCGACCTCGTAAAAACCCGTCCCGCGCCGGCCCACCGAAAACTCGTACACGCCGTCGTCTGTCGGATCGGCAGCCAGATTCCATTCGAGCGCCACCTGGCCCTCATAGCGCGATTCGGCCCGGCCGAGCACCAGCGCGCCGACCGCATCGAAGTACCGCCCGATGCCGTGCGCCATGGGCGTGTTCACCTTCCTGGAGATCATCTGCCGGACCACCGTGATGTCGGCCGGCAGCACGCCGCTGAAAAGCGGCAGTTTGTCGATCGGGACATCGCCCCCGAGCGCGTCGCTGAGCAGGGCAAAGCTTTGACGCCAGACCTGTCGGATGGCCAGGTCGCCGCCCGCCAGAGGGATGGGCCTGAAGGTGGCGAACCGCTCGAAGCGGGTGTAGTCGACCAGCAGCACTTCGCCGCCCCACGACGCGCCGTCGGTGCCCAGACCCGCTCCGTCGAACGCCACGCCGATCACCGGTCCTTCGAGCCGATGCTCGGCCATCGCGCTGGCCACATGCGCATGATGATGCTGCACGGCAATGGCGAGCGCGTTGGGACGCTTGAGGGCGTAGGTGGTCGAGAGGTACTCGGGATGCAGGTCGTGTGCGACGACGGTGGGGCCGACGCCGAGGAAATGCTCGAATCGCTCGATGGCCTGCTCGTACGACTCGTAGGTGGCGACGTTGTCGAGATCGCCGATGTGCGGTCCCAGGTACGCCGTCTCCCCGACGCCGATGCAGAAGGCGTTCTTGAGCAGCGCGCCGCACGCCAGCACGGGATCGGGAAACGGTTCGACCATCGAGACGCCCCGCGGGACGTAGCCGCGAGAACGCCTCAACACGGTCGGCTTGCCGCGGATCACGCGCGTCACAGAATCGTCGCAGCGCGTCGCGATGTCTCGATCGTGCATGAGAAAGCGGTCGGCGATCCCCCCGAGGCGCGTGAGGGCTTCGTCGTTGCCGGAGGCCAGGGGTTCCTCGGCCAGATTGCCCGACGTCATCACGAGCGGCCGCCCCACCTCGGCGAGCAGCAGGTGGTGCAGGGGCGTGTACGGCAGCATGATGCCCACGGTCGGATTGCCCGGCGCCACGTCGCGGTCGAGCCGGTTCCCACTGCGCTGTGACACCAGCACGATGGGCCGTTCGATCGAGGTCAGGGCGTCGCGTTCCACGTCGCTCAGATCGGCCAGCGCCTCGGCGTCTGCCAGCGTAGCCACCATCACGGCGAACGGCTTTTCGTCGCGTCGCTTCCTCAAGCGCAACTGGCCGACGGCCGAACCATTGGTGGCGTCGCAGGCCAGGTGGAAGCCGCCCAGCCCTTTCACCGCCACCACCAAGCCCTTTCGCAGCGCGTCGGCCGCGGCGCCAATCGCGTCGGGAGCCTGCGCGTCGATGCCGGCCGAATCGGTGAGCCAGAGGCGAGGGCCACACGCGGGACACGCGTTGGGCTGAGCGTGGAATCGCCGGTCGGAGGGCGACTGGTACTCGGCCAGGCACGCGGCGCACATGGTAAACGACGCCATCGTGGTGTGGGGCCGATCGTACGGCACGTCGCCCGCGATGGTGAAGCGCGGCCCGCAGTTGGTGCAATTGGTGAACGCGTACCGATAGCGCCGATTGTCGGGATCGTGAATCTCGGCGAGGCACTCGGCACACGTGGACAGATCGGCCGGGATCGACACCTGCCGATCGATCGAGTGCGCCGACTCCACGATCTCGAAGGTTCGCACCAGACGAGGCGGGATGCCGATGCTGCGCACCGACCGAATCTGCGAGGCCGGCGGGGGAGAGGCGCGCAGATCTCCGACGAACGCGTCGAGCGCCTCGCTTTGCCCGAACGCCTCGATGCTGACACCGGCGGCGTCGTTGCGGACCCAACCGCCGATGCGGTGAGTCGCGGCAAGACGAAACACCCAGGGGCGGAAGCCAACCCCCTGAACGATGCCCTTGACCTCGATGCGACGACCTTCGTGTGCCATACCCTCTGCCCACCCCAGGGACTGCAGCCGTTATATCTGTTTGGGCAGCCAGAGTCCATAGCGGCGGGCACGCCGGCGGCAATTCGTGCCGCACCGTGCACTCGGACCCGCAGGCCTCCCGTCGGAGCGTGTCACAATGGCGGCGTGAGCGGCAGATGGGTGTGGCGCGTCGCGGCGGTGGGCGGGGCTCTGGTCGTGCTCGGCGTGGATTGGCCCGCCGCGCATGTCGAACGCTGGTACGGATTGGGCTTGTTTCCCCGCCTGCAGACTGGGCTGACCGGGCTGTCGAACCTGGTGCCGTTCGCGTTGCTCGACGTCGTGGTGGCGGCGTGCGTGGCCGGCCTGGTAGCCTGCGCGGTGCGCGTCATGCGCGCCGCGCCCGGGCGGCGGTGGAGGGCCGTGGGGCGCGCGACGATCGACGTCTCGGTGGCCGTCGCCCTCGGGTGTCTGGCGTTCGCCGCCTGCTGGGGCCTCAACTATCAGCGCGACCCGATCACGGCGCGGCTGGATTTCGACCCGGCGCGGATTACGCCGCAACGCGCGGCGGCGCTGGCCAACCAGGCTGTCGTTCACCTCTCGCGATTGACGCCGCAGGACACCGCCACGGACCAGGGGCCGGATGAATCGGCACTGGCGATCACACTCGCTCCGGCATTCGACGCCGCCATCCGCTCGGTGGGGTTGCCCGGCGGGACACGGCTGGCCCGCCCGAAAACGTCGATGCTCGATCCCTACCTGGTGCGCGCAGGGATCAGCGGCATGACGGACCCGTTCTTTCTCGAGACCATCATCGCGACCAACGTGTTGCCCTTCGAACGACCGGCCGTGATGGCGCACGAGTGGGCGCATCTGGCGGGCGTGGCGCGCGAATCAGACGCGTCGTTTCTCGGCTGGCTGGTCTGCATCCACGCCGACGTGCGGGCGCAATACAGCGGGTGGCTCGATCTGCTGCTGCGCGTGGCTGGCTCGCTCGACGCGGACCAGCGTCGGCTGGTGATGACGGCGCTGCCCGCGCGAGTGCGTCGCGACATCGAGGCGATGCGTCGTCGCGACGTACGCGACCAGGTGCACCTGGTCAATCTGGTGGCGTGGCGCGCCTACGATTCCTACCTCAAGACCAATCGCGTCGCCAACGGCATCGCCAGCTACAACGACGTGGTTCGAGTGGTGCTGGGCACCAGATTCGAGGATGGATGGATGCCCGCCGTCAAGCCTGCCGTCAAGCCTGCCGGCGGACAGGAGCCCTGACCGGTCGCCGCCGCTATCCGCCGCGCTTGTGCATTTCCAGGTGCGGATCGGCTTTGAGGGTTTCGACCGCCAGATACACCGAGCGGTCGCGCATCGCCAGACGATCTTCGGCGCCGCGGTCGGTTCGGCGAGTCCACCGGGAGGTGATCGTCTCGATCAGTTCCTGCAACGGCGTGTCTGCCCGCAGCGGCGCACGCAGGTCGAGCCCGTCTGTGCCGTAGAGACAGGTGTAGAACATCCCGTCGGCCGTGATGCGCGCGCGGTCGCAGGCCTGGCAGAACGGCTCGGTGGTGGACGAAATCACCCCGAACACCCGGCCGTCGGGCAGGACGAATCGGTCGGCAGGCGCCGTGCTGCCGGGTTCCTCCAGCGGCCGCACCGATCCGAAGTGCGCGATGAGGCGCTCGACCAGTTCCCGCCGCGAGACCACCAGCGAGGGCGTCCAGCGCGTGGCGCCTCCGACATCCATGTACTCGATAAACCGCACTTCGGCGCCGATGCGTGCACCGTACTCGAGCAGCGGCACCAGTTCATCGTCGTTGACGCCCCGCATCACGACGCAATCGATCTTGAGGCGACCGAACATCGGCGCGGCAGTTTCGATCCCGGCGATCACCCGGGCGTGCATGTCCTGACGGGTCAAGTCGACGAAGCGATCGGGCCGCAGCGTGTCGAGGCTGACGTTGACGCGCCGCAGGCCCGCCGTCTTGAGCGCCGACGCGGACTCGGCCAGCAGCACGCCGTTGGTGGTCAGCGCGATGTCGGTCAGTGCAGGCTTGCGCGACAACAGGGCCACCAACGCGGGGAGGTCTTTGCGCAGCAGCGGTTCTCCGCCGGTGAGGCGGACCTTGTCGATGCCGATCCCGACACACACATCCACCAGGCGGCTGATTTCTTCGAAGTGGAGCACATCCTCGCGCGCCAGCCAGGTGTAGTCGTCTTCCGGCATGCAGTACTGGCAGCGAAGGTTGCATCGGTCGGTGACCGAAATGCGCAGACTCCTCAGCGGCCGACCGAGCGTATCGACGGGAGACATCTGCATCATTATGCGGGAAAAACGATCCCCGTCACACGTCCCGATCCGACCAGCGTCCGGGAATCACGCGTTCGCACTCGGGACACCTCGTTCGCCCGGCCAGGCGGTTGCGAAGAATGCGGTACCCATCCCGCTCGACCAGCCGCGCATCGCACCCTGGGCACGTCGTGCTCTCGAGACCGCCGACGCCTCCCGGCGCGTTGCCCGCATAGACGAACCGCAAACCGGCCCGGCGCCCGATCTCGGCGGCCCACATCAGCAGGCGTGGCGTGGTGGGGGCCGATCCACTCATCCGGTAGCGGCCATGAAACGCCGTGACGTGCCACGGAATGTCGGGCGACACGCTGACGATGAACGCGGCCAGCGCGGTCAATTCCGCCTCGGAGTCGTTGAGCCCTGGCACCACGAGCGTCACCAGTTCGAGCCATGTGCCCATCGCGTGCAGCGTCCGTATGGTCTCGATCACCGGCTCCAGGCGCCCGCCGAGCGCCCGATACCTTGCCGCGTCGAAGCCTTTGAGATCGACCTTGAAGATGTCGATCCAGGGAGCCAGATACCTCAGCACCTCGGGCGTGGCATGGCCGTTCGACACGAACCCGGTGAGCAGGCCCGCCTGCCGCGCTTCGCGAAACACGGCGACCGCCCACTCGCTGGTGATGAGCGGTTCGTTGTACGTGCTGACGACCGACCGCGCGCCGGCGTCGAGGGCCTCGCGCACCAACGCGGCCGGGGTCGCCGGTTCGATGGGCGTGCCGGCCTCCGGGTCGCGAATCGCCTGCGAACTGATCCAGTTCTGGCAGTACGCGCAATGCAGATCGCAGCCCAGCATGCCGAAGCTGAAGGCCCGCGAGCCAGGATGGACGTGGAAGAACGGCTTCTTCTCGATCGGATCGCTCTGGCAGCCGGCGACGTATCCCCACGGAACCCTGAGGCGCCCGCCCCGGTTGACGCGCACCTTGCACACGCCCTCGCCGCCCTCCGCAATGAGGCAGCGGTGGGCGCACGCCACGCAGCGGAGGCTGGTGCCGCGGCCCGCCTCGAACAATTCGCCGTCGCGCGTGTGCGCCGCCAGCGTGTCGGCCAGAGTGGGCATGCCACTGTTGTAGTCCCGCCGGCGCAGGATTGCAACGCGCCCCTTTTCATTGGAGGCCCAAACACGGCATCATGGCTCTCACACGGAGGCAAGGTGGCGAACAACCCGACGCGGATGGTGTCACTCGACGCGTTCCGCGGCTTGACGATGGCCGGCATGGTGATCGTGAACAACCCCGGCGACTGGGGGCACGCCTACTGGCCCCTCCAGCACGCCGAGTGGAACGGCTGTACGCCCACCGATCTCATCTTTCCGTTCTTCCTCTTTATCGTGGGCGTGTCGCTGACGCTGTCTCGGGGCACGATGGGCAACCCGTGGAAGATCGTCAAGCGGGCCGGGGTGATTTTCGGTCTCGGCTTTCTGCTGACGTTCTGGCCCCGCTTCGATCTGGCGGTGGTCCGGATTCCCGGCGTGCTTCCGCGCATCGCGGTGTGCTACCTGGCGACCGCGTTCGTCTTTCGGGCGACGGCGCCACAGGGGGAACCCAGTGACGCCAGCCGGTTCGTCCACGCGCTGTATCTGGGCGCGCTGGCCGTCGGGCTGACCCTCGCGTACTGGCTGGTGATGACATGGGTGCCGGCGCCAGGCGGCGTGGCTGGCGATCTGACGCCCAGCGGCAATCTCGGCGCGTGGGTCGATCGCTCCCTGCTCGGCGGGCATTTGTGGTCGCAGTCCAAGACGTGGGATCCCGAGGGCATCTTGAGCACGGTTCCCGCCATTGCCAGCACGTTGGTGGGAGCGGTCGCCGGGCTGTGGCTGGCCTCCAGCGCCGCGATGAAAGACAAAGCCATCAGGATGGGAGCAGCCGGCGTGATGGCCATGGCGCTCGGCTACGTCTGGAGTTTCGCGTTCCCGCTGAACAAGAGCCTCTGGACCAGTTCGTACGTCTGGTTTACCGGCGGCGCCGCCGCCCTGCTGCTGGCGTGTTGCGCTGGGATCATCGACGTCTACGGGTGGAAGCGGTGGTCGCGGCCCTTTGTGATTCTCGGGCTCAATGCCATCACGTTGTTCGTGCTGTCGGGATACCTGGCCAAGCAGATGGGCCTCATCAGGTGGGCGGGCACCGACGGCAAGGTAATCTCGTTGAGCCGCTACGTCTATACGACCTGGTTCGTGCCTCTGGCCGATCCGTATAACGCATCGTTGCTGTACGCCTGCGCCAACCTCGTCGTCCTGTTCGGCGTGCTCTATGTGATGGACCGTCGCGGGCTTTACCTGAAGGCGTAACGACAGGGACCCCTCCATCGTGAGTACCGCGTTGCCTCCGCCGCACCACTCCGCATTCGATATCGCGCGTTGCCCGCATCTCGGCGGATCGGAGACCACGCCATGATGCCCACGTCGTCGCCGCCGACGGGGAAGCGGGGCGGCCGGCCGACGCTGCCGCGATCGGTCTGGCTGGTGTCGTGGACCAGTTTCTTTACCGACACTGCGTCGGAGGCCGTGTATCCCCTGATGCCGCTGTACCTCACGCGCGTGCTGGGGGGAACGGCGCTGTCGATTGGGATGATCGAAGGCCTGGCCGAAGCGCTCAACAGCGTCCTGAAGATCGTGTCGGGTCGTCTGGCCGACCGGTGGGGCACACGCAAGCTGCTGATGATTGCCGGCTACGCGTTGTCGTCGGCGGTTCGGCCGTTGGTGGCGTTGGCCAGTTCGTGGCCGCATGTGCTGATGGTTCGGCTGGCCGACCGGGTCGGGAAAGGATTGCGGGGGGCGCCGCGCGATGCGCTGATTGCGGCGTGGGCCGACCCGGCGATCCGCGGCTATGCGTTCGGCGTCAACCGCGCGATGGATCACGCCGGCGCGGTGGTGGGCCCGGTGCTGGCGACGGTGTTTCTCTGGTTCTTTCCCGAGCAGTACCGGCTGTTGTTTGCGCTGACCATCGTTCCGGGCATCGTGGCCGTCGTGATGCTCGTGCCCGTGCCGGATGTGGCGCCGCTCGCGCCCGTGCCGGATGTGGCGCCGCTCGCGCCCGTGCCGGATGTGGCGCCGCTCGCGCTCGTGCCGGATGTGGTGCCGCCGCAACGCCCCGGCGTGGAGCGCCGGCAGCCGTTGGGCACGCCGTTCTATCGATATCTGGGCGTGCTCATGATTTTCAGCCTTGGCAATTCCACCGACGCATTCTTGCTGCTGCGTCTCAATGAGATGGGCGTGGGGGCGATGTGGATCCCGCTGACCTGGGCCGCGCTGCACGTGGTCAAGGCGGTGGCGTCCCCGATCGGCGGCCGCCTCTCCGACCGCGTCAACCGCAAGGCCATCGTCATCCTGGGATGGCTGATCTACGCCGGCGTGTATGCGGGATTCGCCGCGGCCGCGTCGCTGCCGATCCTGATAGGCGTCTTCCTGACGTACGGCCTCTACTACGGGCTCACCGAAGGCGTGGAGAAAGCCATGGTGGCCGATCTCGTGCCGGCCGCGGTGCGAGGTTCGGCCTTTGGCGTGCACGGCGCCGTGATGGGCATCGGCGCGCTATGCGCGAGCCTGTTGTTCGGGGGCATCTGGAAGCTGGCGGGTGCGCCCGTTGCGTTTCTGACAGGGGCAGCCCTGGCTCTGGTCTCGGCGTTGCTGATGGCTGCACTCAGCCTGCCGAGCCCCGTCGAGGGAACCTGAACGCGGCAGGGGGCGACCAACCCCGAGCCGACCGACTATAATCAGACGTTTGCCATGAAGAAAATACTTGTCACCAACGATGATGGCGTTCGATCGGAAGGGCTCGCGGCCCTGGCGGCTGCCCTGCGACACCTGGGCGAGGTGGTCGTGGTCGCGCCGGCGAAAGAGGCGAGCGCGGTGGGCCACGCCTTGACGCTGCACCACCCGCTCAGGCTCGAACGGATGGGGGAGGGCGTGTATGCGGTGGACGGGACGCCGACCGATTGCGTCAACATCGCCGTGGCGATCATCTTGAAGGGCCTGCCGGATCTGGTGGTGTCGGGCATCAACACAGGCTGGAATCTCGGCGACGATGTGACGTATTCGGGGACCGTGTCCGGGGCGCTCGAGGGCGCGCTGCTGGGGGTGCCGAGCATCGCGGTGTCGCTCCAGCGCACGCGCGACACGTTTGATTTTTCGGCGGCTGCAGCCGCGGCTTTCGACGTGGCGGGGCGTGTCCTGAAAGAAGGGCTTCCGCCGCGCACGTTGCTCAACATCAATGTGCCGCGGACCGTGGTGCACGGCTTCAAGGTGACGGTGCAGGCCAAGCGGAATCACGTGACGTCGGTGGCGGAACGGGTCGATCCCAAGCGGCGGCCCTATTACTGGATAGACGAGGCGCTCGACGAGTGGGAGCCGCACGATCGATCCGACTATCAGGCCGTGCGCGACGGCTATATCTCGGTGACGCCGCTCCAGCCGGATCTCACAGCCCACGATGCGTTGCGGTTGGTGGAGCGGCTGGTTCGCCCGGCGAAACCGACCCTCGGTCGCCGGGGCGCGGTGCCTCGGGTGGCCACGCCCCGCCGTCGGTCGTCGGGGCGCGCGTGATCACAGGCGGGCCGATGCGCCGCCGGGCTTTTCGCAGGGGTGGGCCCCCGTGCCCGCCCGTCATCGCGGACGGTCGGTTCGCGATTGGTCGAAATCACTTTCGGTGATCGCACCGAGTGCGGTAGACTGTAAGGACGTCGGGGCGTGGCTCAGCCTGGTAGAGCACTCGGTTCGGGACCGAGGGGTCGGAGGTTCGAATCCTCTCGCCCCGACCACAATCACGCGGGGCGATCCTGAGTTCATCGAAGGGTCGCCCCGACCATCTTATCCGCTTCGCACAGAAGCCCTTCATAGGCCGTGATGGCCGGTGAAGGGCTTTTTCGTTGGTCTTTTTGCTAGTATTTCTGCGAGTGTGGCCTGCCACGTTCTTGAGTTCTCGCTTTCCCACCTTGCTAACGATACGCCGTGATGACCAGCGAAAGCGGGACGAAAGCCGACATGAACCGTTGCTGAGTACCACTCCTACACCACTCCAGCACTACTCCAGACGTGTGTGAGGTCATCCCTCCCCTGACAACACCGAACGGCCTATCGCTACGCATCCTCAGCACAGTCTGATTGTGGAAGGCACCGAGGTAGATGGGTTATCGTTCTCGGCCAGAGGCAACATATGAACGTCTACGACCTGGCTATCCACGTCGAGGAGATTCGAGACGGCGGCGACTACCGCTACATCGCCACGAGTCCCGATCTCCCCGGGTTGCTTGTTGCCGGCGACACCGCAGAAGAGGTCTTGAGTTTGGCCCCATCTGTGGCCGGCGCCTTGATCGCCTCGCTGCGAGCCGAATCTTCTCCTGTCGCTTGAGCGGCGCAAGGCACCCGGCGCTGTCGCCATGTTACACTGGGCCAAAAGCCGGTTGAATTAGCGAGGGACTATGCCGGGACTACTCGATCGCGTCACGATTGATCCTGAGATCTGCCACGGCAAACCGTGCATCCGCGGGTTGCGCTATCCGGTCGAACAGATCTTGGAGTTGCTGAGCGGGGGAGCCACGACGGAAGACATCCTTCGTGACTACGAAGACCTCGAGCGCGACGATGTCCTCGCCGCGTTGGCGTACGCCACACGGCTTGCGCAGAGCAAACGCTTGCAGCCGCCAGCCGCATGACTTTCCTGCTTGATGCCATGCTGCCGCGCCGGCTGGCGCGGAGGTTCGTGGCACTCGGTCATGAGGCCATCCATACGCTGGACCTCCCGCTAGGGAATCAAACGCCCGACGCCGACCTGATCGCGATCGCAGACCGCGACGGGCGTATCCTCGTGACAAAGGATGCGGATTTCGCCAGCTCTTACCTCGTTCGTGGCCGACCGCATCGGCTGCTGCTAATTTCTACCGGGAACATGGGGAACAGCGAGCTCGAACGCTGCGTGTCCGCGCACGCCGTCGCCATTGTTGAGGCCCTTGTCGATGGTGGATTCGTCGAACTGACTCCCGGCGGGCTGGCGATTCACGGTTCGTAGAATCGGGCCGGTCCTGTTCGCCCCGTCGCCATACGCACCTTTCAGTGAGCCGTGCTTCCTCCGTCCTACGCAGCTAGACTGAAGTGACGCGTGAGTCTGAAATCGTCGATATCCTGAGCATATTCACCAATCCAAACCCAGGTTCGGGACCCAGGGGTCGGAGGTTCGAATCCTCTCGCCCCGACCACAATCACGCGGGGCGATCCTGAGTTCATCGAAGGGTCGCCCCGACCAACTGTTTAGACTGAAGTTCCGCGCTGTCGACAGTAACTGATTTCATATTTTCTGGCCCAAACCTCTGTGATTCCGTAGGTTTGGCGACCGCAGAATGTAGTCACTAAATAACGCTTGACAGATCGGCGCTGCGGCCC
>Ga0194060_10003020_pt1 | contig 11937 bp, 12 predicted proteins | sample SepL225m_MetaG_FD_163427 | JGI IMG/M metagenome (GOLD analysis project Ga0194060, IMG submission 163427) | Anoxic zone freshwater microbial communities from boreal shield lake in IISD Experimental Lakes Area, Ontario, Canada - Sep2016-L222-5m | ecosystem: Environmental > Aquatic > Freshwater >... | reverse complement strand
GAGAATTGGCGGGCCTATTTGGTGGGCCTATTTGGTGGAGAATTTGTTGGAGAATTGGCGGGCCTATTTGGTGGGCCTATTTGGTGGAGAATTGGCGGGCCTATTTGGCGGCTGATTTTTTACCTATTGCAAGCCGTACTCTGTCATCCTCTGCAACCGTACGGTGGCCCTACAATACAGCCCACTTCCCCCCAACTACAATAAAATCGGCCATTGCCGTCAAATAGGCTGCAATAGTGCAAAATAGGGCTTCCGAGCAGCAGCAGGCAGCAGCAAGGCTTGCCGTCTAATACAAATTTTTAGTAAACGCAAAAAATGAGTAAAAATAAAAAAAATGAAAAAAGAAATAAAGTAAAGATAAAGGGCATCAACAGCATTAACTTAACAAGTAATCAATCAATTAACAATGTCCACCACCACCATCGTAACCCAGACCGTTACCATTGCCCCTGTCGCCAAGGTGCTTCAGAAGGAGCAACTCCGCCCTCGCTTCTTCAAGGCGATTGAGCGCATTGTCTCCAAGAAGCAGACCGAACAGAAGAAATTCGCCCAAAAGTACACCAAACTCGCCATCAAACAGCGCACTACGCAAGAAAAGATGATGAAGAAGCTTTTGCGCGATCTTCCCAAGACTGTCCGCAAGCAAATTCGCGACAAGGCTGCTGCCCAAAAAGCGGCCGTAAAGGAGGCCAGAATCGCGGCAAGAGCGGCAAAGGCGGATGAGAAGGTGCGCAAGGCGGCGGAGAAGGAGGCCAAGAAGGTGGCGCAGGCGGAGAAGGCGGCCGTGAAGGAGGCCAAGAAGGCGGCAAAGGCGGCAAAAGCTGCTGAAAAGGAGTCTGAGAAGGCTGTTCCAGAAATGGAGGCTGAAATGGAGGCCGAAGAGCTGGCAGAGAAGCAGCGATTGGAGGCTGAAAAGGAGGCCGGGGCTGTAAAGGCTGCTGAGGAAGCGGTCAAAGCTGCCGAGAAGGAGGCAAAAGAGCTGGCAAAGGCTCAAGAGAAGGAGGCCAAGGCGCAGAGAAAGACTGCCGAGAAGGCCGCAGAGAAGGAGGCAATCGCGCAGAGAAAGGCCGCCGAGAAAGCCGCAGAGAAAGAGGCAGTTGCGCAGAGAAAGGCCGCAGAGAAAGCCGCTGATGCGCTCAGAAAGGCCGAAGAGAAGGCAGCGAAGAAGGGGGGCAAGAAGGCAGTAGCCGTAGAGGTTTAAGTAGTATATAGTAGTTAGTTAGTAATTTATAATAAAAAATCATAAAAATGGTCCGGAAACCGGTCATTTTTTCATTGACACACTTCAATTAAATCGCCTATTTAAAAAAATTGAAATTACCCCTATCAATAAGTCTTATAGTATCTACTTCAAGAATGCCGTCAAAGGTTACTGCTCAGACCATGGAAACTGTATATGCTCTTCTCGCTCTTTCTCGTTCAAATGAGCAGCTTGGTAAACAGTACTACCTTAGGGATAGAAGTCAGCCTAATAGAAACATTGTTGCGACTGAACCTGTGCCCACCAAGTGGCAACTTAGGGACAGAAATCAACTAAAACAACCAGTCAGATTTTATTAAAGCCATAACTTGAAAAATACTCTAAAATGCGTAATCAAATAAATATACCACAAAAATGGCTATGCTATGCCCTTTTTTGTTTACCATGGACGCGGCAAATATTTATAAATTTTTAGTTTTTTCTAAAACCGGTTTTATTTTAAAAAAATTGAAATACTTTTTTTACAATTTGTTGAGCAGTACATTAGCTTAATAGCAAATAACCAAATCAAATGGATTCTCATAAAACATCTGTGGGCACCGGAGGTGGGACCCGGTTCAAGGAGTACTTGGACCGCACAAAAATGGACCACAAACAGTACCAATATGACGGTGTTCAATGGATGCTGAACAACGAGCTTCGGTCTGACCCTGTTGCAGGCGTACGTGGGGGCTTTATTGCCGACGAGATGGGCCTCGGTAAGACTATCATGATGATAGGTACCATGCTGTGCAACTTTCGCGCGCGAACTCTCATTGTCGTGCCACCAGTTCTCGTTGACCAATGGTACGCCCAAATCTACCGCACAACCGGCCACAAACCCCTCATATATCACGGTAACAAAAAGAAGCAGATTTCGCAGTTCTTGCTCAGCCAGGCCAGCATCGTCATCACAACATACGGCGCTATCACGCTCACAAAAAAACAGATTGATGCAAACGCCACTACGCCGCTACACCAACTTCAATGGGCGCGCGTTATATTTGACGAGGCACATCATCTACGCAACAAAAATACGACGCGACATATCAGCGCAAAGAAACTGCCGGCTAACATTCGCTGGCTCGTTTCAGGCACACCCGTACAGAACAAACGTCAGGACTTCTACAGCCTTTGCTCCCTGCTCGGCCTTCCTGCCAGCTTCTACACTGAAGTAGACAATTTGGCCAAACTGACGGCCGACTTTGTATTGAAGCGGACGAAGAACGGCGTCGGAATCAAGATGCCCAATGTGGTACACGGCAAAAATATGGTTAGCTGGACAAACCGTAAGGAGATGGAGCTGTCAGAGGAAATACACTCGGCTCTCGGTTTCAGCCACGTTTCGGCTTCAAAGGGCCGCGACTTTGTAGCCAATTCGCTGTCAAAAGGCGGCGTGTTATCGCTAATATTGCGCGCCCGTCAGACCTGCATCTACCCCAAACTTCTCTCTAAGACTCTTAGTCAAAATGAGAATCTATCCGCATACAGCGAAGCGTTTAATTGCAGCAGTAAGCTTGACTTTGCGCTTGACAAGATATTGCAGCGCAAGGATAACGGCTGCGGTAAACTCATCTTCTGCCACTTCCGCGAAGAAATTGACGAAATCGCCGTCAGATTGCGCGCCGGGGGGATGGCCAAGGTGGCGACATTTGATGGGCGGACCACTGGCAGCAAACGCGTGGAAGCTCTCAATGACAAAAACGACGCGCTTATATTGCAGATTCAGACCGGATGTGAGGGACTCAATTTGCAGGAAAACTACAGCGAGATCTACTTCATATCGCCGCATTGGAATCCCGCAGTTGAAGACCAGGCCGTCGCGCGGTGTCACCGAATTGGGCAGACAAAGCCGGTGTATGTTGAGCGGTTTGAGATGGCTCCGTTTGCGGCCATGGAAGGCGATGATCAGTTACCCACCAGAACAGTGGATAATTACGTGGGGGCTATTCAAGAAGGGAAGCGCGCCATTGCACAGGAATGCATATAATAACACTTTGTTTGTAAGGTAAATAAAAAAGACCCACTGGGGGCATTTTTTATTTTTTGATCGGCTTAATCGTAGTGGCGGTTATAATCGCCGTTATAGCTTGGGCCTTGGCGGCAAGAATGTGGTATACAATCCACCTCATACTGGGCGCGACACATGTATATATATTCTTGATACGGACCGTGGTGCGGATAACTATATGAGCTCACTCTTTTATTGAACTTCATCGTGGCTTCATTTCGGTATTCCTCCATAAGCGATGATGATTGGTCGTCTGTTGAAAAGAGGCACCCCATTTTTTGTTTGCACACATGTTTGTCAAGGGCGGCTTACTCAATTTTTTAATATATATAATTTAAATACTTAAAGTACAGCGATTGTCGCACAATTTGTTTTATTTTGTAGACCAGTTATGCTTATTAACAAACACAATAAAGGATTACCAATAATATAAATAATGATACCATATTCATGGTTGAATGTATTTTCATCTACCTTTTTTTTTACTAACGCATACAGACTATCACATAAACCTGAACACGCATCGTACTGTTATACATTTACATTGTTAGCCTGTAGTTCCTCATTGCATCACGCAATGCCCGAAATTGCGCTGTTGAACTATATTGATAAGATCGCCGCATATGGCGTTGTTTATTACGGGGGTGAAGCGTTTTACAAGTACTTGACCACCGATTCGCGAAATATTTATTCTCTCCCGTCAATTATCAACATTGTGGCGTTTGGTACGGTCATATGGCTATATGTCTACGGCTATTTTGCTGGCAAATATTCATTTGATACAAATGGCTGGGCCAACATTTACCACGTTGGAATGCACGGATTAAGTAGTTTGGGGCACCATTGTATTATCTGCCTGTTGTAAGCGGGGTCTATAATATATAATGGTTGTGGTACTTAAAGAACCTAAAATATCGTGTTTTTTCATGGGAAAGTTTCTTCAGAATTTCAAAATGGACAAAAATAAATGTCCAAAAACGAAAAGGGGAAATACTTTCCCCAAAAACATGCGTTGTGACCATAATTGATTTTTATGGTCTGGTCACCGAAAAAATAATTTTCAATTTGTGACGATAATTTTTTTATTTTTTGAGGAAGAAGTTTAGGCGTTTTTTCTGTCAGTATATATATACTGACAAATGACTGACGATTTTACGCCAAAAAACGCCGAAATTTTCTACTGCGAACCATGTGACTTCAAATGCTGTAAAAATAGTGATTGGAAGAGACATTTAACGACACGTAAACACTTGGCCACTGACGGAATACTTACAAACGCGCCCAAAAGCGCCGCCGAATGTGTAAATATGTTTGTGTGCGAGTGCGGCAAATCATACAAACACCGCCAAAGCCTATTTACTCACAGAAAACAATGTAACGATGGAGAGAAAATTTCATTAGATATAGAGGAGATCCCGAAATCAGATGAAATAAACGAACTCAAGGAATTTATGAAATACTTAATGCAGGAAAATTCCGAGATGAAGAATATGATGATGGAGGTCATTAAAAATGGCACAGTCGCCAATAGCCATAACACCATAAGTAATAACAACTCGCATAACAAGGCATTTAATCTACAGTTCTTCCTCAACGAAACCTGCAAAGATGCTATGAATATTACTGATTTTGTTGAATCAATTAAACTGCAAGTATCCGATCTGGAGAATGTCGCAGAGGTCGGTTATATAGAAGGAATCTCTAACATCATTGTCAAGAACCTTAAGAAGCTGGATGTTACTCAAAGACCTGTTCATTGTACTGACAAGAAGAGAGAAACAATGTATGTGAAGGACCAAGACACCTGGGAGAAGGACGAAGAAAATAAGCAGATGCACAAGGTTGTTAAAAAGGTCACCGACAAAAATGCCAGGCTAATTTTCAAGTATAAAGAGGCCCATCCAGATTGCATGACCTATCACTCACGATTCAACGACAAATACAATAAGATTATCGTTGAATCTATGGGTGGTTCAGGGAACAATATGTTTGAAAAAGAGGAGAAGATTATCGCGAAGGTATCCAAGGAGGTAACGGTTGACAAGGACGCGGTTTAAATGGCACGCGCGTATAATATATTTTCATAACATATTATAATGGATTACGATGACACATTCAAAAATCGTGCAGTAGAATACAACTATGCTGTGCAAAAGTATCCACACGTCCTTATTAATGAACTATCTACTGCAGCGCTTATGGTAGACGCTAAACCGAACGAGGTCATAGTAAATATACCCGGAGCATGCGTAGACATTAGCAAGTATATTCCAGAGTCGGTTGTTTATAAACCATATGAAACAAATCGGAGTTTTTCTTTGGTAACAGGAACGCCATACTCTGAAAACTGGTGTATACCAGAACCACCCAATTCTGTTAATAAAGTTGTATCATTAGCCTCCCTACATCATTCTACAGATGAAGAGCGGAGAGAATTTTATAAATCAGTCCATCGTTGCCTAAAACCAGGAGGCAAGTTAATTATTGGCGACGTACATGTTGGTTCACGAGAAGACAAATGGCTGAATGAGTTTGTTAATAAATTCAACGGTCACAATGGAAAATTCTGGTCAGAAGACGACATCAAACTGATGAGTGGATTTAATGTGACAACTGAAATGAAATGCTACCCGTGGACTTTCGCTTCACGAAATGAAATGGTAGACTTTTGCAAGCATTTATTCGGTCTAAAAAATGCGTCTGATGCGGAAATTGAGGAAGGCCTACAAAAATACCTTATGGCTTCAGACACAGAATTTGACTGGTCTCTTATATACTTCATGGCCACTAAACCCACATAGCACCAAACTCTTCTTCAAGATTCATAGGAAAAATTTGCGCCCCTGCTGCAGGAGTGAAGGTGTATTCGCTGAAATATATGACGCCTCCTACATAATAAAAGTCTATACGCACAAATTCAAACGGGGATGACAACAATCGCGCGAGCGAGAGCATCTTATCGAGATGATGTGGTTTTTCTACGTTTTTAATTTGTATGCTTCCCACTGGATTCCAATTAATATCGTAACTGTTTTGTATATTTCCCCGTTTAACCCCGACGCTGACGGGCTGTCCGTGAATACATCGAAACATAAATACATCGGCGTTGCCCGACGGGCCATTCACCTTTTGCTCAATAAAGAATCGTGGTTTTATGTATGTATATTGACGTTCAGTGGTCGAATATGATCTATTCCACCTTGGTAGCGTTGATTTGACGAAATTTACACTGGTTTTGTCGCTTGTATTAATGTTCCATCCGGACCCGTGGGAAGCCTTGATCATGTTGTTCACGTTTATATCAATTTCTGAAATATCCGTCGGGTTGTCGAGTATCCTTATTATTGGCGCTAAACCAATATCATCGCCACAAATAGCTTTCACGATCTTCTTTGCTTCTATTTTATCGACATAGGGGGCGAATCGTTCATCAAGTTGGGTTGAATAATATTGTATTTTTTTATACAATGGTAATTTTTTCCAGTTTATTGGTTTTATAAATGAAAAAGACATTTATTATATAATATTGCAGATTTTAATAGTGTCGTAATGAAAAATAGGCGCGGGTCTGAATCTCTTTAAATAGGTTGCATATACAATATATTTAAAATACTTAAAGAATCGCGCGGTTAACGGGGCTTACGGCGACTTGTTTTGCGACGGCGGGACGTCTTCTTCTTACTCGCTGCCGCCTTTCTGCCTCCTTTTCGGGTTGCACGTTTACGACCACCTTTTTGGGAGGCTGCTTTAGGTGTTTGCCCTGTAACAAAGGATACGGCCAACCTTGCTGCGTCGGGCGGCAGTTGTGCAGAACCTGGTTGTCTTGCGACATTTAAAAAAGAGTAAGCTTGGTCCGCCATAGAAGTAATGCTAACGTTATTCGCGCCATAAAATGTATTGCCATCACCAAAACGCAATTTCGGAACCGCGGTAGTATTCAATTTATCCAAGGCGGGCTTTCCCATAACCACCAGTTTAAGGTTCGTATCGGCGAATGCGGATTCTCCTATCTTGTTAAGTTTAGAACCAGATAAAAATGTTACTTGTTCCAGGTTTGTCGCGTTACTGAATGCGCGATCGTCAATGGTGGTCACAGATGGTGGTATTTCAATCGTCCGTAATGCGTTTGCTTCTGTGAACGCACCATATTCAATGCTTTTAAGATGCGACCCCTTCTCAAACGTTACATTTGTCAACTTTTTTGCGCCGTTGAACACATTCCATCCCATTTTTTCAACAGATGCCGGAATAGTAATTGTCTGCAATGCGGTCTGCTGGAAAGCGCTGGCCCCAATCATATAGAGTGACGAACCCGGCTCAAACGTTACATTTACCAAACTTATCGCCACAATGAACGCATTTGGGGCAATGCTACTGACTGATGCCGGAATTCGAATCTCACGCAAACTTGTCGCGCCGCTGAATGCGCTTTGGTCAATTCTGCTTAGTCTGGATTTTGGATCAAACTCTACCTGTACCAGACCTGTCGCGGCACGGAACGCGTTGTCTTCGATGCTTGTAACAGATTCTGGAATATAAATTGACTGCAAAGCAGTCGCACCGCTGAACGCACCCTTGCAGATGATCGTGACTGATGATGGCAGGTTTATCGTCTGCAAGGCTGTCGCACCTTGAAACATGCGGTCTGATATGCGGTCAATACGACACTCGGGGTCAAACGTTACTTGTGTCAAACTGGTTGCCCCATTGAATGCGTTTGCGTCAATTCTTGTAACGGACGCGGGAACGTCAAACCGCCGCAAAGAAGTAGCTCTACAGAATGCGTTTGCGTCAATTATGGTAAGGCCTGAGCCTGGCGCAAATGTTACCTCTTCAAGGCCAGTTGATTCATAAAATGCTCCCAATCCAATCCTCGTTACGGATGCGGGAATTGTTACCTGCTTCAAATTTGGCGCATTTGCCAGCGCCATTCGCGCAATAGTTGTCCACCCCTCTCCTAAAATAAGGTTTGATGGACTTCCTCTGTCAATCCAAATCTCGTTGGTAAATGTCGGGTCGCCCCCAGGGAATTCAATAGTAAAAGGAGGTTCCATTAATATATGAAGACATATTATTCCGCGGTAAAAAACATTATAGAATGGAATGGTTTCTCTGGGCAATATAATGTATGTAAATATAGAGCAAGACGGCTATCTTGGGCGACCATTTGTAAATCATTTCGGATATTGAGTTGTCTCCTATATCTCTGCAATTTGCAGCAGCAGCAGGCAGCAGGCAAGGAGGTGTATTATAATGTACAATGTTTTAAACAATCTAAGAATCTGAATCAAATAGATGCTTTGTTTTTCCGTCATATGGCACTGCATGACCATTCGCGAGCATCCATTTATTTACCAATAACTCTTGGCCAGTCTCCCCGACAAGATATACGTTTGCCAAGATACGACCATACTTTTCAGTTGAAATTTCTCTCAATAGGACTGTTTTGTTTAAGACAAGGCCCTCTAATGCATGCTGAGACTTATGCGCGGCCTCTTTTTCCTTCTCTGTTTTACCCTTTATTTCCGGCGAATCAATGCCAAGTAATCTGACTTGGAACCTGTAGAGCCGGGATTCTGGATAGGGCAGTCGTCCCGCTATGGTTATCGTGTCACCATCGTACACCTTGATAACATATCCGCTCGTTATAGGCGGCACAAATGGCACACAATCTTTCCACATAATGGTCTCGGCTTCTGACCGTGAACTTCCGCAAATCGCTGATATAATGCACCGCCACATTTTTGTGCACTATTTGATGTCAGTCAAGGCGATCTCAATTTTATGCAGAATATAGACGAATTTTGTTATCTGTTTTAGACTGCAACATTGGTGCGACCAGTTGAAGTCTAATAATAATCAATCACCTTCTAAGTATTTATTGATGTATGTGTGTGTTTCGCACTACATGTCTGCAATTCGGCGGCATAGCAGCAGCAGGCAGCAGGCAGAATGCGGGTCTACTCATTTTTTATCTTGAGGCGCGATATATTGCTGGTCAGGCCATCGAGACCATCTACTTCGTCACGATCCGCCATTATCTGTGCTGTTAGCGCCGGCCGATTACTACGGTCCGGCCACGTTAACATTGAATCGGCGTCAGTCAGAACCGTATTTTCAGAATCCAAAGAGAACCCATTCGGTAGAACTGGGTCGGTGCCGGGCGGACTTGACATCATCCATAACACTGGACGAGTGTTGACACATGGCACGCCAGCTGGACAATTTGGATTTACCATCAATCCGCTTAGAAGCATGTCTACAGTAATAATCGCACTAATACTCTCACCGTTTGTGTTCTGTGTTATTCTAATCGCATCAACACTTGTGCTGCCAACCGCATCACGTCGTAGCTGAGCGCGATGATGAAGATCGCTCATTGCCTCCTGTTGGGGGACTGTTAATGTTTCAAATGTCGTCATGGGTGGACATGTTAATTGTCTTAAACAACTGCTTGCTATCTCCCCAATTGTCGTGCCGGGTTGAAACCCGACTATCTTTATTGAATAATTACCTGAATTGATAGTTGCCAGCATATCATCAAGATCGTCTCCTCCGGATTGCGAACGTCTTGCTGTTCTTCCACGTCGCTTATATTTGCCGCCACGGGCCGTTCTTCCCCGCCTCTTATACTTGCCAACCCGCATGGTTCTTCCCCGCCGCACATATTTACGCGATGTGCTGCGTTTCCTGTTAGAGCTCCTACCTCGGCTTTTGCCAGCAGGGTTATGTCTAAATGCCGCCATTATATAATATACCGGGGTTTTTATTTTTCATCAAAATGTGAGAGGGAAATTATGAAACCACGTGTCGCGGACAGATGCGCCGTTAATTAAATAGATTGCTCATACAATATATTTAAAGTTTACCCTGATATTTTATTATTTTACATTTGAATATAAACCCAAAACCCATATAAAATGGTTTGTAAAATGCCATATTAATCCAAACAAGATGGCGTGTGTTATACCAACTGTCATTTTTGACCCACCTAAAGGGAGTCTAATAATATTCCCAGGGATAAGTATAAAAAACAGAAACATGGCATAAATAGTCAGAAACGCCGACTCATTGGCAATAATCCAATCCTTGTAATCCATTATAATATAATTAAATATAATAATTATAGTACACTTAGAGTACACTTAGAGTACAATTGTGCGACAAACCAATTATGGCCGCTACATCTGGCTGCAATTTGTGCCGACTTTTGTGCGATGGGTTTGCACCGTACGGTCGGTCGACTTATAGCAGCAGCAGGCAGCAGGCAGGAAAAAAGGGTTGCCCCCTTTCCTATTTGCTTTATTTAATTATTTTATTGATATAACTAACTACTACTATTCGCCTTCTCTCTACGCTTCATATTCGTCTTCTGATTCCTCTTCATCATCGCATGCCTTCTTGAAGTCTATTGCGCTTGTCTCGTCGTTCCATTGACCCACCACAATTTGGTCGCCTGTTTTGACGTACTCAGCGTAGTCATATACGATGCCTGTCTTCTTTGACTTTAGGTACTTGTTGCCTGCGAATTCTATCTTCTTGACTACCTCGGCTTGGTCGTCGTCCTTTGCTGCCTTTTCGGCTACCTTTTGTGCGACCTTTTCCACTTTCTGTGTCTCTTTCGCTGCCTTTTCCGCTGCCTTTTGCGCTTCCTTTTGTGTCTTCTCGGCTGCCTTTTGCGCCTCCTTTTCCGCCTTTTCGGCGTCCTTCGCTGCCTTCTCGGCTGCCTTTTGTGCCTCCTTTTCGGCCTTTTCGGCTGCCTTCTGCGCTTCCTTTTCGGCCTTCTCGGCTACCTTATCCACTGCAGTTTTGCTCACCTTGGCGGCGGGCTTTTCTACGACAACAACTGGCTCAACTGCTGGCGCCACAACGGCACTCTCGACAACCGCCTCGACTTCAACCGCAACCTCTTCGACCGACTCCACACGGTTCGCCTGCGCCACCAAATTCGCGAACAAATCCTCTTCGTCCCCTGCGATCTCCACCACCTTCTTCTCCTTCTTGGGGCGGCCCTTTACGCCAGAGCTCACCTTGGCTGGCTTTTCCGACTTCGGACGACCACGCTTTGACGCATCTACCGGCGCTATGAAGTGGCTCGCATCCACCTTGATACCGTGTTTGTTTGCCACCTCCATCACTTGCTCTTCCGTTAAATTCAGCTTTTTCATGATTTTTGTGTAGTGAACTTGTTTACGACCCTTGCTGTCCACGTAATCCTGTAGGCCCACTGCCATCCGTGACTCCACGGTGCCATATTCGCTATCACCTTTCTTCGAGCACTGGTTGCAGTAACGGCTTGAACCTGTCTTCAACGATTGGCATTGGGTGTACAGACCACTGTTTTGACGCAGCGCGATGCAGCACTCTTCTTGGACCACTCCGCTAAACGGCAGAGGAATTGACGTTGAACCTACCGCCTTCTTTCCCGCTACACCCACAGACAACTCTAACAGCGCCTCTTCCGCATCAAAATTGTACTTTACAGCGCACTTCATAACCGCTTCCTTTACCACCTCCAGTACGCTACGATTTAACTCTCTTAAGACCACCTCACTCAATTTCATATTTAACGACATTTCTATTTTTACCACTTTTTTTTTTTTTCCTACCTCACTCAATTTTTTTTTTCTTTTTCCTTTTTTTTCTTTTTTTATTTTTTTTTTTTTTTTTTCTATTTTTTTTTAGT
>Ga0194060_10003019_pt1 | contig 11940 bp, 12 predicted proteins | sample SepL225m_MetaG_FD_163427 | JGI IMG/M metagenome (GOLD analysis project Ga0194060, IMG submission 163427) | Anoxic zone freshwater microbial communities from boreal shield lake in IISD Experimental Lakes Area, Ontario, Canada - Sep2016-L222-5m | ecosystem: Environmental > Aquatic > Freshwater >... | reverse complement strand
TTTATTACACGAAGATTATCATACGCCATCAGACAATGCAGAAAATATCAATTATCCCAAATTGAAAAAAATGGCTGATTGGATGTATCGTACTGGTTATAAAGTTGCTAATGCAATTAATAGACCTGCAACTGATAAGGGTTTTAAATTAGAGCGGTAATTGATTTCATTAATCAAATTCACTAATAAAACTTTGGTACTCTTTTTCGGCCGGATAGAAATAATAAACAACAATTAATTTCGTACGTTTTTTTATTGCAGAAATGTTGCGTGTATTCAGTTTCGCTTTTTCCTTTAAATATGCTAATAATGCTTTTGATAATTTTTGGTTATCAAATTCTTTTAGCGCCTTTATTTTTGAAATAGATAAATCTTTTTCAACAGTTAATTGATAAACCGCATTTTTTTGGCTTTCACCTTCGTAACCTTTAAAGAGATCGTGTAAGCGCTCATTATATTTTAGATGTAAATCATATTCGTTCAGATCTGTTATATGCTTCAACTTAAAGAATTGTAAAACAGCAATTTTATTATTGATCTCTTTTATATAATTGGTTTGAGCATTAGGATAATCAATTGAATTCATTTTTCTATCTAATTGCATCGATCCAGAACAAAGGTCGAACTGTAAAATTCCAGATCGATTGGTTTGTGCGAAAACCAACCAATTAGTATTTTCACCTACCATTAAGTTGCAGTCGGTATTTAATGAAGCCTGAATTTTAATGGTTCTTATTTTTTTCCCTTTGTACAATTCCAATACTTCAATGTTTGCATCTTGGTATTCGCCATCTGCTGTGGGTGCAGATACCTTTAATATTTTAATTTTTGCAACGAAAGCCGATTTCTGAAAGTTATGTACTAAAATATCTTTTATACACTCGCATGCAAAACTAGTGCTACAAATAAAGAATGATGCAACCAGAATGAATGACTTCATTTTTTAAATTTATGAAATAATGTATTAAATGCTCAACCCATCGTTGAAACGTACTAAAACCGTTCGTTTATAAAAGGATATTCCCATATTGATATCTATCTTTAATGAATAATTAGTAGCCTAAACACATTTTTAGGTACGAAAAAGTGTAATTCAAATACATAATTATGTACGATAAAATGACTTTTAGCGGCTTATGAATATTATATTATTTGATGGCGTTTGCAATTTGTGCAATGGAACAGTTTTGTTTTTAATTAAACACGACAAAAAAAATAATTTGCATTTTACGGCACAACAATCAAGTGCAGGCAGTAAAATAATGCAACAATTTTTTGTTTTAAATGATAGTAAGTCGGTTGTATTAATTAAAGACGAAAAGGTTTATTATAAATCTGATGCGATTATTGAAATTTCTAAACTATTAGTGGGTTGGCCTAGACTATTTAGAATGATATTTATTTTTCCAAAGGTTTTTAGAAATTGGTTCTATGATATTATTGCTAATAATAGGTGCCAACTTTTTGGAAAAAAAGAGCATTGTTTAATTCCTACAAAAGCAGATGAACATAAATTTATAGTGTAAGTTTTTATTAAACACTTATAAAATGGCATTCCATAATAGGCATCTTGTTTCAAGCGCCTTTATAGAAGCATTAGCAGCTTCCTCCCATTTATTTTCATCATCTCCGCATAAGGCAGCAACCATTTCTAAAGCCAGTTGACTATGGTGTCCTCCATCTACTTCAATATGTCTTTCAATATAATATTTAAAAGTAGATACTTTGTTTGGATGCTCTGTATAAATTTTATTCAAAATTTCTGTAAACATGTCTGGAATTAAATCTTCTCTACCAAAAGTAAATACCGCTGCTTTTACATGCAATGGTGCATGTTGTGCAATTTGAAAAGTATACTGTAAAAACGCTTTTACTTCTGCTGGAATATTGGTTGTATCAATGGCTTCCTCTATGGTGTTACCTGCTTTTAATAACGCTAACAATTGATCTATTTTACTAGTGTCTGCGCCCATTTGACGCATAGCAGCTAAATACAATTCAAAATGACTGATTCTATTGCCGTGTTCATCTACATCTGATTCTTCTCCTGCAACAATTTCATTGATTAAAAAACGCGTATTGGCAGAACCCACGGGTACCCATGGTAATTGCACACAGGTTAAACCTAGTTGTAAAGATTTTAATAAACTCATAAAATCCCACACCGCAAATACATGGTATTGGGCAAACTGTTTTAAGCCTTCGAAATCTGTTATTTGACTGTAAACCCGATGAGCCAATAAATCGGCTCTTGTTGGTTCTATACGTAGTTTTAATGCTGCAATGGGTGAAGGCATTAGAATGGATTTAATTAAAACAATTTATCGAGAAATTTATTTAACAGTTGCAAAAGAAAAGATAATTTGTAAGACAAGCAAACCACAATACGCAATGGAATCAAATTTTCCAAATATCATAAACAAAGATGGTCAAGCACACTATTTTGGCAACATCTTTAATGATGAACAAAATCATTATTTCTTTAACGAACTCTTCCACAAAATTGAATGGGCCAATGAAAGTGTTATCATGTTTGGCAAGGAAATAACTACCAAAAGAAAAGTGGCTTTTTACGCAGATGATAAAATTGAATACACTTATTCCAAAAAAACAAAAAAAGGATTGCCTTGGACACCTTTACTATTAGAGATTTTGCAAAAGGTTTCAAATTATACTCAATGCAATTACAATGCTTGTTTATTGAATCTCTATCACGATGGCAACGAAAGCATGGGTTGGCATAGTGATAATGAAAAGGAAATTGTACACAATAGTTCTATTGCTTCTTTAAGTTTTGGTGCAGAAAGAAAGTTTGCTTTTAAACACAAAGTTTCTAATGAAACAATTTCAATAATACTTAATAATGGTTCATTGTTAGAGATGGCTGGAAGCTTGCAGCAACAATGGTTTCACTCGCTACCAAAATCAAAAAAAATAAACGATGCTAGAATTAATTTAACTTTTAGACAAATGATTTCATGAAAAATAATCAACAGAAAACAATAAAAAAAGAAAACCTACCCTCCAAAAATTGCCAACATTGCAATAGGCCATTTAGTTGGAGAAAAAAATGGGAAAAATCTTGGGAGGATATTAAGTATTGTAGTGAGGCCTGTAAAAAGAAGAAGTATCCATTAAATTAATTACAACCATTTTATCGCTTACTAATTTTATTCATTGTAATAGCTTTTTGCCTCGAGCACTTAAACCGTTTAATATCTTCACTCCTTTTCATTAAATGCTTTTTACTCACGCCACTATTTACGCGCTTACGCCATAAATTAAAACTCTTGCGCTTTAGTTCGGCGCGCATAATTTTTATGGTATCAGATTCCGATAAACCGAACTGCACTTGAATGGCTTCAAAAGGAGTTCGATCTTCCCAGGCCATTTCAATTATCCTGTCAATATCTATTCTTTCCATTCAATAGGAATTACTATTTCATTGGTTCTTCCAATAAATTGATAAGGGGCATTGTAGCCTAAAAAAGTATAATTGCCAGTAACTTTAATATTTCTCTGAGATAGAATTTGTAATATTTTATCTGTATACGTTTTTATTTTTTCGTCATTGGCATAACCGCCAAAAGAAATTACAGCCACATACTGTGGAATAGATTGATGAATATGTATACTAGCATCTTTTGGTTTAGGCAAATTACTTTCATTGTATTTACTTGGCATTACAAAGCTCATTTCTGCGCCTTTTTCTGATATATTCATTCTTACGGGTGCCGTCATGGAAATACTCGCGTTTTCTTCATTTCCTCCAAATATAAAACGGGCTAATTTTCCGAATCCACTACTAGCCACACCTTGGTAGTTGGTGGCTTTGGAATAAATGGTTGCGAGTGTTGCGGCAGGGTAATACCTTATTTCAAGTTGTGCGTCCTTTAAAATGGTCCTGTATTTTTGCTTTTCGGTTTTAAGCGTAGATGCTTTAAAAGACTGAAATATAAAATAAATGGCCAACAAAGAGAGTGCAATGTATAAGGCTTTCATGTTGTTGTTTGGAGTTATAACAAATCAATATTGAATAGGTTCGAAGTTGTAAGGACAAACCTAAGATTTAGTTATAAAGTAATGATTTTTTATATATTTCTCTATAAATGATAAAATAAGATATCATCTATTACATTACCTATTTGGTAACCTGTTTCCTATTCCAATAAAATCAATTTTTGAAATTTACAGATAAGCGAAAACTCCTGCTTATTGTCCCCTTAATAGGTTTAAAATATTGTGCGCCTTACTTGTTGCTTCATGCGCATAACCGTGGTTTTAATAAACTAATTTTTTATAAAAGATTCAATAGCATAATTATGAAAGGTAGAATTTGGGTATTTCTAGTGTTTTTTAGTTTGATTTTTTCTGTAGAACAATCTTCAGCGCAAATTATTACAAGAGTAGCCGGCCTCAACAATCCGGGTAATGGTGGACCGGCAACAGCGGCTCAACTGCTTCAAATTAAAGGTACTGGCTTTGACTCTTCAGGCAGCCTGTTATTTGCCGAGTTATATTCAATCAGAAGAATTGATGCTAAAACCGGAATTATTTCTGTTTTTGCAGGAACAGGAACCAATGTTATTTCTGGCGATGGTGGGCCCGCATTGAATGCGTCTTTTGGTTCCATAAGAAATATTGCTACAGATAAAAAAGGCAACTGTTATATTATTGACGCTGGTTATATTAGAAAAATTACTGCTGCAACAGGAGTCATTACTACTATTGCAGGATCTGCAACAGCAGGCTATTCTGGTGATGGCGGCCCAGCTTTAGCGGCACAATTTACCTCAATCAATAGTATTGATGTTGATGCTTCGGGTAATGTTTACATTAGTGATATTGGCGTTTCTGTGGTAAGGAAAATTACTGCTGCAACAGGAATTATTACAACAATTGCTGGAACAGGCGTTGCGGGTTATACTGGAGACGGTGCGTTGGCTAATACCGCACAATTAAAAAACCCAACAAGCTTAAAAGTTGACGATAATAACAATGTGTTTATTGCAGACAACGGGAATTATAGACTAAGAAAAATCACAGCAACAACAGGAATTATTACCACCATTATGGGTGATGGAACTAGTGGCGCTTCTCCTGTAGATGGAGAAGGGGGCTTGGCTAGTTTAGCAAAGCTATCCTCTGTAAGCTTTTTAACCTCAGATAAATTTAATAATATCTATTTTATTGCGGGAGGAGCACCTATTAGAAAAATTAACGCAACTACTGGAATAGTATCTACGTTAGTTGGTTTGAATTCTGGGTGTACTTGTTTTTCGGGAGATGGTGGTTTGGCAAACGACGCCGGTTTAAACAATCCTAATTCATGTGTATTAGATACGGCTGGCAATATTTTTATTGCTGATTGGTTGAACTTCAGAATTAGAAAAGTAGATGGTATAACCCAAAAAATAAATACAATTGCCGGGGTTGGTAGCTTTAGCGGTGACGGCGGCCCAGCAAAAAATGCTATGATAAATTCACCTCAAAGAATGGTTACAGATGCATCTGGTAACCTATATTTTGTTGATGGATCAAACTCAATGCTTCGTACTATCGCAAACTCAACTGGTATAATAAGTACTATTGCGGGAACAGGAAATGGCAGTGGCGCAACACCTTTTCCTGCAAGTCCTGTCTCTAATTCTCAGTTACCGGTTTTAGCTCAAAGTTCTTTAGCATTAGACCCAACAGCTGCAAATATCTATATGACTTTAGGTTCAAATATTGTTAAAATAAATAAAAGCACTGGACAAGCAAGTGCATTTGCTGGTCCATATACTGGATCTAGTACTGCAGAAGGTGTATTAGCCACAACTATAAATCTAGGATTCAATCCGGAAATTGCCACAGACGCAACGGGGAATGTTTATTATGTAGACAACACTAGATCTTGTATAAGGAAGATTACAATTTCAAATAACCTTGTAAATACAGTTGTTGGAAATAAAACAAAAGGTTTTAGTGGCGATGGAGGAGCAGCCTTATCTGCTAGTATTGGTAACGTTACTTGTTTAACGATTGATGCAGCTGGCAACATATATTTTGTTGATTTTGGAACCACTGGATCTTGTATAAGAAAAGTTGCTACTGGTACAAATATTATTACCACTATAGCAGGTAACCGAACAAGTGGCTTTAGCGGAGACGGAGGACAGGCAATAAATGCACAAATAGGAACACCGGTTTCTATTTCTACCGATGTTGATGGAAATGTATATTTTGTTGATGGCTCAAGGGTTAGGAAGGTAACCGTTGCAACTGGTATCATTACTACTATTGGCGGTACTGCTTCTTATGGAAATGATGGGGATGGCGGTTTGGCAACTTTAGCAACATTAAATCCTGCTTATCTTACAGTTGCCAAATTGTACAGTATTTATATTTCAATTCCTTATTTTAATGCAATTAGAAGAATAAACTATTATCCAAACGTAGACATTTCAATTCCTAATAATGGCACTCTTTCTGGATTTGTTACTTGTAATGGAATTGCATCTAGTGTTGTACAAAGTTTTGATGTTTCTGGCTCGAACTTATTAGGAGCTATTAATATTACCGGAAACACTTTACATGAAGTTTCATTGAATCCAACAACGGGCTTCACTACAAGCGTAAGTGTCAGCCCACTTAATGGAACGGTTCCTGCAACAAAAATTTATTCTAGAATTAGTGCCATTGCGCCTGCTGGAATTAATACAGGAATAATTCAGGTGTCTTCAAATAGTGCAAACACAAGAACTGTTGATTACCGCGATTCTGTGGCCGTTTCACCTACTAAGCCTACTATTAGCACAACTACTTCAAGTACTTTTTGTGTAGGAGGCAATGTAAACTTAACAAGTAACTCAAACGCAAACTATCAATGGTATAAAGATGGTACTGCAATTACAAGTGCAACATCGGCCTCATATATTGCAACAACAACGGGTAATTATACGGTTGCTACAAGTAATACCGCTGGTTGTTCGTCTTGGTCTTTACCAACGGCAGTAACCGCTATACCTCTGCCTTCAACTCCTGTAATTTCTCCTCAAGGAAATGTTACAAGTATTTGTTTGAATGGAAATAATATTTTAACAAGTTCAGCTCCAACAGGAAATCAATGGTTTAAAGACGGAGTGGCAATAAACGGAGCGATTAATAACACATTTACTGTAGTTGGAACCGCTGGAAATGTTGGTGCTTATACAGTAGTTTCTACAGTGAATAGTTGCCCTAGTTTATTATCATCCCCTGTTTCTATTTCAGTTGACGGCGCTATACCAACCACACCTATTATCACTAGCGCTGGAGCCGCAACTGCTATTTGTATTGGCGCGTCGCTTACTTTAACTAGTAGTACAACCGCAGGAATTCAATGGTATAAAGATGGAATAGTAATTATTAGCGCAAATGGTGCAACCTATAGTGCAAATCAAGCGGGCAATTTTACAGTTACAGCAACTAATGGATGTGGTAATAGTAGTTCTGCTGCATTTAAATTAACCGTCAACCAGCTCCCTGTACCACCCACAATCACCGCTAGTTCTACTAAGTCAATTTGTATTGGCGATAGCATTATACTAACCTCTTCTGCTACGCAAGGTATAGGGATAAGTAATGGATGGCTTAATAATAGTGTTTCAATTTCTGGCGCCACTCAAAAAACGTATTCAGCTAAAACAGCAGGCGCATATTCGGCAACAGTAACAGACGCTATTGGATGTAAAAGTGTTGCATCTAATATAATTACGGTTACTACTTTTGCTCAGCCAACAAAACCAATCATCACATGGAATGGTAGTCAGTTTGTAACTTCTGCCACTGGTGTTTCTTATCAATGGATATTGAATAGTGCAAATATTTCTGGCGCCACAACGTCTATTTATAAACCATTAGATATTGGAAATTACAAACTAAGTATTACAGATGCTAATGGTTGTAAAATAGAAAGCGATAGTTTTAAATTGGTAGTAACAGCCATTTATACGCCGTCCACAACGCCAAATAATCACAAGGCTAGCTTGTTGCCCAATCCGGCAAAGACTAAGGTGGTAGTGCATTTTAACCAACCTCTTGCAATTGAACTAAGTATGCAAGTGCTTGATTTAACAGGACGCGTAATTAAAGAAATTAAATCAAATAATGAAAACACGAATATTTCAGTTGAAGGAATTAGCAGTGGCAACTACTTCTTAAAAGTGATTGGAAAATCGTACGATCAAACCTTACAATTAATTATAGCCCATTAATATATATACAAATGAAAAAATATTCAGTGTACTTGTTAACTATATGTGTGATTGCTTTATTCGGCTGTAGTAAATCGAGTGGTGGAGGTACTCCTACACCAACTCCTACGCCAACACCGCAAGAACAAGCAATTGCATTTACAATTGATGCAATAAATAATAGTGTTTCTACTTCAAGTAATTTTGGTGTAAATCTAACACTAACATCAACCATGCCATCATCGGGTATTAAAATTGATATAACAACTACAGATCAAATTACTAGTGCAGTTGTGCAAAATCAATCATTCACTAGTAGCTTAGCCAAGAATACATTAACGGTTGCCACTTTAATTCAGCAACATTGGAATAATGTTACTATTAAGGTGAGTTCAGTAGCTAATTCTAGTAATTCTTCTAGTCAAAGTTTTACGGTGGTTTATAAGTGATATTAAGTTTATGTGGTTTTAAAAAAGCATAAACAGAAGTGCGTAAACAAATTTTAAGCAATGTGTTTACCGATATTTCTGAAAGCACCATCAACAAAATTAATTCCGACTATTTGTTAACTGGCGGTCAAATTCAAAACGTACATAAAAAGGTTTTGATTAAAACGGTTTTAGACGATCAAATTGACAAGGAGTCTTATATCATGGATTTGTGTAAAGAAGAATTTTCGTTGCGTAAAAATCAACGGTCGCAGATTGGGTTTGTACATTAATAACATCATAGCATGCGGATAGCAATTCCAGAGGAGAATCACATTAAAAAATTAAACGCTATTCTTTAAACTCAGCGCAAAATATAAGCCGTATTCTTCCCTTGTCCTTCTTCTTTGGTTAGAATATTTTTTGATATCAAATCAGTAACATCTCTTAAGGCAGTATCTCTAGAGCACTTAGTGATTTTTGCATATTTACTTGTATTCAGCTTCCCGTCGAAACCATCCAATAATTTATTAATAATAATATGCTGACGCTTATTTAATAGGATGGCTGTATTTTTTTTCCAGAACTCGGCTTTGTTTAAAACGGTTTTAAGCGTTGTTTCCGTTGTTTCGTATGTTCTTTCTAAACAACCTAAAAACCACTGCAACCATATGGTAATGTCTAATGAGCCTTTTTGGGTTTGCTCTAAAATAAAGTAATAATCGGCTCGCTCTTTTCTAATTTGAGCACTCATGCTATAGAAACGAAAGGACGTTTCATCTGCTTTGGCTAATTGCATATCGGCTATTGCTCTGGCCATACGTCCATTTCCATCTTCGAATGGATGCAGGGTTACAAACCACAAATGTGCAATGGCGGCTTTTAATAATCTGTCTAATCCTGGTTTATTGAACCAAACTATAAACAGCTCCATTTGCTTTTCTAATAATTCAGACGCCGGTGCTTCGTAGTGTACTTTCAATTTTCCCATGGCACCTGAAACTACTTGCATTGGGTCGTTGGCAGTATTGTTTCTCCATCCACCAACTTCTATTTTAGACATTCCACTATATCCTGTTGGAAAAAGTGCTGCGTGCCAACCGAAAAGTCGATTTTTAGTAAGCTCGGTTTTATAGTTCTGCGTGGCATCAAGCATCATTTCAACAACTCCATCTACGTGGCGATCAGAATGTACTAGGCCAACTATTTCCATTCCAAGTTTTCTGGCTATAGACGATCTAACTTGTTGTTCATCTAAAACTTCTCCCTCTATTTCACTTGATTTGATAACGTCTTGTGTGAGGGTTTCTAGGTTTGCCTCTGCTTTTAGTTCAAAGCCTAAAGATTCCATTTTACCCAATAGTTTTCCTTGTTGTAACCGCAAACGCATTAATAATGGAGTTAGCGTTTCTTGGTTCCAAGTGAATGCTGGCCAATTGGGTAATTGATGGATGTATTTGATCATTTTAGGCTATAATAAGGCGAATATAACACTTAATCACCTTATTTGAAATTATTCGCCTTAAATTGTAAGGCGAATAAGTTCTATTTGTAAACAAATCTCAAAAAGCAAATAGTTGATTTATATTATTAATAGTATCAAAATTCTAATTAATTCCGAATTATGAATCTAAAATCTACAGATAATTGTAAAAATATCACCCTTAATTCGAATTAATTCCGAATTAGTGTTGTAATTTTAACAAAGTGAACATTTTACAAGCCATATCAAACTATTCAGAAATACCATTAAGTAGCGAATTGCTCTTACATGAGTTGAAAAGTTATAGCCGACCCTTCGATAAAATTGATGAGCTAGTTAAAAAGGGCGTATTGCTTCAAATAAAAAGAGGTTTGTATTTGCCTGGTCCTAACATTCAAATGCAGGGCCCCGAACCTTTTTTGTTGGCGAATCATTTGTATGGCCCTAGCTATGTGTCGTTAGATGCTGCGCTATCTCACTGGGGGCTTATTCCTGAAAGGGTTTATAGAACAACCTCTATGAGCACCAAAAAAAGCAAGGTATTTAATACAGCCGTTGGCGCATTCAGTTATACAAAACTTTCGCTACCTTATTATTCTTATGGTGTTAAACAGGTTTCTTTAACTAGTAAGCAAACGGTATTAATGGCATCGCCCGAAAAAGCATTATGCGATAAAATTATTAACACAACCGGACTTTTTTTGAGAAGCAAAAAACAAACGCTAGCATATTTAATAGAAGACCTGCGAATAGAAAAAGAAGATTTACAACCTTTTGATATTAAGACCATGAAAACGTGGTTATCCGACAGTCCTAAAAGCACCAGCATTCATCAATTAATAGAAACAATCGCTTCTTTATGATTAAAGAATGGTTAGCAACATATCAGCCAAAAACAGCGAAGGCAACAGAACAGGCCTTGAGAGAGATTATGCAAGAAATTGCTTTAGCAGGTTTGCATAGGGCAGGATTTTTTAAAGAAGCTGCTTTTTATGGTGGTACCGCTTTAAGGATATTTTATGGGTTAGATAGATTTTCGGAAGACTTAGATTTTTCGTTGATGGTGCCAGATGCTCAGTTTTCGCTTGAACAATATTTAGCACCGATAGAAGAAACGTTTGCGGCATTGGGTATGAAAGTAAGCGTCAAAGAAAAAATAAAATCAAAAGATTCAAATGTTGATTCTGCCTTTTTAAAATCAGATACAATTTGGAATGAGTTAACACTTGAAAACACATTCAATCAAATTGAGTTAACTAAAAAGCCAAGCATAAAAATTAAAATAGAAGTAGACACGCTACCACCAATGGGATTTGAAACGGAAGAAAAAATATTACTTAAGCCGTATTCGTTTTACGTAAACTGTTTTACGCCTTCAAACTTATTTGCAGGTAAAATGCATGCGCTTCTTTTTCGGAAGTGGAAGAATAGAATAAAAGGAAGAGATTGGTATGATTTGGAATGGTATATAAAAAAAGGCATTCCTATTAACCTAAAACACTTGTGTGTTCGTGCAAACGATAGTGGAGACTGGAATAAATTAGAAATGACAAAACCAGATTTAATGAAACTATTACAAGAGAAAATCGAAACAGTAACTATTGCACTAGTAAAAGAAGACGTTATTCCGTTTATTCAAAATCAGCAGGTTTTAGATATATGGTCGGCACAATACTTTATGGATTTGGTGCAGCATATAAAGGTTTTATAACGGTTGGCGTAGAATAATAATTTATCCCCAATCTCACTCCTCCAATACACTGCGGTCTGCTATTATAAGTTTGTGTTCTAAAACAAACCACATGATTTATAC